>Ga0326760_1001451_pt1 | contig 10588 bp, 12 predicted proteins | sample GCREP_S_FD_207668 | JGI IMG/M metagenome (GOLD analysis project Ga0326760, IMG submission 207668) | Hot spring sediment microbial communities from Geyser Creek Basin, Yellowstone National Park, WY, United States - GCR.EP_S | ecosystem: Environmental > Aquatic > Thermal springs > Near-boiling...
ACATGTACGGCCCGTACCAGCACCCGGAGAAGCTAATCCCCCGCACGACGGTGAGAATCCTCCTCGGCAGGCCGGCGGTTATATACGGCGACGGCGGCGACGTGCGGGACTACCTCTACGTGGAGGATTTCTGCGAGGCGCTCGACGTAATCGCCGAGAGGGGTCAGCACGTTGTGTACAACGTCCCCGGCGGGAACCCACGCACGGTGAGGGAGGTGGTGGAGTCGATCATTAGGATCCTGGGCCGCGGCGAGGTGAGGTGGGGTAGGGCTAGGCCGGGCGGCGACAGGGCATACGCCATGGAGGGCAGGCGCGTCGCGGAGCTGGGCTGGCGGCCGAAGACGCCGTGGGAGGCCGGCCTCAGGCGGACCGTGGAGTGGTACGTGGCCAACAGGTGGTGGTGGGAGCCCCTCGTGGACGAGTACGTCCTTAGGGATGAGCCGTGGTGAGGATCCTCCTCACAGGCGCCGCGGGGTTCCTGGGGAGGAGGCTTCTGTCCCTCCTGCTGGAGAGGGGGTTCGACGTGGTGGCTGTTTTCCACAGGCGGGTTATGGAGGTGCAGCATCCCCGTCTCTCTGCTGTGGTCGGCGATCTCGCAGAGGTGGAGATCCCCCGCGCCGATCTGGCAATACACGCAGCAGCCCTCACGGACGTGGACCTCTGCGAGGTGGACCGGGTTACCTGCTGGCGTAGTAATGTTCTGGCCACCAGGCATGTCGCCTCGCGGCTTCCCACTATATACATCTCCACAGACTACGTCTTCCCCGGCGATAAGGGGCTCTACCGGGAGGGGGATCTGCCCGGGCCTGTCAACTTCTACGGCTTAACTAAGCTCCTGGGTGAGGAGGCGGTCCTGGCGCGCGGGGGGTGGGTGGTGAGGACCAGCGGGGTGTACGGCGTGGCGGGCGGCAAGAAGAGCTTCCCGGAGGCCGTGGTGGAGAGGCTGGGGAGGGGGGAGTCCGTCACGGCTGTCGTGGATCAGTGGTACTCCCCCACGTACGCAGGTCTTCTGGCGGAGGCCGTGGCGGAGCTCCTCGAGATGGGCGAGAGGCCGCAGATTCTGCACGTTGCTGGCCCCCGTCTGTCGCGTCTGGAGCTCGCCGTAGCCGTGGCGGAGGCGTTCCGCCTGCCCAAGGACCTCGTCAGGCCTGCGTATATGGCCGACATGAGATGGACGGCGAGGAGGCCTAGGGACTCCAGCCTAGACACGTCGCTGGCTAGGCGCCTCCTGAAGACGCCCTTCTGGGACCTCACCACAGCGCTTGAAAAATTCAGGGAAGAGTGGTTTAGGCACCATGCCTCTGGTTGAGGCCAGGAGGCTGGCCATCCCGGACGTGGTGTACTTCCGCTACCGCGTCTTCGAGGACGAGAGGGGCTTCTTCGCCGAGCTCTGGAAGCGGACTGAGTACCTGGCGGCCGGACTTCCCTACGACTTCGTGCAGGTCAACCTGTCCTACTCTAGGCCCTTCGTCGTCAGGGGCCTTCACTACCAGCTCAAGCCATCCGAGCAGGGCAAGCTCGTCTTCGTGGTCAGGGGCCGCGCGTTCGACGTGGCCGTGGACATCAGGCGGGGCTCGCCCCACTTCGGCAGGTGGGTCGCCGCGGAGCTGGGGCCTGGCGAGGCGCTTTGGATTCCGCCTGGCTTTGCCCACGGCTTCCAGGCCTTGGAGGAGACGCACTTTCTGTACCTCGTCACGAAGGAGTACGACCCCCAGCGCGATAAGTGCATAAGGTGGGACGACCCCGCCATCGCCGTGAAGTGGCCTGCCCCCGACAAAGCCATACTAAGCCAAAAAGACAGAAACTGCCCCCCGCTAGCGGAGGCGGAGAACAACTTCGAATACCCAATATAACACATATTTTACATGTACCGAGTGTGCGGACTTATATGGACCTATAACCCAGACATTTCCCTACTGAGACGCACAGTAGAGGCGGCGCTGGCAAATGTTGATTATTTGCTTATAGTTGACAACGGCTCTGCGAACAGAGAAGAAATAAAAAGTCTTCTAAGTATCTATAATCATACAGAAGCGATTTTCTTGCCTAAGAACTTGGGCGTGGCGGCGCTCGATCTGGGGCTTAGAGTATTGTCTAGGCAGTGCGAGTGGATACTAATACTAGACGACGATAGCATAATACTGCAACCAAATGCAATCGCGGAAGTCTTAGACAAATATAACCGTTTGCCACCGATATTAAGAGACCGAATTGGCGTTATTTCTATAAGTGATTTGAAAAACATACCAATTTCACTACGACTAAAATTAGAAAGATTACCTCGCGAAACACTTATAGTACTCTACGAGCCTTTGATTTTTTCAGGTAGCATTATTAAAGCAAAAATTTTACATACCGATATATTGAAAATAAACAAGAACTTATTTATTGACCACGTAGATACCGACTTCTTCGCAAGGATTCTGAAAAAAGGCTACATGATAACCGTCTACACAAAACCGTTATTAGACCACAGGCTCGGAATTCCTCTACCAAAACCAATTAATTTTTTACTTTTCTACAAAATAGAGTCTACAACAAAACCTATAAGACTATACTATACTACAAGAAATGGAACATATTTATTAATAAAACGAAATATAACAATAATACAATATTTATCCGCTATATTTCGTCGCGCAATACCATTATTCCTTGAAAAACCTTTAACTACAGTTCGTGCTGTGGCGCTGGGAATAATCCACGGTATTACAGGTACGCTTGGAGTATGGGAAACACCTCTATTAAAATAGCTGTAATAGTACCGCAAGGCTTCTTGTCCTATCCTGAAGCATATGGCGGCGGTATAGTACGTGCATATAAAGTATATACACATCAAATAATTCGTAATTTATTTAATGTTGAGTTTTATTTTTTTGATACGAGCTTTATAAAATACCTATTTTCAATTCTAAATAATTTAAAAGCTTTGTCCCGCCAAAAGGACATGTTAGCAATAGTTGCTCCATGGGAGCTTGATTTCTGTATCTTTTCAGCCCTTATATTTAGCTTATTTCGGCGCATTCCAGTAATACTAATTTTTAATGCTGTTCCACTACTAGGAGAAGTAGGTAGTAATGTCAAAAGTTTGATAAATGCTCTAAGAGCCATACCGGTCAAATGTATACATGGAAAATGGTTATGCATCCTAAAGGCACCTCTTCGTAATCTCTGGATACTTACACTTCTACGATCTATTAAATTCCTAAATCAAAGAGCTTTCGCCATAGCCATAACTCCTGGAGTGGCGCAGACACTTGCCGATATTGGGCTTCGCGTAGAAAAAATTTACCCAGGTAACGGGACAGACTCAGTAAATACAACCAAGTCTAGCGTCAAGCTATGGGAAAGTTGTTATGTCGCAAGCCCGCTCCATGTCGACAAAGGAATTATCGATGTCTTAGCCATATGGCGCCTAGTGACACAAAAACACCCCAGTGCTAAACTGCTTTTAATCGGAAGAATAAGCGATTACCCTAAAGAACAAATAACAGCTCTTATAGAACGCTATGGATTAAAAAATAATACTCAATTACTTGCTTCAGAAAAAGGAATCCCACGAGCTTTCATACTGAAAATACTGACTGCTTGTAGAACTTTCCTGTATCCGACACGTAAAGACGTGTGGCCACTGGTAATAGGAGAAGCGCTTTCTGCGGGCGTACCTGTGGTCACTTATAAACTGCCAGACATCGAACATGCCTACGGCTGGTGCCCCGCCGTAAGGCTTGTAAATACAGGCGACATAGTCAGTGCAAGCAAGGAATTACTTAACCTATTAAACGACAAAATGGCGCCACAAATCGCAAGACACTGCGCACAAAAAATGACGTGGAGACGCGTAGCACTTCTCGAGGCAAAGGCAATACTCATGTCAATAGCAAAGTATTATAATATTTTTGGTACAAAGACTAGACACTTATAGGACTGGTTGACTTTGTATAAATTTCACAAAAAGCGCTCTAATCCATAACCTAGGCGATGACGCTAGGCCTTACTAGGCCGTTAAAGCAAGCCGAGCTGTCATGAAGCTGGATAGCTTAGTTACGGTTCTACTAGTCGCAACGGCTTTGGTTTTTGCAACGCTTTATGTAGCTAACCGCTTAAGTATCAATGCATTAATTTATGTAGAGATAACTTTGGCCTTGGCAATATTGGCATTACTCTTGCCTACTGATGTAAACAGAAGCAAAAATAAAGAGGTACCAACGTTTAGGATTCCTTTCTCGCTATGGCTTCTACCCGTAGCAGTATACACCGTGAGTCAAGTAGAGGTTCTTCTCCTCAGACGGACTGGTCTGGGCTATGTGGTGGCACTAGCGGCGGCATTGACAGTAACCGCATTTGCACGTGAAAAGCCTATGAAGAAGGTTATGGTAGCCACGGCTATAGTGGGGACCTCCCTCATCCCGCTCTACACGCTCTATGCCCCCTCCTTCGGCAACGACACGTGGAGGGACATCTTGTGGGCTACCCAGGCGCTACAGACGGGGCACGTCACGGAGACCGCTATTAGGCACTTGGCCTACCCCTTCCCGATGGTTCCGCTGGAGTATGCCTTGGTGTCACTAATGAGCGGGCTGGATCCGGCGTGGGCCAGCGTAGTTATGGGTCTCCTGTATCTGGTGCAGTTACCGCTTGTCGTCTTTCTGCTATCCCGGAGGTTCGGCGGGTTCGACGACTTCAGGGGGGCCTTCGTTCTCCTCATGGCGCCGCTTGTAGTAATATGGTCCGCCTGGTACATACCGCAGGTCTACTCACTTACGTTATTCCTCACGGCGTTTCTGGCGGGCTCCGCGCCGACGCAGATACCGCTACTTGCGGCCGGCGTGTTTGGGCACGGGGGCGTCGCCACCTGGATGGTGCTGACTACTGCGGCTCTCTGGATCTCTAAGAGGGGAAGAGAGACCGCCGCCATGTTGCTCAACCTCATTATTATCTTCGCCGCATACGCTATCTATACCTCCTTGCTCTATGCGCTGTCCGGCGCTTACAGAAATGTTGTGGAGGCTGTTCTAACCTTTCTACGGGGGGAGAAAATTCTCGCCGCGACAGCCCCCGTCTCGGCTCCGCCCACTTCGTCTCTGGGCAACTTAGCCCTCTCCGTCCTAGCTGTGTCGGGGCTTCTCGTCTTTCTACACGGCAGAGGGCCTGCCAGGGCCCTCGCCTTCCTCTCTGGGACCTTTCTCGTCATCGCTTATATCGGCGCCTCGGCATTTCCAGCGGCGGATCTCCCACGGTACCTCGGCCTGCCGTCGGCGGCTATGTTGGCCGTATTCGCTCCCTATGCTTTCGAGTTACTTCGAAGGAGGCGGTATGGCTCTCTCTACTCTTTGCTACTTGTAGCCATCGCCGTATTTTCTTTCGCCTATTCTGGCGTATTTGCGCCGAAGAATCCATATACCAACAACCCCTATGGGCTATCGTTATCAGGTTTGGTTTCTTACGGAGACGCACAGCAAATACGCACGATTTCACAGATGCTAGCCCCCGGCACCTATTTAACAGACTGGCGCAGTGGTCTCTTCATAGCTAGCACATACCTTGATATACAGCCTCGCTACCAAGGGTTCAGATATAAAGGTATTGAGTTTATATTTGGAGGTAGCTATGGCCTTTATATTGATTCTACATATCTTCGAAGCTTTAGTGGACTGATCATACTGCGTCAAGAATCTTCCAACATGCTGGAGGTGTATAGTCCCGACGTGTTTATAGTAACTAAGAATTCAGGAAACTCGGTCTTTTACTCTGGCAACGACGTAACTGTATGGGCTCGATAGCCTTAATAGCTCCTAGGGGTAGCGGAGGAGTCGCTTACGCCGTTGAGAGGCTCTGGGAAGGACTGAGAGGAGAGAGACCACTTGTGAGCAAGATTTAGAGCGACTAGTTATTATCCTAGTCGTTTGTTGTATGCGAAGAGGTCTGACAGAGATGTGTCTTTCTGTGTGGTTGAGAGCGTCTTGGAAGAGGGAAGCCCATGAGTAGGGCTTCCTCCGGGGATGCGGAGGGGTATGGGGGCGGAGTCGGAACAGTCAAGGCCTTAGATTATAAACTGTTTAAATGTGTTAGGCGTAATGAAGCCGGCGGGGCTTAAAATATTGGCGGTCGTGCCGTCTATTCTTGGTAGTGATGGATCTGCGGTTAATGAGAGACAGTTTTTAAAAGAGTTGTGCAGAGGTAATAAATGTTTTGTTATTACCTTAATTCCACTTAAATTATTAAAAGAACTGAGACGTCTCATTAGTGATTTGCAAACTGAGCGTGGAAACCATGATGTGGTAATTCCGTTGCCGGTGACGCCTATACATAATATGTTGATTATATTTTCATTCTTTTTAGGACCTGTACTGTGGATTTTGGACAGGTTAGCTCGCTTTGACGTTGTGTATATGCGTCCATCTTTGGCGGCGCCAGGCGCGCTTCTGAGTAGTAACATATCTAGGAAGTCATGTATAAAGATCCCTGCAATCTACGAAGATGAGCTGAAAAATAAAGTTTTTATATCTTCATTTCTTACGCATGTGGCAGATAGGTTTGTCATTTATAGAGCTGGTTGTTTATCGTTTCCCTCTCCATTGCTTCTTAGGCTGGTGTTGGTGAAACGCAGGATAGTGCCGAGGGGCAAGGTGTTAATTCTGCCTGCCGGTGTCGATGGGAATAAGATAGATTTAATCAAGCGGCTAAGGATAAATATTGCCAAGCAAGGATATGTGGTTGGGTTTGTGGGTTTGCTTTCTTGGTGGCAGGGGGTAGATCGCCTGGTTAAGGCGGTCGCTGAAGTATCCAGGCAAGCTAATCAGCCGGTGACGCTACTTATCGTAGGTGATGGTCCAGAGAGAGCAAGAGTGGAGGAGCTGTGTAGGGCGTTAGGCGTTCGCTGTGTGCTTACCGGATTTGTAAGACATGAAGTTGCTCTTGCGTTGCTTTCTGTCTTTGATGTGCTTGTCGTGCCTAGCGTGAGAATGTCAACTACTAGCTCTAATATACCCATTAAGCTTCTTGAAGCTTGGGCGCTCGGCGTGCCTGTGGTTATTACTAAGCATGAGATTTTTGACGTGCTTGGTTTGGTGGACCGTAAACATGTAGTTTTCTGCGAACCAGATGCGGCAGATATTGCTGAGAAAATACTTACGGTACTCACCAACGAGGCTCTAAGGAAAGAGCTTATCAAAAACGGAAATGCATTAGTAAAAAGATTCTACTATGACTTTTTAATACAAAACATGTTAGAACATATGTTAAAATGGTAAATACTGTCCTAACTAACAGCAGGTCTTCTAGTGTTCTAGACACAATAGCTTAAGGGAGACCTATAATAAGTTTGGAGTTTGCGGAAATGAACCTATAATATGTAGAAAATACGATTAAAACTGCAATGCCAACTCCAATTTACATAAAGTATCAGAGAAATGCTTGCTCTGACAATACATATTGTATCTAAGGCAACGGTTTCAAATTTTTGTAGTACTCATACCGAGTAGCTATGCGGATAGCAGTGGTTTCGGCGTCGGTGCCAAAAACTCTATCGGAAATACGATTTAGCTTCGTCTACGACGAAGTAACAAGACTTGCAAAGCACGGGATAGAGGTGCATGTAGCACGCAACGAGGTAGGGAGCTCAGGCGTCTTCAATGGAATATACTTCTATGACCTTCCGACACGCATAGACCTAACAGTCTTAACACAACTATCCCAGCTTGCGAAATATCCCCTCCTGTCGCTAATAAGAGGACCAAGAGGACTCCTTTCACTCTACGGTGAACTGCTTTATGCGAACCAAATAAGAAAAATATTGCAAAACACGAAACCAGACATCTTACATGCGCACTTCGCATATCCCGAGGGATGGGTCGCTTATCTAGCCAAAACCTCATCTTCGCACAAACCGCCCCTGGTGGTCACGCTACACGGCTACGATATACAAACAGAACCTACCTGCAACTACGGCATAAGACTCTACCGACAATACGACGCCCTAGTCAAAAAAGTCCTAAACAACGCCGATGCCATAATTGCGCCAAGCACCGCCATATACAGAGAAGCTCAAAAAATCGTTAAGAACCCCGACAGAGTACACCTAATCCACAACGGAGTAGACACCACCAGGTTCCACCCAAGTCTCGACGGCAGAAAAATCAGAGACCAATACGACCTACACGGCAAATTCGTCATCTTCACAGCACGACACCACAGATGCGTCTACGGCCTAGAGTATCTAATAAGGTCAGCCCCCATAGTCCTCAAAAAACGAAACGACGTCGTCTATATCATAGGAGGAGACGGCCCGCTACGACCACACCTCATAAACCTAGCAAAAGCCCTAGGAGTCGAAAAACACATCATCTTCACAGGCTACATACCCAGAGACCAAATACCTCATTACTACGCAGCAAGCGACGTCGTAGTAGTGCCCTCACTCCAAGAGGGATGGGGCCTAGCAGTAACCGAGGCAATGGCAACCGGAAAACCTGTAATAGGTACAAAAGTCGGCGGCATCCCGGATCAGATAATAGACGGATACAACGGCTTCTTAGTCCCACCAAGAGACCCCGAAGCCATAGCACAAAAAATCCTCTCCCTCTCAGAAAACCCAGAAAAAACAAAAGAAATGGGGAAAAAAGCCCGTCAACTCGCTGAAGAGAAATTCAACATAGAGATTAGAGTCAAAAAGATAGTTATGCTATACAAAGAACTATTACATTAATCTTGTCATTAAGATATATGAAGTCAATTATATAAAAACTAAGAGAATCAAAAACATAGTAAATAACAATATGGAGTAGCCTCCCTAATTCACATTTCATTCGTAATCATAATATTAGCCAAGTTTTTAAGACTCTGGAAACGTCACATCAGTTAGACAAATTCAACAGGATCGCGCTGAGATATATATTAAATTATTCTTTCAGGTTATGCAGATATAGACTCTAAATATATTTAGTGTGTTACCCATGGTTTTCATTTTATTAATTTCTTAATTTAGGACGGTAAGCCAAGATATATGTAGTAAAATGCAATTTCTTTATCTTAAATCCTTTTTTGCTTAAGAAATTGAGTATTTCTGGTACATTTCTTGATAGCTCAACAATTATGAATTTAGTCTTTGGTAGTACTTTTTCGAGTCCTTTCAGCACCTCGTATTCTGCCCCTTCCACGTCTATTTTTATAAGTTTAATTTCACTATACTTATTAAGAATCTTGTCGAGCCTTATGCATTTTACAGGAATCTTAACAGCCATAGTTTCTCTACCGTAAAAGGCAGAAGCAAGTCCATAATACCGCCTATGGGGAATCTGAATGTATATAGTGCTGTCCTCGTGCCACGCGCAGTAAGGAACTAACTCTACATTCCTTAAATTATTGAGTCTGATATTTACCCAAAGTACAGCAACTGTGCTCGGTACCGGCTCTACTGAGACAACGCGACATCCCTTCATAGCAGCCACAAGAGTGTAGTAACCAACATTAGCACCTATGTCGACAAACACATCGCCTGGTTTAAGTAAGGAGCGAATGATAACATCTACCTCACCTTCTCTACCAGGTTTCAGATTGTAAATATCTTCAGTTTTGCCACGGATATATACGACAACCCTAAGTGTGCGCATATAATACAAACCGTCCCATAACGTAGTAGCGTTTCCAACACCACCAGAAAAAGCTACGTAAGGTATGTGAAACAGCGGTGAGAGAAAAAGATTAATCCAACTCTTAGAGGTAAGGCCTTTAAACTCTTTAAGTATACTTAACCATAATAACAACAAAGACATCATGTACCGGATCCGCAAAAGAAGTGACATCATAGGTTCCGATAGAATGTTGATTATAAAATTTGGGCTTATGGTCTGCCGATAGTCGTTTCGGCGCAATTCTCTAAGGTAAAGCCCTACTTAGCCGTATGTAGAGAATTTACCCCGTGGATAGGTTGTCCACGCAGTACACCTCGGCGGCGTCTGCCAGCGTCTCCGCGAGCCAGCTCCCTATGAAGCCCGCACAGCCTGTGATCAAGACGCGGCCTCTGGGCCTGGGGGCGTTAATGAGCTCCAGCGTTTTTTCTCGCCACATCGATAATCCATTTCAACGCTTTTAAATAGGTTTGGGGAGTGCCGACGTCGAAATACACGTCGCTATAATATATAAGCCTCGCCTCCACGCCCTCCTCAATTGCCATCTGAATGGCATCTGTGAGCTGCAGCTCGCCCCCCACGCCCGGCCTAACCCGCTCTAGGTATTTGAAGAAGCCGCGGGGGAATTGTAGAAGGGCAATATGGCGATGTTTGACGGCGGCTTAGAGATGGGCTTTGATGACATCAGCTCGCGGGGAGGCGCTGGATCTGCCAGGTAGGTATCGCCGCCGGCAACCACGAAGTCGCCGTCGTCGACGACCCCTCCCACCCATATCTTTTATAATTATATTGAAATTATTATCGAAAAACATTAATGTTTTTCAATTTAACTATATCTAAGAATTATATTCGTTCTAATATTGCCGTTACTATTCTCTCGCTTGCCTTTCCATCACCATATGGAGATTCTTGCTTGAGTTGTGGCGGATTTTCAAGGATTTTCTGAAGTTCGGCTAGTA
>Ga0326760_1001452_pt1 | contig 10588 bp, 9 predicted proteins | sample GCREP_S_FD_207668 | JGI IMG/M metagenome (GOLD analysis project Ga0326760, IMG submission 207668) | Hot spring sediment microbial communities from Geyser Creek Basin, Yellowstone National Park, WY, United States - GCR.EP_S | ecosystem: Environmental > Aquatic > Thermal springs > Near-boiling...
CTCGTAGACAAGCACCAGTTCTCCCCAGAAAGAGTAAACAACGCGCTAGAAAGACTAGAAAAAGCATACAAAACACACTTCAGGCAGCAATCACTCGAAACGTGGTTCGGCTTCTAGGAAAAACCCATATAGAGATAATCAACGCAAAAGGCCACTCAAACATCCGCGCAACCCACAAAACCACCATGGAGATAACAAGAGACCCAGAAGTCACGCCACGCGGAGACTGCATAATAGGAGTAAAAGCAGACAAAGCCGCGAAAGATCTCACACCACAAACCCTACACCTAATCAAGACCCCAGCCCCAATACTAATCATAATCTACCTACCACAACACGACACATACGACCACTTCTACGCCCACGGAAACCCAAACCTAAACCCAACACACCCAGCCTCCATAGTAATAAGAAAAAGCAACTACATCGACCCACGCACAATCGCAACACAGTCACAAAAAGCCGCAAACGACCTACCACAACACATCAAAAACCACCTAAAAAACCTCGACACCCACATCCAGCTCATAATCACACACCCAAACCAAACACCACAACAAATAATCCAACAAATCAAAAACAACAAGACCTGAGACCTTAAGCCAAAAGACAAAGCCTAAGTCCTATCTTCAATCATCTCAATCCTTTCATCCCCTACAATTTTAGGAATATTCTCATTAAGTAGAAATCTCAACGTACCGGACGTAGTGTTTTCCCCTTATGATCTCTGCAGCCCAGCGTAACGCCTCTCTTATCATCTCCTCATTCAGGCTTGGATAATAATCCTTAATAATCTCCTCTATAGACACGCCGGCCCCAAGTAGCTCAATAACATCACTAACTAGAATCCTGGTTCCCTTGAACACAGGCTTACCATGACAAACCTCGTCATCAACAACAATATACCTACCGATCTCCAGCCTCATAGCCCTAAAATAAAACCACACGGGGGTTTAAAATTTAAACGAAAAGCGAACAAAAATTGCCCATAGATGGTGATTATTAGGAGGAAAACTAAAACATATTTCATGCCTAAATAAAAGCCACTATCGGTGTTCTTCCTTTCTTCGGCATGAAGAAAAACACACTCAGGGTGACTTATAAAATTATATATTCTTGTTTTTAAGAGAATACACATTAGATGCCACAATGGTGCAATCCAACGAAACAGATTCATACAAAGAGGTGATTCTTCAAGAATTGCTTACACGAACTTCGCTAGCGCTACTCGACGAAGACATAAAAGTTGCTGTAAAAATGCTGAAGGCTTCTCTAATAGGAAACAAAATTTCCTTCAACAAAGATACAATTTTAGAGGTGGCAAAACAATTAGGCTTAACACCAAGCCTTAGAGAGATTAAATCTACTAGGCCTGATCTGCCAACAAAATATTGGGCCGTCTTCACGATTAGAGATAAGTTGGTAACTATAAATATTGAACAAACAGACACTCCCCTTGTATCTAATCACTTGGAAATTATTTGCAAAAGTGGCAAAACTGTTGGTTCATACTATTTGGAGATTTCTATGATTTCATTAGTAATTTGATTGCGAAAGGTATATTTGTCTTTGATAGAGACAATCCAAAAGAAGTCCTAGTAAAAGATCCAGAAAGATATAGAAAAATTCTGGATGTCCTTGAAAACAAGTTTTCAGGCAAATTAATAATACCTGAGAAAAACATTTTTCTTCCGAAACCTCTTCCCTACAAGCGTGAAGTATACTATTACTTCCTAAAAAAGGCGACACACTTATACGGCTTGAGAGAATTGGCAAAACACTAGAATATGTTGACAAAAGAGTTGTAATAGTACCACAAGACATCGTTAGAAACAGTGAACTAATCCTCGAAGTGTTCATTTCTGCAACAGAAGAATCTGGTGCTTTGTGGATCGCAATAACCCCAAAATGGTACAGTATACACAGCTTTCTAAATCCATGCGAATCAAGGTGGGGTTCCATGGCGAGCTATGAAGAGATTAAAAAGTATCAGAGAAGATAAGATTACACTAGACAATGAACTTGAGAAATTACTTCTAAGGACTGTAAAAGGCATATACAAAGAGGTTTTGTTAAGAAGCGGCTTATTCAAATTATCAAGCACGAAGCCAAATAACAAACAAGGAGCGAATATTCATCAAGAAGTTCAAGAATTCCTTGCTAATTTGGGCAGTGAACTAGAACTTCAAAGCATCACCGAATACAATTTTGGGAACATTAGAATAGATGTTGCCTGGCTAGACAGGGGTCTTCTAAAATTCGCCTTCGAGATAGTAATAGAGGGAAGCATCCTAGAAGCGCTCTACAGGCTCCAGAACGTGGATGCTGAGAAAAAGATACTTATAGTTAAAGATGATCGATTAAAAGAAGCAGAAGGAAAAGCCTCCAACGAAATAAAAATCGTACCCCTCTCATACCTCTATAACCGCAGTAAAATAGACCTAATTAGACACCTGTTACTCTAATAAGAACAGGAATGTTGCTACATCCTACCGAAGACCATATCTTACAGACTGCCACATGTTTCCTATGAGAAAATGCTCAAACACATCTTGTGCAAACTCATCATCAGAAGCCAGCAGAAAAACTATGTATCTGCAAAGAAAAATTTATTACCAGACAACCCCTACTAAAAAACGACCTCTTGGGCCCGTGGCTCAGCCAGGTGGAGCATCCGGCTGATAACCGGGGGGTCCCGGGTTCAAATCCCGGCGGGCCCACCATTCACCCCCTTCTTACGCACCTAGCCCCACAGAGCAAAACATTTTTAAGCAGTCCTCAGAATAAATAACCGCAAACAACAACTATTCGTTGCCCCGGTCGTCTAGTGGTCCAGGAAGGCTAACCCTGGAGTGGCGGCCTGTCGAGCCGCAGAACCCGGGTTCGAATCCCGGCCGGGGCGCCACGCCCCCTTTTTAAATCTTCATTGAAGACGCATTTCTGCTGCCGTTAGGGTTGTGGATATATAGATAGATTTAAATATAACAATGTTATTTTTTAACATAACAACGTTATGCTAATTATTTTGAACAGAGAAAAACAAAAATAACAACGTTATTATCAAGAATAATTTCGTTATTAATTGTCGCCGAGAAGATTTGCACAGTAGCCTTACAAGGAGAATCCTCTTCAAACAGAGACATCGAGGCTCATACTGCTAGAACCCTCTGCGGCGCGTGCTAGAGTATATAGGCAAAGCCAGACACCTCATGATAAAATTTTGTGGCTTGCCTTGCCGATAGGATTTAAAATGGCTAAATGACTTGCATTTTTGAAGCAAGCATGGAGCTTCAGGCTGTCTTGTGGAAAGAGGAAGACATGTACGTAATCAAGGAGGTCACTACAGGCGTAACTACACAAGGGAGAACAATTGAGGAGGCAGTCCAAAACCTGAAAGAGGCACTGGAACTTTACCTAGAAGAGTTCCAAGATATTCTGGGATAACTGGGTAAAAAGAAGATTTTGGGTATGATCCGTGTCCAAGTTTCCTGGGCTTTATGGCGTAGGTAGAATGTTACATAGAGGGGGATGCTGAGTCTCTAAGGGAAAACAGGAGAAAGGCTCGTGAAAGATGCCAGTTGTAGACACGGGTATCCTAATAGATAGGTTAGGTAAGCGCGCGTAGGCGTTATTCTTTTATTGGCTGTGATCGCGTTTAATAATTATGAAGATTGGTTTGATCAGGCTAATGGGGGTATTTTTCCTGGTGGCTTTGTTTGCAACGCTAATTGTAACTCTCTATTTTAGGGACAGGGAGCCTCCAAGGATTGAGAAATTAGAGTTCCTTGAGAGGGTTGAAAGGGGCGGGGTTCAGAGGTTTCATGTATGCGTGAAGGATGAGAACCCTGGTAGCAAAGCATCGCTTATGTTGAATGGAACGCTTATCGAAATCCCGTTGACTGAGAGGAGAGGAGGCTTTGCTTGTTATGCCTTAACCTTTAATGTTTCCAGTGTTTTTGTGAAGGAGGGGAGAGTTGCAGGCAAGTTAACTGTGAGTGATGCTGGTGGGAACAGTAACAGTGTCAATGTCAGCTTCTATGTTAATCTTGAGGCTCCACGAATAGAAAGCGTGGATGTTGAAAAATTAGAGAATGGGGTTTTCATGGTTTCGGCTAATGTTAGCGACGAAAACTTGGAGGGTGTATACCTAGTTGCAGGCGGGGAAGTTGTTCCTTTGGTGCTTAAGAATGGCAAATTTGAAGGGATAATCAAAACGCCGAGAGACGTAAATTTCACAATACTTGCATACGACAGGTTCAATAATACTTCCACGTACGAGGGAAAAATCAAGGCTAGGAAATATCTCTACCTTTCACGTGGGCTGACTCCAGAGCAAGTAGAAACATTTCTCTCGATTTTCCCCACGAATGATAATGAGACGTGGCTTTCTTTTGCAGAGTTATGGGGAAGGAATACTTCTCTCGGGTATGGGGCTTTCATGTTGTACGGCTCAGTTAGTGAGGCTGTTGAGTATTTGAGAGGTCTAGAGGGTGGCATGCATTATTTACTTGTAGTCGTTGACGTGAGGGGTATAGGGCTTTTTGACCCCCGCTTATACACCCTGGTCACGCTTCAGGGGCTAGTTAACAGGGAGCGACCTAACCTCTATGTTATATTCAAGGATGAGGATGCCTTTTGGCTTAGGAATGTTGCTAGGGATCTAGGCATCGGAGTAGTATTTATGCGGCTTGATGAAGCCATTGGCACGTTTGCCTATAAGGCCTCAGGCTACGTGGTATATGATCCCGGGCTACCTGATACAATCAATGTTGGTACAACGCTTTGTGGCATATATGACGGCGTTCTTGTGCATCCATCGTGGATCGGGTGGCTGGAAGGGCTGGGAGTCAAGCATAAGCTCTTTGACTTAAGGGGGAATTTTAGCGATAGAGTTTCGGCTTACGAGTGGGCCTTTAATAATCTATGGAGCAAAGTCAACCACACAAAGCTCGCTGTAGCTTCACCTGGAGTCATAGAGTACGAAAGGTACGGGGTTAGGTTCACTAGTTCTCCCCAAGTTGCGTGTAGAGACTATGCTGTTGCTTTAAGACTGCTCACGGTGTACCTGGATCCTACGGGCAAGAGGGAGAAAGAGCTACTTGAACAAATACTTGCCTCGATGCCTGTGAATTCGATGGTAATGGGTTGGACTGACGGGGACGAGGGGGCATACGTGGACATTGCAACGAAATACGGCAAGTATGTGGCAGTCATGATGCACATCTTCGGACCCAGGAGCTTTTCTAATCCGACGGCATGGATGCATCTAAAGTCTCCGTCCAGCCCTGTTTTTAATCTGCCGCCTATAAGGCCGGAAGTGCTCGGCAAGGGCGGCGTGTACGTCACCTTTTACATTACAGATGGCGACAATCTTCAGTTCGACCAAGACATTCTGCCTCTCTGGTCGCGTAGAGCTGGAGTACCGGTTGCCTGGACAATTAGCCCGTTTCTCCTTGATATTGCACCCTACATGGCTTACTATTATTCAAAGACCATGAGCTATGAAGACACATTTGTCTGCGGGCCTTCTGGAGCTGGATATATTTATCCTGTGTCTAACATGGCTTACCTTGCGGAGTATCTACCCTACACACTTAACTATCTAAAGAGGAGTGGTTTGAGAATAGTTGAAGTCCTTGGGTACAGCGATGAAGCTGGGAGGGAATATGTGAATGCTCTAGGTATCACTTTACTCGCAATTAAACGTGATTACAACGAGCAGCCCGGTCTTTTCAAGACCCATGGGCAGTCATTCTATTATATCGAGGCTGATGGACACTATATACCTATACTTTTCGGTGCATTACATCTCAAGAGTGAGGGTCTTCCCGGCTTTGTAAGGTCTCTAGAGGAAGTCTTCAAGACTTATCAGCAAGAACCCTCGCCGATTCGTCTCAGTCCAGCGGAAGATCTTTTGGGTTTTGCCAAGGCTGTTAATGACCCCGATTCGCCCACTGGGAAGGCTCGCTATGTCTCGCCCGGCGAGAAGCTAGATGGTGCTCATACCTTTGGTCCATACGTGACTCTTCTCCCTGGCAAATACAAGGTTCGTTTTCTTTTAAAGATTCAGAAGACAACAAGTGTTAAAGTGGGGGTTATAGATGTATGTACAAATATTGGCAAAACAATCATTGCAAGTAGGGAGGTCTCTGGCTCCGAATTTAGAGAAGCAGGCAAGTATCAGTGGTTTGAGCTTGAATTTACCCTTAGTCAGCCCACTTCGAATATAGAGTTCAGGGTATGGTACAGCTCTGAGAGCAATGCTGGCCTATACTGTGGGCTAATCGAGGTGGAGGCGCCGGCAAATGTAAGAGGCGGCCTACCATTCGTGCTTGTAGTTTCACAGCCATGGGACATCTCCGAGTGGAGAAGTGTCGCGAACACGCTAAAAGAGCACCCAAATGTCACACTAATAAACCTCCATGAATTCATAGCTCTTGTTAACGTTGAGTACGGTTATGGCATTGCAAAAAACATTCTGGAGGAATATGCGTCAGCAGGCAAGATAAGTAAGGAAAAAGCCACAGAGCTAAACAGGATGCTTGAGGATGCTCTATCGCTATACAGGCAGGGAAGCTGCTACGAAGCCGTCGAGAAAATGGTCACCTTTTACAGAGAGCTTACACACGGTTAGATGCCCCTAGATATTGGTGTAAGGTGGTCAGGTGCAAGGTCTTTGAGGCCTTGGGTTTCGCCTCCGTACGGTAACTACTCAGCAATGCCGTGGGAAAGCCTTAAATCATTCATTTAGTTAAGGTATCATCGGGGCGAACCTCTTTGAGGAGGCTTGCTGTCTTGGCTGTTTTCTTTCTGCTTGTTCTTGGTTTGCTTCTCGCTTACCGCTTTCTTGTTGGTGGTGGGCGTGCTCCCGTACAGGCTCCTGTGAATGTTTCTTTGCCTGGCGGCAGTGTGAGTGTTGTTGATTCTGATGGTGACGGTATTCCTGATGACTTGGAGAGGGTTTATGGGACAGACCCGTACAGGCCAAACTATCTGCTTGCATACGCTCTTGGGAAGCTACCCGTGGAGGAGGCTCTCCTCTTCAAGAATGTTGAAGACTTTAATGAGAGTTCTAGGGGGCTCGTAGACCTCTACGCTTCCCTGCCCAGGGAGAAGAGGGGATCCATTGAGGTGGCGATGTTGTTAGGTCAGATACTCTCAGACAATGCTGTGAGCGAGGCTGAGCGGAGGCTCTTCGAAGCCAAGTTCGTGAACCCCTCACGCCTAGAAATAGTCGGGCTGAACTGGACGCCCACGAGGGTCGTCCTAGACAAGATATACGACATAAACGTGACCTTCACGGCGAGAGACGACAAGACACCAATAGCCTACGCGGAGCTCAGATTCATTCCTGTGGAGTACTACTACATGGTCGAAAAGTACGGGATGAGACCAGAAGACTACCCAAAAGTCTTCCCACCAGACAAGGAAAGAGTATACAATTTGACACCCATAGACGGGAAATTCGACAGCCTAGAAGAGAACTTCTCCGTCCAAATAAAAGACATAGTCGGAGGAAGAGAATACAAAATAGTCGCTTTGGTAAGAGACCTTGCCGGGAATGAAAAAATAGAAGAAGTGAAAACACCTTACATAAGACAGTTCGAAAACGTTGCAAAAACGGATGATCTTCTTATTGGGGTGCATTACTTTGCGTGGTATGCAACGAATTCTTGGATTAGAGATACTAAAAAAACAACAGTTCATACGCCTCTTTTAGGCATGTATACGTCTGAAGATCCTTTAATTTTTGATAAGCATGCAGATTGGGCAACAGGGCATGGAATAGATTTTTTCATTATAGAGTGGGCTTCTCCAAATGATTGGACATCTAAAAATTTAAAGGATAATATACTTAAAAATTCGTACCTTTTGAAGAGTGATCAAATAAAGTTTTGTATAACTTATGATTTAGATGTTAGTTCAGAATTAGGTAGGCTTTTGAAAACAAATGATGGTAAAGGCAACAATTGGTTTAATTATGGATTCGATATGAATAACAATTATAATGTTAAAATTTTTCTTGAAGATTTCTCGTATTTTTCGCAATTTTTTGAACACCCTCAGTACCTAAAAATAGATGGCAAGCCTCTTGTTTTTATTTACGGGGCTATGAAACTAAGGAACGCTGAGAGTGTTATTTCCGAGGTTAGAGAAAAGTATAACCCCATTTTAATCGGTCAGCTTGTTGCTTGGTATCCGCAAGAAGAAATAAAAAATAGAATAGTACCACTCTTTCCACTTTTCGATGGAGTATACGCTTACAACATGGTGGGGGGGGACCCCGGAAAAGGTGAAGATTTTATTGATTATGTAGCTCAACAATTTTCAATATTTAAAGAAATATCAGAAAGATATAATAAATTTTTTATTCCTCATGTAGAGCCAGGTTATAATGATTCAGCAATCCGAAATCCTTATCTGATTATTGAAAGGAGTCCCCAGTTCTTTAAAAAATATTGCCAAACGAGTTTGAGATTTTTAGATCCAAAATTAAGAATGATACTTGTTACAAGTTTTAATGAATGGCATGAAGATCAACAAATTGAACCTGCTGTCGATTATAAGGATGATCCATTCATTTATCTTCGAGTAATTAAAGATTATCTAGTCGGAAAATCATAGAGATACCAACGGTGATAGTTTACATTGGAAACACATGTATTAGTATGGTAAAGCGACGTGAAGAACTATCCGATTTTTAATATATTCTGTCTTGAAAAAAGCAAATTGTGCAGGCAAGGTTATACATTAAATTCACCCATGGTTAATAGGCGACGTAGCAAGGAAATAGGCTTCTCGTATAATTAATTGTATCGTGCCCATGGTGAGATAATTAGGTAAAGCGCGCGCGGACAAACTATACCTAATAGGAGACCTCGTTTACTGGCAGGATCCAAACTCGGAAACAAGGATAAGGGATTACGATGCGGTCACTCCTTATAACATGCATACAAGTGTCCAAGCAGTTTTGGATAACTTCGAGTATAATCTAAACAATAAGTATGATGAATGGCTCAGCTTATGTATTAGAGCAGGGGAGGGCTTTATACCGTCTGCTATTCCTGGCTTTGATGATAGGTCTGTAACGAGTGGCAATCTACCCCTCCCTAGAAGCCTTGACAGGTTTAAGAAACAACTAGAAATTGCGAAATTACATGCCAAGGATAACATATTCATAGTCACAACTTTCAATGAGTGGCATGAAAGCACACAGATAGAGCCTAGTAGAGAGGAAGGTATGAAATACCTCGAGGTCCTCTTAACATCTCTAAATCCAAGAGAGTAGCTCTAAGTGATAAAAGAGATCCTCTATCTCTTTAAGGCTGGGGCAACACATTACGAGGTTGCGCGCGAAGGGCGCTCTACTGCTCGGGGAGGAAACTATTATGCGCGCGCACCGCTCTATACGGCTCGAAACAAGCGGGTTTAGGTCATCATTGGTATTCCGGCAAAACACGGCATTGACAGGCAATACTTCCAAATGCATGTAGGCGCAAGCTTTTAAATATAAGTAAGAGTTCCGTGTTTCTTCTAACAGTTTTTTTCTCTTTTCGGTACTTATCAGGCAACATTTATTTATCTATTTTCTGCCATTAAACTAAACGATATAAGATGGTTCGGTGTCCATACAGCGGCTTCTAGGAAGCTTCATAAATAACTTTTAGTTTACACACTGTGAAAGAATTGACAGAAAGCGGCGTGCATTTGCTATAAAAACTGGTCGTATCGAGTGTTTTCTCTTTTTCCGGGTTTTATGTATTGGATGATTCTTTTTTGGGTTTGGCCGCTCGAGCCCGCACTGGTGGGCGCGTGACCAGCGGCACTGAGTCTAGGCGCCCCGAGCAAAGCGCAACTCGCTGGGCGCCAAGTGTACACGCCGAGCACAAGGGATGAACCCCATCTAGAGTATGCTCGACGTGGGTAGGGGGGACCAGTCTGGCTAGGGTGGGTCCGCAGAGGGCCGAGTAGCCTAAAGCATGCATGCCCGTCCGCCAGAAAAACAAGTCTTTTTCCTGGCCCCTTTCTCCCTTTTTCCCCGATCCGCCCCCACCCTCAAGAGGGTGGCGCCCCCACGTGAGGGGGCGGCTTCGACGCCCCGGCCATGCATGGGGGACCCTGCACGGCAAGGGCAATGAGGGTCGCGCCATGCCACGGGAGACCCTGGCAGGCGCGGCTAGGGGAAGAGGGAGAGGGGCCAGCCAACCACAGCCACTGAAGGCCATGAACCACATGGCCATCCACAGCCTCACAAAGGAACCATGATGCACGTGAACCCATGAACCCCACGCTTACGCTTATCTACCACTATTCACTGCCTCCTCCGATGCTCAAAGGATAACCCGTCCCGCCGGCTCCTGGGGCCTAGCCGTATCCATGTCTTCGCGCCCTAGCTGGGCACCCCCGGAGCCAGGGATCCGGGGTGAGAGACTATGGACACGGGTACGGCTAGCCCCTCGGGCTGGCGGACGGGCCCCACCGACCTCCTAACAGAACTATGCAGTAGAACACAGCTAGCGCAAAGCCAGCTAGGCAACCTGTTCAGCGGGCAGAAAAAGTACTTCTACAAGACATCAGAAGCTATAAT
>Ga0326760_1001453_pt1 | contig 10587 bp, 10 predicted proteins | sample GCREP_S_FD_207668 | JGI IMG/M metagenome (GOLD analysis project Ga0326760, IMG submission 207668) | Hot spring sediment microbial communities from Geyser Creek Basin, Yellowstone National Park, WY, United States - GCR.EP_S | ecosystem: Environmental > Aquatic > Thermal springs > Near-boiling...
TGAGACAGGTCTTGATCTTCTCCTCAGATCTTTAGGTGTTGATACAGTAATATTAACAGGATTACACACAAACATCTGTGTGAGACATACAGCTGCAGACGCCTTCTTCAGAGGATACAAGATCATTATCCCAAGCGATGCTGTAGAAGCTTTCACAGAAAAAGATCATTTGGAAGGTCTTGAGTATCTTAAGAAGATATATAATGCTTATATAACTAACGTAGATGATTTATTAAAAGATCTTGAGAGAGCTGTCTGCCTCTCGTTAAATAATAAATTTTTTATTGATCCAGCGTAGTTAAAGAAACATCTCACTTTCTAAAAATTTTTTAATAAGCTCTGTAGATAAGCTTTTTAAAGTCTCAAGATTTTTCTCGAAAAGTTTGACATCTCACTCATAATATCAACACATCTATAGGATTTTCCTTTAGAAAACATTTTTTCCAGCCTCGTAAAGGGTTTACAGATGAGATTTGATATGTATCAAGAGATCTTTTGATGTCTCTAAAAACATCTTTTATTCTCTAAAGATACAGCTTATAAAATTCTCTGATAACCAAAAGATCTAATCGGTCTCATAGTTTATAATCTTGTCAAGCTCTTTATCCGAATGATATTATTCCATATTCTATATATCCCTAATATTTTTAATAGCTAGATCCAGTTCTTCAAATGTTAGATTCTCTTCTAACAAAACCTATGATCTCTTGATAAACATTAGTGTCTCATAGAGATATGTTCGCATCGCAAGTATTATAAGAAGTATCTGAGAGAGTTTATTAGCTTCATCTCTATTTTTCTTCTATATTTTCTTGGACAGCTCTCTTCTTATTTTCACAGCTTTATCTGGATAATCAGTTGTTATACCATCTATTTTTCTAGAAGCCAGCTCTCTTATCCATTTCTCGTCATTTACTGTCCATGCAATCATTCTAAGACCTATTCTGTGAGCAAATTCTATAGATTTTTCAGTTGCAAGCGGATATCTCGGCAGGACAAGCTCGAAGCCGTTCTTTTTTGCATCAATAATTTTTCCTGGAGGCTGATAATATATTATTCCGACAGGGACGTTAGGAGAGCATCTCTTGATCTTTATAAGAGGTTCTTCATAAAAACTTATTATAGCAACACGATCCGAGGCTCCTACAGATCTTATGACGTCTAGTGTCTTCTCTTCATCTCCTCTATTTTTTATCTCTATAAAAACAAAGATCTTGTCTATAGAGACTGTGAGAACCTCCTCAAGAGTAGGGATCTTCTCACCAGAAACTCTGATATTCTCAAGATCTTTATATCTAACTTTTCTAACATTAATATTCACCCCAGCCACTCTAGAAAGATCCTCGTCATGAACAACTATCATCACATCATCAACAGTCTTCTGAACATCAATCTCAACAGCATCTGCACCAACCTCAACAGCTTTTGATACGCCAGCAATAGTATTCTCTGGAGCCAGACCAGCAGCTCCTCTATGACCGATCACAACAAAAAGCTTCTCATAAAACAATTTATCTAAGCCTCTCATTTATATCCTGATAATATTCTTAACCAGTATAATTTATAGAAAAGATCTTCGAAAAATATATGCTGCCTTAAGAGAGCTTTCATTAGAGTAGTAGCAAGATCAAAATATCTGATGAAAGCTTAAGTGTAATAAATAAATACAAAAAATGGAGAAGGCTTAGAAAGATCTGAAGAAACTAATTATTAGGCAAATCACGAACAAATGTTCTTTGATATAGATCCTGAAATATAACTTCGATTTTAGCTATATTAGCTTTTATAAAGTTTTTTCAATGTCGTTTTCACAGCCTCTCTATATATAGGTGTTTGCCACGCCACATGTTCTCCGACTCCTATCTCAAGATCCTTCCTGGGAGGAGGCTGATCAATCCATCTCTTCACATCTCTCTCGGGAAGATCGTCGATAATCAGATTCATTTCCACAAGCTTATGAAGAAGCTGTAGCCCCTCTTTCTCGAAGAGTACGTCAGGATCTATGGTTGCTTCACGAAGTCTATCTATATCATGATCATCTAAAGATCTTATGAAGACCTCAAGTCTTTTTCTATCAATGACATCATTTATTATCTCATTGACGTCCCAATTCGCCATATAAAGTTCTCTGAGAATCCTTGGATTTCCGCCTGACAGCCTCCATACATCTTCGAAAGAAGGCTTTTCACCAGGGATCTGATCATAAAGCTCTCTGAAGTCATTTTTAGACATATTCCACATAGGTCTTATATAAGACCACTCATGTCTACCGATCTCAGCTCTAGATAAGCCTTCGCTAGTTGTTATGACAGCGATCATCTTCTCATATTCAGCAGGAGGATGTTCTATCATATTTAAAAACGCTTTAACATATAAAGCAGACTCTTTAATATTTATATTTTGAAAAGCCTCGTCAACAAAAACAGCTATCTTAGGTTTATGAAATCTTCTCATGATCATGTAGACGATCTTTAGAACTAAAGTTGTCAAAGGCTCTGATAATCTGCTCAAAAAATCGCTTGTATAAGGTTGAGCAAGCTGTGCCACGCCTCCTACAACGCTTTTCATCACTTCTTCTACTATGTTCTTAAGATCTTCTGTATAAAAAATTGCTTTTTCAAAAATCTTTTCTGTGGGATTAACATAAACAACTTTGAAATCTTTCTCCTCTAAGATTTTTATAGATTGTCTCAGCCAGGCAGTTTTTCCACAGCCTTCAGGTCCGTAGACAACTATTGGAAGTCCCACGCCTTTTTCAGCCCATTCAAAAATCTTCTTGATAGCAAGATCTCTGCCGGTGAAATTTATTCTGATACCTGGTGCAAAATCAACTTTAATTCTTTTTATCTTCTTTATATCACTCATGCCAGACTCTCTCCTTCACATATAACGATCGATGAGATAAGATAATATTACACAACATATCTCAATATATAATGTCGTCTCATATTATAAATATAAATTTGATCATATCGTCCCTTCATATATGAGCTTTGAGGATCTTGTATACATCGAAAGACTATGTCTCAAAAAGATGAAATTCATCATATATATAAAGATCTAATGACATATTAGTTCAAAGCTAGGTAAGGACTTCTTCATGTTATCAGGCAGGTTTTATAAAACTTTCTTCTCGTAGTTTTCTAAGCTTAGGATATATGAAGACTACTTTGACAAGCATTGTATATAAATACAGCTTCATACCATATTCTCTAAGATCTTCTCTGCCAGACTCGTATCCTTCTCTCCATATTAAATCAGCTATCTTTCTAAGCTCCTCTAGATCAGATAATGTGAGCTCCTCAGGATCTTTTGCAAGCAACTCATCAAGTCTTTTAGCAACATCTTTGGTATAATATTTAGATGCTGAATTAGGTTTTAAAGAGCTGAGAACACCTTTAAGAGCCAAGATCTCGCTTTTAGATAAAATATTCTTGGCTTCAAACACAGATAACAGGATCTCGTTATATTGTAAAAAGACATCTCTAAGTCTCATGATCTCTCCTTCTACTCTCATGAGTCTCATATTCATCTCATTAATTCTCGAATCTATCATGTTAAGCCTTTCATCAATCTTACTGAATCTATCATCAATAGATTTGAGCTTATCATCAACATCTCTAAGCCTTTCGTTAATTGATTTGAATTTATCATCAATAGATCTAAATCTTTCATCAATTAAAGTAAATCTTCCACCAAGCCAATAAATAAGAGAGATGATGCTGATTAGCACAGGTGTTAATATCGAAAGCACTGTAGCTATATCAACCATTTTACCCCGTAAAAATATGATAAGAGCAATAATATGTAGCCTCTCTCGATCCATACAAACTTTTATATCTGCCAACCAATGTATCTATGACCATCGACTTGTCATAAATTAAAAGTTTTAGAGCTCTTAAACATATGAAAGATAAGATGAGAAGATTTCTGACCTCCTCTACGCCCTAAAGGGCGAGGCTTTCAGTTGTAAGCTCACCTTTAGCTGTTTTGGGTTTCATAAGTGTTTATAAGGGTTGTTGTATTTCTATGTGGAGCCAGTATGCGGGGGTTTCCCCACAGCAATGAACCTGAGGAAACTATGAAGGTGGAGCCGTGGGTTGGGGTCTCCCCGAGCGGGTTGATGCAGATGATGTGGCGGGGCAATGAAAGCCCTGCTCGATACGATGAAGCCAGGGGAAGAGGGTCACCCGGGGATCTCTCTCACCAATATTTTCTCCAAGCGCTATTATGGGGGAACTTGATGCACGCATGGCTTGAAGAAATGGTAAAAAATAGGATAGGCCTAGGGTGGTGTTCACCGAGGTAGAGGGGTCTAAGAGAGTTATGCTTCCAGGCGAAGGGTGGTGGAGGTTAGGGGTAGATGCGACATAATCGTGCTTAGATGCTTAAGGATCTTTGTGTTGTTGTCTAGCCCCATAGGCTGGCTAATAAGTACTCGGCTTCTCCTTAAGACTCTCAAGGATTGCCTCACCTTTTATGACCTCCGTATATGGCTCTATAGCTAGCCTAGTTAGGGAGAGCACTATTCCGAGGAGGAGAAAGAGTGTGTGGTACAAAGCCCAGAAGATGTTGATAGCTATCGAGTAGATCAGACTAGTCTCTTTCACGCTGAATAACCAGACGAACCCCTTGACAATGCTCAGGATCAGGAGGGCCAAGATAGCTATATGTAGAATTACAGATTTCACCTGGTGTGCCGCGTTTCCTTTAGGAGTCACTTTAAAAGGCACCCTTCTCCTCAAGAACCAAGAGACAAAGGCACCGACTATTGATGGAAAAGCAACGTACTCTACAGCTTGGTGATATAGAAAACCCTTCAACCCATATTCGTCTTTGCCTCTAATTGAGTAGAGGAATAGGGCAGTGGTTATGGAGAGATATGGCACATAGAGAAGAACATAAAGCAGGGGGTCCATCCTTACTATTGGTAGTCCTGTTATGAGGAAGACTATGGGAGCCAGGATCTCGAATACTGTGAGAGGTCCCTCCTTGAGCCAATAGAGTGTCCCAGCAAAGTAGTCAAAGAACTGTGAGGGCCTGAGATTACTCTTAAGAAGTCTTCTGCTGAGCTGTAAGTAGCCTAGGGCCCATCTAGCTTGCTGTGTGAGATATGAAGCCAGATCTGGAGGGGCCTCCCCGTACCATATAAGATTCTCATCTATATACAAGGATCTCCAACCCTTAGAATGAAGCTCTATAGACACAGCAGCGTCCTCAGTTATGCTGTATTCAGGAAAGAAACCAATCTCCTTCAAAGCATTGATCCTAAAGACTGTTCCAGATCCTAGAGAGAATGCCGATCTATAGCTCCTACCTCTCATAATAACTCTTAAGAAGGGCTTCTGCTGGTAAGCAGCACCGAGAGAGATGCCTGAGTATTTCACAGTGTACCTCTGGGGAATCTGTACAAAAGCTATGCTGGGATCATAGAAATAGGGGATAACCTCTCTGAAGAAGCTTCTAACAGGTCTTTGATCTGAGTCGAATATGGCTACTAGATCGTATTGATCACCTACAAGCTTGAGGGCGTTATTCATTGCCCCAGCCTTGTACCCTTTCCTAGCCTCTCTATGAATATAAAAGATTCCATTTTTCTCGCAGAAACTTCTCAGATCCTCAACGATCTCTTTCTTCGTAGAATCGTCTAGCAAATACACGTCCCCAAGATCCCCAAGGGCTAGTTTCACAGAGAGCAAGGTTCTCTTTACCATAGATGGATCCTCATTATAGGATGTAACAAAAGCCGCAATTCTGAAGCTCAACATCTTCTGGGCATATCTTGTAGAGATTTTCTTTCCTCTAAGATATAGCAGGATGAAGTTGGTAGATATAAAGGCTGAGCACGCTATAGCCAGCCAGAGACCGTAAGCTATCCAAGAAGTGATAATGTTATCCATAGTATACATAGTGATCAGAAAGGCTAGAACGAAAGGAACAATCACAATTCCTAAGTTAGCCAGTTTCAATGTTTTGAGCCTATATCAGATGATTCTGTGGTCTGCATATTTTTCTGCACCTGCACAATCTTCAGAATCTTTACAAACTAGTAAAATGGATAGGTCATGTTTGAATCGAAGGGAATTTATCACCGCATTCCAGAACTCGTCTCTCAGGATCTTGTACGGGATTTTTGGGTGGGGGGCTAGATCCTCGGCATAATAGATGATCAAGAGAGGTCGAGTGAGGCTCTGGATCTCGAAAATTATATCGTTTGATAAGGAATGAGCAAGTCTCAGTACATCATCTAGCTTGGATGCCTCCTGCATTTCCTTCATGAACCTTCTGGACACTCTAATTTCTAGAGGCTTAATCCCTGTCCTCTTCAGTAGGTAAGCAAGATCCTCTCTAGTAGATACAAGAACAATGTCCCTACCCCTCGAAGAGGCTTTCTTAACTAGACTAATTATCTTATCTGTTTTATGCCTGTCGTAAAACCCCTGGATTATTGTGAAGGCTCCTACTTTGAGAGCCTCTTCTAGGAGATCTTTTGAGGAGACCACCCCATAAGCAGAGATCTGTCCGGAGAGGATTATTTCAGCAAGAAACTCTATCTCATCGATAATGGGCATTTTTACAGGATCATCCGAAAATGCTAAAAGATCTTCTCTTAGAGAAATTATTAAGATGATAGGGATCCCGAGACTCTGAATTCTCTCAGCTTCGCGCCTAACATATGTCTCCGAAGCATCAGGCATCATGTTGAAGATCATTGCTAGAGGGATGCCTCGCCTCTCTGGGCTATTCTCTATCTTTCTATATAGATCAGGGGTGCTCTCTATATTTGTCCGGGATATTGTTGAGATGTAGATCCTTATTTCATCGTAACTACCTACAGAAGATCTGAAGACTGCTGATTCTAACTCTGTGAACTCCTTAGAATCGATATATGAAGCATACAGATCGAACAGATATATGTCGTAGCCTTCTCTAAGGATTTCTGAGTATTTTATGCGAAATTTTTCTTTTAAGTCAGGTTCTTTCGAGATCCTCTCTATTTCTTTTAAAACCTCTCTATTTCCAAATAGCTTTAAAACGGTTATGGATCCGCTACCAAAAGGGATCTTCAGGAGGCTGTCATAGGGGTCCTTGTCATTAACTATATTAGTAATAAAACCGTCTCCTTTGATTCCTATCGTGCTAGATATGGTGTTCGTAAGACCTCCCTCAATAAACATCACATTCTTCCCCCGAGATGCAAGAGCTTTTGACAACATGAATGCTAGAGTGGGTCTGCCGATGTCTCCTTTCGTGCCCAAAAAAGTAATTCTCTTTATAATGCTGTCTTTCATAGCATTATTTATTTCTTCAATAGTAGACAAAGTGATACTACCCAATGTCTGTAACCTGTGGAAATAATTATCGTAGTTAATAAGCATTATGGTTGATCATTTATATAATAGTTATATCTATAGATGTAAAAGCTGAGAGATATTCTCTATATCTATTTCCTAGAATTTATATAGTAGCTATGAATTATTAATATTGAAGTTAAGCTAACCGTGCTCATAAATAATAACTTGCTTAGTAAGCCTCTGTCCCCTAAATCTGGTCATATGCGGAGTAGCGTTAACAGCCAAGCCCCATAGATCAAGAAAAGACTTTTTACACAAATACTGAAAGATTTGCGCCGATCACTGACGTCTTATGCCTCTTTCATTCGAACTGCGATGCACCCTTAATTATATCCTCCAACAAGCTTAGCCATTCCAAAGTTATCTCTACAACGTCCTTAATAGTTCCCTTACTACTTTTTAATGGAAACCCTTATGACTGCTTGTCCCCCGATGGTTATTGATTATCACTGATATTAATTTGTTTGGTGTTGCTTTACTTCTTGATCCACAGGTTTTGATCCTGTGGCATCGGAGGCTTCCACCCTCAAAGAGATCTTGGGATCTCTATGGGCTAGCTGGTTGCCGTGGAGCCCAGCGGAAAGGGACTCCCATCTATGCTTGAAACCTCGAAGCCTTTCTGGGCAGAGCCCTCATATAGGGCTTCGAGGCCTTGAGAAGGCTGAGGATCTATATAGGTGTTCCAGAGGAGCTATTCAATATGCCGAGGATAAGGATTTTAGATGCGGATGCCTCTAGGTTATCGGGTAAATATGTCTATCTATCCGACATAGCTAGGAAGCTGAGGTGGAGGGGATGAGCTCTCAGCAGCAGGAGAAGCTGGTGATAGCTATAGGGAAGAGGAAAACAGCTATTGCGAGGGCTATTATTAGGAGTGGGGGATTGTGAGGGTGAATGGAGCGCCTGTAGAGCTGATCCCTATCGAGATAGCTAGGTTAAAGGTCATGGAGCCCCTTCTCCTACTAGGTGAGAAGGTGAGGAACAGTGTTGATATAGATATAAGGGTATCTGGAGGTGGATACATGTCCCAGGCCGAGGCCTGTAGAATGACGATAGCTAGGGGGCTCGCAATGTTCTTTAGTGATGTTAAGGAGATTAAGGAGATATTTAAGGAGTATGATAGGACGATGCTCTCAGGAGATCCTAGGAGGACGAAGCTGGAGAAGTGGATGAGATACTCAGCCAGGAGGTTTAGACAGAAGTCGTATAGGTGATCCCATGATAATCCCTGTTAGATGCTTTACATGTGGCTATCCAGTGGCTAGGCAATGGGACGAGTTCTCTAGGAGAGAGTCAGGGCTGGCGAGGATCCAAAGAAGATTCTCAACGAGCTGAGTATCAAGAGGTATTGTTGTAGAAGAATACTTCTAGCCCACGTACCCCTTGTAAACGATATTATATTCTACTCTAGGAAACTATATGTGGTGCTTGGATAAGCATAGGGTATGAGGAGGGCGGGGATCTGAGGAGATACAGAGAGAGGCTGCGATGGCTACAAAATATGCCACCGTAGAGCTCCTAGTGCCGGTAGATCTCCATCTCTCGCCTGGGGTGCATATAGGGATCTATTACTCTAACAAGCAGTTTGAGAGGTTCATATACAGGGTGAGGCCTGATGGGCTCTACATACTAAATGTTAGGAAGATAGATGAGAGGATAAGGATCGCTGATAGGTTCATAGCATCCTTCGAGCCCTCTTCGGTAGTGGCTGTAGGTGCTAGGCAGTACAGCTTCAAGCCTGTAGAGATGCTTGCAAAGCTAACAGGTGGGAAAGCTATTTTGGGGGGTTCATGCCTGGCACATTCACAAATCCTCATTTACCAGGGTATATAGAGCCTGAGGTAGTGATTATATCGGATCCCAGGGTCGATACCCAGGCCCTTACAGAGGCTGTCGAAATCAGGTTGCCTGTGGTTGCCTTCGTAAGCATTGATGCAAAGATCTCGGGGGTAGTTCTAGGAAACAATAAGGTTAGAAAATCCCTAGCTCTACTCTATCACCTATTAACAAGGCAGGTGTTCAGGGAGAGGGGGCAGCTAGGGCCCAGCCAGGAGCTCTCAGTACTCCTCGAAGAGTTCGAGGCTAAGGTGGTTATTTGAAGAGGAGATACCCAGCAGTTGCTGGGTATTTCTATGAGGCTAAGAGAGAGGATCTGGTTAGAGGATCGAGTGATGTTATCTCCATCAGCTGGGGATTGGAAAGCTACCGATAAGGGATGCCCAGAGAGATAGGGCTAGAAAGCTCTTTATAGCGCCCCATGCAGGCTATATGTATAGTGGCCCTGTTGCATCACATACATATTACCATATATCCGAGTCAGAGAACCTAGGTGTTTTCATAATAGCTGGTCCTAACCACAGCGGCTTGGACTCTCTTGTAGCGACTGTGGTGGATTATATATGGAAGAGCCGCTGGGCGAGATCGAGATTAATAGCGGATTGGCAAAGGCGATAGCTAGGAATAGTAGCTATCTAGATATAGATGATATTCCACACGAGAGCGAGCACTCTATAGAGGTTCAGATACCCTTTCTACATCATATATTTGGAAACAGCTTCAAGATAGTTCCTATCGCAATGGCTATGCAGACTATAGAGGTAGCTAGAGACATAGCTAGCGCGATAGCAAGGGCTGTTGAAGACCTAGGAAGAGATGTGATCTATATAGCCTCTACCGACTGGACACATTATGAACCCCATGAAATATCGGTTAAGAAGGATCTAGGGGCGCTTGAGTACGTTAAAAAGCTGGATGTAGAAGGCTTCTACAGATATATAGTAGAGAACAACGTGTCGGCCTGTGGTCCAGGACCCACCATGGTCTTTATATATTTAGCCAAGATCTGGGGGTACAGAGAGGCAAGAATACTTAAATATGCGGCATCCGGCGATGTCACAGGAGAGAGATCGTGGGTAGTTGGCTATACATCTTCTATGGCGATTTGATGATCCTCTAGACAGCATTGTTTGGCGACTCGATGTTACAAAATATGCGGACAACATGCCTCTAGGCTCTAATCCTATGCAAGGGTAAGATTAGAAGATGTTAGATAGATAATCTAGATCGATTCACTACTATTATGATTAGAAGAGTGTTAGGCATTGATACACTAGCCAAGATCATGTTTAGTTAATTCTCTTAGTCTTCTCACTATTTTTACCGCTTCTTCTATATTGTCAGTTACTAGAAAATGCACACCCCTTAGAGCGAAGTCCTCGATCTCGTGTGGATC
>Ga0326760_1001455_pt1 | contig 10580 bp, 6 predicted proteins | sample GCREP_S_FD_207668 | JGI IMG/M metagenome (GOLD analysis project Ga0326760, IMG submission 207668) | Hot spring sediment microbial communities from Geyser Creek Basin, Yellowstone National Park, WY, United States - GCR.EP_S | ecosystem: Environmental > Aquatic > Thermal springs > Near-boiling...
GCATTCCTACAGGCATTTTTCATACCAGCAGCTTGCTAAAGTGCAAGCGCAGAGAACTGATGCAAGTCGCCAAGCTAGTAAGGATATCACTCAGCGGAGATAAGCTGCAACAACCACGAAACCTCTAACAGACTTCGCGCGCAGCCTCTTATATGAAGCATGGGGCGTAGGTCTTGGCTACAGCGAGTTTGTAGAAGTTTTAGCTTTAGCAGCAGCATGCGCGCGCTACCGTGTAAGAGTATCAGCGCTACTCTTGGGAGAGGCAATGAGGAACATAAGGCCCCTCATAATGAGGAACATACAGCCCTCCCTCAAAACCTGCTTCCCGTGATAAGCTTTGCCAGATTCTCAGACGTCGACAGGTACCTCAAACTCTACAATATCGACCTTGACACTGGAAAATATCGATGCGCCATATGTGGGGATGTTATGACGCGTGAAAATATCTATGCCCTTATTGTAAATGGTTCCTCAATAAAACTAATATGCAACAAGCCATCATGTCAAGCTAAATTATCAATAATCCCCCTCTAACATGTTAGATGAAATTAAATTTTATCAAGCAAGCGCCCCCATCACCTCCTTCTGCGCGCGCAATATAGCTCTTCTCCAAGAGATAGTTCTACTGAGTTTAATTGCGCTAGTGCAGCATTTATGCCTAGGAATCTTCTTCAATACCTCCTGCAGATATGGCTCTGCTACCTGTGTGAAGCGCGCTAGACAAGTTTTTCTAGACAAGTTTTTAAGGACAAGGAGTACGTAGAGGTAAATGTGCAGGAAACAAAGAAGGCAGGATGCATTATTAACCTGTTAAGCTCAAGCCACCCTCACTTCAGGTCTTTTCTAAGTGAGGGGCTTTGGGGCTTTCCCGATAACAGGGCGAATAGAAAGAGGTGGAGCATATTACGACCTGGCTGTGAGACTCTCCTATATTTTGAGCATAAGGGAGTTAGGGGGGTGTGGGGCTTAGGGAAGGTTGTTGAAGTTTTTGAATCAAGAAAGCCTGTGAGCTACTGGGTCAGAGATCCTGCGGGTTTTCCTCTCCAGGTTAGACTTGAGCTCATCGAGCCTAAGAATCATAGGCCCGTTCCCAGCGACCCTGTCAAGCTCGATTGGTTCGACGGTGTGACGCCCCTGAGGAGGGAGGAGTTGGCAGGATTAAATGTCAAGATGCCTGGTGGCCTGGTCGATAGGTGGTCGCTTATTGTGCTGGGAGAGGGAACAAAATATTCTTACAGTGTGTTTGAGCAATTGAAGTATGAGTTTCTGGTAAGGAACAAAGAGATGCGGTTAACCCCATCAAGGTCTCTGCATGAGGAAATAAAACAGTTGATTGCAGAGATAGGGAGGATGCAGCGAAAATACGTCTCAATGGAGGAAGAGATTGAGGGGAAAAGGATAGATGTGTCTTGGAGAAGGATCGAGAGAGGTGTGCCTTATGCAGTTTTTGAAGTCTGCATTGGTGGCGACCTCTACGCGGACTTAGTCAAGCTGAAGCACGCTGTTGACATGTGGAACTCGATTGCCGTCCTCGTAACGACCGAAGACAAAGTAGAAGAGGCTAGGAAGTGGGTTGAGGGGGCATTCCATGAGGTTGCTCAGTACTTCCGTATTCTAACGGTTGAGGATGTGAGAAAGCTCTATGAGAGCAAGAGAAACTACAAGATGCTAGAGGCAAAATATGGACTAGTATAGAACGCACGGTGCGCTTACACCGGATTTCTCAACATTGGCAAGCATATTATCACATCTCTCACATGAAACCCGAAATAATCTCAACCAACCCATTAACAGAGCACAAAGGATTCTCGGCTTGAAGAAGCCCTCTCAAGATTTCACCACGAGATAACCTGACCATCACCGCATAAAGGCACTACATTCTTTGAAGTTTTACTAAGACCTTTCCACGGCGTCGTGCCTGAGTTTAACCGCATGACCAGCTGGCACGCCTTACTTCTCCCTGGCTACCTCCTCGAATGTCTCGGGGTCCAGCTTGTTCATCGGGAAGGCCACCAGCATCCTGCCAGGCTTCTTCCTCGGAGTCGAGAACACCCTCTCCACGCGGATCTTCAGCCGCAGGGGCCAGACTGGCTCGCAGCGCTACACCTCGCCGGAGGAGCCCGCAGCCCTGGAGGCTTCCTCCCTGAGGAAGAAGGCTAGGTCCATGTAACCCGAGAGCGTTCCCATGCGCCTGCGGCGCCTGATCTTCGGCGCGGGCAGGCCGCCGGCGGGCGCCGGCAGGGCTAGCTCGCGCTCGAGCTCATCATCCTTGGGCGTGAACGGCTCGTACTCGTCGAGCGCTGTGAAGAGGCCTCGAACCCTCACGAACTCCCTACCATTCACAACAACCTCTTCGCGGTAGCCGAGCACCCCTGGGGAGGGCACCACGCGCACCTCCGCGCGCGTGCTGTAGAGCTCGAGCACGCCGCGTGCCTCCACCTCCCTCCTTCTGTCCCAGAAAGCATCGTGCAGAACCACCTTGAAGAGCACAGGCAGGTGCCGCGCCCTCTCGCGCACCCCCCTCCACCCGCACTCAGCGCTCAGCACCCTCGCCTCCACCGGCAGCTCCTCCCCTGCGAGGTACTCGAATAGCCTGACCTCCTCGGAGAACGAAGCCTCGAAAATGCTCCTAACCCTAATAATCCTCCACACATCCTTCCTCAGGACAGAGTACAGCTCGCCCAGCGACTCAACCCTGCGCGTAGGAGTGAAGAAGAGCAGCTGATCTCCTACTTCAACCTTCACCACGGGTACTTTTACAACCATAAACCAGTCAGCCCAAACAATATCTTCAGTTCTCATTTCTCCTTACCCTCCGTACATCTCTAATACTGGCTATTAACTCTTATGATCTGAGATTTATTCGAAAGTATTAGATATAAAACATGGAATAGCAGATTTATAGAGGATAAACAGCTTTATAAGGTTGTTAAAAGAAAAATAATAGCATCAATATACGAGCCAAGTTAAATTCGAATGAAGCTAAAAGAATATCTACATATCATGTTTTTATAAATATAAATAATTATCTATAGTTTTTTGTACTTCTGGCGCTTCATCATCCTCTTCTAGCTCTGATATTTTCTCCCTCAATTTCCTTTTAGATTCTTTTGATGAGTTAAGAATCCTTAACATATAATCTAGTTCTTCAAGTAGAGAAGAATACAATTCATTAAGATTAATATCCCAGTTTTTGAGTCCTAGCATCCTAAGTGCGATACGATCTATTTCTATCTGTTCTGGGCTTCTATTTTTAATTCTATCATAAATAGGATCAAGATCAGCTTTACTTAGCCTGTTGTAAAGTTCTCTCGCAGATTTTCTTACATCCTCCTCAAGATTCTGTAAATCTGGAACATGAATCTCTGACCATACTCCCTCCTTATCAAGCCTTATCCATGCTCCTCGAGTCTCAACATGAAATGCGAGAAGTTGTAAAAGTACTATTGAACTATTTAAGTATAAACATAATAGCTCAGGCTCTATTTCGCCTAATACTCTTACATTTATACGGTCAGTTGTGCCTAACACTTTATCTTTAGATCTAAAAGCTAGCCAGTATATACCTGGAGAGGGAATTTGTAGTTTTCTAACTAATAAGATATCACCTGCCAAATCTTTATATGCTTCACGAATTCCTCTAGCTGCTTTTTTAACTTTTTCATCAACCAAACCAAAATCTCTTTTAATATTTTCAGGAATGTAAGCTGGGTCAACTATTGCATACTCCTCCTCACCAGTGATATCCATATGTTTAACACCACTGTATGTCCTAAGAGTTTTTAAAAGAGCTTCTCTGGGTACTTTAAATGTTCTTCCTCCAACTTCCTCTCTAAAGATTATATAATTACCTTGTTCCCCTAGCACCCTGAATATGCATTTACCTTTTGCTCCGTATCTCGTGGCAAAAAGCAATCTTGCTTCTCTCTCAGAACCTCTGCTTGATGAGGGGTATTGACCAGGATTATAGTAACGCATTCTAATAATATTTTTCCTCTCTAATTCGCCTAATGTTGGATATTTAACTAATTCATCCAATAGTTTTAATGCTAGCTCTTGGGCCTTAATAGTATTAAATCCTACAAGGGGCTTAAGATTAAAGATATGTTTTTCTAAGAATACTTCTATATTTTTTATCTTAATTCCATCAAACAGATCACTCTGTATCTTATCACTATCACTATAAGCAAATTCTTTTATTTTAATAGCAACATCCTTTATATAATCAATTTTATCTAATTCCTTCTTAAGAATAATTAGGGTCAATGGAACAAATGTTCTATTTAATGTTTTTAATAAAACCATCAAATAATCTCTGTAAAGTGCACGTTCACTAAATGCTACTTCTACTCCGCTTCGCACAATATATAAAGGAATATACTGTCTTGCTAGTTTTTTAATGTATTCTCCTTTTTTCGGATCATATATTTCACCTCGGAATAAATAGCGGCGCAAACTTTCAGCACTACTTCCTGCAAAAAATTCTTCAGGTGTTACGCACGCAAGTTTGCCATTAACCTTAAGCACATTATCTGCTGCTGCTAAGAAGTAGGCCCAGTATCCCACTTTACCACGAATAATCTCATTTAGTTTTACACCTAGTTTATTTATTATAAATTCATTTAGCCTATCAATCTCGCCTATTTCTACTAGCCTTTCTCTCCTGGTAAAAGGAGGATTCATTATCACGCAGTCAAAAAATTCACAGGGAAGTTGTTCGGGTGTCACTTTACCTAGCCATTCTGTTAACTGTACTTGAGGTGGATCCTTTGTATTAATCATAGGCTCAAGACCATCTCCTGCCCTAATATGCTCAAGCTTAGCTGGTACCTTAATGTTTTGTATTAGTAAGTTTATAGATGTCATATGATAGGCAAAATGCATAATATCAATACCATAAGTTTTTTCTAGTAGCTTTATATGTAATGCATCTAATATTTTTTGTAATTTATCCTCACTAAGCCCGGGGGTAGCTTTCTTTAAGTAAGCTTCTGCAAGTTCCTTTCTCCTCAAATAAGCTTCTGTCAAAAGTGTACCTGAGCCACAGGCAGGATCTAAAACTACTTCATCCCATCTATCTATAGCTAATGTGGCAAGAATAGTGGCTGCCTTAGGCTTTGTAAAGAAAGCTCCTAGGTTTTTTCTAGCCTCTGGAGGAATGGATTCCTGATACAATCTACCCAGAAGCTCTTCTTTTACGTGTTCAGGCTTAAGAGCTTTAAGAGCCATTATATATTTAGAAATAGCTACTATTGAGTTAACTCCTCCACTTCTTTCCACCATGGATAATAAATCTGGACCAAATATGGGCTCATATTCTTTAGCTGCATTAGCAAAAAGTTTTCTTAAAGTTTCTAATAACTTAATATCAGGTACTAAAGGATTAACATCTGGAAGAGGTGGATATTTATCTGGTCTTTTTTGTGATAATATGTAGTAAAAAAGTATTTGTGATACAGTAAGATATGCAGCTATATCTGCTATCCATGCTTTCATCTCTGCCTCACTAATATTAAAATCTTCAAGAGTTGCTCTGTAAAGATCAAATCTTCCAATCAGCATCATAGCATCGTTAATATATTGTGTTATTAGATTTTGTCTTATAGACCTCGCTACCTCGACAACAGCTTCTCTAGCAACTTTAACTATTGAGTCGTAGCTAACTGTAGGACGCTTTGATTCAAGGTACAGCTTATAGTAATCTGATATGATCCTTGCGAGTTCCTCTAGAGAGAGGTTCTCTTTATATCCGGTTATCCATGGAAGAGATATTATGGCTCCTATTATTTTGAGTTGAGGAGCAACTGAGTTCAGTAGATTTGGATCTATTTGCCTAACATAACTAGGGAACAATATAGAGATACACCCCTGAGCACCTATGCTTTGAGCTTTGATAAAGGCTTGCGGAGCAACTTCAAGCAGTTTTCTAGCTCCATCTACTTTAACCTCTATTATGAATTTATAATCGTTGATCTTAGCAACAAGATCAGGGTACTGAGGTCGAGGAGCTCCAGCAACTTGAATCGACACTTCTTCTACGCACTCAATTCCATATTTTGATAAAACATTAGCTATTGGTCGGTAAAGTGACCTTTCAGTAGTTTTATAGGCCATATTCGCCCCCACTTTCCTTTGGGGGGATTTTCTAGCCTAATAAGGTGCTCCCCCATTTTTATTTTTATCTTGCAGCATACTCTCTTCATGTACTGTTGGAGAGCTAATATATTCATGCTTTTTTATTGCTTGAATAGCTTCTTGAGGGCTTGGGCTTGCTCTGGTTTCAGCTTCTGGGGCCCTGGTAGCACGGGTACTCCCGCCTCCACGAGCCTCTCCCTTGGCACGAGCCTCCAGGCCCTGGGGTTCTCAGGGTTCTCGAGGACTCCCGGCGCGGCCGCCTTGACCTCGAGGTAGAAGGCAAGCCACCTCTCGCCCCGCGGCCAGTACCTCCCGGCTAGCTCAGCCCTGCCCCTCGCAACGCCGTAGAGCGCGAGGCCCCCCTCCACGCCCGCGCCCTTGGTCGCGTAGACGTAGACCTCGGAGCCCTCGAGCTGCTCCAGGACCCACTGGAACCTCTCGCTCACACCCCAGAGCATCCAGCCCGCTGGCCTGCCGCGCAGCGCCTCACTCCCCCTCTCCCTCATGTCCCTGAGGCTCCAGGAGAGGTTCTCGGGGCTCCCCTTCAGCAGGAATGCCGCAGCCACAGGCAGATGCCCCGCAGCGGGCTAAAATACCTTACCGCCAGCCCCCCGGCGGGGCAGTAAGAGATTTCAAACCCCCTGCTACACAACCCGCGATGCCGGAGAAGGAGGAGAAGAAGGAGGGGGAGAAGAAGGAGAAGAAGGCCAAAGCACCCAGGTGCCGCTAGCCCCGGCGAGCTTTTTCTCCTGCTATAGCGTCAGGGCTCTCACCAGGGATGGGCTCCTGGCCGTTCTCTCCACGACCTCGTGGTGGGCTAGTAGCTTTCTGCGCGCCTGGGGTAGGGGGAATCTCCGGTAGTCCTCTGGTGTCAGGTAGCTGTAGCCCCTCCTCGGCCCGTGTAGTAGCTCGTAGAGGGTGTACCGGAGGGTTCTCTCCTTGAGGAGGAAGACTCCGCAGCAGTCGGGCGAGGACCACATCGCGTAGAAGCCCTCCCTGCAGGTGGCGAAGGTGAGCCCCCTCTTCTCGGCGCCCGCCTTGAGGGCTGCGTAGGCTTCCACTCTCAGCTCGCGCCTGGGGTGCTTGTGGGAGCCTAGCGGGAAGCGCTCCCAGATGCCGGGGTCTGCGAGCTTCCTGAAGCTGTCCTCGCCCATGGCTCTCTTGAAGGCTTCGAGGTCGCGCCAGCTCGAGATCCTCAGGACCTCGGCTATCAGGTGCTTCGCGCCGACGGCTTTCGCGGTCTCCGCGTACTCCTCTGCGTGCTCGCTGCCTGAGTTCAGGAAGGGGACGATGGGTTGTGCTCTGAGGATTACTGGTACGCGCGCGCATGGGGTGAAGCTCTTCTTCGCGATACAAACGTACTACGCCCTCGTGCTAAAGCTGCTGGCAGCGGAGACCGCAGCAAGGTTTTACGATAAGACGGCAAGCGAGTACATTAAGCGCCTGAGGGCTGAGGGTGTAGACATCAGGAGGGCGCTATCGTTCCTGGAGGACGGCTCCGCATACCGGTGGTATGGGATCAGGAACTTTCTCGAGGGTGACCTTTTCAAGTGGTGCATCGACGAGTGGAGCGAGGAGATCAGCGGCGCGATAAGGGAGATTATCAGAAAGCTGGACGAGTATGACGTCGAGGCCTTAACCCTCGACCCGTCAACCGCTAGGGACGTCTTCAAGCTGCTGTACGAGGAGCTCGTACCGAGGGAGGAGGTGAGGAAGTTCCTGGGCATCTACACAACCCCGGACTGGCTGGCCGAGCTGATACTAGATGAGCTCGGGTTGAGCACGGAGGGGTTCAAGGAGCTAGAGTCGCGGGGCGTGGACCCCCTCAGCATCAGAGTCCTAGACCCGGGCGTCGGCACGGGCACGTTCCTATCCCTGATCATTCAGCGGATCGCCTCCTACCTCAGGCAAAAGCACCCCGATGGGCTCCCGCATGAGGTCGCTAAGCGAGCCCTGCTAGCGGTAACGAGGAACGTCGTAGGCTTCGACATCGACGTGCTGGCACTTCTCACCGCGAAGACCAACTACCTGCTGGCCTTGGCGGCCGCCGGTCTCTTGGAGCACAAGGAGGATGAAGAGATCGAGATCCCAATATACATGGCCAACTCCGTAGTAACCGCAGAGGAGCTTAAGGATAGGATCACGGAGCGCGTGGGCGGAAAGTACGTGTACGTCGAAGTCGTTAAGGTGCCGACTGCCGTTGAAGACTTCGTACTGCCCGCTAGGCTGGTAGAGTCCGGGAGGCTCCACGAATTCCTTTCGACCGTTCAAGACTTGCTGGAAAGGAAATGGCCGAGCGAAAGCTCAGAAGCTGCAAGGGCTCTCGAAGCTTTCGCGAGGGTTTGCGCCAGCCAGGAGGAGGCAGGGGCATGTTTAAATATCCTGAAAGATTTTTACGGAAAGCTTCTAAAACTTAAGAAAGATGGTAGGGATTCGGTATGGATCCCGATAATCAAAGGTCATGTTCTCCCCACGCTGTTCAAGAAGTCGTTCGACCTCGTAGTAGGCAATCCTCCCTGGCTAGCATATAGATACATCGCGGACCCCACGTACCAGGAGAGGGTCAAGGACTTGATTGCTAGAACGTACGAGCTCATCACACTCGTCACAGACGAGCACTCGATGACGCACTTGATGGCGCACATGGAGATGGCAACCCTCTTCTTCGTCAGAGCCCTGGATATCTACCTGAAGGATGGTGGCTGCATAGGCTTCGTCATGCCTAGGTCGATCTTCAGCTCTGACCAGCATGACAATTTCAGGAGCTGCAAAGCGAGGGACGTCACCTACGGGTTCGTCAAGGTGATCGATTGCGAGAACGTCGAGCCCTTGTTCTACGTGCCGACCTGCGCCGTGATCGCTAAGAAGGGGGGTGCAGCGCGGTACCCGGTGGAAGCCATGGTTGTTAGCGGGAGACTGCCGGCTGAGAGGCACAAAGTGCTCCCGCTCAACGAGGCGAGGAAGCACCTGAAGTTCGAGGCGAAAAAGCTCTACCTCAACAGGATCGGCACGAGATCCTGGCTCGACTACAAGGAAGTAAAGATTCGGGCCGGAAGGAGCTACTACTACGAGCACTTCAGGCAAGGGGCGACGGTAGTCCCGCAATCCTGCTGGTTCGTTGACCTGATCGAGGAGCGCAGGAACTTCGTGAGTGTCAAAACGAGCAAGCGAGTTAGGGTGAGGAGTAAGGTGAAGCTGGAGATCCAGCCACTACCGGTGGAAAAGAGGTTCATCTACGGGGTTCTCACGAGCGCCGAGGTCATGCCCTTCTGCCACCTGCCGCCCAACCTGGCCGTCCTCCCGATAGTCCCCGCAGGGAACAGGTACCAAGTGATGACGGGAGAGGAGGCCCAGCGTTCAGGGTATACTCATCTCGCGGGCTGGCTCAAAGAGGCGGAGGATATTTGGAAATCTGTTAGAGGCGAGAAAACAGGTAAAATGAGCTTGTATCAGCGCTTAGATTATCAACACGGCATAACACTTCAAGATCACAAAATTAAGTTCAAAGTCGTATATCTCAGGTCAGGAACGTACCTCGCTGCAGCTGTAGTTGACGTCGAAAAAGTTCTTAAAGAGAATCCTTTGCTTAACGGAGTCATTGTAGAAAGCACGTTGTACCACTACGAGACTAATGATGCTGACGAGGCCTTCTACCTAGCGAGCGTGCTGAACTCCAGCGTACTCGACGAGCTGATCAAGCCCATGCAGTCGAAGGGGGAGTTCGGTGAACGCGATATTCACAAGAAACCACTAGAGTACCCGATCCCGAAGTACAGGCCTGGAGACCCGAGCCATAAGAGGTTGTCCGAGCTGGGCAGGAAAGCCTCCGAAGTCGCGCAGCGAGCCTTACCGCAAATCCTCAAGGAGTATGGCTACGATAGGAGGCTTGAGGAAAGAGGTGTCCTCCTGCCCCAGGAAGTCGCGACCGTGCGTAGGCGCCTGAGAGAAGAGCTCGGGAGCTTGCTAGAGGAGATAGACGCGCTCGTGGTAAAACTGCTAGAGGGAGCTGGACAGGGTTTCACGATGGATTCATTCTTGTACGGCTGAAAACGCACTGCTAAACTGAGCTGATTCGGTAGCGTGCCAGCTTAACGGGGAATCACCTTGGTGACCATACGTCTACATGCACGTGCTCGCCGTGATGCCTGTCTAGGAGGCTTTCGAGGCAGCAATTACGAAGCAGCTTAGGAGCGGTAACGAAGCCTCCCCTCGCGTGCTTCTAGCGCGGGTTGGTGCCTAGAGGTGCTGGGGTTTACGCTTCTTGTAGACTATGGCGAACCCTTTGACTCCTTGGAAGGAGGTCCCTAGGAGCAAGCTTGTCTTTGTGAGGCCTATGTTCGGGATGACCGCTGTGACTTCGCCGTGTTTCTCCTGTATGTGGTCGAGGGCTTCTCCGAGCTCGGGCAGTTCTGTCTCGAAGTCGTCTATCGGGAGGTAGAATATGC
>Ga0326760_1001456_pt1 | contig 10575 bp, 7 predicted proteins | sample GCREP_S_FD_207668 | JGI IMG/M metagenome (GOLD analysis project Ga0326760, IMG submission 207668) | Hot spring sediment microbial communities from Geyser Creek Basin, Yellowstone National Park, WY, United States - GCR.EP_S | ecosystem: Environmental > Aquatic > Thermal springs > Near-boiling...
CTCACGTACGCTTGACTCGATCCTACCGCGGAGGATTCAAGACGAGGTCCTTGAAGTCGAGCACAGACTTGGGAGTAGCTGTCTCGAGAACCCGAGGGCCCGAACATCTAGGTGTTTAAAGTCTCGGGGTTCAGCTCTCGTATAAGTTCGTATAACTCGATGTGTTTTCATCGCATCACCTTTGTTCCCCCGCACCCCGCTCGGATCTTCATCGGGCTTAGGGGCGTTCAGGGCCACCCCAGGGACCCCACATCTTGAGCACTTAGATACGTACTTCTTGCAGATGTTTAGTGTTGCGGTCACGTCTCTATCGCCTATGAAGCCGCACTTCCCGCACCTCAATACCCTGTGCTCGTCTTCGGCTAGCCTGCCACCGCACACGGGGCACTTCTTCGAAGTACCCCTAGGGTCTACTTTGATCACCTCTAAGTTCCTCTCCCTCGCCTCGTACTCTATGCAGGACTGTACTCTGCGGTAGAACCACAGCCCGAGCTTCTTGTTGAACTCTCCACCCCTCTTGTTCTTCTCCCTCAGTCCATCTAGGTCTTCGAGTACTGCTACACTGAGCGGTATCTTAAGGCTAGCTCAGCGATTAAATTCCCCACTTTATGAGCGTAGTCCCAAGAAATCCTCCTCAACCTCTCGCCATGCCTCTTAATGGCCCTTCTAACACCCTTGGTGAACCTCCATGACTTCGGGTACCTCTTCTGGATCCTCTCGATCCAGATCCTGTGGGCCAGGATCTTCCTGTGAGGCGTCTTAAACCTCTTCAACCTGACGAGCCTGCCATTAAGGGTGAGGACGGCTAGCGTTATGTTGTCGAAGTTCAAGTCAATGGCCATGACTGTCTTCGGCCTCAACGGTTTAATACTTCTCCTGAAGTACATCGATACCCAGAACCCTCCCTCCTCATACTTCACCACCAGCTCGTAGTTGCTCCAGCCCTTGAACTTCTCGACCCTTCCCCTAGGCGCTACGAGTTTTAACCTAGCCTCGTAGTCGCCGTGTAGCTTCAGCGTTAGAGTCATGGTGTCCAGGTCTAATCCATAGTCGTACTTGTCTACCCTAGCACTCAGCTTTCTAAGGATCGGCTTCCTACCACCATTGCCCCTAGCCGAATCCACGAGGCTCCCAGCGTATACGTATATCTCCTTGGCGTGGTGCGCTCTGAAACCAATGGACACTAGGTTATCGTAGAACAGCCTGTGTAGCTTCTTCTTAGAGAGCTTTTCATTAATACTCCAAATTCTATCTACGACCGTTTGGACCGCATCACGGTAGAGCCTCAGGAACTCGAGGAGCTTGTCGCAGCTACCCTCGGGGAGAGCCCTCATTTTCAAGGCTTCGACAACTACGGGCCCTTCGCCCCTCACGGGGTAGCTCACCAGCATGCATTTTTGTGTACAAAGTTTATAAACATTTCCATCATTACTAGTCATTGGTGATAACATGTCTAAATTCATATATGCGAATTGCTCCGTGATAAAGTTTAGGGGTGGGACTGTGGTCCCGTACCCTCTGGCGAAGTACCAACCCGAAGTGAAGCCGTTATACGGGAAAAGAGTCCACGTAGTGATAATAGCAGAAGAATAACATCAAGTCATATAAACCTAAACGAAACTCGAAACAGTTGCGAGGGGCGAAAACCTTAGCTCGAAGCCCGCTGAAATAGGTTGAAGGGACGACGTTGGGGGAGTCGCGTAAAGTGGAGGTAGTCGAATGGAGCCCGACTGCCTGACCGTGGCCGAGAGGGCGCTTGATAAGCTCATGCACTTCGACGTCGACTTCGCCGACGTCAGGCTCGTGGAACTCAAGGGCCTCAGGATCGAGGTCGTGGATGGAAGGGTGAGAGAGGTCAGGTTCATGAGTGAGAAGGGCTTGGCCCTTAGGTGCTTGGTAGCGGGAAAGTGGGGGTTTACGTCGACGTCGTTTTTAACCCCAGCAGAGGTCGAGAGGGCCTGTTCTCGAGCGTACGAGCTGGCCAAGAGCGCTAGTAGGGGGGCCGAGGAAAAAGTAGCACCTCGTTGTGAGTCGGCTAGGCGCTCGAGCAGGATGGCTCCGGCCGAGGACCCCTCATCTGTCTCCGTGGAGGAGAAGCTCAAGCTATGTAGCGAAATGGAAAAGGCCATGAGGAAGGCGAGCGACAGGATCAAGAGCACGAGCGTCGCTTACGTGGAGCTCGAAGAAAGAGCGTGCATAATCAACAGCTCAGGGTTGCGAGCGGACTATGAAGTCCCCTCGCTTTTGATATCAGCCACGGCCTATGCCAGCGAGGCTGGCGTGGTACAGCGAGGGTACGAGTCCCACGGCGGAACCGGAGGGCTCGAAATGCTCAAGGCGCGGGACCCGATGGACATCGCTCGGAAGGCCTCCTCCGAGGCCTTAGAGCTCCTGAGGGCGAAGAGCCCTCCTGCTGGGAGGTTCACGTGTATCTTGGACCCCGAGCTCGCAGGGGTTTTCATTCACGAGGCCTTTGGACATGCTTGCGAGGCCGACGCGGTCTTACAAGGGAGCTCGATACTTGAGGGGATGATAGGGAGGAGGGTCGGCTCGGAGGAGGTCGCGGTCAAGGACGATCCGACGCTCAAGGGGCTCTTCGGCTACGTCCCGATAGACTCCGAGGGCGTGAGCGGAGGCGGGACGACCATAGTCGATAGAGGATTCCTGAGATCCTACTTGCACAACCTCGAGACCTCGGCGAGGATGAGCGCGAGCCCAACTGGCAACGCGAGGGCTCAGGGCTACACCTCGATCCCGATAGTCAGGATGACTAACACGTTCATAGACAGGGGTAGCTGGAAGGTCGAGGAGCTCTTCCGAGACGTCAAGAAGGGGGTCTACGCCCAAGGAAGCGTCTACGGCTACGTGGACACAGCAAAGGGCGAGTTCGTTTTCAAGTGCTCCAAGCTCTACACCATCGAAGGCGGGGAGCTCAAGCAGCTTTGCAGGGACGCCTCGCTCTCTGGCTTCACGCTCGACGTCCTAATGAACGTGGAGGCGGTCGCCGATGACCTCTCCTTCAAGCCGGGGTTCTGCGGCAAGGAGGGTCAGTACGTGAGGGTGACGACAGGGGCCCCGCACGTTAGGGTTAAGGACGTGGTGGTCGGGGGCTTGGAGTGAAGGTGCTTCTAGATCTCTGCAGAAGGGCCGTGGACGAGGCTTTGAGGTTGGGAGCGGACGCGGCCGACGCCTACGGCGTCGACGTCGAGCTCCAGAGGGTTGAGATTAAGAAGGGCGAGGTAAAGGCCTCGAATTTCATCCACGATGTGGGCGTCGGCGTCAGGGCAATAGTCAAGGGGTCTGTTGGCTACTCATACGCTGCGAGTCTCGACGTAGATTTGAGAGGAGTGGTGGGCAGGGCGGTCAAAGCGGCGAGGGCGGGCCCACCAGACCCGGACTTCAAAGAACTCCCAAGGCCATCAAGCTATACGTCCCCTCAAGGCACCTACGATGACGAGATCGCCTCTCTCACGCCAGAGGAGCTGATCGACGCGGGCCTGTCGCTCGCGAAGAAGGCCCAAGCGGATAAGGTGTACTCGGTCAACATCGCCCTCGAGAGCTCGAGGTTTACTCGCTTCGTGGCGAACTCCAACGGCGTGGAGGGGGTGGACGAGGGGACTTACCTGAGCTTCTCGGTCTACGTGACGGCGAGAGATGGCGCGAACATGTCGTCGAGTTATGACGGAGACATCGTGAGGGCTATGAAGGACATAGACTTGGAGTCCATGGTCGCTAGGGTTGCGCGAGAGGCCGTTGAGGGCCTGAAGGCGAGGCCCTACAAGACGGCCAGGGTTCCCGCCGTATTCTGGGGCGACGTGCTCTTGGCGATAATCGTTGAAGGGGTGGCGTCGGCGCTGAACGCCGACCTGGTCCAGAGGAATCGAAGCTTCTTGGCCGCGCGTCTAAACCAAAGGGTGGGGGTCGAGGAGCTCACGATCGTGGACGACGGGCTCGTGGAAGGGGGTCCCTTAACTGGCAAGTTCGACGTCGAGGGCTCCCCGAGGCAGAGGACTGTGCTGATAGAGAGGGGCGTCGTGAAGGGGTTATTGCACAACTCCTACACGGCCGGCAAGGCGGGAGCTAGGAGCACGGGCAACGCCTCTAGGAGCGGGGGCTCCCTCGACTTCCGAGGCCAGGTCACCATAGCGCCATCGAACGTGAGGGTAGAGGCCGGCGATTGGAGCTTGGACGAGATGCTTAGTGAGGTGAAGGACGGGCTGTTGATCCTCAACACCTTCGACTCACCCAACATAGCGAGTGGAGACTTGTCAGCCCTCATCGCTCAGGGCTATATAATCGAGAAGGGCGAGCTGAAGAGCCCTGTGAAGCAGACGCTCTTCGCGATAAATGTAGTCGACTTCCTCAAGGGCATAAGGGCGTTGGGGAGGGAGAGCAGTAAGCACTTTAACTTGTACTCGCCACCCATACTCGTCTCCGAAGTACAAGTCTCGAGTAAGGCCTGAGTCCTAGGGCGTCGGAAGTCTTGAGGGAGTGAGCATCATGGCGTTCGACTGGAAGGTCGTGGAAGAGAAGTGGAAAGAGAAGTGGCTCAGGGAGGGCGTGTTCAACGCGGACCCCGAGCCGAGCAGGCCGAAAGTTTTCATAACCTTCCCGTTCCCCTACGTGAACGGCAGGCTCCACGTAGGCCACGGCTTCTCAGCGACTAGGCTAGACGTCTACGCCAGGTTCAAGAGGATGCAGGGCTTCAACGTCCTCTTCCCCTTCGCCTGGCACTGGACTGGAGAGCCCATAGTGGGCGCGGCCGAGAGGATAAGCAAGGGCGACGAGAAGATTATAAGGACCCTGAGGCTGATAGACAAGGTCCCCCAAGAAGAGATCGAGAAGTTCACGGACCCGGTTTACATGGCAAGGTACTACATGAGGGAGAACAAGAAGACCGCCATCGACATGGGCCTCTCTGTGGACTGGAGGAGGGAGTTTCACACATCAAGCTACCATGCAGCCTTCTCCAAGTTCGTCACTTGGCAGTTCAATAGGCTCAAGAAACTGGGGTACATAGTCAGGGGCACCCATCCGGTGGTGTGGTGTCCCCACTGCCAGAGCCCCACGGGAGACCACGACAGGCTCGAGGGCGAGGGAGTCTCTCCAGAGCTTTACACGCTGGTGAAGTTCAAGTGTAACGACGTCTTCCTGCCCGCAGCCACCTTCAGACCTGAGACGATATTTGGGGCTACGAACATCTGGGTCAACCCTGACGCTATTTACGTCGAAGCTGAGGTCGATGGCGAGAGATGGATAGTGAGCAAGCCCACGGTTTTGAAGCTCAGGGAACAGTTGAGAAGGGTGGAAGTCCTCAGGGAGCTCAAGGGCGCTGAGCTATTGGGTTTGATGTGCAAGACCCCGCTAACCAATCAAAGCATACCCATCTTACCAGCAAAGTTCGTGGATCCCGAGAGCGGCACGGGCGTGGTCTTCAGCGTGCCAGCCCACGCGCCCTACGACTGGCTCGCCCTCAGGGACTTGAAGAGAAGCCCAGAGCTCCTCAAAGGCTACGGGCTGGACCCCAAGATAGTCGAAGCGATCAACCCGATATCGATAATAAAGGTCGAGGGGTTTGGCGAGTACCCGGCAATAGAGGTCGTGGACAGGCTAGAGGTCAAAGATCAGGCTGACCCCAAGGCAGACGAGGCGACGAGGCTTGTCTACAAGAAGGAGTACCACACCGGGGTCATGAAGGAGAACTGCTTGAGCTACTCTGGTCTCAAGGTATCGGAGGCCAAGGAGAGGATAGCCGAGGAGATGAAAAGAGCTGGGCTCGCCGACCAGCTCTACGACTTGCCAGAGAAAGTCGTCTGCAGGTGCACGACGAAGTGCATAGTCAAGGTATTAGCGGACCAGTGGTTCCTCAAGTACTCCGACCCAGAGTGGAAGGCCAAGGTTAAGAAGTTGCTATCGCGGATGAGGATGTTCCCCGAAGCGGCCAGGAACTACTTCTTTGAGGTCGTGGACTGGCTAAGGGATTGGGCCTGCGCTAGGAGGACCGGGCTCGGGACCCCCTTACCGTGGGACCCCTCGTGGATAGTCGAGACACTCAGCGACTCCACGATCTACATGGTCTTCTACATAGTAGCCAAGTACGTCAACATGGGCTTGCTGAGGCCCGAGAACCTGACCGAGGAGTTCTTCGACTACGTCTTCCTAGGAGAGGGGTCCCTCGAAGGGGTCTCTAAGACTACTGGCTTGAGCCCCCAGCTGATAGACGAGGTCAGGAGGGAGTTCCTGTACTGGTACCCTGTCGACCTCCGAGGCTCCGGCAAGGACTTGGTTCCCAATCACCTGACGTTCTTCCTCTTCCACCACACAGCGATATTCCCGGAGGAACTCTGGCCCAGGGGGATAGCGGTCAACGGGATAATGATGGTCGAGGGGGAGAAGATGTCGAAGTCAAAGGGCAACTTCGTGACCCTCAAAGACGTAATAGAGAAATACGGGGCTGACGCTGTCAGGTGCACACTGATGATAGCCGCGGAGGACATGGACGACCCGGACTGGAGGTCCGACGCGTGCAAGGACATAAGGGAGAAGCTCGACCAAGTCTTCAAGTTCATCAGTAGCGTGGCGTCTATGCCGAGCTCAGGCGCCACGGGCCTATTGGAGAGGTGGCTGTTGAGCAAGTTGCAGAGGAGGGTCAAGGCCGTCACCGAGGCCCTCGAGCAGCTCAAGAACAGGACGGCCCTCGAGATAGCCCTGTTCGAGATATGGAACGACGTCCGCTGGTATCTCAGAAGGACTCAAGCGCCCTGCAAAGAGGCCCTCCTAGAGGTGGCGAGGACTTGGGTCAGGCTACTGGCCCCCTTCGCTCCATTCATGTGCGAGGAGCTTTGGAGCTTGCTGGGCGGGGAAGGCTTCGTCTCCAAAGCTCCTTGGCCCTCTTTCGACGAGACCAAGGTAGACTACTTCGCGGAGGCCTCGGAGTCGCTGGTACAACAGGTGATGGACGACCTGAGGGAGGTCTTGAGGGCTACGGGGATGGCGCCCTCCACGGCGCACATCTACGTGGCCTCCAAGTGGAAGTGGGACGTGTACTTGAGGGCCTTGGAGGCATCGTCGCCGCGAGAGGCGATCAAGGTGGCCCACCAGGTGGCAAAAGAACTCCGTGCGAAGGATCCCAAGATAGTTCAGAAAATCGCGGTCGAAGCCTCCTCTGTGGGCGGAGAGCGCAGAGAGATGAGGTTGAAGGCCGGGCGGCTAGACGAGTACGAGGTTTTGACGTCGGCCAAGGATTTCTTAGAGCGGGAGCTTAAGTTTGAGATCAAGATATGGAGGGAGGAGGAAGAAAAAGTCTACGACCCCAGAGGCAGGCGCTTCAATGCCATTCCCTACAAGCCAGCGCTGTACCTGGAGTGAGTCACTTCTTCAACGCCTTCCTCGCGGCTATCTTCTTCAGCGTCTCCACCCCGCTCCCGACGTCCGTGACCTCCAAGTAGCCCTCCTTAACCGCTCCCTCGAAGAGCTTGTCTCCTACGCTACTTCTCACTATCACCGTCGACCACCCGCGCTGGGAGCCTATGGCCCCGACGGAGACGTCGGCGTAGAGTGCCGTGAGGTCTCCGCACACGTGGCAGTACTCGTTGACACATCCTCTCATGTCCTTTATGGGCACGCTCAGGGCTTCTGAGCCATCCACGTAGACCTTGAACTTGCCCTCTTTTATGTCGAACTTGGATACTCGGGACACGTCTATCTTATGAGATGATAAGTACTCAAGCAACTTGTTGTGCACGAAGGACTCCATGCAGAACAGGCCTACTATGAAGGCTATCTTGGTCCCTAGCTTAGTAGCGGCATAGGGCTGAACCTTGACGTTCCGCGCCGCGGCTACTTGGCAGGGCACCCCCACGACGCCTACCTTGTTCAGTTCGTAGCAGTAGACAGCATCTCCCAAGGCCAAGAGGTTGGGGCAGTTGGAGTACTTCGTCCCCGCGGCCTCGAGGACCTCTTCCGCCGTCAGCGCCAAGCGGGGTACGGGCTTCCAGGGATCGATGGGGCTCTTGGACGCCACCACCGCACCATCTATGAGCTTCTTCTCCATGGCGTACATCAAGAGGGTCGTGACCACCCCGCCGTCTTGAGCCCTCGCTACCACCTTGTCGAGCTTAGTCCTAGCGCTTACGATCTTTATGTATCGGCCCAAGACGTCATCTCTCTTGTCGGAGTCTAGGGAGGTCTCGAGGGCCTCTGCCGAGAAGGACTGGCTCCTCGGGCAACCGTAGTAACAGGCCCCGCACGCTTTGCAAGGGCTAACGAGCTTCGGGCCCTCTTCGGTCATGGATATTGCATTGACTGGACACGACGAGACGCATAGCCCGCACTTGCAACATATCCTTTTCGATATGACTTCCGCCATTAGATGGCCAAAGACCTTAAGCCCAACAGCCACTTGGGAAGCGCTCACGCCAATCCAACCCCCGACAGTAACTCGCCCCTTTCCACGTCGGAAGGGGTCGTCTTTTAACTTTTTTCACACGTTACGTCTATTACTGCACGTACACAGATATCAAAAGCAGAACGCACGCTCATAGCTTGCCATAGAGGTCTTAGGGAGCAAGCAACCGAGGACTTCAAAATGCAAAGCGAAGGATTTAATAGTAACAAAGAGTAGCTGTAGTTATGGGGAAAAGGAAAGGCATTCAATAACCATTCTTTTTAGATGCACGATCCTTACTACGCAATAGTCATTAAGACATCAGCCTCGAGCTGCCTAGCCTTTGTGTAAGCCCTTTACGTTATTTAGACGGTCTATAAGATGGTGATCAATTACATGCAACGCTTCACTTCGCTTCGACGACAGCTCCTCGCGTTTGAACAAGACCACGTCATAACCGACGACGTCTAGGCCCGTAAACTTTGCGAGCTCACTGGTTAACTGAACGCTTTCTACGAAGCTCGGATAGTTGTTGACTAGGTAGTTAGCTCTCTCGAGCTTTAACTGAGTCACCAAGTTCTCTATCTGCTCCCTCGAGTAGAAGTTCTCCAGCTTAAACTTCTCGACGTCCACTCCTTCGACGTAGCTCGGAACCATTGTGCCGAAGTAGGGCTCGTATGTCCACTTTATGGTGCCCCTCACTATCCCCCTTATTATAGACGCCGTCTCCCAGATCTGAGGCCTGAGGGCCTTCTGCTCGATTATCACTTTTCGGCCCCTCTTGGTCATTATCTCGCCCACTCCGCCCGTGTTGAGCAGATAGCACTGCACTTTGTCGCTGTTCCTCTTTAAGAAGTCGTAGAACCACAGCCCCTCCTCAGCCGGGTCGCCGACTATGAACGGGTTTGTGCCGACGACTCTAACCGACTCTCCCGCTCTCGTGGGATCTCCGGCCGACGTCTCGACGGACTCACCGAGCATGAACGCCGCGGCGGCCTGCTCCATTGTCAGCTTAGAGCATATGGGCACGACGGTGTTCCTCCTAGTTATGAAGATTATTATCATGCCGTCGAGCTCGCTGAGGGGAGGCAGGTTTATCGATGAGCTGAGGCACTTGGGGTCTAGGTTTGACCTTGGGAACACGCCCCTCCCGTTGCTCGTGAGGGTGTCGTCCAAGAAGTGGACCTCGCCCATGTAATCGACGAGGACGTTCTCGAAGACGACGTTTTCCTTCGTCGCGGCCTTCCATATGAGCGGCTGGTCTACCGGGTCTATGTCCGTCTTCAGGAAGAAGCCCTTCTCGGTCCCGTAGGCCGAGCCGTCCTTCTTTAAGAAAACGACGTCATCTTGGACTATCTCGATCCCCTCGCCGAGGTCAGGGTCTAGGCCGTGGTCGTGGCAGCTGTGAGTGGTCTTCCCCGTGGCCGACAGCCCGAAGAGGAGCATGGAATATCTGCGAAGCCTGCCGTCGGGTCCCCTAGCCTTCACGATCTTGGCCCCCGCGTGAATCCCTAGGAACCCTCTCTGCTTTGCGCACCACATCGCCATTCTCAGGAACCCCTTCTTGGCCTCCCCGAAGTAGTCAGAACCCAGCACGTAGGTGACCCCTATCTCGGGGAAGACGAGTATCTGCCTGTCCTTCTCCTGCCACTCGGGGATGTAGAGCAAGTAGAGGCGAGGCCTGTCACTGCCCAAGACAACTTCGCCCTCGTCGAACAACAAGAGGTCGAGCATGTACGCCAGCCTGATGCTGTCCCTCCTCTGCACCGACACGTACATGGTACATATGGGCGTGAGCTCGTCGTTGCTTCCCATGACCTTGTCTACGCGGACGAGGGGGACCTTCTTGACGTAGTTGTGAACCCTATGGAGGGTCTCGGGGACCTTCTCGAGTATCTCTGCTTGCTTTTCGCTGAGCTTTTGGTAATTCATTACGTTGGGGCCTCCCACGTAGACCGTCAGACCAGCACTTCTGTTCCTAACGCTGGTCATGAACACCAGATTGCCGTACTTGGTCTTTATCGCGTGTTGCTCGGCGAGCTTCCGTAGCTCCTCTGAGCTGTAGCGCAGTACGTTTGGCGCACCTTCCAGCGACCTCAAGTTCTCCTCGACGTTTCTCAACAGTTCCTCCACGTCTACGTGCATAGTGCTCGCCAAGCCACTATTCTCGGTACGTCAAAAGCACGTCT
>Ga0326760_1001457_pt1 | contig 10565 bp, 13 predicted proteins | sample GCREP_S_FD_207668 | JGI IMG/M metagenome (GOLD analysis project Ga0326760, IMG submission 207668) | Hot spring sediment microbial communities from Geyser Creek Basin, Yellowstone National Park, WY, United States - GCR.EP_S | ecosystem: Environmental > Aquatic > Thermal springs > Near-boiling...
TGAAACTAAAACTATGCACATCATATGCCGAAGTGCCACCAAACCAACCACTAACAATAATTGGAAGCGGAGAAACACTAGAAATATCAATAAACCAAGGAAACGCAGCAAAAACACTACAAATAAACATTGGAAGCAAAATAGCAGTATGGAAGATTAATTGAAAAATAAATTCGTCCTAAATTTTAATTCAATGATTTTTTAAATGATCTTCATAATCATGTGAGCATATATGATGATACTATTAAAAACCTCTTTAGCTTCTTCGTAAGTATCTTTTCATAGTATTTGAACAAAAATTATAATTTTTTGCTTTAGAAATAACGATAAATAAAATAATATTGTTCTCTTACCATCCATATTTGTTTATATATGCTTTAGAATAGCCATATATCCAAGCTAATCTTTTTAGAAAATAGTGAATCGGCAGGAGAAAAGATGTACTATCCTTTGTTAATAGATAAATGAAAATGCTATGCCTTAAACCAGAGAGCAAAGGAAGAGGTGGGAGAAATCTTATAGGTGTGACTTCTCCAGAATGCTTTCTTGCCACATAGTAGGCTCCATAACCATACCAGTAATATTCCTTTAGCAAGTCTCTCAATCTTTGTCTTGTGATGTGATAATAGTATGCTGTGGGATTCATCGCTAACCTCCATCCAGCTTTCCTCATTCTTCTACTTAGATCTCCATCCTCACCAGCACCCCTTATTTTTGTATCATATCCACCAACGCTTTTTATTGCACTCACCCTATAAATTGTGCCAGCACTACCAACACTTTCTAACTCCTTGATATTCGCCCTACGCAATCCATAGTACAGCCAAGTATATCCCTCAAGTTTTGATATCCAACTTTTACCTATATGTTTGGTTATCGCTTCAGCAGCTCCAAGTTTTTCATCAGACATTATGAATTTTACTTGTTTGAGTATGAAATCTCTTGGAATTACGTGGTCGCCATCAACCCATTGTATGAACTCTCCTGTAGCATTATCTACCACCATTTGCCTAGCATATGCTAATCCTCTTCCCTCATCAGAGAGCAATTTATATGAAATACTGGAATTCTTTAATGTTTGCGTTATTATCTCTACGGTTCTGTCTTTCGACATTCCATCCACTACAATTAACTCAAGTAAATTGGCTGGATAGTTAACTTTAAGAATGCTATCAATTGTGAATTGAATAGTTGGCTCATTATTTTTAACGCATAAGCCTATAGTAACCTTCGGTAACATTTCCAAATCAATACTTCCTTAGAAGATGGATAATAAATACTTAATTAACCCTTTATTTATACTTTAAATCTTTGAGCTTTCAATATATTCCTTTTAGCAAGTTGGGTTTTAATAGATTCATATACTTTTAGATCTAACATTCTTTTCATAACTTCTTTATCTGAAACTCTTCTTACATATTTTTGTATAAACATTCTTTTCCTTATTATCCCTTTGAGTTTTACTATAGGCCAAAGCATCGCTTTAACATATGCAGACGCATGCTTTATTCTTCCTTTAAATATCAACCTTATGGTAAAGAAAATGTAACGAATGTAAAGATATGCTACATATTTTATGGCATTTTTAGCTGAATAATTTTTAATTAGTGTAGTTATTTGGTTCTTCCTACTATGATACAATATAAATGGTCTCGGAAGTTCTTCACTACCAGAAGATATTGTCGCTGAACCATAATGGTATACTATTGAGTCTGAGATGAATGCTACCTTCATTCCATGGAGCCAACATCTCCAACATAAGTCCGTCTCCTCATAATTTATGAAATAATCTTCATCCAATAAACCTACTTTTCTGAGTATACTCCTCCTTATCACTATTGCTGCTCCTTGAGCATAAAACACTTCATATGGCTTGCTAAATCTTTCATCATCGTATTCGCCACTTCCAATTATTAGAACTCTACCAATATAATCGATTACGCCTCCCCCCGAATCTATACAAGCCCTATTCTTTAACGACCTCAACTTACATTGCGCGATTCCAACGTCATTATACTTCAGCATGAAGTTTACCAATTTCTCTAGCCAATCTGGTTCCACCTCTGTATCATTATTAAGAAGAACTATAAACTCGCTCCTTGGATCCGAAAATCTTATTCCAATATTATTTCCCTTAGCGAAGCCATAGTTTTTATCTAATGGGATAAATTTGATGCTATTGTTATTCAATTTCTTAATTTCATTTTCCAACCACTCACGACTCCCATCCTTAGAACAGTTATCCACAAATAATATTTCAAAATTAGGATAATTTGTTAGAAGCAGTGATTTAAAACAGTTTTTAATAAATTTCATTCCATTATAATTCAAAACTATGACTGAACATTTTGGAGATGATGACATATTGCAACACAAATCATTGTTTTTATATTTTGCTATAAAATCGTTGCTATAACAATTCAACCTTATTAATGTAAAGGTTTACTAGTTGAAGAATGGACTTCATTTTTTGAAATATCTATTAGCCTTACGATTTTCTCCGCTATTGCTTTGCGACAAAGATTGTTGCGCCAGAAATGACTTATACTTTGTGGATCATAATAACCAGCTTCCCATTTATGGGCATCTATTAGTAGTGCATTGAGTAAGGGGAGCTCAGTAAAGTCAGTTGCTATAGTCCCTGAAAATCCTCCCAACGTTAAAAATGTAAGGCACTCAATGGGGGTACCAACAATTGTGCACCCCATACAAACAGCCTCAGCGGCAGCTATACTGAAACCTTCCCAATTGGAAGGCATGAAAAAGATCCGTGATCTTGCTAAATGACGAATAACCTCATCACGAGGAATGTAACCAGTTAAATGCAGCTGATCTGGTATTCGTGAAGAAGTTATTTTGCTGATAAGCTTTTGAATAATCTCCTTGCCAGAGCCAATTATCACTATATCATAATCAGGTTTCAAATTCGCAAATTGGCATAAAACTTTAACCATTCGGATAGTATTCTTTTGCTCTATGGCATCCCATCTTCCAAGAACCATAACCTGTTTTTCCTTCTTGAAGGGAACTGTTGTATTTACGAGGTCAGAAGCTACTGGATTTGGTACTACATAGATTTTTGAAGATAAATTGAAACCCCAATATAATAGTGAATAAGAGAGATTGATTTGAGCTTGAGGCGATTCGATTATTACTTTATCCGCTAATTTTATGTGTTCAGCAACGCGCCTAATCCTTCGACGCTTCATCAATTTGGTACGTAATACATGATAACTTCTTCTGAAGATTTCACCGAAACTTAACAAATGAAAATTTTGTAAAAGGTATCGGAAACTCAATCGTCTAGGATCAGTGGGAAAAGCATATCTACCATCACTATCAGCTTTCACTATAACAAACTTCCCAGCTTTTTTCATAGCTGATACCATAGGTAGATACCTCCTACTAAGCCAAGTGTACGCCACAATTACATCATCAGGGACTGTGCGCCAATAGTCTGTAGTTAATATTTGAGATCTAGTTGCAAATCTAATAGGGAATGGAAATCTAATAGGGTATGTCTTTAATTCTTGCTTATACAATGTAATCATTTCACTTTGAATTCCCAAGTCTAAAAAACCCAAAACAAGCTGTCCCGGGTCTTTAGTTTCATGTAAAGGTAGATATCCATCAAAAAACACTCCTATCCTCATTTCATCATCACTAGTCCTCATTGCTAATGTTATTTTGCTTTAATTTAATCTATTTAACGTTTTTCGAATGTTTGTCGATGGCTTAAATTTATTGACAACCATTTTTACTTCAGTTTAGTACTGATAGTATAAAGTTCCTATAAGTTGGAATGAGTTTTGACCATTCGAAGAGTGTTTCCAATCGTTTCCTGCTTTTATAACCTAATCGTCTCCTAAGATCTTCATCATAATATAATTTAAGTATGGCATCTGCCATGGCATCTATATCGTCGAGCTTAACATAGTGAGCATCATCATTAAAAACGCTCTTTGTACCAGGAGCTTCTTCTGCTAGAATAGGTTTGCCCGCCGCCATGTACTGGAAGAATTTCATGCGTTCAGCATAATAGCTTATGGGATGCCTGGTGGTTGAAGCTATGAAGAGGTCTGTTGCCTGAAAAGAGGTTTAGTCTATCACTACTGTTAAATGGAAGCGCACCAATTACTATTGTCTTGTCTTTTATGTTTAATTCTTTAAGAAGCTTTAACGTTTGCACGTCTATGCTGAGCAACTGTAATATTAGTACGGCATTCTTCAGTCTGTTGGATATCAGCTGAAAGGCTTTTAATACTTTATCTATTCCTTGGAGGTCTAAGTTAATAGGTCTCCAGACACCACCACTATAAGTTATTAAAAACTTTCCTTCTAAATTAAATTTCATTCTGAATGAAGTGCCATTACCTGATTTTGGTGGATCGAAATTCTTCAAATTTATCCCATAAGGTACATATGTATACTTTTTAATTCTCAACCGTTTAGTCATTAGTTTCATGAAAGGTTTACTCCAGAATATAACTCCATCTGCTTCTTCTACAGCTTGCATTTCTATTGGATTCATCTCTTCCCACGGCCACATCCAAACATCCATCCAATCCACTATTATACTACGATCCCTTACCATCTGCTTAGATACTAATGCCAATGGTGTATTAAGAGTGATAATATTTTTTTGCCTTAATTTTACTGATAGGGAGGTAGTAAAGGAAGTCATTAAGATATGCGCTAGCTAGATAATCACCAGAAATACGAGGCGTCTTCAATATTTGTCTCTCAATCTTCCTGATACCTCTACGTATAAACTGCAAACTCTTGCCTAAACCACTCATCCATTGCATATAAGCATCAACATAATTGACGATTTTAAATTCAGGCATAGCCATTTTAGCAAATATAGGCCTTCTATAAATGAATGGATCAAAAGATGTTAAATAAAGAATATTTAAGTCATTATTCACACTACACATTCAGAAATACACCTTCTGCAAAACTCTCCTTATTCTAACTAATCCTATGATGATTTAAAACTTTAGATTTCTACCAATATATTTACAATAAAATAAATCGAAAATCCTGCATTTACACGCTGAATTGAAAAGTGAGCATGTATTTTTCATATGAGAAGTTGTCTTTCAAAGCTCTCACGAGGACAATTTTCACGCTCGCTTTTAAAAGCTCATTTTTAGCATCTACTTTTCCTGTTTTCGTATAACCTAATTATACTCGTTTCACTTAACGCATCTTAACTATTTAAGTTTCCATGGTGTGGGATGTAAGACTCTCTCATCTGCTAGAGGCTTCCACCACCATTCATTCAAAATATACCATTCCACAGTTTCCCTCAAGGCTTCTTCGAAATCATATTTAGGCTTCCAGCCAAGCTCCCTCCTAATCTTTGAAGAGTTTATGCTATACCTCAAATCATGTCCAGGTCTATCTTCAACGAATTCCATCATATCCTCCCCCAACCCCATAATATTCAGTATCCTCCTAACAACCTCTATGTTTTCATATTCATTTCCAGCCGAGATATTATATATCTCCCCCGATACTCCCCTTTCGAGGACTAGTTTCAATGCTTCACAGTGATCTAGGACGTAGATCCAATCCCTAACATTCTTTCCTGAACCATATATTGGAACTTTCAATCCCAATTTAGCCCTTATTATCGTCTTTGGAATAAGCTTCTCCGGGAATTGGTATGGACCAAAATTATTAACGCACCTCGTGATTATTATGTCTAAGCCGTAGGTTCTGTGGTATGCGTGGCAGAACATGTCTGCAGCGGCTTTTGATGCTGAGTATGGGGATGATGGCTTCAACCTACTCTCCTCATCATAGGAGCCTACAAGTATATCTGAATAAACCTCATCCGTGGAAACGTGCACTATCCTCACTTTCCTATTAAATATTCTAGCATTCTCCAGGAGGTTGAAGGTTCCTATAGTATTGCTCTCTAGGAATGCTCTCGGGTCCGTTATGCTCCTATCAACATGTGTTTCAGCTGCGAAATTGACTACAGCATCAACCTCCCTAATCAATTTGCTTAGAATTGTTGAATCGTTTATATCGCCCTTAACAAACCTATATCTCTCATCCCTCTCCAAGTCTCTTAGGTTTTCTATGTTTGAGCCCACCCCCATCTTGTCGAGATTCACTATTTCCACGTTTTTCTCGGTTGTTAGCATGTATCTTATGAAGTTTGATCCTATGAATCCAAGTCCACCTGTAACCAGTATTCTCATGCTATCCCCCCCTATTTGTGTGGTGGTGTGAACCAGTCCCAAGGCTTATTGCATCTTGGGTCATCGCTTCTACCATTTATCTTCACGGGTATTATTGTTGGGTCGTTCCAAGGTCTCCTGGCTTCATCTGGATTGTTGTAATCGTATAGCTTGTTTGTGAAGTATACTAGTATTGCTGGTTCCGTTCCGAAGGCTTTGAATCCATGCCAATACCTTCCAGGTATCCTCACGATTTGCGGGTTTTCCGCTGTGGATATTATCTCATCCAACTCCTTGCTTTCATCGTCGTATGCACATATCTTCAATGCCCCCTTCACTACAACCATGTAGTCCACTTGCCCCCTCTCATGCTTATGCCATGCTCTAACAATGTTTGGGTATGTTATGGATAGGTTTGCTTGGACAATTTCATCCTTCACTATATCCTTCCAATCGATTCTGAGTATTTCTGTGAATGACCCCCTCTCATCCACAAATCTCCTCAGGGGTTTAATTATTACGCCTTCAAGCATCCTCCTTCAACTCCAAATACAATTCCTCTAGAGCTTCATTTAAACTCATGGGTTTAACCTTCAATGTTTTTGAGGCTTTTGAAACGTTTAGTGATGAGTCTCTAGGCCTCTTGGCAATCCAATTCATTTCATTCATGTAGGCTTCCTCCACAAGCCCTTCATCCAAATTAAATTTCCTAGCTATATGAATTGCGAATTCATATCTTGAAACCCTTGTGGCTCCAGACATGTGGATTATTCCAGTTAAATTCATTTCCAATGCATCCAATATCATTAGGGCTAGATTCGTGTTCAGTGTTGGTGATACGTATTGGTCTTTTAAAGCCTTAACCCTCTCTCCAGACTTAAGTTTCCCCAGAATCCATAGTGCGAAGTTCACCTTCCCAGCTGCAGGCTTAGACCCATATATTACGCTTGCCCTTGCAATCAAGCTTCTACTGCAATTCTCCATTACAGTAGTTTCCCCTAGAAGCTTTGTTAAGCCGTATGTGTTTATTGGGTTTGGCTGATCCTCCTCCCTATACATCCCCTTCAACCCATCGAATACGTAGTCTGTTGATATGTAGATCATGTGTGCATCAATTTTCTCGGAGGCTTTCGCAATGATTTTTGTGGCTTCATAATTCACCTTCAACGCCAAATCCCTATTCCTCTCGCATAGGTCTACGTCGGTTATGGCTGCGCAGTGTATGATTGCATGTGGCTTCAATTGATTTATGAGCTTCTCAACTCCATTGAAGTCTGTAATGTCCATTTTAATTTTAAATCCCATTGATGGTGGATGATTCAAGTATAAGCCATAAACCTCATGTCCACGTTCTGAAGCCAACTCCACAATTCTTGATCCCAATAGTCCACCTGCCCCAGTCACTAGAATCTTCAATTAAAACCCCTCAAACCTACAATATTATCTCTGAGTAGTCGCTTATGTGTAGTTTCACAGCCCTCCTATTCCCCTCAGATCTAACTATCCTTGAATACCTGCCCACTAAGCATTCATCAAGCCTATCAACACCACTTATACTAACATTGTCCATTATCACTGAATACTCCACTCCACTACCAATTATGCTCACATTGTTACCTATGCTTGTGTATGGTCCAATGTATGAATCCCTTATAATGCATTTCTCACCAATTATGCTTGGCCCCCTAACTACACTATTAATTATCCTCGTCCCCTCACCAATATCAACCCTACCCTCAACTTTAGAATTCTCCAAAACCCCCCTAACGCATCCAGTTATCCTCTCATCGAGGATCTTTGCATTAACAGTTAATATGTCATCCTTCTTCCCAGTGTCAAACCACCATCCCCTAACAAAGTCGTAGCCAACATTAAACCCCCTATCAATCAACATTTGAAGTGCATCAGTAATTTCAAGCTCCCCCCTCCAACTAGGCTTCAAATCCCTAATAACATCAAATATCACTGGCTTAAGGAAGTATACACCCACAAGGGCAAATCTACTTGGAGGCTCCCTAGGCTTCTCAACAAGCTTCACAAGCCTACCCTCCTCATCGAATTTCGCTACACCAAACCTAGTTGGATCATCAACCTCCTTCAATAGGATCATGGCATCATAATCCTCAGAAACAAATTTCTCAAGATGTTCTTTAATGCCATACTGAAGTATATTATCACCAAGATAAACTATGAAAGGCGAATCGCCAACAAAATCTTTGCATAAACTTACTGCATGGGCTATTCCAAGAGGCTTACCCTGATAAATATAAGTAATCCTAACACCAAACTTACTTCCATCACCATAATAATCCTTAACAAGCTCAGGAAATGTTTCGCCTAGAATTATCGCAATATCCCTAACGCCACAATCCCTAAGATCCTCAACAACATACTGACTAACAGGCTTATTAGCCACAGGAATCAACTGCTTAGGACCACTATAAGTTAAAGGCCTAAGCCTAGTACCAGCACCACCATGAAGAACAACACCCCTCAAAACAAAACCACCACAAACAAAAATAAAAACAAAACTTAAAAACACTACTAAAATAGCTCTATGAAAACAACGCTCATTTCCAGTTAGGTTTCCTACAATGAGTAGATTAAAAGAGGTCAAGTATAAAATATTTGAATTCTCCCTACTTTGAAATTCAATTCTAATTTTCTCATTCTCATCAGTCTTATGATATGTAGTGGTTATGATTTGTATGGCTTAGATGGAGAGGTTATAGTTAGAACGCCTTTTGGAGAAGTGGGTGTTGGGGCGTCTGATTATGGCCTCTTGTATGTATTGTTAGAACCATTAATTGAAACATACGGCAATATAAACGTTGATAATGCCATAGTAGTTGATGTAGGGGCATTTCTTGGTGAGACTGCTCTATTATTCGTGAAAAGAGGGGCTAGGAGGGTTTATGCCTTTGAACCAGTAAAAACATTCTATGACTATTTAATCAAAAATATTGCTAGGAACTCTGCTGAAGACAAGATTATTCCATTCAATTGTGGCGTATGGTTTCGAAATACTGTACTAAACGTTACTCTCCTGGGAACGGGTACAGGTCTCAGAGTAAATGCCAATTATCCATCAGTGAAACTTGATGTTAGAGATTTGAAGGATGTTCTCACAATGATTCATGATAGGGAGGGAGTTATTGATTTAGTTAAAATGGATTGTGAGGGATGTGAATATTCATTGCTTCAATTAGATGAAGAACACATAAAACTATCCAAACAATACATTGTGGAAATTCATGGGTGTGAAACTCCATTAATAGACAAGATGCTTCAAGCAGGCTACAATTCAAAGCTAATATTAAAATTAAATGAATTGGGTAAAATATACCTACCTCCGTTTGATTTTAGCTTCCAATTCCAGTTTGGAGATATACTCTTCAACTCTTCTAAACCATTTATTAAATTCTTCCTCAATATTCTCCCTAGGATATTCACCATTGTAAAAGTATTTTATGTGAAGTGTACTGATAAAATCGTTGAAGCTTATTCTATAGGGCTCTGGTAATTCTCTTTTAATTAAACCCCATCTACTTATTTCCGTTGAAAGGTAAACAATCGATGCTATTCTGGCTGCATGGAAGAGGGCGTCGAAGGCTTTTCTGCAAATTCTATCTTTATCGAGAGGATTTACTGTTTCCAGTGCAAGCTTCAAGAGTGATGCTGCTACTCTCAATGAAGATCTAGCTTCTTCAAATGTTGGATCACTTAGTCCCTCAGCATATTTGAGCAGGTATTCACCACTCCCATGCAGTATCTTGAAAGCACCTAAGACTCACCCCAGAAACTCTACCATTACTTGAGGAAGTATCCAAAGAGCTTAAAAAGATGAACACCCCCATACACATACATACTAATACAGACTCCCCGCAATGTGGATATGTTGAGGCAAATTGGTTGGGTTTCAACGACAACAATCGATAAAGCTGTTGAATTTGCCGAAAAGCTTGAGGGTATTGTTGACGGAGTTATAGCAACATGCGCAGGTGATTATGAGGGGGACTTAGAACTTCTGAAAGCATTACAGAAAATTAGGAAGAAGTAGTGTTCAAACAGTATTCAGACATAATACTCTATATTCTTATCCTTAATACAACCCAAACCATTTTTATATCATCGTTTCATAATGTATATTAAGCTAAACGCCCTAACATTTTACAATCATATTATGCTATTGAAGTATTATCATAGATTAATCCACAATTTTCCCTATTACAAGCTCTACACCTTTCTCCTTAGCTATCCTTATTATTTCCTTTGCTGCATCGCTCTTCGCTGTAAGTATCACCAGTATCTTCCTGGGCTCCTTAGAATACTTAGCCTTAGCTATTTCAGCCTTCCTAAGAAGCTTCATTA
>Ga0326760_1001458_pt1 | contig 10561 bp, 12 predicted proteins | sample GCREP_S_FD_207668 | JGI IMG/M metagenome (GOLD analysis project Ga0326760, IMG submission 207668) | Hot spring sediment microbial communities from Geyser Creek Basin, Yellowstone National Park, WY, United States - GCR.EP_S | ecosystem: Environmental > Aquatic > Thermal springs > Near-boiling...
TTCTCTAACGATTGTTGAAGCATGTAGATTGCTTGAGAGCATAGGCTCTTCTCAAAGAGGACCTTAGCTGCTTCGAAGTCCTTTTGAGCTATTTCGATTAGAACTGAAGGATCGGGCTTTCTCTCCACTCTCTCCACCACATTGCTAACCTCTTCGTGAGTCCTTCTCAAAGTCCTCACTTCCAATACTCTCCTTAATTATATTCTCTTCATCAATTAGCTACACCCAAACCTTCGAAAGCTGTTAGTGCCAGCCTCCTCCATTACGCTCGCCTGAGCAAACGTTATGGCTTTAACTCAAAGCCAACTCCCGAACCTTCGGGACACAGCCATCGATCCTCAGCCCATTTTTAAGTCGGTCAAAGCGGTGCGGGAATAGTGCAAAAAGCATGGGACATGAGCTTCACGGGCTTGAAAGACCTCTTGAGGAAGTGTGAAGAGATAGTCGTAGTCCTCGACGAGATCTCTAGAGAGCTCGACAGTATGGAGGCGAGGCTCAGGCGTTGCTCTTGGAAGCTCACAAGCCTAAAAGACGAGACTATGAAGGTTGAGGAGGTTGAAGGAGTCTCTTTGAATAAGGCGCGCTTAGATAAAGCCTCCGACTTGCTCAGCAAGGCCTCTGCTAGGCTCTTGAAGCTCTCTGAGATGGTTGACAAGGCATGCTTTGAGGTAAGGGCCTTCGTGGTAGAAGGTTCAAGGGTGGTTCAAGGGGTTCAAGAAAAGGTGAGAGAAGCAAGAGCATGAGCGTTGTCAGCACTCTACTAATCAGCGGCGATATCTTTTTGCTAGCCTGCTTTTGCGTCCATGTTCTGAAGTGCCTGTCAGAAAGGCTGAAGCGGGCGATTTCCATAACATTTATAAGTCTCACACAGTACTGAGTTTGTGGTGTGTATATTGAAACTCAGCAGAGAGAAGGGCAAAGTCAAGAGAGTTCAGGTGACGTTTACGGAAGAGCAGTGGAGTCTTATAGAGCGCTTTAGGGGGCGCATGGGGAGTGACGATGCTGAAATAGTGAGGAGCATAGTGCTAGCCTGGCTGGCTGAGAAGTCCTTGATGGCAGAGAGCGTGAAAAAGGAGATGAGCGCTGGAAGCGGTGGAAGGCAGTGACGCAGTTCTCCGTAGTCTCTCTCTTCTCTGGTGCTGGCGGGCTCGACTTGGGGTTTGCACAGAGCGGGCTTTTCAAGATAATCTTCGCAAATGACGTGTTTGTGCCAGCTTTACTGACCTACTCGACTAATCTGAAGCTTAAGCTCTTAATGTGCCACAGCGGGAAAGCTGAGGCACAAGCCGGTACTGCTCTAGTCTGCGACGTCAGAGGCGTCGATTTCTCTCCTCTCGCTGGTGCAGACGTTGTTATCGGCGGCCCTCCTTGTCAAGACTTCTCTATAGTGAGAGGGCCTGAGTGGGACAGGAGGGGTATTGAAGTTAAGAGGGGCAAGCTTTATGCCCACTTCGTTAGAGCGCTGACAACAATACAGCCCAAAGCCTTCCTCTTCGAGAACGTGCCGGGGCTCAAGACGGCCAACAAAGGCCTTGCATATAAGGTCATACTCGAGGACTTCTCCCGCCTGAACTTGAGGTGGGAGGAGGTAAAGAAGGTAATAAACGGAGGGAACAATGCAGGAAGGCCGGCAGAGGGCTATGAAATAATCTTCTCTGATGCAGTGGACTTCTCAAAATTGGGAGTCCCGCAGAAGAGAGAGCGGCTGATAGTCGTTGGGATCAGGAGAGATCTCATCAAGAATGCAGAGAGATTGCAGAAAGCCAGAGACCTCTTCGTGAAAGCACTGAAGAGGTATGAGGGCCTTTTTGCTAGGTATCCCCTAACTCCCATCGAAGTATTTGAGGGGAGAAGGCTCGATGAGCTCAGCGGCGTTTATGGAGAGGTTGTAAGGAAGTGGGAGGACATATGGCTTGAGGTCAAGACCGAAAGAGCGCGCAGGTGGAAGTCTGAGGTTTGGGACAGGCTGACGCTTAAGGCAGTTGACGACTATCTTGCGGTCAACAAGATAAGGCCTTCATCTGATGAAGAGCTGGAGGAGGCTCTAAGGCAACATGAAGAAGTGCTGAAAGAGCTGGGCTATTATGGGGTTCCAGTTTTAAGCCTTAGGCTGGCGGATGGCACGCATGAGGTTCCTAGAGAAGAGCTGTCTGTCATCGAGCGCATGAGGAGGATACCGTTTGATGAAAATCACGAGTTTGTAAGAGGGACGCAGTGGGAAGTCGAGGGGAAGGGGATAAGCCTCGTTTACCGAAGGCTTCACCCCCTCAAGCCTGCCTACACTATAGTGGCCTACGGAGGAGGAGGGACTCACGGCTATCACTATGACAGGGACAGAGCAACGCTCACCTTGAGAGAAAAGGCCAGACTTCAGACATTTCCTGATTCCTTCCTCTTCTCAGGGTCAAAGACTGAGATAAGAGCTCAAATAGGTGAGGCTGTCCCGCCCCTGGCTGCTAAAAGACTTGCCCAGGCCCTAGCTGAAGTCTTGGTGAAGCTCGGGGATTAAAAAGGCAAAAGTGAAAGTAAAGAGAGGATGAAGTTAGGAAATGGCGCTGGAGGCGCTTTCCGTAACGTGTGGCAACATCAAATAAGCGAGCTGAGGTAAATCGGTGTCGTCCCTGAGGCTGAAGATCATGGTTCCAATTATTATCGCACGCACTTTCTGCTGAAGCTCCTGCGGGATTTTCTCCTCGTTTTTTACGAGAAGATGTACAAGGGCTTTCTCGACGCTCGTTAGCTTATCAATGAAGATGGGTAGAACATCACGTCCTTTTCTTCTAATTTCTGCGGGCCCTAAGGCATTGTAGAAGGCCACTATATGTCTCTTAGCTGGAATTAGCACAGCCAGGTACCTCATTTCGGCCTCGCTTGGAACCTTAAGCTGAACAAGCTCTCTGAGCTTCTTTATGGATCCTGATGTTATATAGCCCCTCTTGTCCTTCTTTAAGTTATGCAATATGATGTATCTCAATTCCTCTCTTCCATCACGCGTCCTCGCTCTCACCTCTATTACGTCTGCTTGAGGGCCACGTCTTTGCTTACCACTTTCTGCTTGCTTGGTGACGTCGATGGGGACGATGCCCTTCACAGGAATGCTCAAAGAAGTATATTTGAGAGCAGTGCAAGATTTAAGCAAGGCCTCTTTAACATCGTCCACGTCTGCGCTCACTTGAAGTCCCTTTAACTCACCGTACATCTTTTCAGCTTCTTCGGCAAGCTTCTTCATTTCGAGATCTGCCAAGAACTGGCTTACTAATTCGGCTATTCCAAGTCCATTCAATGCTGGTTCTGCACCCCGATATTCAATAATTATCTTTGCCTCTTGGTCGCTTATCACTTTAGGAATGCTAGAAAGAGCAAGCAGTGCCAGCCCATGCTTACACTTACTGATATCATTTACACACTCGAGAGAGCGAATATCCGCATTTTTAGCGTAAAAATCTGCAAGCTTTACGATAACTTCGGCAAGCTCATTCACTTTGTCCAAAGCCCTTAAACTGGACCAGTAGGCGTCTAAGTTAACCAATGTAGCTCCTCTGAAGAGCGTGGCAGGCCTTCTGCTGACATAACTGCTCCTAAAGCTCTCCATTATGCTTCTTCTTGGCTCTTCACCAAAGAACATTTCTGCATGAGGCGCCCCAGGTAACACTGTTTTTAGGAGCTGAAATGTCCTTTCGCGCTCGCTTTGTGTAGCTAGTACTAGTTTAAACCTCCCTTCATGCTTCCTGACCAATTCAATTTCCTTCTTCAGATATTCATGAGCGACCTCTGGCGCTTCGGCTACATCATCTATGGCTAAGACCAGCTTGTAAGTAGGGTCCTTGCTTAACACGCTGTCATGCTCCTCAACTATTTGCTGAAGCCCTTTCTCTCCTTGAGAGGCAACAATTTTGGCAAGTTCTGTACCGTTAATGTATTTGAAGTCCCAACCCTCCTTTGCAGATCTGTACTTGACGTATCTGAGCATAAGCGTCTTTCCACAGCCTCTGCCACCCAGTATTATTATGATGTTCTTCCCGAGGGCTCCGCTCTTCTCTATTTCTGAAAACACTGGATTTTCATCGAGGGCCTTGCTAAAGCGTCTCTCAACTTCTTCAAAAGATAGTCTGCCGGTTGCCTCTACTAAGAACTTCCTTAGTGCATCACAGCACGAAGACATTTTCGTCACCTCTTCATCTCCAAACCCTCTGAACGATTGAAAGGAGTTGCTGAACCCTAACGTACAGGGAGTCAAAGCCGATCATTCTAGGTGGCAAGCGCAGTTCCGGCCTTCTCTCCGTAGTAATGCTAATCCCGCTAACCCCAGCATTGATGATTAGAGCGAGCGAAGATGTGAAGGAGCCTTTACTGCAAAGCACCTCTGGGCTTACTTCATCCCTAGCATAAAGCCTCAATCTCCGCAAAAAGTCCTTCTCCTCCCAAAATCTGATGATCTCTTTTGCCGTGTCCTGCACGCTGACGATGAAGTCTTCTCCTTTCCTACCAGTTCTAGAGATTCTCAGTACTGCGATTATTATGTCAGCTGGTGTAACGGCTATCTCTCCGCGAGCCTCTAAAGCGTACTGCATGAATATGGGCGACATTAAGATCAGAGTGCATAGAGCTGACGCAGGTCCGCCGTACGTGCCAGTTCTTGGAGATAGCAGAGCTGATATGTTCAGCTCCAGCCCTCCTTCTTTTAACTCAGAAAGCTCTTGAAGCTCTGTCATGTACACTGACATTGCATATGTAAGGATTTCGTCCCGCAGGAACCAGTCCCATCGATCTGGATTTTTGACACTTCTGCGTAAAAGCTTCACAAATGCTATGGCATTTTGAAGCTTGTTTATGTACTGTCCTCTTAGTTCCACGCAACGGCTTAGCAAAGCTTTCAGCACTTCATGCTTCATGTAGTCAAAGTCAGCTTCATGTCCTCTGACCCTCAAGAGATTCTCTTCAGTGTTTTTCACAAAGTCCTCTATGAGTTCCTTCTTCGAAGTGATGAAGTGGTATTTGAATAGGGCTTCAAAGACTTCGCTCTCCATCACAAGGTTTATCCACCATAGAAGTGGTGCTATGTCGTAAAAGGTGCTGGCATCAAGACTTCTTGAAATTCTCTTAACCACTTCAGGCCCTCTAGTATTATCTCCTTTTGTTTTTTCCTTGACCATAGACTCGATAACAGGTAAACAACTTTTTAGCTCACCATAGCGTCTTGGGAGGAACTCTTCCCATCCAGCTCCAGCTCTCTCCATTAACTGGTGTGAAGATAGCAACGTCACTAAGGCCCTCCAAGCTCTTGAGGCCTTCTCACCAACGATCTCTTCATTAAGGTCCCTCTTTATGCTACGAGGGTAGGCTTTTTGAAACACTTCAACAACAAACTCCTTAACTTTACTCTTGTACATGCGAAATGTCGCTGTGTCTTCCCCCATGTCTCCAATAGCATTATAGACTTCGGCTTGTCTTCTTATGACTGAGAGGTTGTCCTCATTTATGAGAGGTTGCACGAACGCTAAGTCGATGAATGGATCCGTTCGTATGTGCTCTACTAGCCTCTTACGCCCGCTTCTTCTCTCAACACCCACAGCCCCTCACCACAAAGCACTTCCTTAACGAAGACAGCTCGTCGAATGATGCTTTCAGACTTTGAGCCAAAAAGCCCATGTCTCTAATGAGCTCTAGCGGGTTGGAGCAGAGACGCAAAGAAGCTTTCTGCAAGACCATCTGCGGCTCGGTTAATGGAGAGTACGGGTTCTCACCAACCACTACGCCTATGCCGTGAGCGCCGATCACGCTCTTAAGCTTCTTAAAGTCTTCATCCCCTCCTCTCGGAGGAACTTCCAAGCGTAGGAATACTGCGTCATACTTTCTGCTAAGGGCGTAACCGACCACTTGACCAACATTGTCGTACGCGTCAGCTACACTATGCTTTGACTCAATAGCCACCGCTATTGGGAGAGGGAGGACCATCTCTACGTCAGGTCCCCGAGCCTTCTTAGCTCTCCACACAATTTGATATGACTCGACCAGTTTCAACTTTTTTCACCCAATTTTGACTGGGAGATCTCAAAATATAATTCTTTCGCACAAAAGTTTGTGTAACATATGTGTTCGGAAAGAGCGGCTGTGGCATTAAAGAAGAGTGCTGTCCTGCTCTTCCGAAAATTCTCAGAATGCAACAAGCCTCCTTATATCTGGAAGGCAGAAGCTCTTCAAACTAGCCTGCCTTGAAGTCCAGCCCTAAGCCTGAACCTCCCCACAATCATATTCGTAAAAGCCAGCTCTCCAAGAAGGCCCCTTATAGTGTTCGTCTATTGTTAACCGGGATCTCTTCGTCTTGCAGTTCCATAATTATTGCTACAGCTTTGGAGCAAGGCGCAACGCATGAAGAGCCGGGATATCTAAAAACAAGAATACCTAAAAATTTGGAAATACATCAAGTGCAGAGAGCGTTAGGTTATGACCCCTCACTTAGACGAGGTTGCAGTCGAGGAGTTCAGGAGAAGGGTAATTGCGTGGTATGAGAAGAGCGGAGATAAGCACCTACCATGGAGAAAGGTGAAAGACGGCTGGGCCGTGCTCGTCGCCTCACTCCTCTTGAGGAAGACGACAGTTGCTCAGGTCGCTGAGATCTACGAGAGGCTCCTTAAGAAGTTCCCCAGCCCTCAATCCCTGCTCTCAGCTGGGGAGAGTGAATTGGTGGAGCTCATAAGGCCTTTAGGAATACACCAGAGAGCGCGGCAACTTAGAGAGCTGGCGAAGGTGCTGGTCGAGCGCTTTGGCGGGAGAGTGCCGTGTAGTAGAGAGGAGCTGAAGAAGCTTCCAGGTATTGGAGACTACATAGCCGCTGAAGTCCTCCTGAGGGTATGCGGTCAGCCTGAACCGCTCTTGGACAGGAACATGATTAGGGTGATTGAGAGGGTTTTTGGAGTGAAGTCAGCTAGGAAGAGGCCGCATACTGATCCTGAGCTGTGGTCTTTTGCCAGAGGGCTTGTGCCCAAAGACCCTGAAGAGGCGGAGAAGTTCAACTTCGGTGTGCTGGACTTTGCGAGAAAAGTGTGTAGAGCTAGAAGTCCGCGTTGCACCGAATGCTTTGTTACGGACCTCTGTCAGCACTTGCGGGAAAATGTGAGGTAGAGCTGTTGACCAAGCCCGCACGTGCTTGAAGAGCTATAAGGAGTTGCTAAGAGAAGTTTAGTAAAGAGATGGCGTTGGGGCTTGAGCCGTGGAAAGAAGAGTGCTTCTAACACGTGAAGATTATATAAAATCAGTGAAGTTTGCGCTGAAGCTGTGGTATTCTGGGAAGCCAAAGGGCGACTGGCGGTCTACTGGGACAAGGAGGGACTTGGGTGACTACATCACGGACTGGGCAGAGGGAAAGCTGGCTGAGATAGCCTTTGGTAAGTTTCTAGAGAGAAATTGGGGGGTAAAGGCTGAGCTGGACTTCAAGGTTTACCCAGGACTTAGGGCTATCGACCGAGGAGACATAGTGGCCGTCGAAGTAGGGGGTGTGAAATATGAGCCAAAAGTCAAAATAGATGTCAAGTCGACAAAGCCTGACTCTCTATGGGCTATGGTGGACCTCCGAGAGTTTGAGAACAGGCGCTATGATGTATACGTCTGGGTTAAAGTCGGCCTTCCCTTAAATCATCTAGCAAGGCCCATCTTTGAGGCCTTGAAGGGCGAGAATCTTGCTGAGCTTGAAAACAAAATCCCCTCTTTAGAACACATAAGCACAGAGGTTGCAGGCTTTGCTTATAGAGAAGAAGTAGAAGGCTGGCATGTGTTTAAAAAGGGGGATAAAGTGCACGACCCTGAAAAACCATCAAGAAGGCTCTTCCATGCCAAAACGGACAACAAGGCCTGTCCTCTCAGCAAGCTGAGGAACTCTGATGAAGAGTGGAAGGAGCTCGTTAGGAGGATTGTAGGGAGGTCCGCACTATAGCAGGCCTGCAGTCATCAATGCCAGTGAACTGCAGGCTTCTTTTTAGGAGTGTAAGCTTACCTACTTTAGGGGCAACCCTTGGCCAACATTCCGGCTTGGGCTAAGAAGCTCATAGAGGAGCACTATGGGGCCTGCGGCCTTCAAGAAGAGGCCCTCAAGCTGATGGAGAGGCTCCCAAGACACATGAGCTTGGAGCTTGGCAAGAGTGAGGAGTTCTGGCGCAAGGAGCTTGAGGACCCCACATCGAAGATCAACGAGCTAGACTTGGTGCGAGGCGCGATAATGTACGCTGTGAACAAGGCGAAGGCGGACTCCCAGAGGACTGGGCAAGACGTCTGTGAGTACCTCGAGCTCTCCATTAAGGAGGACTGGATCGGGAATTATCTGATAGGCTATGTAAAGGCCATGTTGAGTGAGTACTATAAGCGACGTGATCGTACTTGAATTATCTCCTTGGCCAAGAGATGACTTCCTCTAAGCAGAAGTTATAAAAGCGATAATTATGAGCTAGTTTTGAAAGGGCCTTGACCTACTTAATCGTCGTATGCAAGTATTGTAATACACCTAGGTACGTTAGGGAAGGTGAGAGGGGCTTCAAGTGCGTGAAGTGTGATAGTTATGTGGAGCTCAGTGAGGCTAAGGTAATTGCTAAGGCCCAGACTATAAAGGACGCAGTGTACATGGTTAAGGAGCTCAAGTTACCCGAGGAGTTAAGGGGGAAGATACCACACAGGGGACCTTGAAGGCTCCAGCTCATCGCTTAAGACCTTGAGCCTGCGCTCCTTCCTCAAGTCCTTCACATCAAAGCCCAACGCCCTCAACACCTTCACGGCCTGCTCTGTTGAGAGTGACTCCTTAGAGAGGCCCGTTACTGTTGCCATCACCTGCTTAACGGGGTACTTCTTGCCCTCGAGCTCGATATAGTACCTCGCCTTGCCTCTGAGAGGCTCTGGTTGCAAGCCCTTGAGGACCTCCACCACCTTCTCCTTAGACAGCTCCACCTTTCTCTTCCCAATTACGAACTCCATGAGGATCGATAATTGATTAGTAAGAGGACTTTAAAGGAGTTGTGGTTGAAGTCGTCTTAGACGAGCCACTACCCTGATCATCTCGTCATAGTAGAGGTCGTCACTTACTAGGCCAGAGATCGTCATTAGCACTGGGCAGTCGTCAATCACCTTCGCCACCCCTCGAAGGTTTGAGCGCTGGCAATTACCTCCCTAGGCTGATAAGGAGTGGGGTGCGCGAGGCGGGTAAGCTTGCACAAGTGAGCGTTCACATCTCCCAAGCCTTCGAGAGGAGGCCATTGTACGAGTTCTCACGGCCTTGTCCCGAAGCTTCGGGAGTTGGCCGTCAGCCACCCACAGAACTAACGGTCTTTGTCCAATTGTCCAAGTCATCTCCCGAAAGTTCGGGCGTTGATCGCGGTGACGACCATTAATGTGCGAGTGGGTTGAAGGCCTTCTCCCGAAGGTTCGGGAGATGGTCGAGAAAGGACCGCCTTCATCGACCGCCTCACCACCTTGAAAAGACGTGCTCAGTAATGGTCATTCCCTTGAGCTTCTCGATCTCCTCCCAGCTCAGCTTCCCATGAGCCCACTTCTCCCCAAGCCTCTTCACATCGTCCGGCAAGAAGCCCTCGTCGATGTACCTGACGTACGCTAGAGAAGCCTTCAAGCCCTTCTCCTTGGCCCTAAGGTAGGCGGCGTAGACAAATGCGCAGGAGAAGCCGTCGTCGAGGGCTATGACGTAGACATCCACCCTCCTTCGAAAGACGTCCACGTGGATCGGAGCGCGCCTACTGACTCTCTTCACCTTGCTCACGAGGTCGTCGTAAAGCTCTTTCCCATACTCAAACCTCAAGAGTAGCATTCGCTCGCCCACCGTGCTGTGAAAGCGCACGCCCCCTTATAAACTTTAGGAACGATCACTCCTAACAAACCAAGCAGGCGGTCGCCTCTTAGAAAATTCAAGGAGTGAAAGCTCCTAATAAATCTAGTACACGATAACTGTTTAGAAATTTAAGGAGTGAAAGCTTCTAAGATCAGTCTTCATGAGCTTTAGGGCTCAGATTGTTTGTAATATCGAAGCGATCAGCCCCACAATTCGTAGGCGACCACGACCTTCACTCCATCGCCCTTGACGACCGAGAACTGGCTCACCAGCTCGTTGTTGAGGTAGACCCTGCTCGTCCCAGAGTAGTCGTAGCCCCTAGCGTACGGCAGCTCCTGAACCCCCTTCGGTCCTATCGTCTTTCGAGCCTCCACTTGGGAGAGGTCGAGGCGGAAGAGCTCCACCCTCACGATGTAGATCCTAGCGCCCGACTCGTAGCTCGCCATTATCTGAACCCTCGGCACGAGCTCCACGACCACATAGCCTTCCTCTTGGTACACCTTCGCCTTCCTCTCGCCAGACCACGTGGTTGGAGGGCCGTAGACCAAGACTCCGCCCGAGGCCTCGGGACACGGTATCCTCAACTTCGACTTGGTTGCCGTGACGACCAGCGGTTGCTCGTTGGGTAGCTCGACCCTTATGGTCACGGCCTCTTGGCCCACGAGGGCTGGCACGTCGAGGGTGAAGGGCGTCCTCTCCTCTATGCAACGGGCCCACTTGACCGCCTGACCCCTCACG
>Ga0326760_1001459_pt1 | contig 10559 bp, 10 predicted proteins | sample GCREP_S_FD_207668 | JGI IMG/M metagenome (GOLD analysis project Ga0326760, IMG submission 207668) | Hot spring sediment microbial communities from Geyser Creek Basin, Yellowstone National Park, WY, United States - GCR.EP_S | ecosystem: Environmental > Aquatic > Thermal springs > Near-boiling...
TGTCAGCCCATTTAATGAGATCCTTGGCGCTGTTCACGTCCATTATGGGGTAGCCACTACTAACCCTGCAGGGAGCATGATATACTCCTATCCCCATGGAAGTAGCATTAGAGGTGAAGTTTTCATCGGCCTCGCTACAAACTAGGAGTTTCAAGTCGAGCCTTCCCCTGAGGCCCTCCAGGAACTCCAATGTAGATATTTGAGCCCCACCAAACCCTAGACCATGAGTTAGTGCTAGAATCCTCATATACATCCAACCCTAAATATTGAGGTATTATATAGTAGCATCCAGCGGATGTTTGGAACGGCTCGAGGGTCTATCATGGGAACATCCACACCGGAAGCAACCCTTCGTAAAACCCTGAACGTACCCTTAAAAATAGCGAAATAGCTGACTTTGCTGAAACCGTGGGATAGGATAAGTATTTTCATGGCATCACTTGATATATATTTGCTCGTAAATACCATTGTTGTAGACCAGGCTACAGCGATTATTAAGAGGAGTAATAACGAATGCATCAAATTCCTCTAGAGCACGATATAGGTCGTCATATCTAGACCCCCATATCATTACCGAGCGTAAGTCTACTACCTTGACGCCTGGATTACCAAGCAAACCCGAGGTTGCATCACTAAGATCACTGATAAGGTCTATACGGATTGTTCTAATAGGGGCTGATGGATCAAAGTACTGATAGTATATACCGAAAGGCGATGTAACAGTCACGTCACTCACGGAGTCCATATAGTTTCTCATATATAGGGATGCGTTGTCGAGGGATATTGTTGCTGCGTGAAGAACGGACACCTCGTGGACTAGTAAGTACCCGGCAAGCGTTGTAAAAACAAGTGTTGCAACTATCACAAGTTTCCACGCGTTATTCAATTTTATCTTCAAGCCGTTTAATGATGAAGCAGCCTTTATGAATAGTATCGTTATTGGTATGGGTAGCGAGATCAGCATTCTATTAATAGAATTACCTAAACTTGCTGTAAATACTGTTGAAAGGAATACAATTCCTATGGCGCCAGCTAACGAGGATGTGATGGCTTCCTCGTAACTTAATCTATTATCCAGCATTCTCCTAAACACATATATTAATGCTATCAGCGCTGTTGATGCAATCGTTACTTTATAGTAGTTTCTCAGGAGAATACCTATGAGTGGTAGGGTCTCTCTAATGGTTATAGAGGTTGATATTAATTCCCAGCCTATTACATGGTAGAGGTAATTAAAGAATGAGACTCTTCCTGTTCTAACGGTATAATTGTAGTAATTATAGGTATTCCATGCTAATACTATTAGTGCCACGAGGAGTAGGTACGTTGGAAGGTGTTTTGATTCAAATTCGTACTTGCTTCCTCGAAGCCGTGGGAGGATCCTTAGGACAATCAAGAACAACAACATTGATGGTGGTACTAGTTGAAATAGTGGGTGTGAAATCACGAGTGTGGTCGCTGGTATGAGGAGGGCAATGAGTTTGTGCTTATTTCCCCGCAGTGAGAGCAAAACATAGAATATTAAAAGCATCTGTACTAATGCATAAAGCCTGGTGTTTGCATGAATAAATGTGAGTTCATTCCTGTTAAACTGTAATAAGTTAAAAGCTATAATCGATGCTATAAGTACATACGTATCATTTTTAAGCATTCTTTGGGAGGCAAGATATATCAGTATCATTAGAATAAGCATTAAAAGTGGGTAGAATACAAAGAGATTGACAACACGTATGTCTTCTATCCTTAGGATTTTGTATATCTCATATAGCATCAAGAAGAAGCTCGGATACTCTTTTGGATATAAGTAGTGAATTGAAGAGAGTTCACCATAGATGTCTAGCTCCCATATTTGCCCATGCAAATAGACATCACGGGCCCATATATTGGGGTAATTAACCAGCACTTCCATGACGTATATGAATGGTATGAGCAAAACCCAGGTAAGCGTCAGCTTCCCTTCATCAATATTGAACACAGTGATCGTGATATTGAAGAAAGCGACGAGTAGCAACATAAGGATGGCTAGAACTGGCACATAGGATAAAATATCATAGTATATAGTGCTATGCAACTTTGAGAAATCATACACAATATTAAAGCCTAGGATAGAAAGCAGTAAAACATCTAAAATAATTAGTAATGGTACCCTTATCCTTGAAACGATGCTTCCGCACATGCTATATTACACCTTCTATTAGTTCCATGAATTTCTTCTTGAAAGCACTCAACAGAAATATACGCGAACGCTCAAAAGCCTTATCTTGTAGCTCGAATAGCTCTCCCTCAGTGTTTATCACATGTTCTATAGCTTCTGCGAGTTCTTCTATTGTTCTAAAGCCTATGCCATATTTACCTCTATCGACAATGTCTATCCATGGGCCACTTAAAGAACCTTTGTAAACTACTGGTACAGCACGAAGCGCCATACCCTCCGCGACACTCATACCAAATGGTTCGAAGTGAGCTGTGCTTAGGATTATCTTGGAGGAGGCATATAGGTTGAGTAGATCTCGTTCTGGTAGTTCCTCCATGAAGTGGACGTACTGCTGTAGCCCGAGTCTGTGGACTAGGTTCGTTAACCACTCCCTATACCACGGTACGAAGTGGTATGCTACGACGTAGAGCTTGGGGGTGAGTCTACCCCTATCCCTCAACTCAGCTAGAGCCTTTATAGCATCACCAATTCTCTTGTTAGGTTGTCCACCAACTAGAATTACAGAGTTGTTTTTGAGTCTCTCTAGGGGTTTGGGCTGAAACGTAATAGGGGGATATAACACCTTTACGTTTCTTTTCCATAGAAGCTCCATGAAGACCTTAGTTACTGTGGAGTTGGCTACGAGTTCCACCTCCTTAGGCATGTCATTGTAGTATACTACCCTCTTGAGGGTAACGTAGTAGAGCCTTGTCTTGTAGCTCTGATACTTCTCCAGTCCAACCTCAACTGCATCAACAACGTTAAAGCGTATTCGGGCGGCATATGGGAAGTGAGAGTATAGAACAATCTTTAAAACATTCTTAAATACTTCCTCGCTGAGCCTCGGTACATCATCGTGGAATATCAGTAGATCAGGCAAGTGCTCTCTAACTGATCTCCTTATATATGATGCTATGATGCTTGTAGCGATCGGAAATGGGATTCTTGGACTGTCTCCATAACCAAATAAGTAATTTAGAACTATTTTTCCCTCTCTATAGAACCTTCGTAAATTAGTTCCGTGAACCCTATCCAGCTCCTCGATATGCCAGCCACTAAGAGCAATTAGATGCACCTTCAATCCATGTTCTAAGAGTGTTTGGGCCATGTATAGAGCTACCTTTACCCCTCCTCCACCACCAAACGATAAACCTATGTTTGGTGCAACTATAAATACTCTTCGCAACTGTATCAATCTCAGTTCCTCAACTTCTCAAATATTTTAAGCAATCTCCGAGCAACAGCTGTATAAGAGAATCCCTCCCTCACATACTCTACAGTAGCAAATTCATTAAACGAAAATGCACCTTGCATAACCATTTCAATACCCTCTGCAAGATGCTTAGGACTCCTTCTTTCAATAACTATACCACCATAAGGAGGCACTAGCTCAGGTATACCACCACTAGCATACGCCACAACAGGTCTGCCCATAGCCATAGCCTCCAAGACTACGGTAGGGCACGCGTCAGGACCTATTGAAGGAACTGCAACAAGGTCTGCTATGCAGTAGAGATCTCTAGTAGCATTCTTGCCTAAATGCCCAAGATATTTAACATCTTTAGATAACTCCAGCTTGTTTATCGATTCAAAGCAAAACCTAGGATAACCCCCTAATCCTTCCATGTCAAAGTGTCCCAGAGGGCCTGCGATAAGCAATTTGAATTTATGGCCTTTCTGTTTCAAGATCTTCGATGCTAATATCAGGTGGTGAAGCCCTTTCTCAGGGACTATTCGTCCAACAAACACTATTGTGAACTCATCTTCCACCCCAAATATCTTTCTCTTCTCCGTTCTCTCAGAAGGTTTGCATGGCTTAAAGAACTCGGTATCGATAGCGTTGTAAACTACGCCTATCTTATTTGGGTTGATTTTTAGAAGCTCAATGGTACGATGTTTAACGTATTTGCTTACAGCTAGGTGAAGGTCGTATAGCTCTATGAGCATTTTATTTACTTTATTGGGCTTAGGCTCATTATGAAGGTGTCCTACAATAGCAACATCTCCTTCTTTAATGTATTTATAGATTAGAGGCGCAAACGATGTTGTGAAATAATGACTATGTATAACATCTATTTTGCCGTAGACATCCTCGATTTCATTAAATATTTCAAACAGCTTCATAGATAAGTATGGGATATTACTGTTTGGAGGACTGATAGCGGTAAAGAACCTGCGTAGTTTACTTGCAATTGGCGTTGATAGGTTTATTACATGTATATGTAACTTGCCGTAGTCTACATCACGCCTTTTCTCAACAGTTACTAGGTGAACCTCTGCACCCTGCATAGCCATAGTTTTTGAAACGCCGTAAACATAAGTTTCAATAGCACCACCTTTGTGTGGTGGGCAGGGCAGTCTATCTGTACACAGCTCTACAATGCACATCATTAGGATGCCCCAATTTTTAACTTATTCTCCCTCCAGTTTGTACTCTAGTGAGAAGAGAATATCTGAACTATCTTCCTGCTTATATTATTTGTATCAAACTTTTTCAATGTAATACTTCTAAGTTTATGACTTAAGGACAGCACTTCATTAGAATTAAATGTACTTAGTTTTTTGATGATTTTGATTAATTCACTGCTATTTTGTGGTATAAACATAAATGACTCGAGCATAGTGTCATCTAATAACTCTGGTATACCCCCCACTTTGGAAGCTATAGGTATTGTGCCCAAAGCCATTGCCTCAACAACCGCATAAGGTAATGGTTCCTCCCATATCGATGGAAATACCAAGGCCCATGCCTTCTCATGAAGCTTTATAAGTTCACGATATTCTACTCTTCCAACTACATCAATCCTTAAGTTCTTGTATTTGTTGGTCAGAGTATTCAAGATCTTCATACTTTCACGGCTATATTTATTTGTCAATATAAACCTTGCCTTAACTCCCTGCTTACCCAACTCCTTCATAGCCTTTAGGAGTGTGTGGAACCCTTTTATGTAGCTATCTCCCCCAACATATAGAAACGTAGGTACATTGTCAAGTTCTTTCCTTGGCTCTGCATTGATTATTTCCGGTGGTAGCGGGTTGTACACGACCTCTATCTTGTCCCTGAGCTCTGGTGCTTGATCAGCTATTATCTCTGCATGTCTCCTAGAGACGCAGGTTATTTTGTCCGCTTGTGAGATCCATTTTCTTACCAGTTTCGGTAGCCACCATAGAAGACTCACTCCTGCGCAATGCTTGAAGCTCTTCATGCACTCCAACATGGTATCATCTAAGGTAATACGATGCTTACGCTCCTCGTAGGGGGCTAACACTACCGCGGTATATGATATTGGGATGTAGTCATGCAGGTGAACCACAACTTTCTTGCCCAACTTCTTCGCATACGATATAATGGGAAAAGCAAAGCGTGGTATGTATACAACATCGCTTTCACGTAATAGTTTTTGGAATCTTTGAGTGTGAACAAGTTTCACGGTGTTTAGCCACAATACAGGCTTTTCTCGCTTTGAAAGCAGAGGTTCGTAAACATATCTAACGCTTGGTAATTTAGAGGGGCTCCTTGTACCTGTAACAACAGTGACTTCAAATCTCTTCCTCAATATGTTGAGAATAAGATGCGTGGCGAGTTCCCCACCGCCGCCCTCAGGCCAATAACGTTCACTTATTGCAAGAATCCTTGTCATTGACATTACCGTTCCTCTTCATCCATCTTTAACCCTTAAACATGATTTAGACATGCTAGAGCAATATTGAGCTAAAGTGATAACCTAGAGAAGAAAAATATTTTAACATCAAGTTAACATCAAGTAATTCATCAAGATCTATTTTGGCTTCATAAATAGAGCCAGTCACAATCAAGGCAGACATTGATAAAAATGGGCGCTGCAAACTCTAGTGAAAGAATTGAAATAGTAATAAAGAGTGGCGTTAGAACGAATGTCGTTGTAAAGTAGGCAAGGTAGGAGAGCTTGTCAACCAGCGACAAACTCATGTAATACTTGTAAAACCCCCTTTGTGCTATTGTTCTTAAGCTTTTTCTGACAGCATTATACATCAATGATGATTTTGCAATATAACAGAGCTCTGCAAAAGCTCATAATCTCCCTTAAGAAGTAGGGGTTGAACGTGGTATATGTAGGAGGATATCTTAGTAATTAAATTTACTGAACTATGCCAAAGCAAGGTTATCTTCTCAACCTCGTGGCGTAGCTTTATATGCTCTCTTTAAAATCACATGATATTCATCGTATATCTAATGTATTCCCTAATGTATTCTATTAAACTAATAGCGAGTTCGTATATCCACGCCTTCATTAGGTCTTGGGTTAGTGTGTACCACTTCTTCCCGAACTCATCAGGTTTTACCTTACCCTTACGCTACAGCTTCCACGTCACTTCCAGTGCTGCGTATTTCGCAACCTCATTCAGTACTACCCTAACTTGCGTTAGGGTATCGTAGCTCAGCACATGCATGTACTGCTTTAGGAAACTCTTCGGTATGGGTATTAAGAGGTCGGGGTCGTTAAGGTATATTAGTGGTGCGTATTTGTAGAAGCTTTTCCATCCAAGACCAACACTACGGATAGCCTCCCTAAGCGTTGCCCCTCGCTTTAAAAGTTCTTCAACCTTCATAATCTTAATTACAGTCCCTACAGATGGTCTAATACCGAATAACCTCTCCCAAGCATCAACAACATCATAAATAAGCCTCCAGCTCACCCCCGATCCAAACCCTGAATTACTCACTCTCAGCTCACCCCAATAGAGGAGTAGGCGCTTACCCCAATATATAGCCAATATATAGGGATCACAGTAAGTACCAAAAGAAGGTGTGATAGAGGTGAGTAAGAGGCGAGCAACAGGGGAGCACTTGGTGAGCGTAAGGTGAGATGTAAATATGTTTCACGCTCACCTCTATCATCCCCACCTCTCTCGCGTCTGCATCGCTGGTTCTCGAGCTTTCATCGAGATAACTACTATTAATTGTCTTAGGCTTGGCCTAATCTTTACTATGGGGTGTGCTAAGAGCCTTAAGATGTTTAGCCTTGTAGGCTTCTTCAAAACGATACTCATCATGTCTTTGAAGCTTGAGATCCTTAGGTACTCCTCCGGATCAGCATCAATAAACGTTAAGTCGTTTACTATTAAGTAATAAGCCTTCACCACCTCGAATCCTGCTTCTCTAAGTAACGATATCACTTTCTTCATTGTGTACTCCCTCACGTGGTACTGGTATATGTGTTGTATGCCTAGTAATAGTCTTAGTCTTCTAAACGATTTATTAGGGATCTGAGAACTACGGGGGAGTACTGTATTGATACCCTGAAGAGTTGAATAAGTTTACAGGTCTCTAGATAATAGTCCATTGCTAAAACGCTAAGTAAAAGTTATGAAGCAATATATTATAATAATTAAATTCTTTCCTCCTTCTCAGTATCATCTATAATATCTATAGTTTTCTTTGCTAAAACATGTTATACAATTCGATAACTATATAAAAACAATCAGTAATGAATGAGAGTTCAATATGCTTAAGCATTACCTTCTCTATTTTTCATTGCAACAATAAGATATGTTTGAACTCCAAATATATGTAACGATTTTGCATAATTATAAAAGATTATCCCTAAAACCTTGAAGCTATAGTTCTTCAAAACTGATATCACTTCTCGTAGGTTGCAATCCCATTGCAATATGTCGTGAACAACGTTAAATGTTAATGCATCTTTAATACGCTTAGGCATGAATGCTATAAAAGGTAGATGTGTATGCGGTTCTATAATTGAATTAAGGTTTGGAAGTTGGATTAATACAATTCCACTGTTTCTCAATACTCTAGAGACTTCAAGTATTATAATCCTCCAGTTAGGTACATGTTCAAGCAATGATAATATTAAGACAGCATCTATAGATTGAGAACGCAATGGAATTCTTCTAGCATCAGACACAATAAAATTTGACTTTAATCGCGTACGCCATTTGGAATACTTAACTAAATCAATCCCTACCGCATCATTGCATAATCCACCAAGCATATGTGTAAAAAATCCATTACCACAGCCAAGATCCAAACATAAAATCTTACCTCTCTTAGCAACAACCCCAATGAGCCGTTGAATATATGTTGTATAATCCTTGTATCGATATGTATAGAACCCTAGTCTCAGAGCAATCTTAACCAGAAATTCTCGCAATTTTGGTAAGACGTGATACGACATGTATACACCATAGACTTTTGATTCTATACTCTAACTACTCTTAAATAAAGAGAATAAATTTGCCTTCTTTCACTAACTTGTGATGCTTCACTTCGTGCTCTTGAAATAATTTTTAACTATTTCATATTTGTTCTTTTCTAGCTCCTTACTCCTTAAGAGTCCCAATGCTGATATCTTGTTGTTCTTTAGTTCCTCCTGGTCTGACAGTCCTCTTTATGCAACTTATGCAAAAACACGTAATTTCTCTATCGAGTATCTTCATACATTTAACTATACTGTGGTTATTGAGAGGGGCAAGAATATGGTCTCTTACCATGTAAATGCATTGATGATAAACCTCAGGTTAAGCATGATTCAATTGAATAGCTCCATCATTCACACTTTAATTGCTTTAAAATAATGCTTTTAGGTGGTTTTATAATTTCGTTCCATGTTTTTATCTGTACTCTTTCTGCTATGACAGATCTTTAGTGAAGGGCTTTGTTTGTGCTTCTAGGTTCTCAGCTATTTCTTTTATACTATTGCTGGTGTCCCCATGGCTAGTGCTTCTACTGTGAATATGCTGAATACTTCGTGTTTGCTCGGATTTATAATGTACCTTGCCCTCGATACTAGCTCCAGGTATTTTCTCTTGGTCGCGGCCTTGTGGAACTTAATACCATTATACTTTGTTATTAGCCGTTTTCCTTAATTTCCTCAAGAAGCTTTCTTATTGTTGTTCTTACTGCTTCTCTCGAGTTCATCGTTGGTTTGAATCCTAACTTCTTTATCTTGTCTATTTCTAGGCTATCTTCTTTACATCTCCTGGCCACCCAACTCCGTGGAGCACTGGTTTGTATATCTTCTTCACGTTGTTCAACCCCATTGCTTTGATTGCTTCGTCTGCTACTTCATCTATCGTGTTTCTCCCCCAATTATTAGCTAGGCATAGCTTTTGTATGCGTTCAGCATCTTTATTGCTATCTCTCTCCATGTCATTATCTCCTTCCTGCCTTCAACACCCAGCTTAATGGCAAGCTCCTTGTTTTGCAATAGCATTATCATTGCTTCAGCTAACGCCTTGGGATTTTTAGGTGAGACTAGCAATCCGTTTGTCATGTGCTTGACTCTATATGGTATTTCGCCTACCGCTGAGGCTATTACTGGTTTGTTTCTTGCCCACGCCTCTGATATCACTATTGAAAATACCTCGACATAGTTGCATACGCTTGGTAGTACCAGTGCTATCGATGCGTCTAGTGCCCCTATCTTTGTCTTCTCATCTACGTACCCAAGAAACACAACGTTGTCCTCTATCCCTAGCCTTTGTGCAAGTTCTCTATAGGGCCTCTGATCCCCAGGACCTATAATGACCGCTCTAAGCCTTGGATACCCCTTTACCGCTATGCTCATAGCCTTAATCAATACGTCAATACCTTTCAACCTATGTAATCTACCGATGTATATAATGAAAGGTTCTCGAATTCTATACCTCTCTCTAAACTCCTCAGCCATATTAGGAGCATTGACGATTTCTTCACTAATACCGTCAGGTACATAAATAGCTTCAACTTCATACCTATTCCTCAAAATCTCGAGGTCTCGAAAACTCTTAACAAGCCTAGTATCAGACAATGCGATGGCTTGCCTAAGCATGTGACTAGCGTAGAAGGACCCTAGAAGCCTAACCAAGGGGTTTGGATGATCGTAGAGAGCGTCAACAGCCATGAAGTAAATAGCTGTTTTAACTCCTAGCCCCTTAGCTTTTTCAACAACTTTAACTGTGAATAAACTGTTTTGGCTGTGTCCATGAACAATATCAGCGTCCCTAATAACTTTCTCCGCATATTCCAAGGGGTACGTTAGATCGGCGAAGCGAAGCCTTAAAGCCTTTATTCTATGGACATAAACCCCGTTTATAACCTCCTCTTTCGGCCTATTCTCAGCACCAAACCTGCTTGTGATTACATGTACTTCGTGACCCATCTTAGCAAGCTCTTCTGCAAGGTTTTGAATGGCTCTTTCTATCCCCCCTACAACGGGATAGTAATGGTGGTGTACATGCACAATCTTCATTGTTGCATTCTCACGTAATCAAATCGTTATATAGCTTCTCATATCTTGGTAGTATTTTACTCCATAAAAAGTTCTGAGACCATTTCATTGCGTTTTCGCTTATCTTTCTCCATAGATTCTTATCTGCTAGCAGC
>Ga0326760_1001462_pt1 | contig 10550 bp, 15 predicted proteins | sample GCREP_S_FD_207668 | JGI IMG/M metagenome (GOLD analysis project Ga0326760, IMG submission 207668) | Hot spring sediment microbial communities from Geyser Creek Basin, Yellowstone National Park, WY, United States - GCR.EP_S | ecosystem: Environmental > Aquatic > Thermal springs > Near-boiling...
GATAAGTTGAAGGCAGTAGCTTCCTGGCCCACGGGCCTTCCAGAGGCTAGCACAGGGACCATCAGGGTTAAAGTCGGGTTCCCCGCGATGCTGAGGAATGGCGTCATAATGGACGTTACTTCCGTTGAGCAAGCTCAGATAGCTGAGGACTCCGGTGCAGTGGGTGTGATGGTGCTCGATAAACTCCCATACGATGTCAGGAAGAGCGGTGGAGTCGCTAGGATGGCGGATCTCAAGATAATAGAGGACGTGATGAATCACATCACGATACCCGTGAGCGCTAAAGTGAGGATAGGCCACTTCTACGAAGCCTTACTCCTCGAATCCATCGGTGTTGACCTGATAGATGAATCAGAGGTGCTAACACCTGTTGATGAGGCCCATCATATAAATAAGTGGGCCTTCAAAGTGCCTTTCGTCAACGGCTGCAGGGAGCTCTGCGAGGCTCTGAGGAGGATATCTGAGGGGGCATCTATGATAAGGAGTAAGGGGGAAGCGGGAACTGGAAACGTATCTGAGGCAGTTAAGCACTTCAAGCAGTTACTTAGGGCAATAATAACGCTCCACTTATCCCATAAGGATGGAGAGGAGGAGATCTTGAGGGACTTCGCTAGGCAGTGTCAAGTCTCTCAGGGCTTAGTGAACTTAACTGCTAGGATGGGGAGGCTCCCAGTGATAACTTTCGCAGCTGGAGGCATAGCTACACCAGCTGACGCTGCTCTAATGATGTACCTCGGTGCTGATGGTGTCTTCGTGGGCTCAGGTATTTTCAAGAGCCAGGATCCTAAGCAGAGGGCTTTCGCTATCGTCTTAGCCACATCTCACTGGGACGATCCGGAAACGGTAGTTGAAGCCCAGAAGATGGTGAGCGAGAGAGCTTCGATGCTGGGTATCGAGATAAGCTCACTAAAGGCGGAGGAACTGCTTCAGACGAGGGGTGTCTGAATGAGAATAGGGGTCCTAGCACTTCAGGGTGATATAGAGGAGCATGAACAGGCTATCAGGGATTCCTCAAGATCTTTAGGCTTTGATGTAGATGTCGTGAGGGTAAAGAGGCCTGGTGACCTCAAAGGCCTCTCAGGGGTCTTGATACCCGGGGGAGAATCAACTACTATATGGAAGCTATCCCAAGGCGAGTTGATGCTAGCGTTGAGGGATGAGATCTTAAATGGGCTTCCAGCTATGGGAACTTGCGCTGGAGCTATATTCATGGCGAAGGAAGTTAAGGATAGGGTTGTAGGTGAGACGGGCCAAGGTATACTGGGATTGATGGATATGACAGTCATCAGGAACTACTATGGGAGACAGAGGGAGTCTTTCGAGATGGATCTCAATTTGGAGGGGATAGGGAGCGTGAGAGCTGTCTTCATAAGGGCCCCGGCCATAGTTAGGATCTGGGGTAAAGCTAATGCTCTCTCTGAACTCAATGGGACATATCCCGCTGTCATTCAAGATAATATGTTAGCTCTGACCTTCCATCCCGAGCTAACGACGAGTAAGGTACATGAGTGGTTCCTAAGGGAACTGGTGTTAAAATGATCTAATAGATGAATTGCTAGCTAAACTCCGAAGTTACCAGGATTCCCCGATATTTTTTATTTTCATAAGTGCAACTGCCCCAGACCCCATAAAAAATTAATTTCTCTCAGCTCGCATTTAAGGGGCTGACATTGAGGGAGGACTTACTCCAGGAGTTCCCATCATTAGAGAGATACATATACCTGAACACAGCGAGCATAGGCTTGGTACCTAGGAGAACGATAGAGGCCATTAGGGATTTCTCCGAGAGGGTTATGAGAGAGGGTTCAGCTTACCTCGATGAGGATATGGAAGAGGGCATCTTCGAGGAGCTCAGGAGGGCCTCCTCTAGATTGATGAAGTGTGATGAGGATGATGTAGCTATATTCAGTAGCGTCACAGAGGCCATAAATTCACTGGCCTGGGCTTTGAGAGGAGGGGGAAAGATCATCTCGACGAGTTTGGAGTTCCCATCCCTGATATATCCATGGATAAGGGTAGGGAAGGAGAAGAACTGGAGCTTGGAGCTCTTGAAATCGGATCTCCTAGTGGATGAGGACGAGCTCTTGAAGAGGATAACTGAGGGAGTTAGAGCAGTTTGCCTGAGCCATGTGGAGTTCTTGACTGGCCAGAGGTTGAATTTGAGGGAGATAGCTGAGAGGGCTCATGAAGTAGGCTCCTTGCTCATTGTCGATGGGATACAGGCAGCAGGCTGCATTCCTATCGATGTGAAGTCCCTGGATGTCGATTTTTATGTCTTCGGAGGCTATAAGTGGCTTCTAGGCCCTATGGGAGCTGCTGCAGCTTACATAAGGGAGGAGCTATCCGATGAACTCGAGCCCGGTATAGTGGGCTGGCGGTCCGTCGAAGATATGTGGTCCCTCGATGCCTCTAGTATGAAATACGCGAGGGGAGCGAGGAAATTCGAGTACGGCACTAGCTCTTACGATTCGAAGGTGGGCTTGGCTAAATCCATCGAGTACTTGCTCGAGATAGGGATAGAATCGATACATGAGCAAGATATGAGGGTCAGCGAGAGGTTAATGGAGAGGATCAGGGAGATAGAGGGGATTAAGATCGTGACACCCCAGAACAGGGGGCCCATAGTGACTATAGAGACCGATAGGCCTCACGATCTCCTTAAGATGATGGAGAGGGGAGGGAGGAAGCTCATCGCCAGCGTCAGGAGAGGGCTGATCAGGTTCTCCATCCACCTCTACAACGATTACGAGGACGTTGAGGAAGCCTCTGACCGCTTGGCTGAAGCTGTCAAGAGTCTATCCTGACGATCCGAGTTGCGAAATAGTAAAAGATTGAGAAAGCGTCGAATGGGGCGAGGCTTTATAGAATCCCTCGCATCTATCATTGGGAGAGAAATTATTTCCATCCTTCGCAAGAGAGCTATTTATCATAGTACGAGAGCTCTCATTGGACTTGATATTAGCTTTCAATCACAATAGTGCTATTCAAGAGTCCTATCCTCCCCCGGCGGGTGGGAAGATGTCTATGGAATCCCCCTCCTCCACCTCAGTATCTAGCCAGTCTAAGAGCCTTATGTTCCTCCCGTTCAGTAATATCATGAAATTCTCATATCCAAAATCCTCAAGAACTCCCTTCAGATCCTTCAGCTCATCTAGAAGCTCTGAAAATTTCACTTTATTCCTACCCAAACTCAGGGTCTTGCTCTTCCATCCCAGTTTCTCCCTCAGCGTCAGGTATACCCTTACCTCCACCATCGCCTCATACAGGCGTCCCTCACTTATATTCATTCGGGAGCTAACTCGAATCCCTCGATTCAGAGGGGACAGTATGAGAGTCCGTGTAAGTAAGGGCAGTGCGAGCATGAGGGTTTATTCCCCCAGCAATCCGTTTCATTGCTCCTAGTGATCAAGCAGTAGTTTACGAGGTTGCAATCTAAACAGGAGGGGAGTCTCAAGAAGTAGAGCCTGAAAAACATCTTATAAGATTTCCTCCATATATCTATGAGGCCCTCCCTCTTTATATCTCCTAGTATCACCTCATTTATCCTCCTCTCCACCCCTAGGACCTTTGTCCTCCAGTTCCTCGAGTAATATATGCAGGGAGATACTATACCATCGCACCTGATGAATAGGGCTCTGTTTGAGAAGAAGGGGCAAGATCTATATGTTTTTGGGGCTAAATTTGGGATAACCACTTTTACTCCACTCTCAAGGATCTTTAGGGGGACTAGATCGAGTTCCCTCCTGAGCCTATCGAGGCAGCCCTCATCGTCTATGCAACTCAGATCGACTCCTCCGGGGTAGTGTATGTAATTGCTGAACCTGATCTCGCTCATGCCCAAGTCCCTGGTGAGCTCGATAGATCTGCTGACCTCACCTACATTTAGCTTCGTTATAGTGAATATCGCATTTACCTGAGGCTTAACGCTTCCTTTCTCTATTTTAAGTTCTAGAAGCTTCTTCAAACCTCTCATAACTTTTGAGAGATCTCCCGGCTTTCTTATATCCCTGTAAAGTTTGATATCATAGGCATCTATGCTGACGAAGACCTCATCCACCCCTAATCCAACGAGCTCCTCAGCCATATCCTCTAGAGCGGAGCCATTCGTATTCAGAGCTACTGTGAATCCCAGCTCCTTAGCGGTCCTAAGCATCTCGATCATTTTCGGGTTCAATGATGGCTCTCCCCAGCCGGAGAGGACTAATTTGCTCACTCCAGCCTCCATCCCCTTCCTCAAGATTTGCTCCAGCATATCGTAACTCATATTGCATTTCTTAAAGTTTGAGACAGCATTTTTAAAGCAATGTGTTGAGGTTGAACCTGACGGAGAGCAAGGTCATTAAGGAGCCTCTGCCATCCGAGGACGTCCTGAGGGCTTGGCTGGGAGGAAGGGGCCTAGGGGTTTATTACATGCTCAAGGAAGTGGATCCGAAGGTAGATCCGCTGAGAGCCCAGCCGCTCCGGCCCCTACAATAGCTACCCTAATACCATTAGAGCTCCTCCTCTCCCTGCAGAGGAAGGCGAACTTCAATGATATCAGCCTAGGGATAGGCCGATGGAACAATAAATTATTTCCCATCCATGAGGTCCCTGTAGTACTCCATCACCAGCTTCTTCACCGCCCTCCTCAGGATCTCTGTGAGGCTAGCTTGACTCATCCCCAGCATATCAGCCAGCTCCCTCGTCCTTATTCTCCTGGGGAAGTCGAAGTACCCCATCCTCACAGCAGTCAGGAGGACCTCCTCCTGCCTCTCCGTGAGCATCCGACCCCTTTTGACTATCGAGATTATCCTGAACCCCTTATATGACTTAAGAGCTGATGAGAGCTTCCTGAGGGTCTGCCTGCTCGGCAAGATGAGCTCGCACCTCATCTCATCATTCCTCATATTAGCTGAGATAAGGAAAGCTTTAGTCGATGAGAGGAGCTTGCAAAGCCCACATCCCTCCGATTCCAACATCCTGACCTTATTCGTCCCCTCCCGGATCTCAACAGCATGTATCATTTTATCTCCATATGGTCTGATCCCTATTATCTTGAATTCCTTTATTCCATTCTCCCTAAGTAATTCTGAGACTTTGCATTCCTCATTTTTGACTCTGAATATTATCCCGAGGGGTTCCCCTTTCCTCATATTCCTAACATGTTAGGGTACTTAATTATCTTTTCCACCCCCCTAAAATAGGGGATGCCTATGTTCCCGGGAGAGGAACTCTTAACGCTCCTTTCTTCCCTCCTACTGCTCTCGATTTCCCTTTACAAATATCTAAAGAGTAAGGAGATTTCTTATGCTATGTGGTCGATAGCTGCTCTCTCTTTCCTCATAATAGCTGCTGCTCTAGCCCTCTTGAAGCTGGATGCACTCTCGCTCCCGATAACTCCATACGTCGGGGCCCTCTATCCGGCTTTCATGGCAGCCGGAGTCCTCGGAAAGGACCACTGGAGGAAGTATGTGATCTTCATATTGCTAATGCTTCTCCTGATGGTGATAGGTCAGCTCTCATATAAGTTGATATTCACGGGAGCCGAGGTAATCCTGCACTCCGTTTCCGGCCTGATAATAACATTCCTGCCGTTCATAATGGTCGCTATGAGGAGAGCTCCTCCGACAGAAAGCTTGATAGGGCTGGGTGGCTTGCTCATCTCAATAGGAGGCCTGGCCCTCGCGACGCTATTAGCTCAGAAACCTCTCCTCCCCATGGAGACCGTTATATTCCTGCTGCACCCATTACTATTCCTCTCAGCGTTCCTAATGGCTGCGGGCATATATTTATGCAGGAGGGGTTGATTTGGACCCGGTAAGGGCCCATATGATCCTAGCCTTCACTCTAGCTGTGCTCTTAGTCGGCTGGGGGGTCCTCCTATCCCCTCCCTTCAGGGAGCTCAGGGCCTCGCTCGGTTTACCGACGGAACTCCCAGGGGCTAGATACAATCCGGAAGTGAAGGCAGCTGAAATAATAAATAAGGATGAGGAGGGTGCTGAATTCTTCTTAGCGAGAGTAGCCCACTATTATCACGCTCTTTTCGCCACTCTCCTCTACGGGATGCTAGTAGCGTTCAGCTCCATGAGGAGGGATTTAATAGGGGCTGATATCCTCAACATAACCCTCATAGGAACTCTCTTCACTATGATAGGGGCTCTAATTTACTCATATGTGAGTAGGACATTCTTCTGGCATGGTCTATTCATAGCAGGCCTCTCCATACTCTTCTCCTCAGGTCTATTGACTCTCCTGAGGTTCAGACCATCTAAAACTCTGGATCTCGCTTTAATAGTCGCCCTTATACTCCTCCTAGGCGGTGGAGCTATAGGAGCTTACGTAGGGAGCAGTTACATCAGCGAGGAGGCATCAGGAGGCTTCGAGAGGGCGAAGATACTAGCTAGGTTCAACCCGGATCTGGCTGAGGATAATGAGATCTGGAGGGCCATGACTGGCCATCTCCATACGATGGTAGCACTAGCGACCACTATAACTTTCTTACTAGGCGTTTACAAGATAGGGATCCCGAATGGAAGGTTTGCGAAGGTATCGATACTTTTAGTGATCCTAGGGGAACTCGTGATGGCCATAGCATCCTATTCAGTTTGGTTCTTCGGGAAAATAGCTCACCTCATAATAACTCCTGCGGCTCTCATCCTGATAGCTTCAACCCTGATCCTATCATTTCTAGTGGGCGGTTACAAATTCAAGGAGAGCTTCAGAGAGCCGAAGGGCCTCCTCCTCTGGGGGCTCAGGCTGGGCAATATATGGACTTGGGCCTTCATAGCCCTACCCGGCGCTATAGTCGCGATTAGCTTAAGAAAGCCCCTCTTCTTCAAACCAGAGTTCAGAAGTGAGCTTTGGGATTGGGCTGAGTTATCTTATAATATAGGCCATTGGCACATAATAGTTGTCCTATGGGGTGTTATGCTCCTCCTGGTATATCTAGCTGATGTACGCTCTAAGTGGGCCTCAGCAGCGGGCTGGCTCTCCCTGATAGGGATGCTGGGAGCAACTGCCGCCACTAACCTCTATATGCTCGCCAATCCCCCCGGCCCCTACTCCCCGAATCCCTACTCAAATATCTGGCTCTCGACGATTGTAGAGCCTTCCCTCATCCTAATGTCAATAGGCATCGCCGCGAGCTATATAATCTTCCTGCTGGACAGCCTCAAATAACCTTTTTCACTATGAGGACGTTGCAAGGGGCATTCCTCACGACTCCCTCGCTGACGCTACCCAGGAGGAGCTCCCTTATCTTGCTCATCCCCCTGGCCCCCATGACTATCAAATCGAAATCCCCCTCCTTAGCCAATTCCACTATCTCATGGACAGCGTGACCCTCCCTTATCACTTTCTCCACTTCAACCCCTTCCTTTGAAGCTGATTCAGCGTATTTGCTCAGAATATCCTCCGCAGCTCTCTTCTCGGCATCTACTAGCCTCAGGAAGTCGGAAGGATTCACTATAGGAGAGTAAGGGATGAAGGGGGTCTCAGGAGATACTATGGGCATTATACTGACGGATGAGACGTAGAGCAGGGTCAATTTGCTCCCATATCTTTTAGCTATATCAATGGCCACTTCGAGAGCCCTGTAGGAGTTCTCGGAGCCATCTATGGGGACGAGGATCTTGCTGAACATAAAATATCCTGATCGTATGCAATTTAAACCCAGCAGATAGTTTTTTAAGATAGCCCCGGCATACGCTGAGATGGGTCCAGTGGATCTCCTCAAGCTCGGGGTCTTCCTCCTCGGTATCTCAGCCCTCATACTGGCTTCTATAGCGCTTCACTCCTACTTAACCCAGCCCCGCGGACCGTATGAGAGATTCTGGGCTTACTGCAATTTCAACACAGTGATAATAAGGGCTAATGAGGATCTGAGGAATGTATCAGTCTTGGACGCCAATGGCAGCCTGATCTGTAACTTCGATGAGATCCCGAAGGGCTCAGATAGAGTGTGCAGGGTCGGTGGGGATGGCGTCTACAGAGTGGTCTCGGGAGGGGAGGAAAGGGCCGTCGTTTGCATTCCAATAGCTCCTAGACAGGCTCCGGGAGGAGACTGAGAGCTCTCACTTCAAAAAAATTAGTGATCTAGGGATGGGTCATACCTGGCTGAGCCCCCGTATTTACTCAGCCTCCAGCTGACGTAGAAGGGCATATCTTCGGGCCCTCCTATCTCCAAGAACGCCTTCAAATGCATGCTCTTCTCTAAATTCCCGAGGAATCCCATGAGCTCTTCATCCCCACTGAACCCCAGTAGCTCGAGCCTCTCCTCCCCGCTGCAGTTCTGTATGTGGAGGGCCGCTTTCACCTTGGGCTCATCCGGACCTCTGCCAACTAGCTTAGTTAGGAGATCGGGATCGGGGGCATATCCGAAGATCAGGAAGAACCTCTCCGCAAAGATGAACGACCCTCACCTCAGCCTCACTACTCCTATAAAAAAATTTCGGTCACTCAGCAGCTCCGCGTTGGGGCCTGAGGATGAAGTAGCTCAAGATCATCAGCGCTATCGCGAGCAGCATAGCAGCTAATATGAGGAGGAGGGGCTTATCCCCCACTCCGAAGCATATGGGGAAGAAGAGGATCACTATACAGCCGCCGAAACTTAATGATGCTTCCCCCGATATCATAGCTAGGATGGGGATTAGGAGTAACGCTATAAAGGCTAGGAGGAAGCCGGAGAGTATTAGTAGATGCCCGAGCCTCATCGCAACCACCCCATCATGAATATAATGAAGGTGACTATTGTTAAGACGAGAGCCAGTATTATTAGGCCCTTCGCCACCCTCTGGTCCGTCCCGAATATTATGGGCAGTGGTCCTATTATCAGGACGCCCCCTCCTCTGACCTCCCTCTCTCCTCCCAGGGAGAGGAGTATGAATCCCATCAGTATGAGGAGGAACGCCACTATCAGCATTAAGATTACCACTCCATACATAGGCCTTCTATCTGGATTTATTTTTAAGCGTTTTCATCCCTAGGGCCCCTCTGATGATTTAATGATACCCTTAGCATATAAGAATATTCCTCCACTCCTATTGGGATCTCCGCTACCCTGAGCAGCGTGAGATGAGCTTTCCCATTCCCAATATCACGCGAGCAGAAATGCAGAATTCCATGAGCATGGATGAAAACTCTATATCCTTTGCCCCCTGAATGATCCGATGGTTCAAGCGGCGAAGGTATTCGTATTGCCCCCTCTCGCTCCCGAGGATATAGCTAAGAGGATGAGGGGATTCTCGAAGCTAAAGAGGGAGAATTTAGCTGGTAGAGAGATCGAAATTGGTTCGAGCATCCTCGATCTATATTCAGAGGATGGGAAGCTGATAGGGACTTTCGAGGAGAACTTACTCCTATCGCTCAAGTATAAGGACGAGGTATTGAGAGCTCCTCTGACCGTCAGAACTCCTTTCATCTTCGTGAGGGGGGAGGGAGTCACTCACCTAATAGTGGCTGCGAGGAAGAATAGAGCTAATAGGATAGCTGGGCAGCTATCCTCAATAATATCTGATGAGAAGGGATTCATTCAGGAGGCCTGGATCCCTTCTGAGGAGTTCAGGAAGTTATATGAGGGGAGGATGGGTACGGTCAAGGTCATCTTCTTCAGTGACGTGAGGATCCCCAACGTGAGGAAGCTGTCCCTGTACGGCGAGGAGCTAGCTAGCACTAGCCTGTATCAAGAGTATCTGAAGCTGGGCAGAGTATGGTACGTGGTCTTCGAGCCTGAGGATGGCTTAATCGTGGGGTTGACTAGGAATTGTGCTGTGACCTTCTTCTCCAGGGTTAGCCTGGAGGAGGCTGTAGCTTTCATAGAGAGGGAGATACTGCCCAGGGTGACGGAATGATTTTTAAGCAGAGGGACTAAATGGATTTATGCTGAGTTACAGGGACGTCAGTAAGCGATACGGCGACGTGATCGCTCTCAAGGGCGTCACTCTGGAATTCCAACCTGGGAAAATACATGCCCTTCTGGGCCCTAATGGTTCCGGGAAGTCTACTCTGATGAAAATAGCGTTAGGGCTCGTGAAACCTGATTCGGGGAGCGTCAGGGTTTATGATGTAGATCCAGTCAGGGATCCGATAGGGGCTAGGAGGCTCATAGGCTACGTCCCGGAGGAAGTGCTCATTTACGAGAGCCTCACCCCATCCGAATGGTTCAGTTTCGTCGGGAGCATCTACGGGATGGATAGGGAGCTCCTGAGGGAGAGGTTGGATACCCTCATAAGGGTCGTTCAGCAGTTTCTGAGTAGTTAACTTTTTATAGCTCTTCTCAACAATTCTTTACATAATGTGTGAAAAACTGCTAACTCTCCGAGAGGCTTGTAGAAGGTTGGGAATACATCCCAATACGCTCAGGAAGTGGGATAAACAGGGGAAGATAAGGGTCGTCAGAACTGTCGGCGGTAGGAGGAGGATACCTGAGAGTGAAGTTGAGCGTTTAATGGGATTTGTTAGGCCTGATGTCTCGGGGAAGGCGGTTATCTATGCAAGGGTCTCCTCCCACGACCAAAAACAGAAGGGCGATCTAGAAAGACAGAAGCAAAGCTTGCTGGAATACGCTAAATCAA
>Ga0326760_1001464_pt1 | contig 10542 bp, 12 predicted proteins | sample GCREP_S_FD_207668 | JGI IMG/M metagenome (GOLD analysis project Ga0326760, IMG submission 207668) | Hot spring sediment microbial communities from Geyser Creek Basin, Yellowstone National Park, WY, United States - GCR.EP_S | ecosystem: Environmental > Aquatic > Thermal springs > Near-boiling...
CTTAGTCTCAATAACTCGTGGTTTACCAACGCTAAGCACTTTAACCCTTACAGTTACGTTTTCCATTCCAGGACGGAGTTCAAGGATGCTTACTGAGCTCGATGTTCCCGTTGATTCCCTACTCTGACCTAAACCCATATTTCGACTCAACTCGAATTTACCTGGTCGTAGGGAGTAGTGATTGAAGGGTTTATATACTTAACTGTTCACGTGAACACTCGCAATTAGAGCTCAGCATAGACTAGGTCAATAAGGCACTCTACTTTTTCGAGGAGAGAGTATAGGTATACTGAGCACTCAGCAATATCACTATTACATCTGTAAAGGTGAGAGTAGTCGAATCTCTTATCACTACAGCCAAACTTAGCGACCCCACTAAGTCTGTGTCTAAGTGCACGAGACACTTCCACCTCGCAGTCACAGCTTGCAGCCTTTACTAAAAGTACTCCGTGAACTCTGCATTTAGGGCAAGCTAAGAGTTTATCAATATGCCACCAAGCTTTCTTCTCTCGTGCTAAGTGTCTAGTAATGCGTGCTAAGGCTCCTCCAAGTCCCCGAGCTGAGCCTATATAGAAGTATACACCGGGCTTGAGCTCTACTCTCCTACTAGCAACTACTATACTGCAGGGTTCGTGTAGCTCTAGTATTAGTATATAGCAGTTCCACACAGGTTAATCACGCGTCATGATAAATATATTTAGGTATAATATATTCACTAATGGTGAGCTCACATACTAATAACACGGTAAAACAGGGAGTTTATAGGTGCTTATTCTTGCAGTTAGACGATGGTAAAATAGTAGCTTTAATTAAGAGGTTTAAGGAAGAGCTTGAAAAGCCCTTTATTGGTAGAGAAGAGGAGTCACTTGTAATAACACTAGCTGTAGTAACAGCTGAGCACGCTATACTTATCGGTGAACCCGGAACAGCAAAGTCTGCTATGGCTAGGAGAGCAGCTGACCTCATTAAGGCGAAGTTCTTCAAGTACTTGTTAACCAGGTATACTGATCCAGACGAGTTATTTGGCCCACTAGACATAGCCGCGCTGAGAGAGGGGAGGTACATTAGAGTAACTAGTAATAAGCTACCAGAGGCTGAAATAGCCTTTCTCGACGAAATATTTAATGCTAGCTCAGCAATACTAAACACGCTTCTCACGTTAATGAATGAGAGAATCATATATGATGGTTATAGAGAAATCCAGGTACCACTGTGGACACTAATATCTGCTAGTAACAGTGTTCCAGATGAACCAGAGTATCGTGCCCTGTACGACAGGTTCTTATTGAGGCAATTTGTAAAGCCAGTTAGCGAAGACAAGTGGGAGGCGTTACTAGAAGCCGCGTGGAGAATTGAGAGAGAGGGTTATAGAGCTCCTGAGCCCGTGTTCTCTATGCATGATCTCAAGGAGATACACACAGCTATATTTAGCGTTGACTTGTCGAGTATTAAACCTAAACTCGTAAAGCTCTACGCGGCTATAGAGGATCAGGGTGTACACATATCAGACAGGAGAAAGGGTAAAGCGCTAAAGGTAATAGCTGCACACAGCCTACTACATGGTAGGACGAGGGCTATTGAAGAGGACTTATTAGTATTAAAATACGTGGCTCCGCAGACGCTTGAAGAAGCTGAGAAGACTTATATTGTCCTCCTCGAGGAGGCTAATTTAAGAGAGCGCGTTCTAGAGGAGATCGCGGAAGTAGAGAGCAATATTGCGGAGGTTAAAGGGCTTCTCGCGCGGAGAACAGATCTAGACCCTAGGCTAGTAGAGTATATGAGGGGGCTTGAGAGAGCTAGAGATAAGTTGAAGAGACTATTAAACACAAGTCTCGATGATAGTGTTAAGAGGAGAGCACTAGAAGTGCTAGTTGAAGTCGAGGAGACAATAGAAGCTATTAAGAGGAGGCTTATTCTGTGAACACGCGTGGTGTTTTAAGAGGAGTAGATTATTCAAGCCCCTTAACGCGATATAGAGCATTCAGGGTTAAGAGACTAGCTGAGATACTGTGTGATGGAAGTTTAAAACTAGATGACGTTGTTCTCGCTGACACTTACTACTCTTTATACCTCCCAGCACCAGTTGTAGACGAGAATGCTCTCAATGAGGTCTCTAGGCTCATAGTAGAGACTGTTCTCAGCTCAAGTAGTGGCCAGAAAATAAGAGCTAAAACTATTCTTGATCCTCTTTTAAGCACTATTGGTGCAGCTATTCTGCTCTCAGAGTACTCGAGGAACTTAACATTAGCATCTAGGTCTGGGGAGAGAGGCATTACTACTAGTGATAGGTTACGTAGCACTATTGAGAAGGCTATTGAGTCAACTAGTAGAGAGATCGAGAAAGTGAAAAGTGTTAAGATGGTTATTGAGGGCTTAGAGCCTGGTACTTTAAGTATTTTCTCGACAGAGGATTATGGACTTGACCTTATAAGACTAGCGCGTAATGCTGATGTAACAGCTATACTTAGAGTGCTGAGAGGGGTTTCAGCAGAGGATTTGGGGTTGCACAGAGACTACATTGTCTCTAAGAGAGGTGAGAAAATGGGATTTGAGCTAGGATTTGACTTAGAGAGGCTTGCGCCTAGGAGCTTAGCATATCCAGATGACTTATTCTACACGAGGCTTGCTCAGCGAAGATTACTATTATACACTAAAATGGCTAAGCGCAAGCCAGGAGGAGTTTATGTTTTAGTTGATAAGAGTGGGAGTATGAGTGGTGAGAAAATGACGTGGGCTAAAGCGGTAACTCTCGCGCTCTACATGAAAACGCTGAGATCACGCCGTGAGTTTAGCGTTAGGTTTTTTGATAGTCACCCCTATAGTCTGCACAGCGTGGGGAGAAAGCCGCGGAGTAGTGAAGTAGTAGCTCTCTTTGAGTATATTGCAAGAGTTAAGAGCAGTGGTGGAACAGACATTACTAGAGCACTACTGACAATTCTACAGGATATTAGTGCGAAGAGTACAGAGCACAATACTGTGATCCTCATAACAGACGGTATAGATAGAGTTGTCGAAAAACCAGTTAAATTAATGCTAAATAAGACTAAGACTAAGCTAATAGTGGTAATGGTTATGGGGGAAAATAAGAGCCTAGAGAAGCTCGCTGATAGCTATTTAAAAGTAGTTAAACTCAACCGTGACGAGATGTTAAAAGTAGTGAGAGCAGTCTCTTAAAGAGCTAAGTTGAAAGTAAACTGAGTGACTTAACAGGCTTATGGCACTTCCTCATCTCACAGATAACCTCAGCTACTATGCTCACAGCGATTTCCGCTGGAGTCTCAGACCCTATATCTAGTCCAGCGGGCATGTGTAATCTCCCCTTGTAATCCTCGAGGCTTATTCCCTCGGACTTGAGTTTCTCCAACATCCACTGAGCCCTCCTCTTACTACACAGTGCCCATATGTGTCCTTTAAAGCCACGTGTTACTAAGTGTCTAAGAGCCTGGTAGTCTGTCTCAACTTCTCCATATGCTATAACAGCGATATCGCTCTCTGTGAACTCTAGTTTACTTAGATTATCAGCGATTTCTCCTACTAGAATACTCTCAGCATATGGGTATCTCGCACTATTAGCTAAATCAGGGTTTCTATCAATAACAACTACTCTAAAACCAAGTATACTAGCTAAGTCTCCCAGAGGCTTACCAACGTGCCCAGCACCAATTAAGATGAGCCTTGGTTTAGGGCTTATCACGTTAATAAACACTTCTACTATTCCACCACACAGCATTTTTGTCTTAATAGCGTCTTCAGGGATATTCTCAGGTCTAAGAGCAAGCTTCACGCGTCTTGGCTTATTCTCGCTTAGAGCACTGAGAGCCTCTTTCACCAGTATATTCTCGAGTTCACCCCCACCAATTGTACCATACTTAGACCCTGTACTAGAGACAGCCATTAAAGCACCTATATCTCTAGGCCCACTACCTTCTTTACCAATAATTGTCAATAGAGCGACCCTATTACCCTTAGAGATTTCTCCTAAAACCCAGTTTAAGACGTCAACATCACTCATGAGTATCGCCACATATTTCTACTCCAAAGACCCTCATTAATCTCTTAATGAGAGAGAGAACCTCCTCTGATAACGGCTTCTCAAACTTTATTGTTACAATTAGCCCCTCTGACCCAGTAACCGGTGATCCCTCGAAGTAGTAGCTAGGCTTATAGCCGTGAGTGAGGAGAATAGGGGTGATTTCATCTAAGAGGTATTTTAGCTCATTGTAGCTCATTGTCCCATACACTATAATAGAATCACACCTAAACTGGGCTTTCAAGTAGCTAAAGCACCTTTAAATTGTGCTATTAGAATATACTTCAAGGGCTATTTAAGCGTGTTGAGGGTATTTACGCGTGAGTTTTAACATTATTATTACACATGAGCATGGAATAGATAACTACAGGTTTATTCTGAGTAGGATTAGACAAGCCGGTATAAACTATGTCCTAGTTGATAGAGCCCCATCTATTATACTACTAAGAGTAGAAAATCCATATGATTTTGTGAGAGCTCTGAGAGAGTACGCCAGTAACATACAGGTTTTATACAGAGTTATCCCTGTAGATGCTGTTGTGAATCCTTATGTTGAGGAGGTTGCTGATAAAGCCGCTGAGTTAGCTAATAGTAAAATACCACCAGAGAGTACTTTTAGAGTTACACTTCACGGAAGGCTATACTGGGCTGAAACGAGGCTACCAGCACATACAATGGACGCTATTAGAGTCATAGCTGAGAAGATTAATAGGCCGGTTTCACTGAAAAAACCCGATTACGTAGTTTACATTAGGAGTATTAAGCTCTATCACAGGCGAAGGTATGCGGCATTAACAGTTACAATTCCAGGTATGATTCTCTCAAAGTCCGGTAAACCATAGTGTAATTACACTAGTGAATCTTACCTACCGGGAACACGTAGAGGACTATGTACTCGTTTCCGAGGCCAATTATCCTCTTAATCTCCTCGTCGTGGAAAGCGCCCACGGCGACAGTACCCAGATTTAAATCCGCGCAGGTGAGGTATATGTTTTGCCCTATGTGTCCAGCCTCCATGTAAATATACCTTAAGCCTCTCTCACCATACCAGCTTGTAGTCCTCTCATACAAGGCCACAATAACAATGTTCACGGGTGCGGTGTATACCCAGTCTTGGTTAAGACAGGCGTAGGAGAGCTCTTTAGAGTAATCCCCTTCTTTCAGTAGTATTAGTGAGTGTTCATGCTCATTGTACTTGTAAATACCGGGTTTTAAGCCCTCAATATTCTTCACAAACACGTAGACTTCAACAGGATAAGTTGCACCAGCTGATGGTACTACGCGTCTACGAGAGTTGACTAAGCCGTAAGTAGCCCAGAGGAGCTGAGATAGCTCTTCTAGTTTAAGCGGAGACAACGTGTATTTTCTACTGCTCTTCCTCTTCACTAGGAGCTTAGCGAGAGGCTTAGACTTATCTGGCTCTGGGAGCTTGATCTTCATTCTTAAGCCCCTCTTACTACTCTCTAAACCATACCAGCATATAAAGCTTGAAGAATATTACTAGAACATGGGGCTGTAGCTTGAAACTACTGCTCTCCGACGTGCTTCCCCGCGAGCTAATCGACTTGTTAAGAAATTACGCTGAGGTAGTTAAGAATGCAGCGAGCGATTTCACACGTGCTATTACATTATTAAACGATATGCGCATAGGGGAGTCGAGGTCTCTTCTCGCAGATGTAATTAGGCTTCTAGATAAGAGTGGAGAGATTAAAACCAATATTGAAGAGGGTGTTGCTAATACTAGTACGGATCCGGGTTTTAAAGAGGAGGTTTTATTACTAATAAATATGTTAGACGAGATCGGTGATAGTATAAAGGAGACTGCGCGTGAGCTTACAATATTACCGTTCCTAGAGCTCCCTGAGAAGCTGAGAAAGGGGCTAATAGAGCTAGCGTACACAGCATCTAATAGTATATCTATACTAGCAGAGAGCTTTACGAGCTTTATACTAGGCGAGTACAGTAAGCTTGACGAGAACTTTAAAGAGGTAATTAAACTAGAGGAGAAGGCAGATGAACTACAGCTTAAGAACAGGGGGTTAATGCTGGATTTCAGCGATGCTATTAGACCTTACGCTATGCAGCTCCTTGTTTACAGCCTGAGTGAAATGCTGGAAATTATAACAGACCTCGCGGCTAGAACAGCTAGTAGAATAAGGCTAATTGTTAAAGCATGGCTCAGCTAGAGAAGTTCTAATGGGAAAAATTTATTAACAAAAAACTCCATGTGCTATTTACGGTGTAGAATATGGCTGAGAAAAAAGCCGAAGAGTTATTTAAGAAATACCTCGGTATAAGTGTGCCGAGATTAATAATAGCGATCTTAATGATATTATTCGGTATTCTAGTATTAGTATGGAAGGAACTAGTAGCTATACTAATTGGAATATATCTCTTAATAACTGGAATACTCGCTCTTATTGATGAACTTAGAAAGAGGAGTGCTTTCAAGTAGAGTATTTTTATAGATATGTCCTTTAACTACTCTTTTTTACTTTAATTTTAATTCTCAAGGAGGTGTTAGTGATCTCTCTGCGGGTACTCCTAATTTACCTTTATATTCTCAGCTTTGTTTCCTTAAGCATGGGGAGTTTACTTGTATAGATTACTTTACCCTCTTAGAACATACCTCATTGTTTCAGGTAAACTTGGTGAAGAAGTCAACGCTATGGCTGCCGACTGGGTTACAGTTGTCTCTGCAGATCCCTTCATGGTCGCTATCGCTATTGCGCCAACTCGGTATACATACAGGTTAATTAAGAAATACGGTGAATTCGTAGTAGCAGTTCCTAGTCTCGACATGTTACGTGATGTCTGGATAATAGGCAGTGAGCACGGCCCAGAGAAGTTGAAGAAGACGAAGCTGAGGTTTAAACAGGCAAGCAGAGTGGGAACTCCAATCGTAGATGGAGCCTTAGCTAATTTAGAGTGCAGAGTTGTTGATGAGCGCGTATATGGTGATCATAGCTTATTTGTAGGAGAGGTAGTAGCTCAACACTACAGAGAAGACGCGTTTAAGGATAATGAGCCTGTTCTCACAGCTGGTTTTCTAGCTCACACAGCGTGGAATAAGTTTACTACTTTTAAAAACAAGATATATACTCCTTAAAGTCGACTCGACTCCTATATTAGAGGTGACACTATTGAGAATTGACTACTCGAGGTTTCTCAGCGGTAGAGTGAGCTATATTGAGCCGAGTCCTATTCGTGAAATGGTCTCTAAAATAGCGAAGAAGTCTCGTGAAACGAGAGTTATAAGTTTCGCAGCTGGTGAGCCAGATCCCGACGTTATACCTAGGGGGCTCTATGCTGAGTTAGCAAGAGAGGTTTTTGAGGATAAGAGGTCTGTTAACTACTCTCCAACTGAGGGTGTTTTAGAGCTTAGAGAGGAAATAGCGGTTTTTATGAGGAGATATGAGGGGGTAGAGTCCACAGTAGACAACATTATTGTAACGCTTGGTGGTAGTCAAGCCCTAGACCTTGTAGCTAGATTAATGTTGAATCCTGGTGAGGTAGTGTTAACAGAGAACCCCTCTTACGTGAACACTATTCTCGACTGGAAGCAGTGGGGTGCAATAGTTACAGGTGTCAAAATAGATGAGAATGGATTAGATACAGGTGAATTAGAGGTCACTGTTAAGAGGCTTAAGAGGGATGGTAGAGTTGTCAAGCTAATATATACTATTCCGACAGGGCAAAACCCCTCGGGAATAACAATGAGTAATGATAGGAGAAAACACCTCCTGGAAATTGCCAGTGAGCACGACTTACTAGTAGTAGAAGATGGTGCATATAACTACCTAGTCTACGAGCCATTAGAAGTTAAGTCTCTTAAATCCATGGACTCTGAAGGAAGAGTTATTTTCGCGGGATCATTTAGTAAGGTACTCGGCACAGGGTTGAGAATAGGCTGGCTACACTTACCTGAGGAATTAGCTGAGAAATTTAGAGTCGCAAAGGGACCTACAGACATGTGTCCACCTGTACCCTCTCAACTACTAGTGTTGCAAATACTGAGAAGAAATCTCTTCGAGGACATTAGAGGCAGGGCTGTAGAGACCTATAAGAGAAAACGCGACTTAATGCTTAAAGCCATAGCGGAGTACATGTCTGAATTAAAACACACAAAGCCTATAGCAGGCATGTTTATACTACTCTGGCTACCTAGTCACATCGACGGGTGGAAATTCAGCGAGGAGGCATTAGAGAAGTACTCTGTTGCTGTAATACCAGCAGCACCTTTCTTTACAGACAACTCCGGAAAGAGTGTAATTAGATTAAACTTCTCTATGGTACCAGAAAACGATATTGAAGAGGGTATTAAGAGACTTACACAGCTTATAAAAGAGGAGTCTCTTTCATAACTCATTCCTTTCCATAATTTAAATCAACTCTTATGGATAATTTGCATTGTAAATTGTAATATTTGTCCTCACAATAGCCAAGCTATATACAACGATACATGAGTATATTAAAGTGCGTGATAAATATAGAATGTTAGTATAACACTGTTATTTAGAGTTTAAGGGGCTCAAAATGGTCAAGCTTAAGTACATACCTCTTAGTAGTGTTAGAGGTAATTTCTTAGAGCTAGAGAGGTACATTGATATCTTGAAAAGCGTATTGAGGAGGTGGAGTACTCGTCCTCTACGTGTTAATGGAGAGTTTAGAGTTATTAGTGAAGACCAAGAGCTTTACAATGCTCTATGGGCTCTTGGCCCACGCCTTGTTCCCGTTGCCGAGAGCTATGGTAACGTTGAAGTAGAGGTCTCGTTAAGTGACTTAGACTTCTATCATAATGTGATTGGCTCAACAGTGAGGGTGTATAGTAGTGTAGTAGATCTCGTCGCGAGAGATGTGCCTACTCCTATTGTGAGGTTGAAGTATCTTAGTGATCTCGGTGTGCGAGTTTGGGCTAAATTAGAGTGGTATCACCCATTTAGTCTCAGTATCAAGGACAGAATAGCGTGGTTTATGCTCGTAAACTCTATTGAGAGAGGAAACTTGAAGTCGAGAGTACTGTATGAGGCGACATCAACTAACACTGGTCTAGGGCTTGTGGGCCTAGCGAACTATTATGCTCTTAAGGTAAGAGTATATTTACCCTCAACTGTACAGAGATGCGTAGACTACTTGTTCATGGCTATGGGAGCGGATGTTGTGAGAAAAGAGAGTCCATTAACAGTCTCCATGATTGATAGTGTATTACTAGAAGCTACACGTGATGGTGCTGTTGTACTTAACCAATTTGAAAACGACTTAAACTTTATTGTTCACTTACAGTATACAGCTAAGGAAATAGATTATCAGCTCAGGAATGCTGGTATTATACCAAGAGCTATTATTGGTGGACTAGGCACTTCAGGCCACATGTCAGCTATTTCACTATACTTCAAGAATAGGTACAGTAATGTAGAGGTATATGGTGTACAGCCTGCTGAGGGCTCTACTATACCTGGACTAAGAAGAATTGAAACTGGAATGAAGTGGATTCGCTACTCTGATCTAAGTGGAGTAGAGGATATTAGTCTCGAAGAGGCGTTTAACACTATACTTGAAGTTGCGCGTAGCGATGGGCTACTGATAGGTCTAAGTAGTGGTGCTGTGTTGAGTGCTCTAAGAAAACTCGCCGAGAAAGGTGCCTTGAAAGGTGACACAGTAGCTATTATACCAGATCACGGAGTTAAATATATCGAGATATTAGAGTCATTAGTTACAAAGATATGCCCCGAGAGGCCTCCACACGACTAGGAATGTGCTCTCACTTGTTTTATTAGACTTATTATCCCATGTACATATGTTGAATATAGAGCACGTGATGACGCCCTGCCGCTGGTGAGCCGTGATCCTCGAACCCCAGGCTGACATCTCTAGTTCTTTGTCATTACACTACAAATTAGTAAGATCTTGCTTTTTAAGAGAGTAGAGGAGGTTAGATCACATACTGTAGTAGTAAGACTAGAAATATGAGGAGTAGTGTAGATAGGTAGAGTGCTATATCTCTTTTAGTGCTTAGCTTTAAGTTCTCAGCTGGGTTTTCTCCGTAAATAATACGGGATTCAAGAGCGCTTCTAGAGGTGTATGCGGTGAGGAGTATAAGTGGGATTGCTATTCTATGTAGTCTCTTCCCCTTATACTTTAACTTTATTGTTACTGCCGACTCTGATAGGTAATATAGCACTATTGGAAGCTGAAGCAGTACTAGCGTATAGACCTCCCTAATGGTTTTTAACCCGAGTTTTCCCAGTATAGTCCTCCACTCACCGAGTGAAATAGCTTGAAATAGTAATGACAGGGCAGTAAATAGGACTATGAGTCTCAGTGCGGCAACGGGAATAGTGATGGGGTTTGGTGCAAGCATACCCAGTATTCTACTAGCTAGAAATACAAGGGAGCTTAACACTGTGAAAACAGCGTATAGTCTTAAGCCTAATAGAAATCCCTTAATACCTCGTAACCGGGAAATTAGTAGTAACTCGTAGATAAATACTGCTAGAAGTCCAGAGATCTCA
>Ga0326760_1001465_pt1 | contig 10541 bp, 9 predicted proteins | sample GCREP_S_FD_207668 | JGI IMG/M metagenome (GOLD analysis project Ga0326760, IMG submission 207668) | Hot spring sediment microbial communities from Geyser Creek Basin, Yellowstone National Park, WY, United States - GCR.EP_S | ecosystem: Environmental > Aquatic > Thermal springs > Near-boiling...
CCTCTGCGAAGTACTCAAGGCACTTCACCGAGAGCTCCCCGGTGGATGTGAAGACTATCCGCCAAGTGTTTCCGCTCCTGCTGAAGGACAGCCTGGCCACTGGGAACATGGAGAAGAACTGCGATGCAGTGGCCATGAACTCCCCGAAGGTTCTGTACTCAGCCGCGACGACTTTGCCGAACTTCTCGCCGGTTTCCCGCAGGAACTGCTCCACCTCTTGGTCTTCGCACATCTTCCACTTCCTCGCTATGAGCTCTAGGTATGAGAGAGGCACGGGCACCACGTCGAAGGCTAGGATCTTCTCGGTGAGTCTAATCATCTCAAGGGCCTTCGTCGGCGTGATGCCCCTCCGGAGGAGCTCCACGGCGAGTTTAAGCGAGTCAGACGCCAGCTTCACCACAGAAAAACCTTGAGCCTTCGCCACAGACGACACCTCCTTAGCCACCTCGCTGTCTACAGGAACGGTAGTTTTAGACACGTTCCTCTTCATGGACTCCCATTTAAATAATTCCCCCTGTACACGCCGTCTAGAAGAGCCACTAGTCTGTAGGCGTCCTCAGGACTCCGCACAGCGATCTTTCTCCATCGTGGCAACAAAAACTTCATTAGGTGGCATGGCTACATACTTATCAATTGTAAAAACTTTTAGTAAGGTTCGCCGGGCGGGAATGAGCTTCCTAAGTTGCAAAAAACGGAGGAATCTCGCAAGTATACAACTCTATAGTTTTAACCCTTGAATTATCCTGTAACTACCAGCGAGCCGAAGCCTAGTCACGTAATTAGAAACTTCGCCTTTTAGATGTGTTAAATCTCTTCTAGTCTATCGATGAAACGTTTATACCATTTTTCTAATTGTTCCTGCGTCGCCACGTGGACCTCCACAGGTGCGTCTACCGCCTTGTATATCTCAGCCTTGAGGAGGATTGCTTCTTCTTTCCCCATATCGGCCACGATTAGGATGTCGATGTCGCTTGCCGCCGTATACCGTCCTGTGAGCGCCGAGCCGAAGACGTAGACCTTGGCGTCGCCGGCGATTTTTCTTGCCGCTTCTTTAACCTTCTCCGCCACTTCCCGGTATTTCCAGAGCGCCTCAAGCGCCTTTTTCCCCTCCTCTATGTAGATATCAAAGCTCATCTATTGTAGGCCTAAACTTCTCCTTGACGTATTTCAACATAGCCTCAACTTCCTCCTTTTCGTATCTCCGGGGAAGGTATCTGGAACCTATATAGGCGTCCTCTATTTTGGTCAGCATTACTATGTCTTCGAGCAACCTCTTGGCCCCCTCCGCGGCCTTGGCGAGCTCTCTGACCAGCCTGATGAGGGAGTGCGTGCGGGGATAGGCGCCGGTTTTGAGGAGAAGCTTGTATTTCAGCATAAGCTGGCAGCATTGCTCTATGTTAAACGCCGCCAGGTCGTATTCGCCCTCGGCATATAGACGCTCCGCATTTCGCAGAAACGCCTCAGCCCTAAGTCTGAGGAGCTCAGCCTCTTCAAAACTCATAACAAAAGCATGTCGCATAGAGTCTTTATATCTTTACACCTGGAGCCGCAGTGCGCCGACGCCCCGAAGCTGAGGCGGGCATGCATAAACCGCAGAATGGGGTGTTGCGTCATGTGCGGAAAAAACTTTATACCTCCCAAGTTACTTGGGAGGTATGTTGTTTAGGGAGGGTCCTGTGGATAGGCCTGAGGATCTTTTCGACAGAGAGGAGGAGTTTAAAGAGCTTAGGGATGCGCTGAACGGCAGGAGGCTTGTGCTTCTGCTTGGGGTGCGGCGGGTGGGGAAGACGTCGCTGGCTCGGGCGGCTACCTACGACAAGGCGCGGGTGTATGTAGACCTCAGGGAGTTCGAGTGGAGGCAGTACGTCACCTGGGACGACTTCTATGCCGCGTTGCGGACGGCTCTGCCTAGGTCGAAAAAGGCGCTGGATCCGCTGTCGCGCATCTCAGGCGTTTCAGTAGCCGGCTTTACGGTGGAGTTTGCCAGGGGGCGGGGGAGGCCTCTCCTGCCTGAGGTTCTCAGGGCGCTTGATGAGTGGGCGGCTGCGGAGTCTAAGCGGCTGGTGGTGGTGATAGACGAGGCGCAGGAGCCCTACAAGCTTAAGGGCGGCTCCTTCACGCCGGTGCTGGCGTGGGCCTACGACAACCTCGACAACGTCGTCTTCCTCCTCATAGGCTCAAAGGTGGGCCTCATGCATAGACTCCTCCGGCTCGACGACCCCGAGTCACCCCTCTACGGGCGGTACGTCCACGTCATCAAGTTGAGCCCTCTCCCCAGGGAGAAGGCCTTGGAGTTCTTGGCGAGGGGCTTCGCGGAGTCCGGCGTCGTGTACAGCCCCCGGTTGCTCGAAGCCGCCGTGGACCACCTCGACGGCGTAATTGGGTGGCTCTCCTACCTCGGCCTAGAGGCGACGCGAGCCGGCAGGCTCACGGAGGAGCTCCTCAGAGAGGTCGTGGAGAAGGCGGCCCGCCTGGCCTGGGGCGAGCTCTGCAACTTCGTGAAGCTCAGAGGCACCGCGAGGTATCTCCACATAGTCCACGCGGCGGCTGAAGGCGTCACGTGGTCCGAGGTGAAGAGGTATCTAGAGATCAGAGAAGGCCCCATCAACGACGCCGAGCTGAGCCGGTTGCTCAAGTCGCTGGTTGACGAGGGGTGGCTGGAAAAGAGGGAGGTCTACCGGCTGACGGACCCCCTCATGAGGTATGCGGCGAAAAACGGGTGGAGGTGTTAACCCCGCAGTATCTTCATCCTCGACACGGCCTCCTTCACCTCCTCTATCGACGCCTCGTCCTCTATAGTGGAGACGTCCCCCACGGCCTCGCCTGTCCACACCCTCTTCAGCACCCTCCTCATTATCTTGCCGGAGCGCGTCCTGGGCAACATGTTTACAAACTCCAAGCCGGCAAACACGGCGATGGGGCCGAAGGTCTTCCGCACATGTTCAATAAGCTCCTTGCGGAGGCTATCTGAGGGTGTCCAGCCGGGCCTGAGGACCACGAAGGCGGCTATGGCCTCTCCTCTTATGGGGTCCGGCACGCCGACTACGGCCGCCTCGGCCACGGCGGGGTGCGTCAACAGGGCGGACTCCACCTCTATGGTGCCGATGCGGTGGCCTGCGATTTTTATCACCTCGTCCGCCCTTCCGCCGAACCAGACGTAGCCCTCCTCGTCTACGTGGGCCGCGTCGCCGGTGTAGTACACCAGCTTCCCTTCGTACCGCTCCCAGTAGTCCGCCATGTACCTCCTGTGGTCTTTCCACAACGTGGGCGTCATGCCGGGGAACGGACGCTTTATGATAAGCGTCCCCTTCTGGCCGGGCGGCAACGGGTTGCCCTTCTCGTCCACCACCTCCACCTCGACGCCGGGGAGGGGGACGCCGGCTGACCCGGGCTTTATAGACATAAACTCCAGGCCGTAGGGCACGTCTTTCACCAAGGCGTAGTAGTAGCCAATCGCGGGGCCGCTGAGCTCGGTCTGCCACCAGTGGTCTATCACCGGAACCCGCCTCTGGAAGACCTCTTCGTACAGCCACCTCCAGACCTCGGGGTTAAGCACCTCGCCGGCCGTCACCACCCTCTTGACGCTACTGAGGTCGTGGCGCCTGGCGTACTGCACCCCCAGCCTCATCAACATCCTAGCTGCCGTCGGCGACGTCCATATAAGAGCCGGCCTGTACCTCTCCACTATTTCCCAGAAGACGTCGGGCTTGGGGTAGTCTATTACGCCGTCGAGAAGCACCGACGTCGCGCCCATTATAGTGGGGGCAAACACGATGTAGCTCTGGCCCACGATCCACCCAATGTCGCTGGTGTTGAAGATCACGTCGTCGCTGGAGAGCCCATACACCAGCAACGCGCCGTGGACGATCCAGACTTGGTACCCCCCGTGGACGTGGGTCACAGGCTTAGGCTTGGCTGTGGTGCCCGACGTAGGCAGAACGAAAAGCGGCTCGTTGGCCTCTACGAACTCGGCGGCGCAGTCGCCGTGCCTCCCCAGCTCCAGAAACTCCTCAAGCCACAGATCCCGGCCCCTCTCCATAGGCGGCTCCTTCTCATCCGCCACCGCCCTCCGCACCGCCACCATCTGCGGCCGCCACTGAGACATCTTGAGGGCCTCGTCGATGTTCTCCTTAAGCGGGATCCTCCTCCCCCTCCGTACCGAGTAGTCTTGGGTGAAGATTATCTTGGGCTCCACGAGCTCTATGCGGTCGGCCACGGCCTTGGGGGAGAAGCCGGCGAAGACCGTGCTGGACACAGCGCCGATCCTAGCCGCGGCGAGGATGGCGGCCACCGCCTCCACCGTGTTGGGCATGTAGAGAAGCACGGCATCCCCCCTCCTGACCCCGGCGCCCCTCATCGCCGCGCTGAACTTACACACTAATTCATACAGCTCCCTGTAAGACACCCTCCTCTCGACGCCCACCTCGGGGTTAACGTAGATATATGCAGTCTTGTCGCCGAAACGCCCCACCTTGTAATCCACGGCGCTGTACCCGGCGTTTGTGTAGCCGCCCACAAACCACCTAAACGGCGACGGAGGCGACCACTCAAAAATCTTCTCTGGCGGCTTGGCCCAGTATATGAGGTGCCGCGTCTTCTCTATAAATTCACGCCAATAGCCCTCGGGGTCGGCAAGCCACCTCCTATATACAACAGCCATAAAAAGATAACTAAGAAAAAATAAAAACTTTTCTATTTAGCCTTTTTTATTTCAACAGCCGCACCAAGTCTCTGAGCGAAACCACGCCGACGACCCTACCCCGCTCCGCAACTACCAAGTGTCTAATCTTGTTCTCCGCCATTAGGTCAGCCGCCTCCACCACCGACTTTTCCGGCTCTATCGTAATTACCCTCTCGGTGGCGATTTTCTCCAGCGGAGTATTAAGCGGCATCCCAGAGGCAAGCGCCTTCATTACGTCGCGCTCCGATACCACTCCGACGAGCTTGTCTCCCTCCGTCAACACCACAAAGCCTATGTTCTTCTCCGCCATCGTCTTTGCCGCGTCTGCAAGAGTGGCTTGTGGATACAGCGTGACGGGCGGCGACTTCATCACCTCCTTAACGGCCTTTGCAGAGAGCTTCTTCCGCGTCTCCACATCCTCCACGAGGAGTCTCTCGCCGAATATGTCGCGGGCGGAGACGTAGCCGGCTACGGCGCCGTCTCTAACCACCACGATGTGTCTAAGCCCGTTCTCCGCCATGACCCTCTGCACGGTGGTGAGCGGCGCCTTGTCGGGCACTGTCAACACCCGCGTCACCATGATGGACGAGACGGGGGCGTCCAACGAGACGCCAGACGCCAAGACCCTTATTACGTCTCTTTCAGAAACCACCCCCACGGGCTTCCTCCCGTCGTCGCTCACTATGACGTAGCCCTCGTTGCCCGCCATCATCTTCACCACGTCGCGGATCGGAGCGCTGGGCGGCGCAATCTGCGGCGGCTTGACCAGAGAGGCGATAGACACCTCCTCCCAGATGCTCCTCTTGGCCGTCTCCGGGATCCACTTCAACATGATCACCGCAGTGATGAGCGGCCAGAGGATGGGCCACGACAAAAGCATCAGTAATACGTTCTTGGCGGCTCCTCCCACAGCCGTAGCCACCAGCGGCGTCAGCCCGCCGCCGAATATGCCGTTGCCGATGTGGTAAGGCACCGAGAGGGCTGTGTATCTGATCCTCGCCGGGAAGAACTCAACCAAGAAGGCGGCGATGGGGCCGTAGACCATGGTGACGTAGAGAACCATCACAAACGTCAACAACGTAAGGAGCGGCACGTTGGGCGGGTTCATGTTCTGCGCCATGATCATGAAGATGGGGTAGTAAGTAATAGCCGCCAGCAAGTTGCCAGCTAGCATCACGGGCTTCCTCCCTATCTTGTCAGAGAGCCAGCCAAAGAAGATGAAAAACGGCGCAGCGGCAGCTATGGCAATGCCCAAGATGGTGTTGGCGGTGAGCCTGTCAAGGCCTTTGGCGCCTTCTACGAACAAGTCGGCCCTCTGGAGGAACACCAACGTGAGGAACTGGCTGGAGTACCACACCACCGCCTGCCCGACGACGGCGCCGAGAAGAGCCAGCAGTATGAGCGTAAGGTTGCGGCGCTCCGCCAGCGCCTCCTTCAGCGGGCGCTTAGACGCCTTGCCCAACAGCTTCATCGCTGAGAAGATGGGCGTCTCCTCCAGCTTAAGCCTAATAATTAACCCAACGAGGAAGAGCACGCCCGCCAGCAGGAAGGGTATCCTCCAGCCCCACTGCTCAAAAGCCGCCTTCCCCACCAAAAGCTCCGTGGCCGTCGCTACCACCACGGCGAGGACGTAGCCAACCGACGCCGTGGTCTGTATGAAGCCAGTGTAGAAACCCCTCTTGTCGTCCGGCGCGTACTCAGCCACGAAGATGGCGGCGCCGCCGTATTCGCCGCCAAGAGCAAGGCCTTGGAGGACGCGGAGCAGAAACAGCAATATCGGCGCCAGAACGCCCACTTGCTCATACGTGGGCAGAAGGCCGATGGCAACAGTGGAGAAGCCCATAACAAACAACGTAAGAAGGAAGGTGTACTTACGCCCAATCAAGTCGCCGAGCCTCCCGAAAAACGCAGCGCCGAACGGCCTCACCACGAAGCCCACAGCCCAGCCCGCGATGGCCAGCAACACGCTGGCCAGGGGGTCTCCCGTGGGGAAAAACAGCCTGTTCAACACCGTGGCGGCGAGGATGCCGTAGATATAGAAGTCGTACCACTCCAGCAACAACCCCACAGACGATGCGGATACTACTGTTGCCAGTTGACCCCTTGAGGCCATGGAGGCGAGCAAATGGGCTACTTATAAATATTTCTGAAATTTTCCTTAATTATAAATGTTAGATCAAATTTATAACTATAATTAAGTAAAGAGTAAAAGAAAATCGTGTCTAATGTGAAAAACGTAGGCTGATTCGCTAAGTCTTCTCAATTTCTGCCCTCAGCTCTTCGTAGGCCTTTTTTGCCTCCTCTACAGAAGTCTCATCCTCCAGCGTAGTCACATCGCCGAGTGGCGCGCCGGTGGCCACCGCCTTGAGGAGGCGGCGCATGATCTTGCCTGAACGCGTCTTGGGCAACTTAGTGACGAAGAAGATCTGGGCCGGTTCGGCTATTGGGCCTATGGTCTTTCTGACGTGTTCTTTCAGCTCTTTCCGCAACTCGTCGTTGGGCACGACGCCATGTTTCAGCACTACGAAGGCTATGGGGACCTCGCCCTTTATGGGGTCTGGCACGCCGATCACAGCCGCCTCGGCCACGGTGGGATGGGCAACCAAGGCGGACTCAAGCTCGTAGGTGCCTAGGCGGTGGCCGGCCACCTTCAGCACCTCGTCGGCGCGCCCGAGGACCCATATGTAGCCGTCCTCGTCCTTAATGGCGTAGTCGCCGGCGTAGAACATGTCGGGGAACCGAGACCAGTAAGTCTTTATGTAGCGCTCCGGGTCGCCCCAGATGCCGTGAAGCATGCCGGGCCACGGCTTCTTTATGACCAGATACCCTTTGACGCCCGGCGGAACTGGGTTACCGTTCTCGTCGACGACGTCTACCTCGAAGCCGGGAAGCGGCGGGCCGTTAGTGCCGGGCTTCATGGGCACTAGGTAGAGGCCGGGGGCGTGACTTACAACTATGCCGCCTGTCTCCGTCATCCACCAGGTGGAGCCGAAGGCCACCTTCTCCCCGCCGAGGATCTGATACGCCCACCTCCACGCCTCTGGGTTTATGGGCTCGCCCACGGAGTGGATGATGCGGAGGGTAGAGAGGTCGTGTTTCCTAGGCCAGGTCTCGCCGTATCTCATAAACATCCTTATGGCCGTCGGCGAAGTGTAGAAGATCGTGACGCCGTATCGCTCTATGATAGACCACCACCTGTCCGGCTGGGGGTAGTCCGGCGCGCCTTCGTACATGATCTCCGTGGCGCCCATTAGGAGCGGCCCCAGCACGACGTAGGAGTGCCCCGTGACCCAGCCGATGTCCGCCGTGCACCAGTACACGTCGTCGTCCCGCAAGTCGAAGACCCACTTCATTGTGGCGTAGACGTGGACAGCCCAGCCGCCTGTGTCGTGGACAATGCCCTTCGGCTTCCCTGTGGTGCCCGAGGTGTAGAGGATGAAGGAGGGGTGCTCGCTCTCCACGGGCTCGGGCTCTATGTACGTGTTGGCAGGTATGCCCTGCATAATCTTGTTCCACCAGTAATCTCTCCCCTCCGCCATTGACACGTCCTTCAGCCCAAGCCTCGGGAACACTATGACGTTTTCCACGCCTGTGGTCTTCTCAAGCGCGGCGTCCACCACCTCCTTCAGCCTAACCACCTTGCCCCTCCGCCAGAACCCGTCAGCCGTTATCACTATGCGGGATTTGGCATCGTTGATGCGCTCCGCCAACGCGTCTGCGGAGAAGCCTGAGAAGACCACGCTGGTTATTGCGCCTATCCTCCACGCAGCCAGCATGGCGATGGGGAGCTCCGGTATCATCGGCAAGTAGAGGGTTATTCTGTCTCCCCTCTTTATCCCGAAGTTCATCTTCAACATATAAGCCACTCTGTTTACCTCGCGGTAGAGGTCGTAATAAGTCAGCCTCCTGACTTCTGTGGGGTTGCCGTTTTCGTCCACCGGCTCGCCCTCCCATATAATGGCGACCTTGTTCTTACGCCAGCTCTTCACATGCCGATCCACTGCCAAGTAGCTGAGGTTTAACCTCCCGCCTACGAACCATTTATAAAACGGCGGATTAGAGGCGTCGAGCACCTTATCCCAAGGCCTAAACCACTCCAACTCCCGCGCCACAAAGGCCCAGAACTCCTCTAAGTTCTCAACGCTCTGTTTATGGTATTTCCAGTAGGCGTCAATAAGGATGTACTTGTGTTGCCAATGTTTATTCATTATGCGTTCCCCGAAGGGTAGCTCAGTCCCTTTTTCTGTAAGCTGTATTGACATAAACGCGTGAAAAAGGCTGGTTTTAAGCATTACCGTAATTTCAATTTTAGCCTATTAACTAATAAAATAGCTCCTTTAATAATTCAAAGTTAATTTCTTAAAAAACTTTAGAGCACCCTTTACCTAGACTAACAGACTCTTACGTATTGCCATGACTTTGCATGTAACAGAATGTAACAATCATTACATCTCGCATAACTTGGACATATATTTCGTCGAATATATAAAATTACAAACATGTAAAATTATAATTATGTTAATGCGCCAGGGCCTTTAGAGTGTCGTTGAGTAAGACATATGCCGTCTCTTTTCTGCCCGCGCCCTTCCCCTTCACTAGTATTGTGTTTACGTCTGTTGTTATCTCCACGGCGTTCATGGTGTAGTCCACGTGGATGGGGTCATCCTGGGCGAGCCGCGCCGGCTCCACGGAGGCGCTCCCAGTCTCTAGGTCCAGTACGGCTAGGTACCGCGTCACGGGGCCTAGAGGCGCCAGCGGCTTCCTGACGACATTGCGTAGAGCGAGGGAGACGCCTAGGGTGTTGGCCATTATCACGAGCTTGGCGGCCGGGTCCAGGCCCTCTAGATCTAGGCGGGGGTCGGGCTCAAGGATGCCGAGCTCTCTCGCCTCCTCCACCGCTTTTCCGAACGGCACGCCGTCTTTGTAGACCCGCGTCATTATGTAGTTGGTGCTCCCGTTTAGTATCCCCCGGACCCTCAGCACCTTCTGCGGGGGGAGACCCATCAACAGGTCCACTAAGGGGGTGCCGGCCATGACCGTGGCCTTGTAGAACAGCCTTTTGTGCACCAGCTCGCGGAAGGCGAGGGCCAAGGGGGCCTTGTTGGCGGTGACCACGGCAAGCCCTCTGGAGAGCGCTCTTCTGCACAGCGAAAGCGCAGGCTCCGCCGTCTCGTAGTTGGGCGGGCTTACGTCCACTACAACCTGGCATATGTCCAGCGCCTCGTCAAACGTAACCGCCCTCCCGACGCCGCTTTTCGCCACGGCGCCGCGGGGGGTCTTTAAGAGTTGCTTTACCTCATCAACCGTAAAGCCCTCCTTCTTGGCGATGCCTCCGCCGCTGTCAAAGACGGCGCAAAGCCTCAGCTCAGTCCTCTCGTAGAGAAGCTCGGCGTAAGTCCGCCCCACTCCTCCGAAGCCGAAGAGGAGAATCATGTCTGCATCTTTACCATGAGCTCTGCGGTGAGCACCGAGTTTCCTGCGGCGCCCCTTACTGTGTTGTGCCCCAGCACGACGAAGGCGAGCTTCCGGGGCGCCAGCCTTCTTATCCTCCCCACCACCACGGCCATGCCCTGGCCGGCCCATCTGTCCAGCCGGGGCTGGGGCCTGTCGACGTGGGGCCTGACCTCTATGGGTCTCTCGGGGGCTGTGGGGAGCTTCAGCTCCTGGGGCAGTCCTCTGAAGCGTGCGAGGGCATCCGCCACGGCGCCTGCGTCGAAGTCCCTCGCCGTGTCTACATACACCACCTCCGTGTGGCCGTCGAGGACGGGCACGCGGGTGGTGGTGACGTAAATCTCGAAGTCCTTCTTGAGGATCTTCTTGGTCTCAGCAACCACCTTGTCCTCCTCGCCCCGTATGTACG
>Ga0326760_1001466_pt1 | contig 10536 bp, 14 predicted proteins | sample GCREP_S_FD_207668 | JGI IMG/M metagenome (GOLD analysis project Ga0326760, IMG submission 207668) | Hot spring sediment microbial communities from Geyser Creek Basin, Yellowstone National Park, WY, United States - GCR.EP_S | ecosystem: Environmental > Aquatic > Thermal springs > Near-boiling...
TGAGGATGGTGTTGTAGAGGATGTTGCAACACTATTCACAACTGTTATTAAAGCTGATGGCACTAGGGTGTTAATACCAAACAACGCTATAATAGGTAGCAAGATATATTTAAAGCCTAAGAAGTAATTGTTTTAGAGCTCCTCCAGCACCTCTATAACCTGGGGAAGCTCTGATATTAGGGCTAGGCCAAGCTCCTTCAAAACAGTTTTGTTTTTTCTCTTTCTATCTATGTGAATAGCCTTCATGCCTGCTGAAAGTGCTCCCCCGACATCCTCAATAACACTGTCACCAACGTGGGCAACTCTACTTGGCTCAACGTCCATGTGCTTGGCGAAGAGCAGGAAGATTCTTCTGTCAGGCTTGTTAATTCTAGTTGTATCAGAAAACAGCATAACCTCAAAAAGCCTTGCGATTCCAAGCCTTTCAAGAACTTCTCTTGTACACCTACTGCTCCAAAAAACTGCGTTTCCTACTACACCCATTCTAAAGCCAAGTTTGTGTAAAAGCCCTAGAGTTGAAGTAACATCGGTGTAGACAAGGTGCTGGGGGTCTGCAATAGAAAAAGCTTTTTCAATAACCTCAAGCACAACATCGTGTGTTGTTCCGAGCTCATTGGCTAGCAGCTTTTGAGACTCTACAACAATGTTAAACCCATCCACCTCACCAAGCCTTCTCCTAAGCCTGCACTTCTCATAGACTCTCAGCAAAGCCTTTTCAATATACCTCCTCTCATCCATGTCCACGCCCAGAGCCTTGGCAAGCTCATCAACAAGAAGAGAAAACATTTTACTAGTGTCCAGGAGAGTTCCCCACACATCAAACGACAAAACCTCCACAACAACCATAGCCTAAAGCCCTGAGCTCAAGCTATACTCCGCTCTTACCTTTGGAAGCCACAGTCGTGCAATACCTTCTTAAGCTCATTTTAAAATGTTTATGAAGCCAATCATTAAAACATGTGTAGCTACCTAGATCAAAGCAAATCACATCAGCTAAAGGTAAACAGTAAAAGATTCAAAACGAAATTGAAAGAAGTTCAACTGCTGTAACCATACCTATAAAGCTGAAATAGGTTTAACGCTAGTAAGGAGTAATTAGAGCCCTTGAGGGAGTGAAAGACAGTGTTAGGGCTGTGCACAGCACTAATAATGGCAATGCCCATATACTCAAAGACTGCAGAGCTCAAGAAGGAGGGCTAAGCAGGGGAAGCAATTTCTTTACCAAAAACTTTGAGTAATTACAATCAAGAGCCTCGCTTCTCAAGTTGAGGATGGAGAGAAGAGGTTATAATGTACACATACTCTAGTGCTCCTTAGTGATGAGCATTTAGGCTTTATGAGCCTCAGGTAATGATCAATGCTAATTCAAGAGCCCTGAAGCCCCGACTTGGACAGGGGGTAATGGGCCGGGAACCCAGCTCGGGGTTGAACCCAAAAAGGGGTATAATCCCGAACCTCCTCACCTTAACGAGAACCCTCACCCTCTATGGCAGGGAGGAGGTCAGTGAGTGCTATCCTAGGGAAAGAGTTAAAGGGGTCCAGTAAATAGAGTTGAGGTATTGAGTAACTAGCCCAAAGTTCAAGCTGTTGATGTTACTTAAGAATTGCTAGTAATAAAAAATTTATACTTTTTATTAGTTGGTTAGATTTGTGGTGTGGTTCAAGTGTCTTTGGCTGAGAGGCTTGTTGAAGAGCTTGAGGCTAATGAGAGGGTTAGGAAGAGGCTTGCAAAGCTTTTAGTACCTGAGGCTATTTCAGAGCCAGAGCTAAGGCTTGCAATTATAAATGCTGTTCTTAGGGACGTTGCAACAAAAAGTGATGTTGCAAAAGTTATGGAAGAGATAGAGAAGGTTAGGAGAGAGGATATTAGAAGGCTTGAGGAGAGGATTGATGCTCTCAGGAAGGAGATGTACACACAGATAACTGAGCTTAGGGAGAGGGTATCGAAGCTTGAGGGAGCCTTTACACAATTAGTTGATAGGATTGGTGATTTGGATAAACGCATAGACGCTTTAGATAAGAGAATAGATGCATTGGATAGAAGAATTGATTCTTTAGATAAGAGAATTGATTATGTGACTAAGGTTTCGTGGGCACTAACACTATCTGTATTAGCAACACTAGCAGCACAAGTCCTAATGAGAATGTTTATGCCGTAGCACGCAATGTGATAGCTCAGTGCTTTTTGCTTAAGCTAAACCGAGGTATTCGATGGGCTATTGCTCTTGATAAGATTTGATATGTGATATATGTAAACAGGTTTTGGTGTTACCCAGAACTGTTTGCTTGCTGCTGTGGCTATAGCGTTAATCTGTTTTTCAAGCTCCTTGCACGCTGTGTAGTGTTGCTATTGCGGTTGGGGTGGGGTGAGAATTGACTGGGTGTGAAGTTGTTGAGGCCTTATGGGTTGAGGCTAAGGAGTGTGGCGAAGGCTGTAGCTTTAGCAGTTTTTCAACTGCTTTTCTAAACAGATCTTCATCTACCTGCACAATGTACTGGTCTCTAATTGCCAGCGGAAATACAGTTCCAAACATGTCCAAAATCTTCAAGGCACAGCTCTCATCAGAAACACACTCAGCTGGATCTATGTAGTAAAAGCCCTCAACCCACGTGCCAATAAACAGCAGGTACTCTTTCAGTAGACCAAGCTCACTAAAATGCTCACAGCACAGAGCTCCAAGTTCTCTACAAATCCTGTTAGCCAAGTCCTTAAGAAACTGAATTTGACTACTCATAAAACATCAGAAACACTCTAACTATTTATAGAGGTTTAAAAATGTTTAGACCCAAGCGAAAATTCTATTCTGGCAAAAGCCCACATCGATTCTACTGCTTTAGCAAGTACAGAATTTCACGTTGGTTTAAACATTGAGTAAAAGCTTCACGACTTAAACACCACTCCGAATTTCACATAGCGTTACAACACTCTAAGTTCTGCTTAGAATGTAGAATTCAGATCGCGGGAGATAAGAGGTTTAGTTAAAAGCTTCTCTTAGACCTTAGCGAAGGGGGTTAAGGGCTTTAGCAGAGGCGTTGTTGAGGTTAGTGAGGCTAGATGTGTATTTCGCCATAGGGATGCGGAGAGCCTAGACTTCATTAAGGGGTTTCTCCAGGAATTAGAGGTCTTTATCTGCAAACTCTCTGCATATGGGCATGAAAACCTTGTTGAGGTTATAGCAGGTACAAGCTCTGGTAATGTCATAGCAGTTGCTGGGGTGTTAAAGGGTTTCAGCTAGCGCTATTACAAGAGCAATTCTGAAATAGAGACAATACTTAGATGAAGAGCCAAACACTCGGCATTGTTGTAACCCTTAATACCTTTAAAATTGTTAAAGCTATTTGTGGTTGGGGTGCGTTGTGTGAGCCTTGGCAGGTGGAGGGATTGGTTAGGGGAAGCACTAAACGATTTAGATGCGGCAAAGGCTCTTTTCCAAGTGGGTAAGTGGAGTAAGGTATGCTCCTTCTCTCACTAAGCAGTTGAGAAGGCATTGAAAGCACTGCTTATTAAAAAGCTTAGAGTCTACATCCATACGCATAGCATAGCTAGGCTAGTTGATGAGGTGTCAAGAGCTCTTCAGCTACCTCCAGGATTGGTGGAAAAGGTTAAGAATCTTGATATGCGCTACATATCCACGAGATGCACAAGTGCATGGCCTGAGCCACCTCCATACAAACACTACTCGAGAGAGGATGCAGAAGAGGCTCTAACTGTTGCGGTGAGCGTTGTTGAGCTTGTTAGAAGAGGAGTTGAGGAGAATCCTTGGTAAAGAGAGCGTTAAAGACCTTGAACAGCCACTGAGACAGCTTATTGCAAGGCTTGTAGAGGAGTTCAAGCCTCTGAAAATAATTATTGCAGGTTCTCTTGCAAGAGGAGAGTTTGTTAGAGGGTTAAGCGACATAGATATACTCATAGTTGTCGACCACCCAATTCCAAAGACAGGAGGTTCATACTTACACATGTAAATAATGTTGATGTAGAGGTAACTGTAGTTTCAAGGGGTGAGCTTGAGAAAGCTGTTGAAATTATTAGTGAGAGGATTGGCGAGTGGTTTAGACGCTCGTGGGACGCTGCTTGGGCACTACATGTTTGGGGTTTTCATGAAGCAAAGTTTGATTCTCAAGCAGTTAAAGTGAGAGTAGCAGATATAGAGAAAATGGTTTTGGAAATGCAGAGAATTGAGAGAGAGGAAGTAGGTGAATAGAGTAGTCAGAGAACGCAATTTCTTCGCACCTCTGCCCCCACCCCAATGTTTAGCGACTTCAGACCCTACACATCTTCTGCTTGCACAATCTTAGCACCTGTTGTAGGTGTAGTAAGTGTTTAAAAGGCTTCAAGGCTTGTAAGACGCTTTCAATGCATTAACATGACTTTGCACAGCTTATAGCTAGAGCTAAAAATAGAAATTGTTAATAGCTCGTTTAGGCAACACTTTAATGTCTCGAGTGTTGCAGAACTTGTGGTGTATTTTATGAGTAGAGAGGATTTGAAGGTGCTGAAGGAGTATATCTCTAGGGTTTTGCCTCGTAAGAAGCTTGGGTATATGAGGAAGAAGGGGTTGTATGGGGCTGGTGTAGGCAGTGGCGTGTAGAGTTAGGGTTAGGCTAAGGGTTGGAGACAGGGTTTTTGAGGGTAGGGCACTGCTAAACAGCGGTTTTGAAACAGACGCACCAGACATTGTAATACCTGTTGATGTTGCTAAAGAGCTTGGGCTCTGGCCTCCCAAGACAGCTACAATAGCACTGCTTGAGACAGGTGGTGGAGAGGTATCACTACCGTGCTACACATCTCACGGCGTACTCGAACTAGTGTTGCCAGATAGAAGCTCTAAGGCTGTGAATGTCAACATAATTGTGAACCCCCACGTAGATGAAATTGTGATAAGTGATTATGTGGCTAGCGAGCTCGGGGTAATATTATTGGACTTTAAAAAGGGTTTGTGGAAGCTGGCTGACGACCCACCGCAAACTGTGAGAGTTTCGGAATAGCATGCGGTGTGAAGTGCTAATACCTGTATCCTATAGCCTAGCGCACTATCAGTGGCAGTTCTTTAGCATTGAGAAAACCTTATTAATTTCCTAAATGATCTTAGCTCAGTGATGTGGTGTGCAACTTGATTGGTGCTTTACTGCTTCCAGTGGTTTTATTTGCAGTAGCGTTTTTGCTAATAGTCGTAGGCTCTATACTCGTGTTTTTAGGCATGTTAAGAGAGGGTCTCAGGGCGCACAGGGAAGGTAGGGAGAGGGTTGAGGGCGGTGCTGTGGTAGTTGCAGGCCCGCTGCCCATAGTCATAGGCACTGGTAGAGAGAGTGCAAAGATTTTAATGATACTGGCAATAGCCCTAACAGTGATTGCTGTTGCAGTATTTCTACTTCTCACCTGGGGGATGACACAGCTTGTAAAAAGCCTGCCCCTACCATCACCGGCTTCAATAGGCATTGCCCTGGGTGTTTAAAGGTATGAGCCTTGTTTACATAGGGCTGGCGCTAGTCGTTATAGGCTTTGCAGTAGCCCTCATAGCAGCCCTCCTCCCGGTATTCACAATAGCGTTTCAACAGCCTGTAAAAGTTTATAACGTTACTGGAGGTGTTGGTGGCTGCATACTCCTCTTCTTCATACCCATATGCTTTGGCTTTGGCCCTCAGTTATTTATATGGCCTTTAGTCATAGTGGCACTGGCTCTCGCAATAACTGTGATTGTTGTAGGGTACCTGGTGTACAGATGGAGTGCTAGAGTTGCTAGAGAGTGGAAAAAGGAGTATGCATAGGAAGCGGATTTCCTACAGATACGCCAAGGGTATTTGCTTTAAATGCTATTCTCTGATCTTTGGAAGCTTTCCAAGAAGCATTAGTATTGCATACACACAGCCCGCTGTAAACGCTACTGTAACTGCTATGACCATGGGGTCAACAGTTCGCACTTCGTAGTATGCTGGAAACTGCCTTGTAATTGTCTCAGTCATTGTGTACACCTCAACCTTCACTCTATCAGCTAGAATAACAGGCTCTCCTGTAGGAGCCTTCATAACGTCTTCATAGTACTTCACCTTAAGCTCTTCAACATAATACGTTGTGTTCCCCCTGACCAGAAATACTCTTAGTGTAGTTTCGCCAGGGGGCAGGGTTATGAGAGCCCTGCCCCTGCCACTAACCGTTATGTTCAGGTACTTAACAACAACACTGTGGTTCCACACCTCGCCAGTAAACTTGTTGTAGCCGTAGAGCTCTAGAGAGCCTAACAGCCCTTCTTCCATACCTATGAGCAACTCTCTCAAGAACTGTAATAGGGTTTTCACCTGTAGTAGCAGCTATCGACAGTGCGTCTGAGGACATTCTCACAAAGGTGTCGTAGAAATAAGCCCTTCTGAGCTCTACTTCAGAAAGCACAAGTACTGTACAGACAAAGGCTATCACTAGTGCTAGTGATAAAAATTCTGGTAAAGGGCTTTTTCCAGCCACAATGGAGAAGACGTTGAATAGTACCACACCTGTAGTTGCAAGAAGTGCTGCCATTGACGCTATCTTTAGCTTTTTAGAAGGCTTTATGACTATGCTTGAAGGGTATAGGCTGAGTATTAGTGCTGAAAGCATGAAGAAGATCAGGACTTGAAGGGCTAGGGAAATGCCTAGAACTGGGAGAAGGCTGCCAGGCATTACAGGAGCTACAGCAGCTATTATCACTGGAACAAAGAGGTACACAAATAGCGATGACCCGACAATCATTGTGAAGCTACCTACAAGCCTAGAAACCCTAGCTTCAAACCACCCGTAAAGCGCATCAAAAACTTTTTCAGCAACATCACTATAATCACCCATTGTAACAGCCGCTATAATAACTCTCCTCAAGAAGTTCGCAACCCTCTCAGAGGGGTGCATGAGGTAGACGAGATCTAGGGCTCCGAGAAGAGAGGTTCCAGTCATAGTTGCAATCTTTCTTGCGAACCTTATTTCCCTAGCTGAAGCAGGAAGTGCTACACTGTTTTCAATCATGGATATAATGTCATAGATAGGCATTCTAAGAGTTGATAAGCATCTCAACATTATTACAAGATATGGAAGCTCAACTTCAACAGCTGTTCTTCTTTGCGATGCCCATGAATATATGAGGACCTTTGGCAGTTGCAGGAGTAGGAATAAGAAGCATAGAGTAATTACTGTAAGTATTAGCAAAAGCATGTTAAAGCCTACGAATAGCATGTACATAGTTGTGAGAAATGCAAAGGCAAGGGCAAGTGCCTGAACAAGCTTTAATACACTGCTGAGAAGCCTTAGCTCCCCACTCTTCAAACCCCTACCTGCAACTAGCAGTGATGATATCGTGGCGTTGCGCACATATGCCTCATACCTCTGGGCTAAGGGGTTGTGCCAAAGCACGACTATGGCTATTGCTATTGCTGGTAAAGCAAGGTAGTGTGGCAACTTGAAAAGGGCTATGAGCAAGGCAATTAAGACTACTATTGCTGCGCTACTAGCTAGCGAAAAGACCTTGGTGCGCATAATTTGTGCTAAGTGCTCTAGGTGTTGCCGAGCCTTAGCGTAGAGGCGTATTGGCATAATTACCTCTACTTTAACCTCAGTATGTGGAGAATTAAAAGGAGTCTGGAATTAAAAATTGGTTTAGAGGTTATGCTAAGGCTTGAAGCTTTTCATAGAGTTTTTTATAGAGAATTTCAGGAAGCTCTTTATATGTTGGCGTTTCAAGTGTTGGGTCTCTGTTTAGAGCCTCTCTATAGACTTCCTCAAGCACGCTGACCATAGCTTTATACTCTTTCTCAAGCATATCCCTAGTAACTCTGTGTGTAGATACGATTCTCTCTATGAATTCAAGGCTCTGAATCGGGTTTTCAATGACAAGCTCAATAGAGTCTTTGATAATGTTGTAAGTAAACAAGGGTTTTACTGTTCCATCTTCATGAACATACACTTCGTGTCTAAAAACCCTTTTCCCAGGCTCTCTATCAATTGCATTAGTCTTCACAAACACGTTTAGCATTCTAATTACCTGAGGGTCTACTGATATTGGTGGTGAAAGTAGCCTTAGAATTGCCGCTTCAGGGTTTTCAGCATGGAAAGTTGTTATTGCGCAGTATCCCAGTAGTATTGAGTGTGCCCATTCCCTAGCCTCTTCACCTCTAATCTCGCCAACAATGATATAGTCTTGGGATAGCCTTACACCAATTTTAAGCAGGTCAAAAACCTGCTGCTTATACTCACCATATTCTCTCGTAGTTGTTCTAGTCCAGTACGTAGCGGGGATTCTAATTTCCGGAGTGTCTTCAACAGTAAAAACCCTGCTACCAGGCGGTATTAATGCCAAGAGTGCAGTGGCTAAAGTTGTTTTACCGGTCATGAGCCCTCCAACAATTAGTATTGGAACTTTGTACTTCACCATAAGCCATAGAAAAGCTGCTTCCTCAATGCTAAGCGACTTTAGGTTTATGAGCTTTAGTATGGTCCAGGGGGTTTCAACAAGCTTTCTAATATCAATAGTAATGCTCCTCCTCATAGTGATATCAGATAAAAACACTACAGAAACTCTTGATTCATACCGTGGCTCAATGAAGCTTGCTAAAGGCGTTGCTTCTGAAAGGGGTTTTCCAGCAGCTGCGGCAAGCCTAAGAGCGAGTTCCGCTACCTCACCAGGACTTAGCATAATGTTTGTGCCTAGCCTTCCATAGGCTCTGTGATGAACCTGTATACACTTGTTACTAATTACGTGAATATTTGTAATGTTTAGATCTAGAAAGAATGGCTCTAGCACTCCATAGCCAGAATACTGCCTTTCAACAATGTGCCTCAGCCTCTCATCCCAAGCCTACTGAGGAAATCGGGTAGAGACTCTTCACCGACAAGCACATCGTATAGCTCTTCCTCAACTCTAGACACCTTCTTCAATACCTCAGGATCCTCAACAACAGCATCATACACTACGTAAGAGCCATTCTTAGTAATACAAACACGATACAAAGGCTTCTGAACCGAAGGCACAGCATACCTCTCCACACACTGCAAGTCACGACTAGGGGGTTTAATCAACTTTAACTTAATACGTTCTAAACCAATATCTAAACCATTACTCATAACGGAGTGTCGCCACTAAAAGTTGAATAAAAAGAGCATTAATAATAGTTGCTGAAAATTACTTAAATGAAGTACTACATATAGAATAATGGAATAGATGTTAAATTAAAAATGAATTGAGGCTAGGCCAAGGCGCTTTCAAGACAAAACCATGAAACATTAAAAGTTCTATAAGTGAAGTGGAAGCATTTTTACATAGTAAACTAAATATAGGGAAATAATCATCAAAGGTGAATAGCTTGAGTTCTAGAAAAATTACTACACATTAAACCAGGCTTAACGTTACTGTTTTTGTTGTTTTCTTTTTCCTTCTTTTCGTAGTGTTTCTTTATTGTTAGTGCTCTTGTTATTGTTGCGTATATGTGTAGTTTCCATGCTTCTGAATGCTCTCCATACTCTAAAGCAACTTTTCTCGCTAGCTCTAGAAATTCGTCAGCTTCTTCAAGAGTAAGCTCATTCCTTTCACTTTTTTCAAAAAGCTCTTTCAACCTAGCCCACTCCTCCTTTGACAAGGGGTTGGCAACAGCAAGCCTCATAGTCCTCCTAGCCTCCTTAATAAGAATCTCTCTATCCTCATTCTTAACAACACCCTCCCTCGCTAAAAACTCTATGAAAAACTCCTGATAATTAGTAAAAGCTGTTGAAAATCTCCTAAACCTCAAACCAATCCTCTTAATCAACTAGTTCTTAAGCTATTCAAACCTCTTATCTATCTGCTCAAACCTCTCATCTATTAGCCTAAACCTGTAGTCAATTTCTGTAAATTTTCTGCCAAGCCAGTGGGCAATGCCTATAACAGTTGCTAAACCACCCAAGCCTCCAACAGCGCTGACTATATTTAGTAGCATTATTACATCAACAATTCTGCACACCTCTTCATAAATAGGAGATAGTTTATAAGGTAATGAGGGTTGCTATACTTCATGAATTACTTTCACGGAGTAAGCATTTGCACATTGTTGTGAATAGTTATGAATATTCTGTTTCCGCTTTGCTGGTTTTCTTCATTGGATCAAGCTCTTATATCCTCAGATGACTTGTATAATTCTTGAGTTTCCCATCTGCTCCAAACCTTCAAGTCTAGGTTTTGTGAATTTGCAGGTAGGTCTTGAAAGAAGCACCTCTTAATTGTGAAATAATACAAGTATGTTATTTCCATGTATGCTGCTAGGGAAGGTGTTAAATATTCTGCAAAGCAATGGTTCCTTACTCTGCAACCTCTACTCCTCTAGCCTTCAGAGCGTCTGCCAATACCTGGGCTCTGGTGAGGCTTGTGATTATAGAAGCTGTGGCTACCTGTAGCCAGTACTTTAAGCCTTCAGAGCCTCGAGCTTTGTACACAGTGGCTATGTCTATGATTTCTCTGAGTACGTTGCTGAATAGTATTGAGGTGAGGTAGAGCAGGGTGATTTTTTTCAGTGCTGAAGGCCTTGTTGTGGCCACTAGCAGTGTAAATG
>Ga0326760_1001467_pt1 | contig 10532 bp, 5 predicted proteins | sample GCREP_S_FD_207668 | JGI IMG/M metagenome (GOLD analysis project Ga0326760, IMG submission 207668) | Hot spring sediment microbial communities from Geyser Creek Basin, Yellowstone National Park, WY, United States - GCR.EP_S | ecosystem: Environmental > Aquatic > Thermal springs > Near-boiling...
GGAATTCATTGACCCTCACACCGTTGATGTCCATGTCCATTGGCTGCGGGAGAAGATTGAGCCTGACCCCAAAAACCCACGCCGCATCGTGACGGTTCGTGGCGTCGGTTACCGCTTCGTTGAATAGCAGCATCAAAATTCTCGTCAACACGGTGAATCGGTTCAACGCAAGGTGAAAGAAGTTGAGTAAATCAGACCCACAGTCCAGTCAATCCCGCTACCGCCAGCGGCTTCTTCACCACGACGAGCGCCGATGAAGACGAACCTCAAGTTCGGCAAGATGGTTTGAAAGAGCCTAACAGTGAAGAAATCAGGCAAGTTTCTGGGGGCTTTCGTGTATTCCACGAACAAGTCGGTGTCGTAACGCTGATACAAGCCGGGGAAGTAGAGCCCGACGGTGTAGTAACGGCTGCGGCGCAAACTATCCCGTCCGACTTCGCCATAGATGTCCACTTCGTTCGGGATGACAGGTTGGGAGAAATCCAAAGCGTAGCCCGTCGTCCCGCCACGAACTTTCATGGCGCTGATGCCGACGGAGCCGCCCCGAAGGGGTTGGGCGAGGCGCAAGTAACCGCCTTGCTGTTTGCCACCGACGAACGGTTCGGCGTCGTAAAGGTAAGCGGCGGTGACTTGGGTCTTTTGGAAGGTGCGCTCCCAGAGGATGGCATCAGCGATGTCGCTGACGAGGAGTTTACCGACTAAAGTCGCCGTCACGGGGCTGCGGGAAATCCATTGCCGTCCGACCCGAATTATCCCGACTTCTTCGCTCTTGTAAGCCAAGTAACCTTCGGTGAAGCGGGAACGGGTCGTGCCTGCCAGATCGGTCAAGGGTTGGATGGCGACGGAGTAGAAAATGGGACCGACCGTCCCGCGAGGGCGCAAGCGGGCACCGAGCAAGCGGCGAGGTCGGGCATCACTGGTCAAAGCGATGCCTGAGGTTTCTAAGAATGCCTGACGACCTCGGACGACTACCTGCAACCCACCTGTCGTCGGAGGCGGTGGAGGCGGCGGGGGCGGAGTGACTTGGCTGGTTGGGCTGCCGGGCAAAGAAGGGCTGCTGCTGAACTGGGCGGGATCGCTCGTTTGAATTTGTGGGAAATCAGGGGCGCCGGGAGTCGTCCCGATGGTCGTCCCTGAAATCGTCGCATCTGTGAAAGGTTGGTCGGTGGGGATCGGGTCGCTGCCATATTCAGGGGGCGGGGCAGGGCTCGGAGAAGGGGGCGGGGCAGGCGTCGGGGGGATGGAAACTTCTTGCCCAGCGGAAACGGTCACTTGTTCCCCTGTCGGCAAGGTTACGGTCAATGCTCCTTCCAGCACCCGAATAAGCACACTGCCATCGGGTTGGATAGCCATGACGATGGTCGTTCCCCGCACGGCAGCGACGGTCGTTTTCGCTCGGACAGTCGCTTGCGAGCCCTTGACAAAACGAGCCCACAAACTACCTTGATGCAACTCCATCTCCTGCTTCCCAGCGGTGGTGGAAGCAACCGTCAGTTCGCTGCGTTCGTTGAGTTTGACGACACTTTTGTCGGCGAAAGTGACTTCGGCGTAAGACCTTTTGCCCGTCCGCACGCGGTCACCATTTTCCAAAGTCGTGCCGACTTTGCTGGTCAGCCATTGAGCCGTTCCCGTCCGTTGATGCTCCACGACCCGCACGACGGCGGTAATCGTCGCCGGTTGCGCCCAGCCCATTCCTGCCCAAACGCCCAACAAGGCTATCAACCACAGCCGACGCATGTGCGCCACCTCCTTCGCTGTTATTTCGCCAACCTGCCGACTTGCCTGCCATCTCTGTCGTGGCTAATAGCCACTCCAACAATCAACTTCCGTTTGACCAGTCGCCAGTCGCTAATCGCCATTCGCTGCCGTTTGACCATTCGCTACTCGCTATTCGCCACTTACTGCTGTTTGCCGACTTGCCTGCTATCTCCTTGCTTCGGGACGGCAAAACTATAACACCGCTTTTTGCCCTGTTGTGTGACCGACGACAGCAGCCGCTTCGGGGAGCAAAACATCGTCCACGCCCAGAACCTTGTAAACTCGCAAGGGACGCGCCCGACCCCGCACCGTCACTTCGCCGACGGATTCAGCAATCAAGCGAGCACCTGCAGCTTGAGCGGCTTCGTAAGTCGTCTCGCTGATGAGGATGCGGCTTCCAAACTCTTTGTTCATGCCCTCCAATCGGGACGCCACATTCACCGTGTCGCCAATGACGGTCAAATCCGATTGGCGTTTAGAGCCGATGGCGCCGAAGACCAACTCGCCTGTGTGGATGCCGATGCGCATGAACAGTTCGGGCAATTGACGCTGGGCAAGGCGCTGCCGAAATTCGTCCATCGCCCGCTGCATCTCTACGGCACAACGGACGGCGCGGGCAGCATGGTCAGGTTGCGGGACGGGCACACCGAAAAGCGCCATGATGGCGTCGCCGATGAATTTGCTGACGGTGCCAGCGTGACGGTCAATGATTTCCGTCATGATTTCAAAGTGCTCGTTGAGCAACGCCGCTACTTCTTCAGGCGGTCGCTCTTCCGAGATGGTCGTGAAGCCTTTCAGGTCGGTGAAAAGCACCGTCGCTTCCATGCGTCGTGGACGGGTCAATTCGTCTTCCGAGGCGACGACAATCGTTTCCAAGACCGACGGGGCGACGAACCGACCAAAGCGTTGACGGATGTGGCGGGCATGGCGCTCCACCGCAAATTGCAAATAAGTCATGGCGAGGATAAATGCAACTGCCAAGGAAACGAGGAACGGAGCGACGGGCACGATGAGAAGCCAAGCATCCAACAATTTGAGGGCGATCGCAAAAACGGAGAGGGCGAGCAAGAGCAGGAAGGGGAAAGCCCGAAGGGGACGAAGCCAAAAGACCAACGCCGTCGCCAGCGCCACGAAAAACAGCAACAAGATTTGCGTCCAAAAGCGAGGGGCAAATCGCAAAAATTTGCCCGAAAGGAGCATCTGGGCTAAAGTGGCGTGGATTTCCACGCCCGGGAAGCCGACAGAAACGGGCGTCAGGAAAATGTCTTTGCCTAACTCGGAAGTGTCGCCGACGAAAACCATTTTGCCAGCGAAAAGGCGGCGCAAATCTTTTTCTGTCAAGCCATTGCGTTCGGGAAAGAGGACGGCTTCTAAGGAGATGTGGCGGAAGGCTTTTTCAGGACCTGCAAAGTTCAAAGGCAACGCCGCAAAGAGTAAGCCTTCAAAGTTTCCCTCGGCGCCGATGCGATAAAAGACCAACGGCAACGGCACACCGTTGAAGCGTCCCTGAGCCAATTCGCGCTGCAACTGCTCTTCGCTCTTTCCCAGCCACAGAGCGGCTGCCATCGTCCCTAAAGATGGAAACCACTCGTCACGGTAAGGGACGGCGACCGTCGCCGACCGAATGGCTCTGTCCCAAGGGTCAACGGTCATCTCAATGAGACCCAGACCAGCAGCGCTCTCCCCTAAGGGTTGGTGCGGACCTTCGTAAAGGATGGTGAAGCCACCGCTGTGGCGTTCGGAGAAAAGGCGGCAGGCTAAGATGACCTTCTTGGATTCCGCCATCGCTTTTTGAAAAGCCTGATCGTCGCTTTCGCCGAGGTGGCTGGGCAAGTTCATGTGCAAATCAAAAGCAACGACTTTTGCCCCCGCTCGGTGCAAGCGCTTCACCAGTTCGCCATAGACGGCGCGGGGCATCGGAGGGTAAGGGATGCCCGATTGCTTGAGGGAGTTGACAGTTTGGTCATCAATGGCGACAATCACGATGTCAGGCAGGTGGCGGAAGGCACCGCAAGCCCATTCTTTTAATCGCTGTCGCCATCGCCGTTCCGTCGCCTCATCAGGGAGCAAAGGGGGCGGTTGAGGCTGGACGAAGCCGTGAAGCCGAAGGCAAAGGTCGTAAAAGAGGGTGTGAAGTGGCAATTGCCAAACGCTCAGGGTGCGCAAGGGTTGACCTGAGTAGAAACGGAAAAGGTTGTCAAGATAGTTCCAGCCAACGATGGCACTGAAAAGGACTATGACCCCAAAAGCGTAAAAGTTGCGCCGCTTCATCCGCCTTTGCCGTTCCTGAAGGTCTATCATAGCTTTCACCAACTTTTGCCCTTGATGTGCCGAAAAGGGTTGCGCTCAAAAAGGTTGGTCAGGAGGCTCCATCAGTTGCTGGGGCAGCAACAAAATTTCGCCCAAGTCAGTTTCAGGGACGGTCACGGTGATGGTTTTGGTGTAGCCACGATAATCGCTGGATGAGAACTGAAGTTGCCCCTGCCCTTCAGGGACATCGGTGACAGCAAAGAAGCCGTCGTTGCCCGAAGTGGCTTGGCGCTCACCCACTTGCACCGTCACGCCGACGGCTGGTCCGCCTGTTCGGGCGTTCACCAGCCGACCGATGACGCTGGCAAAGTTTGTCAAGTTCAACTCTACATCCACTGTCGCTGTCTGACCTGCAACGACGGTTGCTTCTGCCGAACCGATGGCTCGGCGCGTTCCATATCGGTCTTCGGCGTTGGCAGTCACCGTCTTGCTGCCGACAGGCAAATTGGTGAAGACGACTGTCACTTCACCGCCTTCAGGTGAAGGTCGTTCAGCGATTTTTTCTACAGGTTCGGTCAACCCTTCGCCGCTCACTTTCACCCTTACCCGTTGGGTTTCAGGCGGGATGATGCGTTGGGGCGGGAAAACGATGCGGATGCTCAAAGCGCCCGTCAGCGTTCGGTTTACTCCGCCCCCGCAACCTGCCAACATTGCGATGCCCACAAGGCTCAACATCAACCATCGCCCCATAGCAGTTATCACCCCTGTTTTTGATGGCGGTTGAGAGGGCGAACCCGCACGATTTCCCCGCACGAGTTCGCCCCCTTCGGTCTTGATGCGTCACTTCAACCGCACCGTCGTCACCGCTTGAACTTGTCTGCCTTCGTCGTCTGTAGCGGTCATGCGGACGAGGTAAATGCCGCTAACAATTGTCAACCCGTTAGCGCTTCGCCAGACAAGTTGGTGGGCGCCCGCTTGCCGAGTTTGCTGCGGTTCCAAGACAGCGATGCGCCGCCCTGTCAAGGTTAGCACTTCAGCGGTCGTTTGGGCAGGTTTGGTGAGGCTGAAGGAAATGACGATGCCTTGCCCACGCATCGGTTGCGCTTTCAAGTTGACGATGCGCAGGACACCTGTTCCACCTTGCTCCAGCAAAAGTTGGAAGCGCCGCTCCGTTTCCCCTTGCTGAGGCGTGAAGCGGTAATGGCTGACCGTCCGCAAGTAGAGGCGTTTGCCTGTCACGGTGTCCACAAGGTAGGCGCTGACATTTTTGGGCAGGTTGACCAACCCGTCAAAAGTGATGGTCACTTCGTCGGCAATGCCGCGCTTGGGTTGCCATCGCACCAGCAGTTCCCACGAGGCTTTCGGGGCGTTACCACCTTTGACATCGGCGGCGACAGGTTGACCTTGGCTCAACGCGAAAATTTGCAGACCGCTGCCCGTCGGCGGTGTCGGAGGCAGGAAGGCGCGCAAGGGTTGCCCCATGCCGACGAAAGCGCTGGCGGTGTCACTGCCTTGCTGGGCGGTGAGTTTCAAGGCGAAACTATCGGCGGGCAATAGGCGCTTCCGAATGGGGGGTGGCGGCGCCACGAACCCTGACGGGAAGACCAACTTCAAGTTGTCCACATTCGTCCGCACCCAGTAAGCCGCAAAAGGCTCAACGGTCGTCACGACGCCTGGCAAGATTTGGGCATCGTAAACGAGGAAGTAACTGCCCGTGTTGGGGTCGCTGGCGTTGGGCTGCCAACCCCAAGCGTAACTCTCCATCCAACCCGCTATCTGGGCTTCCCGAAGGGTTTTCTCTTCCGTGCCCCGACGAACTTTGATTCGGTTGATGTCCCATTGGGCTGCTTGATTGAAGGGATAGCCGATGGAATGCCAACCAGCAACGGGAAGGTCAATGACGACTTCATCGCCGCCACCCAGCAACCTGCCGACGATGGCGATTTCTTTAGCGCTGTCCAACTTCACCCAGAAACCACGACCGACAGCGGGCTTATCGGCAGGCGGACCGACCAAAGCGCCAGGTGGCGCCGTAGCAGATGAGGCGTAAGCGTAGGCGTTTTGCGAAGCAACCCAAGTCGCCACCCGCAATTGCTCAGGCGCAAGGTTCAGCAACTCTTGCCAACTTTGGTCGGTAGCGAAGGGCAAAGTGACGAAGGAAAGTCCCGCAGGGATGGTTCGGGTGGCGGCTTGCACCCGCAAAGTTCTAACGGCGCTGTAGTCGCTTTCGGCGAACCCATCGCTGGCTTTGGCGCGCCAACGGTAAATGCCCGATGCTAAGGCTTGGTCGGCGGGAAGAGTGACGCTCACTTCCGCCCCGCTATCCGCTTCACCTGTCGCCAACCGTCTTACTACATTGCCCGCTGCATCTTGCACCTCAATGACGATGCGCACTTTCCCGCCTTCAGGGTCGCTGGCTTTGACCGTGAAAGTCGGCGCAGGCGAAACGATGGCGTTATCGGCGGGTGAAATCAGTTCGGGCACTGTCGGCGGTTGATTGACGAACAACTCAAAGGTCACGGCATCGCTGACAGGGCTGACGACACCAGAGTTGTCAATGGCGTAGGCGCGCAACTGATAAGTGCCTGCGGGCAAATCGTTGGGCGCCACAAACAACGCTGTCTCGCCCGATTGGTAGTTGGGCTGGTTCCACCCCGCTTGCGAGGCGGTTTGGTCAAAAGTGCGGGCGATGGTGTTGAAGTTGTCGGTGCTCAGTTCCAGTTTGAACTTTAGCCGTTGACCGATGTCGGGGTCGGTCGCCGTCAGTTTCACGATGAGGGGCGTCGGGACGCGACTGTTCGCCAAAGGCGAAAGGATGGTCGGTTTCGCTGGCGGCGAATTGGCGGGAGCGTTCGTCAGCCAGTTGGAAAAGTCCACCCTGTCGCTCACCGTGTCGCCATCGCCCTGCGGGTTGGAAGCGTGGCGCGGTCCGTTGGGCGAATTCCACCAGTTCTGCTTGGCGTCCACCGTGACATTGGAATTGCTGTTTCGGACAGCGAATTGGGCGTTGGCGACGAACATGCTGTTGCGGATGGTCGCTCCGCTCCCGCCAACATTGACGCCGACGGCGTTGCCGAAAAAGGCGCTGTCGGACACAACCAACGAACCTTGCCCGATGTCAATGCCGATGTCGTTACCGTTGAAAAGGCTGTTGGTGACGCTGAAAGTGGCGTTGAAGCCGTAGCCGGCGGGAATTCCGATGCCTGTCCTATTGTTGCGGAAGGTGCAGTGGCTGAGGGTCGGCGGAGTGTTGGAAGTGTTCTGGACGGCGACGGAAGCCCCTTCAAAGAGGCAATGTTCCAGTTGCCCCGTGCCGTTATTGGCGAAAGCGAAACCGACCCACCAATCGCGTCGGTTGGTGGGTTGGGTGGGGACGAAACGGATGGGCGCATCCGCCGTCCCGACGGCTTGCAAGCCGCCTTCCACGATGATTTGTGCTCCCTGCTCCATCAAAACCGTCGCCCCCGCAGGCACCGTCAAGGCAGTGTTTGGGCTAATGCGGAAACTACCCAACGCTAACGGCTGACCATCCACCGACGACGGCAAGGTTAAGGAAGCCTTCAGAAGAAAGTCAGTGTGCCCTCCAAAAACAATGTTGACGGCGTTGTTGATGTAGGTGTTGTTGCTGATGCGGTTCAGGTCATCGGCGGCGAAGGTGTTGCCGCCAGTGGACGGTCGCAGGCGGATTGCCACTTGCAGGTTCTCAAAACGGCAACCAGTGATGGCGTTGAAACGCGGCGACGCCACGATGCCCGTCACCAAATTGCGGAAGGTCGTGTTTTCTACGGTTAGGGAACTGGGCTGACCAAGAAAGGTGGTGGGGTCGCGATAATCGTAAATTCCCGTCCCGCCATCAGTGATGGTGCAATTGCGCACCGTCACGACGCCACTGTATCCCATGCTATCAGCCGTGAAGGGATGGATGGCGGTCAAGGCTCGTTCTATGATGCAGTTCTCCAACTCAGCGGTCCCGCCATTCATCACCGTCAACCCGCTCCATCGCAAACTGGGGTCAGTGCAAGTGAAGCGGATAGGGTTGGCAGCCGTGCCTTGGGCGACCAAAACGCCACGAGACACGACTTGAAACCTACCGTGCAGACCTGACGGCACTGACCGAACAGTCGTCCCCGCTGGGATGGAAAGGTTGGTGCTGACATACAACTGGCTGATTACAACGGGCAAGCCCATAATGGTGTCGTGCCAAACAAGATTGCCATGCCCCAAAAACACGCCATCCATCAGGGCGATATTTTGCTCGTTGTCGGTGATAGTGTTGTTGGCGTTGTCCCAACGGCTCAAATCCTCGTAAGGGAAGCCTTCACCGCCAATCCCCATGGGACCTAAAGCGAGTGCCAAACGGTTGTTGGTGATGGTGCAGTTGCGGATGGTCGGAAGGCGGGAAATGAGGGTGGATGAAATGATGTTGGCTTGCGTCGCCACCCGCAAGGCGGTGTCGCAGTTTTCTATCCGACAGCCGTCAATGGTCGGGAAGGAGGAGTTGCTGATGGCAACGCCTGTGCCACATTGACGGATGGTGCAGTTGGAAACGGTCAGGTAGTCAAGGCTATAGCCATACACATTCACCCCGATGTTTGCCCCTTCTATGACGCAATGGATAAGACGGGGCAAGAGAGAAGGTGCCTCTATGTTGGTGTATCTGACGCCGATACCTGCCCAGCGCTGGCTGGGGTTCAAAGGGCGGAAAATGATGGTATTGGCACTCGTCCCTTCCGCAACGATGGTGCCTGAGGTGCCCATAACACCATTTGTGTCGCCGACAAAGAGGGAACCGTTAGCGACGAAAGGAATCGTCGTGCCCGCTGGGATGCGAAGGATGCCACTGTTGGACACAGCAATGTTCAAGTTTCCGATGACGATGGGCAAACCGTCAGGCGTTTGGCTTCGCCAAGTGAAGTCCGTGGAAATCACCTGGGCGCCTCCACCTGGGTCTCCCAGTTGCAGGAAGTTGTTGGTGTTGTCGGCGTAGGTGTTGCCCGACATGTTGTCCAAAGTTTCCGCCAAGCGGGCGTTCCAGAAGTTGACAGGTCTGAACAAGCGGCGGAAGGTGTTGTTGCGCAGGCGAGGGGCTGCCAACTCGCCCTGAGTTCCCAAACAAAAAACGCCGTAGGTGGAGTCTTGGAAGGTGCAGTTTTCAATGACAGGGCGGATGACCGTTGTAGCATTGACGACCACACCTGAAGCCCCACAGCGTTGGAAGGTGCAATTGCGGAGGGTGACTTCCCCTTCGTTGACCGAGGAACGGATGGTGACGCCATCATGGGCGCGGTCCACCACGCAGAATGTCATCAGCCCCGTTGACCCGTTCTCAAAGACGATGCCCCGATAAGCGCTTGGACCTGCCCCCGCTTCGTTGTCGGGGATGAACTGGATGGGGTTGTTGGCTTGCCCTTGCGCCACCAAGCGAGAACCGCTTTGGATGGTCAAGGTGAAGTTGCCCGCAAACCGAACGACGACGCCTGCCTCAATGGTCAAAGTGGCGTTATTGCGGACGCTGATGCTGGTGCGAATGATGAAGGGACTGTCCGCAGCCCGCCAAGTCGTGTCCGTCGTGATGTCCCCACTGACATCCGTCGCCCAACCGAAACTCGCCAACACAACGACACCGACCAGCAAAGCGACGCCCATCCTTCCGAACATCTCGTCACCCCCCTTCAAGGCAGTTTCGGTCGCCCCAATTTTACATCGCAACTCTGACAGAACTCTGACAAGTTTTGAGTTGGGAGGGCGAGGCTCCTGCCGAGCCGAAACTTATCGGCTTCTGCCAAAGCGTTCCATTAAAATTAGGTTGGGCAGAATTTCAGAGCCGTTGGTGAAGGTGCTTTCAGGGATGAACAAGTTGGCAAAGCGATTGACCGTCGCACTAACCTTCGCCTTTGCTTTGGGGGCAATTTTTGCGATGGCGGTAGCGTGGTGGCTGCAATTGCCTTTGAGCAAAGTAGCCATCTCGGTGGCGGTTGCAATCCTCATCGCCTCAGGCATCCTCATCGTTTCCCTCGCCTCACTGACCGAACCGTTGCAGAAACTTGCGGCGTCGCTTAAAATGGGCGAAAAGCCCAGCGATTTGCTGTTGCAAGAACTGGGCGAATTGGGGGACGCTATAGCGACGGCGTGGCAGCGGTGGCATGGCGCTTTGGATGAGTTGCGGGAAGAACGGACTTTGCTGTCGGCGATTTTGGGGCGGATGGCGGAAGCCGTCATCGCTGCCGACGAGAGTGGGAAAGTGCTACTGGTCAACTTCGCCGCCGAAGGGATGTTTCGCTTGCCGCCTGATTGGTCGGGACGGAGATTGGCGGAGTTAGTTTTGCCCTTTGAGTTGATGGAACTGATGCAGAAAGCGCTGCGACAAGGAGCGCCGCAGTGGGGCGAAGTGCACATCGTCCACCCTGAAGAGCGCTTCCTTGATGCTTACGCCACACCGCTGATCGCTGATGGCAAACGCATCGGCGTTTTGCTGGTCGCCCGCGACTTGACGGAGTTGAAGCGGTTGGAGCGCATCCGTCGGG
>Ga0326760_1001468_pt1 | contig 10531 bp, 13 predicted proteins | sample GCREP_S_FD_207668 | JGI IMG/M metagenome (GOLD analysis project Ga0326760, IMG submission 207668) | Hot spring sediment microbial communities from Geyser Creek Basin, Yellowstone National Park, WY, United States - GCR.EP_S | ecosystem: Environmental > Aquatic > Thermal springs > Near-boiling...
GGTTTTAAGGGCTTTGTCTACTCCAAGCTCTTCTGCTAAGCTCCAAACTCCTCTGCCTGCCCATGCCCATGCTGTTAGGCAATCTATTAGCAGAACCATGTGCTCCTTATAAACTGCGTGAGCAGCTACAACAGCGACCTCTGCCTCCTTGGTTAATGCGTTTGCTCTTACCCCACCAACCTCTATCTCCTCAACACAGCACTTCAAAAGCTCTTCTCCATCCATGTAAACTATCCATGCGAACGACGGGTTTGTGCAGAGATCGACTATGAACCCCCTCCTAACGAGGGTAATGGTGTATGGCTCTAGAACAACAACTCTGAAGCCTCTAGAGATAAGGGCTTTAACAGCTCTGGGTACATCATCAACTTTCACAAGTATGTCTAGATCTACAGAGACGTGGTCTAAGGACTTCCTAAACTTGTGCAAAGCATAGTTCACACTAACACCATTCAAAGCATCTACAACCTCGGCAATATCCCTCATGAACACCCGTACCCAGCCTCCTCATGAATGAACTCATCTCTCAAAACACCTCTAACCTTCCTGAGATAGACAAGAAGCTTATCATGCTTAGCAACCTCTGCAAGTCTCTGAACCCCCTCGTCATCAGGCACGTGCAAGTCAAGCATTAGAAGCATTAGCTAGGAATATGCTTGCAGGAATAAGAACCGAAATGTTTTAATCAAAGAGCTTGCCTGGAAGCGTTGCTTACAAAGCTTTGAAGAAAGTTAGTGGCGATCTTAAGCTTCAAAGATTAGCCTCGCTTTATATTGCTTACACTTTAACGCTTCTGGCAAGGTCTAGAAGCTTCTTGCTATATCTATGCCAACTGTAGAACGCATCGTCGCTATCAATTTCGCGTTTGTAGTCATCGTACCCCCTTCTCAAGCAAGGCATCTACCAGCATCTTTACCGCGTCAATGTGGTGCTCAAAAAGCGAATCTCATCAAAAACCTTTAGCAATCTACATAATCTATACTAGTAGCGTTGATCCTTAGACAAAATTAGAGAAAATGAGTAAATTTAGAGAGATGTTTGAGGGTGTAAGGCTAATGAGTACTGTGTATAAGGTTAGGGTATGTGTTAGGGAGGTTAAAGGAAACTGTGCAATGGGTTACAAACCAGGTGATTGCTTCATTGTAGAAAGGTTTTACATATCTGAGGTGGGGAAAGGCATATGTATACATGCTTTAAGCTTTATGCTAACTGATGTTAGCTATGTTTAGTGTCCAGACCCTGGAAAACCATATACTTGTGGAGGAACAGTGGTGTTTGAGCTTAGAAGGGAGAGAGTAGAGTAGAGCATTATAAACGTTCATTCTCTTTATGTTTCTAATTTAGACATGGTTATGTCAACCATCCTTATTGCTACTTTCCCATCTCCAAACGGTGATTGTTCAGGTAGCTTTGGGTTTTCACTAAGTATTTTTCAAGCTCTGCTAGTACCATGACTGGGTTTGTTCCTACTACTCGTGCAAAGCCATGTATTACTGCTTCAGGTCTCTCTGTAGATGTTCTTGGGACTAGTGCTGGTTTTCGTATTTTCGGATGTGTAGCTTCCTCTTGTAAACCTCCAGAATCAGTCATTATCACTTTGCAGTTCCTCGTAAGTGTTAAGAACTCGAAGTATCCTTGTGGTGGCAGTATCTGCAGATACTGAATATTTTTCCACCTCATTCCAGAGCCCAAACTCCTGCAACCTCTTCCTCGTTCTTGGATGTATAGGGAACACTATTGGTATTGCTCTTCTTCAATATCCTCACAAAGTCTCTGAGAGTCTGTGGGTCATCCACGTTCTCGGCTCTATAGAAAGTTACTAACGCATACTCATCAAATCTTATCTGTTCCATGACCTTTGCCTCAACCCTCTAAAGCAAAGCTTTCATTTGGTTGGGGAAGAGCGAGCTCCTCAACGATTATCTTGCTCATCTCATAATCATAGTGCTGACCTGTGTGAATAAATATGAATTCTGCCCCCCTTTCTCAAGCTCCTTAATAACGGGAGCCACCTTGATTATCTCGGGTCTAGTACCAACAACAATCGCTATGGTCATAGCTTAATCGCCAGAGATTCTACGTTTAGCCTCTTTTAATACACTTTATTAAGCCGAGCTGTTTCTCATTATACTTGTAATCAAACATCTTATAAAACATTTCATTACTCACAACATTGCATACAAAGTCTTTGGATAATTTTTCAAGTAGTACATCAATGGAGATTTTCGTAATATAAGCATGATATTCGAAGTATACTTCATCAAATAGTTTCACGTAATTATATTCATTAAGAATAATGTCATATTCGCAACCTTCACAATCTATTTTAAGAACCCCACCATTTATATCAAATTTTCTTACTATGTCTTCTAGTCTAAGCTGTTCTACTGTTATTCTTCCACTAGGGCACTCAATAATTGTAACTCCTCCTTTACTACCAATGGCTACGTTTATTGGTATAACCTTGTCAAGTACGCCATTAAGCCTAAGATTTTCTAAAAGCTCCTTAAACAAGTCAGGACAAGGCTCGATAGCAATAACATTCTTTGCTCCTCTCAATAGGAAATATATTGTTGAATCCCCGCAGGCTGCACCAATATCAACAACAGTTTTACCATTCACATCTATTAATGAGTATTCCTCATGTTTAAAAACTCCTAATATTGTTCCATGCATGTATTTAAATTTATTTTACCTTTTTTCCAGCAGTTACAATTTTCATCAAATCTCCAACCCGCTTTCTTAGCAACTATGAGATCTTTTTGGTTTAGGTTACTATTCTCGATCTCATGAAAAGTTATCTGTAAGTTTTCTGAGAGAACCTTTCCTTCCCTGCATGATACCCCTGTAAAGAAGCCATCATAGTATCCATTAACTATATAACTAAATACCTTAGGGGATACAAAAATTTCAGAACTATCTCTGCAGACAATGTGAAGATTATAGAATTTATTTTTCAACAGTTTCGTAAGAATGAAGTATCTTAATCCTGCTGAGAGCCAGTTATTAAAAAGTCCCTTGCATACTCTTACCAACCCTAATAACCTAAAGACTCCTCTATGAGGGTTACGTTTCATTATAGCCAGACCTCTTCAAGGCCTCCGCTATACTTAAAGACGAAAATAATGGAACCACGGAATACTTCTAAACCCTCGCATCAGACCTTCTATACCTCATTTTATGCTCGTCTTTTTAGCCTTTATTAGTACATAAAGCTCTAAAAGCCTTTGCAAACCTAAATTATCTACAACATTTGTAAATGTTGAATATATGCCGCTTTGTGTAGTATCAATAGTGTGTATAAGAAGTAGCTTAGAGAGTAGAGAGTATAGCTTCCTCTTTGCTCTTAAGTAGGGAACGTCAAACGTATCTTTCTTTCGCAATAATGCTGTTTTCTCATCAACATCAAAGATTATAACGGTACAGTTCTTAAGAAGATTTCCATAAAGGTGAATAAACAGAGGTGAAAACAAGAGACGTTCTCTTGTCCAAACATATAGATCAATTACTAGATCCAAAATGTTTCGGTCTAAAAGTAAATTCCAACGTTGTAATTTCTGTAAAATCTTTATCATCGCATACCTCAGGATGAAATCGTAGATCAAAGACAAAGAGATAACCTTAGAGAATACCTTATTTAAATAGTACTTATGCTCTATGAAGCTACCTTTTCTAGAGGTTAACCCTAGCAGCTTACCCAAAAGTAAAAGAGGGTAAGAAGTGAATGCAGGCCACCGCATCCAAAAAATCCGTGTTTTAAAACCTAGATCTTTTAGAACCTTGTTTAACATGTACAGGTGTGTTGTTTTCCCTGCTCCATCTATGCCTGAAAAAGATATACACAGTGGCTTTATTTTACTAGAATAGTACTTAAGTAGTATTTCAGCAGATACTTTATTCATAGGTTCATAAATAATAAGTTTTGTCCCTATCATTAGGGGGAAGGAGAATATTAGTATACTTGTTAATGATATTACTTTAATTACAATAAGATCGGTGAAGAGGATCAGATTGAGGGATATTGAAAATATTGATAAGCTTATGACGATTAAGATCCATCCAATTAGCTTATCAGCTCTAATCAGCATTTCGTACACCTCTAGATAGAATCTTGTTTCTTGAGAAATAGATTCGATGTGTAACTCAGATACGTAGATAAAATTCCATACAAAGCGTTCATTAGATCCTTTTTCCAAAGAGCTTGGAAACTGTATAAGGAGGAATAAAATACTGCTAACGATGCTGGAAATTTTATGGGGAATTCAATTCTTTTAATACTGTAAAGCCATTTTTCAGACTTGCTACTTAAAATATACTTTTTCTTCATTTCATTAATTACTTCTTCAGGGATCACGGAATATCCATAGACTTTAGATGAAAAAATATTTAATACTAATGATATAGTATATATGCTATCCAGGGTACCCCACTTATGTGCTATTTCTAATATCTGAAACCATTCCTTTTCCTTGATACTTTCACTAAGTTTAAGCAAGTATAGGGTTTCAGCAAGTGTTAATCTAAGATGAGACCATGCATGAGTTGCTATCAGGTAAAAATCCATGGGAGGTGCAGGAAGGGGCATCTCAATGTCGTATCTTATTCCAAAATGTTTTGTCTTGAATATTTCATCAGTAGAAGCTACTATTTTTCGTATCCACATCGGATGAGGATACAGATCTATTTCAAACACTTCGTTCTTGCAATTAGTTGCCATAACCTTAAAGGGATGTGCCAGCAATCTAAATTTGTATATGTTGCAGCCTTCGTTTTCTAATATGATTGCAGCTTTTAAGAGCTCAATATAGTCATAGAGAAGTAGATCAATATCAGATAATAAAGCAAATGGAATATCCAAGTCCTTTATCAGCATGTAATTAACATTTCTAAGAACTTTATTCACAAAAATCAATCCCCTAATTCTTTGAAGTCTTCTATCAGTATCTTTGAAAATAAGAGGAATAAAATGGTTCAAAACATCACTATTTTTACAAATTTCTTTAATCAATTCCGAAGATAAGCTGTTTGAATGGAGCTTGGTGAGCAGACTGGGTATGTTTGTTTTAGAACATATCTTACCTAGCTCACTTAATGAAGTTTTTTCCAACAATATACTTTGTCTTTTAGAAAAAGTCTTGTTAGTACACATCGCCGAAAGTACCATTAGAACAAAGTCATCAACGGCTATATGGTCATGATAATCCATGTATCCTTCACTCCATTATTACTATATCTTTAAGTCTCTCCATCAAATTAATGTAGTAATAGTTTTTGAAGGCGTATCTCTTCGCATTTTGAGATATGTGTTCTCTTAGATTATCATTGTTCAAGACATTTTTAAGTTTCTCATAAAGAACATCAATAGATATGTTGTTTATGATTATACCGTTAACGTAGTCTTTTATGATGTATTCAAGGCTCATATATCTCGTAGCTATCACTACGTTTCCAGAAAACATGGCTTCAATGACAGAGATAGGAGGATCCATGGTTACAGGTTGTCGAGTTGGTATAAATAAAAATATATTAGTTTTATTTAAAAGTTCGTATTTACACTTTTCAGTTAGATTTTCAGAGAGAACCAGAACATTTCTTTGTATGCCTAACCCATCTGAGTATTTTTCGATAATTTTACTCATTTCTACATTATATCTTGTTTTTGGTGCTATGATGAGGAGCTTTAGATCTCTAAATCCAGATTTTATTATTTTGTAAATAGTTTTCAAGACAATTTTATAGGGAAATCGAAATTCATATAGATGCCCGATGTATATAATATGGTATAGAGAGTTGTTGATTAACTTAGAATCACATTTGTCGTCTAATGATGTTGCATAAAGCTTGTCTGGAGGCACAATAGGAGGTGGCATATAATATATTTTAAAATATCTGCCGTATTGCATATAAGTATGAAGTGATGTTGTTAAGATTAGGTCCAAGTAGTTATCGAATACTAATTTTAAAATCCTTGGGATTCTGCGGTATCCCGGAATCTCGCCAAAATCATAAACTAGTATACTAAAGTCCTTGGGATATACACTACAAAGTTTTCCTAATAGATAAATTAGATGTTCCTTAACACCACTTAGATGGAGAAAAACGGGCTCGTTTCTTACTTCAGTAAAATGCTGAGATAGTATATGGGCAAGTACAACGTAATCTCTTATATTATTCAATTTTATATAGAAAACATCACGTAGCATCACCCCCTCGAATCTATCAGCATCTATTGAGGAATAAATAATAGGTCTGTGCTTACTTATCTCCTTTAACATAGTGATAATATTTCTCGTGGTGATTGTTTCACCATGGATCCATGGCGGATGGTAACCATGTGTGATAATTATGTGATGAGAGTTCTCTATAGTCATCAGCCTCTTTGTACCGATGCTACGCACGTTTATCACTAAGATTTTATGATGAGAACCGATTTATTGGAGATATATACCATAAACTGCACCAGCATTAATGATTAATGAGTTTGAGTTCAACACGTTTTTGCACGTAGGAGTATCTATACTTGGAATACACATAAATAAAGACACAGCAGTATCCTTTAAAGTTTCAAAGATAAATACTTTGTCCTCGTATGTAGCAAAATACCTTGCCAATATGTAGAGAGGGCTACTTTGCAGGAAAACAATTCTGACATTTACTGTATTATTGAACACCTGATACAAGGGTTTTATTACATCGTCTAAAGCAACCCTGCCAGAAATAGGAGGATCAAAAAATACCAGCATGTTAGAGATTGTAAACGAGATCAATGAAAGAATATGTAGCAAAACAAGGAGTGCCGTTATATATCTTTTATATCTCTTCATGAATAAAATAATGGTTTGTATAGAATAATATGCCAATGGAATTGCTAAGAATGATATTGTTCGTCCAGTAAAACCAGGAACATACAGGAAGAGAAGAAAGAGTGCTATTGATGATAGTGCATGACCTAAAAATAGTCTTTCTGCAATTCCTAGGTTTTGTTTAAATATACTTAGAGAAACATATGAATGTAAAATGGAGAGAATTAACATGAATATCAACATTGCTTTCCAAACTATTCTAACAATTTCTCCCAACAATGGTAATTTTTCCCTTACCTGAGTAACGCCAGAAGCGAACTCTAATATATCGCGTGTTATCCCTTTAACAATATGTGCATATAGCATGTTAATCGAGAAGTTACTTTGCACCAAGTTAATAATTAAAAATAAAGTTAAGGATAATGCGATTATTTCAGTTACGAGTCTCTGAAAGGAATGACTTTGACTATTTTGCGCGACTGTATGGAGTATTCGAGGAGTATATAAGGTGAGTACGACAAATATAATACTTCCTAGGTATAATACTGAATAGAATGGATGTGTATAGAATAAATTACCTAGTAAGAGGAGCAATGGTATGATGTTACTATAGGGGTATTTTCTCTCTTGAAGTAGCTTAATGAAGATGTAGTATACTAGTATTAGCATAGATAGCCCCAATTGTGCACGGCAATAGTGCAGAAACGAATTATAATGATTAAATTGAGCATAGTACATCAGTATGGAGGAAGCTAGAAGGATTTCAAATTTATGTATATTAAGGGAAACTAAGAGAAGTTTCGCTAATAAGATAATAGTAATTACTAATAGAACTGATACGAATACGTAAAGTAAACCATTTGAAAAGACAATATTAAAACCTGATATAGTCACAAATATTGCTTGCAGATAGTAAGAGGAAGGCCAAGCAACTTCAGCTGTTTCCATAGGAAGAGTACCTTTATCAAGTAGGTATTTAACTGAGCCTCCGTGAAGAAATACGTCTCTATATGGGCTTTTCGTAAATGTTATAAATGCTAACATGCTTTGATACATCATAAGGATAGTAAAATATAGATTTGTTAGCACATTATTGTGTTCCATATCCCTATGTAAGAGAAGTGTAAAATTTGTAAAAGCAATAATCAAAATAGTGATCATCATTAGATAGAAGCTACTTGCATTCTTTACTATCCACTCATAATTTACGGGTGTGTTCGTAGTAGAAGGAAGTGTAAAGGAGATTATAATGCTAGATATTATGATTATAAGAATAAAACTTATCAAGGTCGTGTTGCTTCTAGCTTCTTTATTTCTCATTAGCATTTTTGCATCAGCTCTTTATATATGTCTATAAGAGGTGCTAATACTCTATCCCAAGTAAAGTTCTCGAGAACGTGCTTTCTAAGCTTAGAAGTATCTATGTCAGAATAGTAAGCATAAAGGACTTTTTCTCTAATGTCATTAATATCACCAGGATCTATATAAAGAACAAGATCACCGAAATATTCCTTCATAGGCCCACGATTGGTGACTACCACTCTGCAACCAGCTAATGCAGCTTCTAAAGTTACGAGTCCTGGTGCGTCAAACCAGCTAGGAAGAACACAAACCTTAGCAGCAGCATAAGCGCTAGGTAATATAGGGCTATCATGTGGGATCTCTCCGAGAAAATAAACATTACCTTTTTTTCTTGAAATCTCTAACAGTTTGTAGTAGTATTTCTTGTCCACCACTGGACCAATAAAAACTAAAGGTATCTCTTTTTCTTTTTCAAGGGCTCGTAAGAGAGCTAACTGGTTCTTTTTGGGATAAATGCCAGCTACGCATAATACAAAGTCTCGTATCCCATACTTTTTGATAAATAGTGTTGGATCTGCTTCCTCATAAAAACGTCTACTTACTCCATTGTATACTACCCTTATTTTGCTAAGGGGGATACTGAAATATCTAGCTAAGAGTTCTCGTTCCATATTGGATGTAGCAATTATTACGTCACCTCTACTCAACAATAACCCTCTAAGATCGAGCCTAATATCTAAATGTCTTTGCAATTCGTAGAAATATCGTACCCTCCTCAAATAGCGATATATTTTATCACGTAATGCAAGGATTCTTTTGCCTATTCTGGCATAGTACTCTTCAAAAGACCACCAAAGGGGGGTTATAACCAGAGGCTTATTTATGTTTGTTTTCCAATACTCTGCTATGTCTAAAAGATGATGTGCCAGCCCGAAAATGTGAAGAATGTCATAGTTCTCCAACTTAAGGAAGGGATTGAATAAATGAACTGTGAAACCTTGCTTACTTACATATCTTAGCGTTTCCAATAACTGCGTTTCTCCACCACCAGGCTTCTGGAACCCTAATATGTTATACGCGTAAATGATCTTAGACATTCTTTTCACATCTCCCTGTTACACTACGCCCAAAGCCTTAAGAACACTCTTAATTTCCTCCTTAAAACGCTTATAGCTGAAATACTGTGCTCGTTCAACGCTAAGCCTGCTATATTTGGTCCATGTCCTTTCATCTTCAAGCAATTTGGATACTATTGATACCAATTCAGTAAGATCGTCATAAGAAAGACCATACTTGCCTTTCTCAATAACATCATAATATACTGCTCCACGCTTAACTGTGACCAGGGGTAATCCTGCAGCCATGCCTTCAACCGCTGATATTCCAAAACTGTGAAAAGGACATGTATTGATAAACACCTTCGCATTAGATAATAATTCTGGCAACTTTATATGGGGTACATTTGTATAGATGAGAATCCTATTTTCAACACCTTCCGCTCTTATCAACATTCTTAATTTAATATAGTATTCTAGATCCGAAATAGCTCCCACTATGATTATAGGTTCATTAATGAATTTTGCTAGTTTCACAAGCGTTTCTAATTTGAAACCCTCACTTATTCTACCCAACATTATTACTCCGTTTCTTTTTTCAAAAGGTTTATAAGCATATCTACTAAATGTTTCAACATCAACAGGAGGATATAGAACCTTAATTTTTTTAGGCTCTTTTATTTCAACATATTTTCGAAGAATCCATGCAGTATAATTACTGTTCACCAAAACCATATCCGCTTCATCAAATGGGTTTCTTCTTGCTAATGCTCTGTACAAGATCTGGTAGGTTCTGAAATAATACTTCCATATACCGCGATAATATTTTATCGAGGGAATAGAGGATATAAAGGCTTCACTTAATCCATGTATATATTCCACTATTTTGATATCTTTGTTTGGTTTTCCGTAAAGATCAAAATCTACAAATACAATATCAGGATCCAGTTTATTGATAACATGCTTAAATAGCTTTAGTGATGTAAAAACTCCATATATACTATGTCTAAGTATGAAAGGAAGTCTAAATGTATATATATTTAGCTTTAATAATTCAGAACCAAAATTTTTTGCAATATCCTCAAGAGGTGGAACTTCAACACCGAACAACCATGTCTCAAGACCCAGCTCCAATAATGCTCTCGCTAGGTAATATTTGAATATATGTGAACCTCCAAAGAGCCTATATTTAAATCCATATACTAAAACCTTTTCACATTTCAACATATTCACCTTGATGAATTCCCCATAGCCATGAATAACTTAATAAGCTTCTGAGCTATAACTTGATAGGAAAACTTTTTCCTTACCCACTCAACGGTCAAAGTTTCATTGAAGGATAGTGTACCTTGTACAACCATTTCTATAGCT
>Ga0326760_1001469_pt1 | contig 10528 bp, 7 predicted proteins | sample GCREP_S_FD_207668 | JGI IMG/M metagenome (GOLD analysis project Ga0326760, IMG submission 207668) | Hot spring sediment microbial communities from Geyser Creek Basin, Yellowstone National Park, WY, United States - GCR.EP_S | ecosystem: Environmental > Aquatic > Thermal springs > Near-boiling...
CCCATAGCTCACGTAGATCCGGTTAAACGGGAAATCAAGATTATAGGTAGAATAATTGAGCACAGAGACCATGGTAAAACACCTATTCTCAGAAATAAGTTTGATGAGAGAGTTGCACTTGTGAAGTCGTATCCAGGAATACAGAGTGAGATCATTGATTTCTTAGTGGATAAGGGCTTTCACGGATTAGTAATTGAGGGTACAGGTCTAGGGCACATAGCCAATAGAGTTATTGACTCGATTAAGAGGGCTATTGACAGCGGCATACCAGTTGTAATGACTAGCCAGTGCCTATTTGGACATGTTAATTTAAACGTGTATAGTACTGGTCGTAGGCTACTAGAAGCGGGAGTTATACCGGGAGGAGACATGCTTCCAGAAGTAGCGTATGTCAAGTTGTCTTGGATTCTCGGCTCAATAACGCGTGACTTAGCTGAGGTTAAATCGTGGATTACGAGGAACCTCGTGGGAGAACTGAACGAGAGACATACACTTGAACTCTATCCGAGGTGGGCATATGAGTAGCTCTGAGACCTTAGATTACAAGTCGCTTGGTCTTAAAGTAGGACTTGAAATACACGTACAATTAAACACTAAGAGAAAGCTCTTCTGCCCATGCCCCACCAGGTTAGCTGTAAGTCATAGCGGAGAACTATGTAGGCACCTAAGACCAGCTAGGAGTGAAATAGGAGAAGTAGACCCAGCAACCCTCTTAGAGTGGAGTAAGAGGAAAGCCTACCGCTACCTTATTCCCCGGGATGAAGCTTGCCTCGTAGAGGCTGATGAGGAGCCCCCACATCAACTAGATAAGGAGTCACTGCTAATCGCTATCGCAATTGCCAGAGCACTCAGAATGAGAATCGTGGATGAAGTCCACGTTATGAGGAAAATTGTAATTGACGGGAGCAATGTAAGCGGCTTCCAGAGAACAGCCCTAATAGCCCTCAACGGCTACATTGAAGTTGAAGGGAGAAAAATAGGTATACAAACTCTCTGCTTAGAAGAGGATGCTGCCAGGAAAGTAGAAGAGAGCGATACTGAAGTAGTCTACATGCTTGACAGGCTCGGAATACCGCTGGTTGAAATCGCTACTAGCCCAGACATTGATTCTCCAGAGCTTGCTCTCAAAGCCGCGTTGAAAATAGGTCAACTAGTTAGATTAACAGGTAAAGCTAAATGGGGTCTTGGAAGCATAAGGCAGGACATTAACGTCAGTATTACAGGGGGTGCTAAAACAGAGATCAAGGGAATACAGCACCTTTACATGATACCCCTTGTAGTAGAGTACGAGGTTAAGAGGCAACTTGAACTCCTCAAAATACGTGATGAGCTGAAAGCGAGGGGTTTAACCCAGGAAGGCATAAAGCCTAAGGTTATAGATGTCACTGAGGTCTTTAAGAACACTTTGTCTAAGATTATTAGAAAAGCCCTTGAGAGGGGAGGAGTTGTCTCTGCAATAGTATTACCGGGTTTTAGAGGCGTACTCGCGAGGACTATACAGCCAAATAGAAGATTTGGAACAGAGCTCAGCGACTACGCTAAGGCGTGGAGTGGTGTTGGAGGGATTTTCCACACTGATGAGCTACCAGGGTATGGCATACTTGAGAGCGAGGTGGCGAAGTTGTACTCAGTTACTGGCGCTGACCCAGCTAGAGACGCTATTGTAATAGTTGCTGATAGTAGAGACAGGGCCGAGAAGGCTCTACTAGCTGTTGCTGAGAGAGCCTCTTACGCAATTATTGGAATACCAGAGGAGACTAGGGCTACAAACCCTGACTGTACAACAAAGTACATGAGGCCGAGACCTGGAGCCGCGCGCATGTATCCTGAAACTGATATTCCACCTGTACTGATAACGGGGGATATCCTAGAGGAGGCATCGAAGTATATTCCAGAACACCCTGATGTAAAGTATAGGCGTCTCATAGAGAAACACAAGTTGAGTAAAGAGCTAGCAACAGCTTTACTAAACGACCTAATGCTAGACTTCTATGAATACCTCGCTGATAAGTACTGTGTGAAAATCCCGTGTTCAATTATAGCCTCAATACTGGTAAACATCATACCTATGTTGCGGAGAGAAGGTGTCCCCGTAGACAACCTCAGCGAGGACAATATCGAAGAAGTTATAAGACTCCTTGCTGAGGGCATCATAGCGAAAGAGGCTATCTCAGACATCTTAGCTTACTTAGCTAAAAATCCAGGTGTTCGCGCATTAGATGCCGTGAACACCTTGGGAATAAAGAGGCTTAGCATAGAAGACCTAGACACCCTCATAGTCAGCGTTATTGAAAAAGTGAAGAGTAGATTATTGGAGAAGCCTGAGAAGGCATTTAGCATTGTAATGGGGGAAGTCATGAAGAGTGTCCGCGGAAGCGTAGATGGTAAATTAGTAGCCGAACGCGTCAGGTACAAGTTAAAAGAGCTCTTAAACATAAGTTAAAATAGCGATGAGGAGTACCTCCGGCAATGAGTAGTGATTTAAAGGCATTAAACCGAGCAAGTAGTGATGAGATAAGAGTTGAGGATAAATGACTGTGCACGAGCGTACTGATCTAGGCATTCACGCGTGATCCTGTTGAAGAGAGCGCTTGAAGACCTCGTGAACTCCGCTATAGTAGTATCCGGGAAACCCGGTAAGTACAAAGAGCTTCTTAGTGATTCCGCGAGCAACGTGAAGAGGCCTCCAAGAGGAGGTGACGTATTAAAACCCGGCGTAATCATCTTACCCAGTGCATCCTGCTTTGTTTTTATAGGAGATTTACACGGAGATCTCATGGCTACGCGGAGCGTGCTTAGAACTGTGTGGAGCGACCTCCTCGATGACTGCATAGTGGTTTTTCTAGGAGACTATATTGACCGTGGAGATTACCAGCTAGAGACCTTAGCGTTAGTTTTATCTCTTAAGAGTTCTTTTCCAGATAGAGTTGTGCTATTGCGGGGTAATCACGAGCCCCCAGAGTGGCTAATTCCCTATCCACATGACTATCCATATCTCTTAGAGAGCCGATTTGGCCCTGAATGGCGTGATATTTACGCTGTGTCACTAAGTCTATTTGAAAACCTACCGCTAGCAGCTATTCTTGAGGGCTTCTTCATAGCCCTACATGGGGGTCCTCCACGAAGAGTACTAGTTAGTAATACCTGGCAAGAGGCTTTAGAAGTAGGTAGTGAAAAATTCTCAGACACTGTACTAGCGGATATACTGTGGAGTGATCCTATTGAGAGCGATTCTGAGTACATGGATTCACCTAGAGGAGCAGGAGTACTATTTGGCAGGAAAATAACTGAGAAAATGCTGAGTCTTATTAGAGGCTCTTATATTATTAGGGGACATGAAGCTGTAAATGGCGTAGAGACTCATCACGGAGAACGCGTGTTCACGGTTTTCACTGCTAGTACTGTTTACGGGCTTAGCAATGCTGGTGTTTTAAAACTAACACTGAGCAAGACAGGGGAAAAGTATACACCACATGTTCTCAATGTGAAGCCGAGTGCTTGAATCTTAATAACCCGTTAATACGTGTATTAAACACAAGTGTGAAAGACATGAGAAGCCAGTATAAACGTAAACTCGTAGACTACATTGACAGTGCTGTGGGGGATATAATCGACGATCTTGTTAACAAGTACTACAGTGACAAAGTAGAGGGATATAAGGACTACGAGAAGCTCCTCTACACAATTGCGAGAGAGATAAAAGTAGAAGTGCTACGCGGTAAAGGCAGTGTAAACGATATAGTGGCTTACCTTGAGAAGCTCAGGTCGAAGCGCAATGTAGCAAATCTTATATTAAGCTACTTTATAGGTAAAGCACTCAGCCAGGAGGATTAATACGCATCTATTTTAAAACTAACTTTTAATACTTGGTGACGGGAAATTCCCAGAAAGAAAAAAGCCAGCAGTACTGAGGGGGAAGTGTCTCATGCCAGTAAAGGTCCTAGGGGTAGAGAGGTTAAAGTGGAGAAGAGGTCTCAGGGTACATTAACGCTACAATCACAGGTATCTAGCTATAAGACCTCTAAGAAGACTAGGCGAAAACCTAGTGGCCTGAAGAAACAGGATATTGATAGACTCGTTGAAGAACTATATGCTCCTATTTGTACTCTACTCTCACTTACAGATGACCTCGGCTTGCCACTAGAGACATCTAGGCAGATTATAAGAGATGTTGTAGAGATGTTAACTTCAGAGTACAGTAGTAAGCCGAGTGCCGATGTGATCTTGAAGAAGATAAGGCGTAATCTTTCCTCCCTTTTTGAGTATGTTGTCTCAAAACTCCTTGAGTTACTGAGTAAACCTACTCCTCAGCAATTGGAGTACTTAGTTATGCACGGTTCGAGAGTACTCATCCCCGAGGTCGAGAGACTCTACAAGTTAGCAGTTCACTACGGAAGACTAGACCTGGTTGACCATTTAAGGTACATATGGAATACATATGGGCCGAGAGGCATGATAGAGTGCCCTAAGTGCAGATTTAACGCTATTACACCAGATAACTCCTGCTGTGTTTGCGGACACGTTGTAACAGAAGAGTATATTAGAAGTACACTGAGTTTTAGCGAGAAGTTCGAGCTTTACATTAAGTCAGCTAGTGTAGCAGAGTTAACAGAGGTTTTAAAATACGGCTATGTTCTAGTGGGAGAGAAGGGCGTCTACTACCCGAAGTCTCCTCGAGCTAGACGTGAGAATAGCGTCTTATACCTTATACACTTGACTTCCAATGAGGCCTCAAAGATCAGTGAGGAAGTGAACACGCGTGAGTTGAAAGTCTAGTTAACTAGACCCTCATGTTTATAGCGTGTTTAGTAAAGACGTCCCTTATTCCACGTCTAATCACGTTAACATTTAAGTCAACGGTGCTTAAGCACCCAATTTGCTCAAATATAACCTCACCCCTATAGTACACTCTAATAGATGGCGTCTGGGGAACATCTATGCCGCAATCCGGGTGATCTTTCAAGTTAACTCTACACACTAAAATTCTCTGGTCAATTACTCTCTCTAGGCTTCTCAGAGACTCATCAAAGACTCTACTCTCAGTATCATCAGGCTCATAAAAGCCAACAAGTACAACTTCATTGCCTATAATGGCTCTAATAAACTCCTCTCGACTCTTTAACTCATACATTACACATCAAACCTAATTCTCCCTCTTAGTATTTTAGCAATCACACCTAATTAAATGCGAACTTAATTCTCGGAATAACCTCGAGGTAACAAATATTAACTTGCTCGCGTGCGAAAATGACATAGTTATGTAAATAAAGTTTATATAGAAGTCACTTAAATATCCTTTAAAGGCTCATCAAGGGGTGCATACTATGGCTTTATATGGAATACCTGTATTAATACTAAAAGAGGGCACTAAGAGAACAGTTGGACGTGATGCTCTAAGAGCAAATATCGCTGCTGCTAAAGCATTAGCTGAGGTGCTCAAAACTAGTCTAGGGCCACGTGGACTAGACAAAATGCTTGTTGATAGTTTTGGAGACATTACTGTAACTAATGATGGAGCAACCATATTGAAAGAAATGGAGGTTCAACACCCAGCTGCTAAACTACTAGTAGAAGTCGCTAAGGCGCAGGACGCTGAGGTTGGAGATGGTACAACGAGCGCTGTTGTACTAGCTGGAACACTCTTAGCTAAGGCTGAGGAGTTACTAGACCAGGATATACACCCGAGCATTATTATTGAAGGCTACACGAAAGCTCTACGCGAGGCTATTAAAATACTCAGAGAGATATCTGCACCAGTTAATATTGAAGATAGAGGAGAACTCGCTAAAGTCGTGAAAACAGCTATTGCCAGCAAGTACATTGGCGGAGACGTTATATCAAGCAAGCTCACAGATATAGCCATAGACGCTGCCCTCACAGTCTCGGAGAAAAAGCCAGATGGAACAAGAGACTTCAAAGTCGATGACGTGAAAATCGAGAAGAAGAAGGGAGGTAACGTCTTAGATACTCAACTAGTATATGGTATTGTCATAGACAAAGAAGTTGTACATCCAGGTATGCCTAGAAGAGTTGAAAACGCTAAAATAGCACTACTAGACGCCGCTCTCGAAGTAGAGAAGCCCGAGATAACGGCCAAGATCAACATAACAAGCCCAGAGATGATAAAGGCATTCCTCGACGAAGAGGCTAGAATACTGAAAGAAATGGTAGATAAGATAGCTGAGGTTGGAGCTAACGTAGTAATATGCCAAAAGGGTATTGACGAGGTTGCTCAGCACTTCCTCGCAAAGAAGGGTATTTTAGCTGTGAGGAGAGTTAAGAGGAGTGACCTTGAGAAGCTAGAGAGAGCAACGGGCGGTAAGATTGTTAGTAGTATAAGAGACCTAAAGCCCGAGGATCTCGGGTACGCTGCCCTAGTTGAGGAGAGAAAAATTGGAAATGATAAAATGGTCTTTATCGAGGGATGCAAGAACCCGAGAGCTGTCACTATACTCGTGCGTGGAGCGAGTGACATGGTGCTCGACGAGATCGAGAGAAGCCTAAAAGATGCCCTCAACGTTTTGAGAAACGTGTTTAGAGAACCAAAGATAAGCCCTGGTGGTGGAGCAGTTGAGTTAGAGGTGGCTATGAAGCTCCGTGAATACGCTACTAAAGTTGGTGGAAAAGAACAACTCGCCATAGAAGCCTTTGCCTCTGCACTTGAAGAAATACCTATGATACTAGCTACTACTACGGGTAAAGACCCGCTAGAAGTAGTAATGAAGCTTAGACAATACCATAGTGAAGGATATATACACGCCGGCATAAACGTTATAACCGGCGAGATCTCGAAGAACATGATCGAGGAGAATGTTATTGAGCCACTACTAGTAAAAGAGTCCATGATTAAAACAGCCGCAGAGGCCGCATTAGCTATTATGAAGATTGACGACATAATAGCTGCTAGCCCAGCCAAGAAGGAGAAGGAGAAAGAAAAGAAGGAGAAAGAAGAAGAGGAAAAAGAGAGCTTTAAGCCACCCTCAGAGTTTTAAAACTTAAGTAGCTTAGACTTGTAGTTTTTACTAAATAACTACTTTTTAACCCCAGTTAGCTCTCATCCCTAAAAACCGTACTTAGCCTTGGTGTTTACTGTGAACGAGGTTAAGGAGAGTAGTGTGTGGAGTGTTAGAGACGTGTATAAGAGCGTTATTAAATCTAAGCTCACACGATTTGAGCTTGCGAGAGTTATTGGGGCAAGGGCTTTGCAATTAGCCCTCGGAGCACCACCACTTATTAACGTAGACAACTTACCTGTAAAAGACCCAGTCTACATAGCTATAGTTGAATTATTAAATAGTCAACTACCTATGTCTATTCAGAGGCCAGTGGAAGGTGGAGGCTACGAGCTCATACCAGTCAGCAAGCTCATTACACCTGAAACTAGGAGATATCTTAGCTCTCTTCTCGAGAGCTGGAATATTAGTAGTAGAGTCTAGACTCTACCCGAACTTCATAGATCTTGTAATACCCTCGCCAATAGAGAGCACTATCTTCGAGAAATTGCATAAAGAGCTTCTGAGAGAACATGGCCTACTCGCATTTCAGTTGAAGGGGACCACACCCATAGTTAGGATCACTGAATACCGCACAACTACATCTGGGTTAACACGATATAAGTGGATTCTAGCAGCTATTACTATCGTAACAGTCTTTTTCACTGGTCTTGGACTAAGCGAGGGCCTTGAGAGTATACAGGGCATTTACAGCTCACTCTACATAGGCAAGTACGCTACAGCATTACTTTACACAGTACTCTTCCTATTAGTATTACTCTCGCATGAATTAGGCCACGTCTATGTAAATAGGCGCGCAGGCATTCTATGTGAGGGACCCCTCTTAATACCAGCACCTCCTATTCAACTAGGATTTATTGGGACATTTGGTGCCGTGATATTCACGAAGACCCCTCCGTGTAGTAGAAGAGACCTAGCGAAAATGGGTATTAGTGGCCCGCTCGCGGGGTTTATAGCCGGTACTATAGTGGGTATTATAGGGCTTTACCTCTCTCCAATAATACCCTATGAGGCTGTTAAAGAGCTTGCAGAGAGGGGTTTTGAGCCTATTCCAGCATCTAGTTTAGCTCTTGAGCTATTGCTGAGACTTCGCGTAGTAGATGGAGTTGTAGTTATGCACCCGCTTCTCTTCATAGCCTACGTGATCTACATGGTTACATTTCTAAATCTCTTGCCCATAGGTCAATTAGATGGTGGCCACGTAATGAGGAGTTTTATGAGTGCACGTACTCATCAAATTGTAGGCTTAATTGTGCCATTAACACTGCTAGTAGTGGGAGTCGTACTACTAGTAACCACTGGTGCTGGGTACTTATACTTGAGCCTCGGAGTTTTAGCCACAATTTTGCGATTAACTATAGGTAAGAATCCTCACCCGGGAATAGCTAATCAATATGATAAATCACAGTGTTTAATCTGCCTCCTGGTCTATATTGCACTACTAACTTTAACTACACCAATACCCTTGCTTTAATGACTACAATACCACATTTAAGTGTGGTAAGGAGTAGACATGAACCAGTACTACTACAGAGCAAGTACAGGGTTACTAAGTAGCTACACAGCGAGAGAGGCAAAGATCAGCATCTGGGCTCTAACAGGGCCCATCCTAGTAATAGCTGAGAAGCCAAAAGCCGCTAGGAAAATTGCTGAGGCGCTCTCTCACCAGTTAATTACTAGGAAATACGGAAAAATACCGTACTTCGAAATTAGATCATCGCCGATAACAATATATGTTGCTAGTACTGTAGGGCACCTCTACACTCTACACACGGATATACGGGGATATCCTGTTTTCGAGTACAAGTGGGTTCCTGCACACGTAGTTGAGGAGGAGAAAAAGTACACTCGTCAATACCTCGAGCTTCTAAGTAAGCTAGCCAGAGAGTGCCGGTACTATATTAACGCCTGCGACTTCGATATTGAGGGGAGCGTTATAGGCTATCTTATAATAAAGTTCCACGGAGATGAAAACCGCGCATTTAGAGCAAAATTCTCAAGTCTTGTGTACAGCGAGCTGAGAAAGTCATTTGAAAATCTCACACCCCTAGACTACGACATGGTGGAGTCAGGGCTATGTAGACACGAGTTAGACTGGATTTGGGGTATTAATGTTAGCAGAGCGCTCATGAGCGCTATTTACCAGGCAACAATGAGAAGAGTCACATTAAGCGCCGGTAGAGTTCAAACACCGACTTTAAAGTACATAGCTGACAGGGAAGTTGAGAGAGGACTATTTATCCCTATACCGCAGTATACGATTACAGTTAAACTAAGAAAAAGAGATAGGGAGTTCACAGCTGAGTTCACAGAAAACCCTGTTCCCGATGTTAATACGGCAAGTACTATTAAGAGCTCCGTTCTAAGAGAAAAACACCTAGTTGTTAAAGACTATACAATCGAGAGGAAAAGACACAGTCCACCACCGCCGTTCAACCTCAGCGATCTCCAGTATGAAGCCTCAAGAATTCTCGGTTTTAGCCCTATGAAAACACAGAAAATAGCTGAGGAGCTATACTTAGAAGCCCTTATAAGCTACCCGCGAACAAATAGCCAGAAGCTCCCACCCGCACTTAACTACAGAGAAATACTTCACAAACTCTCACACATAGACAAGTACGGTGATCTCGTATCACAACTACTAAGAGAAACTCAAGGCGTGTTAAAGCCCATTGAAGGAGAAAAAGAAGACCCAGCACACCCTGCAATATATCCAACAGGTAATACTCCGCGGGGTTTAACGAGAGATCAGTGGGCTTTATACGATCTCATAGTAAGGCGCTTCATAGCGGTCTTTGCACCTAGTGCTACAATATCCTATACAAGGGCTATTCTGGAAGCCCCAACTACAGGTTATAAGTTCACTTGTAGCGGCATTATTGTCGAGTATCCTGGTTGGCTAGCTTACTACCCATTCCACGCACCAATGACAAAAGCTATACCTTACTTAACACGAGGCGAAAAAATAGAAGTTTTAAGTGTAATTGTAAAAGAATCTCACACTAAGCCGCCACCTAGGCTGAAGAAGATCGATATTTTAAAGTGGATGGAGAGCGTAGAAATAGGAACAGAGGCTACTAGGGCGCCAATAATAGAGAAGTTGTTTGAGAGGAAGTATTTAGAAAACACTAAGAATGGTGTTGAAGTAACAGACCTCGGACTAGGTGTAGTAGAGGTTATCTCTAGATTCTTTCCGGAGCTTACGAGCATTGATCTCACAAGGAAATTCGAAAAACTCATAAATGAGGTTAAAACTGGCGCAAGGAGAAGAGAACAGGTAATTGAGGAAGCAAAGGGTGTTTTAAGAAAACTGTTAGAGAGCTTTAATGAGCAAGTTAATAGTATAGGGATGCTCCTCTCCAGTCGACTCGGTATAGTCAATGAGTACTCTAAGTGCTCTATACCCAGGTGTCGTAGAGAGGTTTACGAAGATGCTCTCTGTAAGTATCACTACGAAGCTTATAAAAAGCTCCATGAAGCCTACAAGGAGTGGCGTAAGCGTAAAAGTATATCTT
>Ga0326760_1001471_pt1 | contig 10520 bp, 13 predicted proteins | sample GCREP_S_FD_207668 | JGI IMG/M metagenome (GOLD analysis project Ga0326760, IMG submission 207668) | Hot spring sediment microbial communities from Geyser Creek Basin, Yellowstone National Park, WY, United States - GCR.EP_S | ecosystem: Environmental > Aquatic > Thermal springs > Near-boiling...
CCCATTCTCCTCGGATGCGCTATTCCCTGTCCATCAATTAGGTATATATCCGCCTTAGTTTTTAAATTTTCAAAAGCCTTTATCAAAAGGGGTAGCTCCCTGTAAGCAAGAAATGTGGGGATATAAGGGAAATCCACGATACCATCTATTACTACCTCTTCAATAATCCTACCGCTTTCAATATCTACAAGGACGAAAGCCGCCAAACCGACCGTAGGGTTTTTCCAAATATCCAAAAATGTTAGATCTCCACCCGCAACGATTTTCAAACTTCTGAAATCATCCCTTATTATGAGTCTTTTGGCGAGTTCCCTCTGCTCCTTTTCTAATTCCCTTATTAACATTTAATTAACATTTAAATATATTCGAGTTCCTTTAAGGTTTCCGTCATAGCATCCAAAAGTTCTTCAACTTCCTGCAAGGTGAAATCCCCCATATGCCCTATCCTGAAGGTTTTGTTTTTTAAGGGCCCATAGCCGTTCGCGATGGCAAATCCTTTCTTCTCAAGTTCGGAAAGGAAAGTCGGAACATCTATGTTCCTCGTGTTTGCTATACAGGTTATGGTCTTTGACCAATATCCCCTCTCGGGAAATATATCAAAGTATTTCAAAGCCCATTCTTGCGCTAACTTCGCCATTTGCTCGTGCCTCTTATACCTGTTTTTTAACCCTTCCTCCTCTATCCTTTGAAGCTGAATATCCAAAGCATATAGAAGGGAGATATTGGGTGTGAATGGAGTTTGCCTGTTTTTCTCATAATATTTCAGCATTTCTTCAAAGTTGAAGTACAAGCCCTTATCCTTTATTCCCTTTGAAACTTCCATAGCCCTCTCGCTCACGAAGGCAACCGAGATACCAGGGGGCAAACCGAATGCCTTTTGAACACTTGCAGCCACCGCATCCACGTTCCACTCCTCGAACCTTATCTCCGTCCCCATCATAGAAGTGACTGCATCAACGAGAAGAAGTGTATCGGGTGATGTCTCCTTTATAGCCTTTCCTATCTCCTCCAAGGGGCTCAAAACCCCAGTTGATGACTCGTTATGAACCACTATAACCGCATCGTAGTGATCCTTCTTTAGCTCATCCGCTACCATTTCGGGTTTTACCGCCTTCCCCCATTCTATATCGTATGATTTAACTTCCTTACCGTTAAGGGCGCTCGCTTCCACCCACCTTTTGGCGAAGGAGCCGTTTTGCATAACCAGGACCTTCTTCTTAACGAAGTTCCTTATAAAGCCCTCAATTACGCCGGTTGCGGAGGAAGTAAAGACGAAAGCGTAATAACGGGTTTCAAATAGCCTCCTTAGGGTCTCTATGATCCTCTCATAAAGTTCCGAGAACTCTTTTGACCTGTGCCCTATCAGGGGTTTTGCCTGAGCTTCGAGGATTTCCCTTCTAACTTCCACGGGACCTGGTAAGAAAAGCTTTTTGCTCATAGTTTGGAAATTCTAACGCGGTTAGAATTTCCACTTATGAAAAAACTTTTACCCTTTTTGATAATAGGAATTCTGTCCTGTTCAAAGGAGAAGGGAAGTCAGATTAAGGATCTAAGCTTTAAAACCATAGACGGGAAAATTTATAGGTGGGAGGATCTTAAGGGTAAGGTCCTGATAGTGGATTTTTGGGCTACATGGTGCAAACCATGCCAAAAATCCCTACCCGAGTTGAACGAAATTTACAAAAAATACGAGGGTAAGGTTGTAGTCATAGGATTTTCAAAGGACGATAACGAGGATGCAGTTAAAAGTTTCTTAGCTAAGGTCCCAGTATCATACCCTGTGGCTATGTCCAACAGGAAAGTGGAGGAGATGTTTGGGGGAATATTGGGGCTTCCCACGAGCTTTTTGGTCGACAAAAATGGGAGGATCGTGAGGAGGTTTTTGGGGTACGTACCCCCCGACATCCTTGAGGAAAACATAAGGAGGCTCCTTTAGAAATTTTACACCCTTATAATACCCTCTATGCGAGTATTCAAATTTGGGAATATAATTATCTTAATAAAAGATTTTCGGAAATTCCTCCTTTCCTTCCTCGCAATGCTGGGAGTTTTTGTATTTTCCCTCGTCGGTGGAATAACATATTTTTACGCAAAATTCTTTAAGAGGATGAGCCCCAAGGCCGTTTATGAAACCCTTCAAGCGGAAAACAGGGAGCTAAGGGAAACCTTGAAATTTCTTACACGCAAACTTGACAGTTTGTATCTAAAGCAGAGGCAGTTAGCGATAGTCCTGAATATTCCCACTTACGATATATCTTACGAAAACCTCGGGATAGGAGGGCAGATAAGGGACGTTGATATAGATAAGATAACCGCTTATGCCAAATTTCAGGAGGATTTACTGAATAAGTTGGAAGCAAAGACTAAAGCTTTGGGGGAAGAGATAAAAAGTATCCCGAGCATACCACCCGTAAAGGGGGTGTCCTCTTCGGGTTTTGGCATAAGGAGGGATCCCTTCACCGGTGGGCTTGAGTTCCATAAGGGTATAGATCTTTCAGCTCCTACAGGCACACCAGTGGTCGCAACCGCGGATGGAAGGGTGGAAAAGGCCGAGTGGAACTCGGGAGGGTATGGCAATGTGGTGGTAATAAATCATGGAAGGGGGATAAAGACCCTGTACGCCCACCTTTCAAAGATCCTAGTTAGGGAAGGGCAGAAGGTTAGGAGGGGACAGATAATAGGCCTTGTGGGTAGCACGGGCAAATCCGTAGCTCCCCACGTCCATTACGAGGTTGAGGTGAACGGTGAGGTGGTAAATCCAATAAGGTATATCCTAGTTGATGGGAAATGAACTGCATTTTTTGTAGGATCGCAAAGGGTGAGATAAATGCGAGGATTGTATACGAGAACGATAAAGCTATGGCTTTTTATGACATAAACCCACAGGCACCCATACACCTTCTGATAATCCCCAAGAAACATTACGAGAACCTTTTTGAAGAGATTGATAGGGAGGATGCCATGGCAATTTTGGATTGCGTAAAAAGTGTGGTAAAATCCCTAAACTTACAACATTATAGGCTCGTTAGCAACGCGGGTAAGGGGGCAGGTCAGGAGGTCTTTCATTTACATTTACACCTCCTGGCGGGCAGGGAATTTCCCGCAAAGACGGTATGAATTGCGTATTTTGCAAGATAGTTAGGGGGGAAGAGAGCGCAAGGAAGGTTTATGAGGATGAGAAGGTTTTAGCCTTTTATACTATAGCTCCGGAAGCGAATTTTCACATCTTAGTAATACCAAAGGAGCACTTTGAAAGATTTGACGAGCTTGATGGGGAAACCGCCTATTATTTACTACAAGCGGTGGCAAAAATAGCAAGATCCTTCAATTTGGATCACTTTAGGGTTGTAAACAAAAACGGTTTTTCGGCGGGCCAGAGGGTCCCCCACCTCCATATCCATATCCTGTCCGGCAACCTGCCAAAAGGGATAATACCTTAAAGGCAAACCGCTATTTCCCTTAAATTCGTTGTTAAAACGTACGTTCTGGGTGTTTCGTAGATTTTTAGGGCTTCCGCATTAATCCTATTATTTATGTATAGGGCGATATTTTCAAGGGTGGGATTTTCAATTACTTCGTTCAATAACCTATGGTCAAGCTCCCCTACGACCCTTTCCGCCTCTTTAAAAGTTTCCTCCCTATCCGAGAAAACTATCAGTTTATAGTTGTGCCCGTGGGATTCCCTTCTGGCGCATTTTCCGAATACCCTCAGGTTCTCCTCGTAAGAAAGCCCCCTTAAACCCATTATATGAGCCGAAGAAAACCTGTATGTCCTAAATTCCATCTCCTTTCCCCCAAAGGATGCCCTCCCAAAACCACTAAGATCCTCAAATTTTTCAAATATCTTCCTTTCGGATACTTTTACCCTTTCAATATCCTCAACCCTACCCAGATTATCAATCTCACCCCTCACCCAAACTTCCCTCTTTAAACACCCTTCTATCCATCCGAATCCCAGAAAATGCCTACCATCGTAAGCTCCAAAGATATCCTCATCCTCAAAAACTCTAACCGCAAAAAGCTCTTTTAGGATCCCCTTTATAGCCCCGTATAAAACCGAAGATATTACTTCAACCGTTGGGTTTTTTCCATTAAACTCCGGCAAAGAATTTAGTAATGTATGATCAAACCTTTCCAGAATTGGAGAAACCTTTTCCTTGATCTCTGAGATGTTTTTTACCATACCGAAGGGGTTTAATTCTCCCTCAATTAAAACCCAAATCTCGTAGTTGTGCCCGTGTAGATTCCTAAGCTTCCCTCCCCAATTGTAAAAGTGCGAAGATTCAAACTCAAACTTCCTCACAAGGATCACGTTAGGATTGTAAGGCGGTATATGGAAACCCTAGTCCTGTAAATTTCCTTTTTGTGAAACCTCATGCTACGCTTAATGGAAAGGATAAAATTTCCCATTTTTTCAAATTTAAAACCGTGAATTTTTGACAGCCTTTCCAGGAACGGGTCGCTGTCCACGCCCAATAAAGTCCAAACCACCTTTGAGCCCTCAATGGCTTTAACGATAAAATCCCTGTCCGCTCCCCTTCTCTGCATCCCAAATGGTGGGTTCATTACCACCGTATCCGCCCTAAATTTAAGTTCCCTTATATCCGCATTTACAAAATATACCTTCAAGTTCCCGTAAATACCCCTAACCGCTTCCAAGTTATTCTTTGCAACTTTCAAAGCAAGAATATCTATATCAACGCCCACAACCATCCTCGCACCCAGAATTGCAGACCCTATGCTCAAGATCCCGGTTCCACAACCCAAATCAAAAACCACCTTGTCCTTTATATCTTCGTAGGCCAGATTGAGGAATTTAACCGCAAGATCGGGAGGGGTGGGATACTGCTCAAGGTGGGGTTTAGGGTGCTGGAAGGTCGACAAACTTTGGAAAATTATCTCATCCTGTTTTTTCAGCATTCTTGAACCTCCAAAGGGAGAGGGAAAAGAGTATTATGGAAATATAGAACACTACGAACCAGAGAGGAGGGTTAAGGGTTATTGGGGGTAAGTTTAAATTGCTTGCAAGATCCACGGTTTTATAGAGTAGGTTAAAAAGAAGTTCCGAAGAATTTGCAAAAGGATAGGGTACAAAAATTGCCAAAATTTGGGAGTAGAGGTAAAGGGTAGTTAGGGGTATTACTATAAGGTTTAGGGGGGCATAAAGGAGGGCGGACTTTCCGAAGAAGTATAGGGAAATAGGCGTGGAGAATATTAGAGCTCCAAAAATGGATGTTAATAAATTTTTCGGAAAGAGGATGAAGCCCAAAACCGCAGAGAAGGACAACCAAAAGGAGACGGAAAAGATCCATAATGGTTCCCAGAGTAAAGAAACTGCGAAAGATAGCATAAAAACATTTAAAGGTTTTACGGGACGGGAAATAACTTTTGAAATTGCGTAAAAGGTTAGCATAAGGGACGCACGGAAAACGGAGGGGATAAAACCAACAAAAAATGCATAAAGCCAAACTAAAAACGATGGGATTATATGGGAATAAAGTCCCAAATTGAAAAACCTGATGAGCCAATAAATTCCAAGGTAAATTACGCCCACATGCAAACCGGATATGGCAAGGATATGCCCAACGCCGGTTTCGTAAAATTTCCTCTTTGTTTCTGGGTCTATCTCCCTTATTCCAGTTATTATGGATTTTGCAAACTTATATTGCCTTTCTGAACCTGTGGATCTTATAAGGAGGGAATCGACGAAATCCACAAAGGGTTTAAAGGCAAGCTTTTTCTCGTATTCGTATATATAAAAAGTGTCGCCGGAAAATTCCCCCTTTGCCCTAATGTTTCCCAAAGGGTAAGCAGGTTTATCCCCAAACATAACCGTTTTAAAACCTTCCCCCACAATAAAGCCCCTTCCCAGATCGTATATACTAACCTCATAAAATTCTCCCCTTTCTCCTAAGGTCCTTTCCCATATCCTAAGATATCCCAAACCGAAGCTTAAAAGGACCCCCAAGATATGCGAAAGTTTCCTGAGCAGAATAGGGACAAAGAGCAGGGGGAGAAAGGCAAAAACGGAAAACTTTGAGGCAATACCCAAGAATAAGAAAAAGGAACATAAAGCTGGGTAGTACAAGGTAATATTTTAAAACCGCTTCAGCCGTAGAATGAGGATAATGGAAATCTTGCTAATCCTTTTGATAATCACCGCCATATTAAGCCTCGTATCCATCACCGTGGCGATATGGTATCTTGTTTTGAGGATCGTTAAAACGCTTGAGAATGTTGAGAAAAATATGGAGAGGATAGCGGATGATGTTGAAAGGGTCTTAAAGAACACCGATGAGATTACCAATAGGTTAAACAACATATTGGCACCCATTGAAGGGATCGCAAAAATTTCACCCATCTTTGGTTGGATCCTTAACCTTTTAAGGTTCTTTAGAAGAAAATAAACAGCATTAGAATGCCATCTTATGAAACGGCTTGCTTTATTTTTGGCTCTTTGGGGGCCCAACCCTTTTATTCCGCCCCCCAGTCGTTCCTCGGGATCTACTCCTTCCGCTTCATCCACACCGCCTTCCTCTTTGAGGACGACCTTGATAAACTCTTCTACCCAGTTAAACTCGCGGAGATAGAGGGAGGAAGGTTATTTATCGCCCTCTCCAACCCATTCGGGAACGAGAGGCTTTTCGATCCAACCGCCCCGACCAACAATCAGCTCGTTTTAGGCGCAAAAACCAACTTCTTTTACAACCTTTCCCCCTTATACATACAGACCGACTTTAACTCAACGTTAACCCGAAAGAAAGATACAACATATTACGAGGACTGGAGCGGTACGGATAACAATTACATGGATAGGATAGAACTGAGGGATTCCGTACTCTTGGGGAACCTATATGGGCAAAAGGGCTTCCTCCTTTCGCTCGGAAATCAGTCTTTTGGTTTTCTATTTTTGTATGCTAACGAAAGTCGCAAGGCTTACCCCAACAGGGGGCCCGGATTTCCCTTCTATTACGGTAATTACGTTTACAGCCACGCCGAGTATAACAACCTGAACAATAATTTGACCCGCAAGGATACCGCCATATCCAATTATGTTGCGGATACCACCTTCTCCCCCTTGATAGGCGCCATATCGTTCTCTTTTGGAAAGTTTTCGGGAATGGTTTTTGGAGGTTTCCATACTCTTGGAAACAGGGATACCGCAGGGTTTTTTGCGGAAAGTAACACCAATCCATCAGCGCCATTCACCGGTACGAGGTGGAACGGAAGTAAGGTTATAAATGCCAAGGCGGGAGGTCCCATATTTGGACTTCAGACGGATTTTGGATTCGGTGGGGAAAACTGGAAATCCAACTTAACCCTAGCGTACATATTTAGGTCTTTGTCCAACGGGAGCGGGAAATCAAACGAATTTGGGTGGCAGGGAACTTACAGCGCAACGACAAATTCCATATTCCAAGAGTTTGACACAACCCAAAGCGAATATAAGTACTCTTCAAACAACCATGATATAGTGCTCTTCCTGAGAAACAAGTACCCAATACACGAGCAGATATGGTTTGGCGCAGGTTTGGGTACGGGGTTCATCTTTGGATCGGAAAAAAGGGATTACTTAAAGGTTTTAAATAAAAATATAACCCACTTGGATAACAATGGGAACGGAAGCTTAGATCCGGGCGATTTCAGGACTACCAACTATACCCTTTCCTCATATAAGCAAAATATATCAAGTTCTTCCTTTAACTATTATTAACTATTATATTCCCGTTGGGTTTGAGGTAATACCCGTATCCGCTTGGGAAAACTTTAAGCTCAGGTTCGGTGCCATGTATTCCCATATTTCAAATACATCAAAAAACAGAACTTACAACTGGTCGGTTGAAAGCAAGACAATAACGGAGACATCAGGCGGAACCACAGAAACCCACAACGACATAGCTGTTCCCGGCGAGAATATATCAACAACAAAATCCTCGTTCTCAAATACCCGTTTCTATTACGGCGCATCCCTAACATTGGCTGAGAGGTTAGTTATAGACTTTACGGGTTTTGGAAATGGAATCTTGGTACCCGCCTTTTGGAGACTTTCCATCGTTATGAAGTTTTAAACGACCTTAGAATATAGGGTTAAGCGGAGAGGTGGCCGAGCGGTCTAAGGCGGCGGCTTGCTAAGCCGTTGGGGAGGGTAAAACCTCCCCCGTGGGTTCAAATCCCACCCTCTCCGCTTTTTTATGAGTCTTTATGAGATATACATAGAAAGGTTTTCGGAGGAATTGGTGCCCCTTGAGGATTTCTTGTTAGACATTAAAAACGGAAGATATGGAAATTTTGGAGTTGGAGAAATAAGGGCTTTCAGGTTCCAGCTTGAAAGCAACATTCAGGAGAGCGCGTACATCAAGGGTGGGGAGCTGGGAATCGGTGAAAACGAGATTGAGAGGATAATTGAGGAGAAGATTGAGGAGATAAGAAAGCTATTTTTGGAGGTTTTTGGTTGGTTGTAGAGAAGGTAATTCTTGGGATAGTTCAGGCTTTAACGGAGTTTTTACCCGTCTCAAGCTCCGGACATCTTGTACTTTTAAAGCACCTTTTTGGCTTGGAATTCAAGGGGGCGTTTTACGAGACCTTTTTACACACAGCAACCTTTTTATCCGTGATTTTCGTTTTGAGGGATAGGATCTTTAACCTTGATAACCTCAAGAGGTATATCCCCCTTTCCATGGTTGGGATATTACCGCTTTTTCCCGCGGTTTTTTTCTTGAAAGAGCTTGAGGGAACCTTTGAAAATCCCAAAATTTTACCCTTTACCTTTCTTATAACCTCCCTATTTCTCTTCCTTACCCTTTTCTTTAAAGGGGGTAAGAAGGGGGCGAATTTTAAAAACTCTTTAATTATGGGGCTTGCCCAAGCTTTGGCACTTCTGCCTGGGGTCTCAAGGTCAGGTTCAACGATATCAACGGGCTTGTTTTTGGGTATGGATGGGGAGGAAGCCTTCATTTTATCCTTTTGGATATTTTTACCCGCAAGCATTGGCGCCTTCATCCTTGAAAGTAGGCATATTGAAGGTGTAAATCTTGGAATTGAGGACGTTTTTGTCTGGCTCATAACCTTTGTTGTTGGCGTTTTCGCCTTAAAGGTCTTGAGGAGAGCACTTTTGGGAAGGTACTTTTGGGCATTTTCCTTATACACACTCTTCCTTTCGCTTTTGTCCTTCTTTCTCTTTTTTCCCATTTAAAATTGTAGTCTATGAAAAGGTTGTTATTTGCCCTTTTGCTACTGGTTCCCCTTCTAACCTTTGCGGATAAAAAGGGTAAGGGAGGGATGAGGAAGGAGAAGGAGCTGGTAGGCGTAGTGACGGGGGCACTTTGCGGGATAAAGCATCAGGTTTGCTCCCACTCAAGGGGCGAAAGGTACGAACTTTTGGGGATATTGGATCGCAAGAAGGGGTTTTTCTACATAGCCAACGTACCACAGGATATCCTACAAAAGTTCTTCGGTGAGGAAATTAAAGTTGAGGGTAAGGTGCATAGGGAAAGGGCGACGATTATAGCGGACAGGATCCTAAAGGGAGACAATGTGGTTTGGGAAGGGGGCGAAAAAACTAATCCAAAGTAATTGCGTACTTAAAACCTTTACCCTTCGCCATATTTTCAAAGGCGAGGTTGATATCCTCTAACCTGTAGAAACCGCTTATAAGGAATTCAAGTTTGCGGAAATTTTGTAAGAGAAAGTTGTAAGCTTTTCTTACGCTAATTGGCGTGTGATGAAAGGAGGTTAGGATCTGGATCTCGTTGTAATGTATAAAAGGTTGATCCAAAAAGATCCCCTCCCCCTCCTTAAAGCCCGCAAACAAAAATAAGTACCCCCCCTTATTTACAAGGTTCAAGCCCGTTTTTACGACATCGGAATTTGCGGTTGTGTCTATGACAAGGTCAAATCTCTCACTTAAATTTTCAAATTTAACCCATTTTACCCCAGCATTTTCAGAAATTTTTTTCATCTTTTCTTCGTTCCTCCCACTAACTAAAACATCCTTACCGAGCTTGGAAAGTATTATGGAGAACATGGCGGATATTGAACCACTCCCAAGAATTAAAACACTATCAACATCATCTATTGGTAATTTTTCCAAGGCATGAAATACGCAGGATAGAGGTTCAATTATGGGGGCTATGTGGAAGGGAAGTTCCGAAGGCTTTTTAAAAAGGTTTATTTTAACCACCTGTTGGGGGATAAGCAGGTATTCGGCGTATGAGCCTATGACCATATTTTTCTTTAAGTTTTCGCACAGGTTGAACTTTCCCCTCATACAGTTCTCGCATTTGAAACATGGGGCGGTATTCACCCCAAAAACCTCATCCCCAACCTGAAAATCCTCAACCCCCTCACCCAAGCTATAAACTATCCCACTGTACTCATGCCCGAAAGGTCCTTCCCTCAAAATGGGATGTCCCCTTAAAAAGGCCTTCAGATCCGTCCCATCCGTTAAAGCAACTTTTACCCTTATTACCAATTCACCGTATCCCGGCTTCGGTTCCTCAACCTCCCTTATCTCCAACCCC
>Ga0326760_1001472_pt1 | contig 10520 bp, 11 predicted proteins | sample GCREP_S_FD_207668 | JGI IMG/M metagenome (GOLD analysis project Ga0326760, IMG submission 207668) | Hot spring sediment microbial communities from Geyser Creek Basin, Yellowstone National Park, WY, United States - GCR.EP_S | ecosystem: Environmental > Aquatic > Thermal springs > Near-boiling...
AATCTGAGTCGCTCCGGCGATGCGCGGGGAGCCGTAGCCAGCGCCGGCTACTCCAACCGGTAGTCTAGCCCGGTCAAGGATGCGGGCCTCTCGAGCCCGTGACCCGGGTTCAGGGGAGAACCCGCCCAAAAATCCCGGCCGGGGCACCATGTCGTTTCTGTACCGTCTAATGGACATATGTTCAATTCGGCAGGTCTGCTGTGGTTTGTTCCGCGTAAGGTCAGGCTCGACATTTCGATTCAATATCGGCTGACTCACAGCAATGCCGGCTTTAAGGATGCAGAAAGGCATCGGTTGAAAAAAGAGGGTGTCTTTTCAGGATTTTTTCCGCGATCTCTCTCTGCCTCGGCGTGCCGTTTTTCGCCTTTTCGGCGAGGTAAAGCGCTATGGCCCACCTGATTTCGCCGTCCCTCTCCGCCAACCTCAAGAGGTCTGCCGTGGCGATGTAAACCACGTAGTTTGGGCCTGATTTCACAATGTTGGGCCTCAGCTCAGCCGCCTTGAGTTTGTCGGCGGCGGCGTGCGCTTTTTCTAGGTCGCGGGTGAAGTATTTAGCGATGAGGGAGCCGCCTCTGCCGCTCACCAGCTCTAGATACATAACGACGCCCGCCACAGTTATGCTATTCTTCTGCTTGGCGGCGGCTCTAAAGCTGTCGTCTGTGGCCAGCTTCACGACAATCCACTTGTGGGCCTTCAGCACATCAAGCAAAACGCCGTATACGCTCGCCGACTCCCTGAGCTTTACAAACGCCTCTTTGCCGGAGGCGACTAGGGCCTCGTATGTGCCAACGCCTAAGCCCAGCCTCCAGGGCTCCTTAGCGGCAATTGACAATACATACTTTCCCCGTAGAATCTCCTTCCTAGCATTCCCATCCCCCAGCCACGCAGTGAGGAGGGGCGCCCACTCCCCACGTCTGAGGTAGTCCGCAACTAAGCTTATCGCATCGTTCTTGCTCCACTTCTGTCTCCAGCTCTTCGCCTTACTGTATACGTGAATGCTTATCCCCTGGTGTGTCAGCGTAACTGAAGCGGTATATGTGTAAACTACTCCATATCTCGTCGCAATCCAGGCAAACACCTGCCAAGGCTGTGCAGTTTGCATGAAGGGTCGGCCGTCTGCCTCGCCTTCGTCGCTTGCCCTCCAGCCCAGCTGAAACAGCTCAAGCCTCTCGCGCAGAAGCTTCAACACGTCGGGGAAATGCGCCGAGGCGCTTACGCCGTGGATTATAATGTACGGAGCAAAGCCCCCTCTTACATACATCCACGTCCCGTCCGGCGCGTACAGCTTGTTGCCCTCCAACCTGTACGTGCCCTCGGCTACGGCCTCGTACAGCGCCGTCAGCTTCTCCTTGGCCTGCGTCCACGCCTCCATCAGTAGCCGCTTCATTGTGTCCCGGAAGTGGAAGAGTTGCTTCTTCTCCTCTTCCGAGAGCTGAAACGTCTCGGCGATCTTCTGTGTCGCATACTCGACATAGGTAATCCATCCCGGAAATACCCAATCCACCGGCCCCCGCAAGACGCCGCGCCTAGAGACGTGCTCAAGCACCTCCTCCAGCGTCGGCGGCTCGGCGGGCCTCAGCGCGAGCTCCAGGCGTTCTTTTATCTTGTTTCTATCCATGACCGTGGTAAATGCCACTGTGTATGATGAACTGTAACGACTTCATCTCTCCTCGCAGTCCGTCACAACCCCCGCACAGGTACTTCCCCACAGGTACAGACTTACAGGTCTAATTACACCTGTAAGGAAGTACCTGCAAGTCTGGACCTGCAAATCATATACCCAAGCGGCAGGGCAGAGCCGGTCTGTACACGCGAATCCGCCTAGATAAAACCCTCGGGCAGAGACGCCTCTTGCGCGCCGGGGCCTCCGTCTCTCACCCCGTCCCACGTCTTGGCCCTGGGCTTGAGCTTCGGCGGCGGGTGAGGGGGGCGGTGTCTGCCGGGCGGCGGGAGGGTGGGGCGGGCCGGCTCGTAGACCGCGGCCCGTGGGGCGTACCACCCGGGTGGCGGGTGGGGAGGCTTCCTCGGCCTCTCGGCGGGGGTCTTCGCGGCGTAGGGCGGCCGGTGGGCTTTGTGCAACCACGCCTCCCAAGCCAGGGCGAGCGGCTTGCTTCTTGTGCACGCAAGGACGTAGGCGGCGTCGGGCCGGAGGCCTCTGACGGCCGCAGAGGAGTGGCCCTTGAAGTGTATGCGCAACCTCTCCTCATCCGCCCGGAGGAGCCGGCGTAGGCTATCCTCCCGTCCGCCGCGAGGAGGTAGACGCAATACCACCCCACATCATACATTCCGGTTTAAAAGCCGCTGAAGAGCCTGAGCCTAACGCGCTTGCAGGTGTTGACTCGCAGGGATTTCCTTACAGGTCTAATTACATCTGTAAGTCTGGACCTGTGAGGAAGTACCTGCAAAGAACTGTCTTCGGCCCGGCGTTCCGCCGCCGCGCTGGGAGACTTCTCACTCAGACTTGCCCTCTCTTATACTCTCTCTTAGGCGTATTAAAGAATATGTCTAGCCCTGTTTCTATAGATATAAAGGAGGGGAACGGGGCTTCCCTCGGCGGGGCCGGGTGGGCGTCGGCGGCTGGGTGCACTGTGGGGGTCTCTGGAGAGGTGCGAGGGCGGAGCGGAGGGGTCGGTTGCGCTGAAGGTGGAGTACGCCAAGAGGCAACACTACGTGAAGATTGTGGGCGTGGCGCAGTGGGAAGAGTGGGCCGACGCGGGCGCCGTGATTAGGCTGAACGCCACCGTGGTAGGCGGGGTGGAGTACACGCCGGCCGATGTTGTAACCGTGACCAGCCCCGGCGTCTACAGACCACTCTTCTACGCCATGTACAGAACCGTGGCGAGAGACGTGTTGGGCGTGTCTAACCCACTCGCCACCGTGAAGCTCTACAACGCAACGGCGAGTCCCCTCCCAGACGGCTCCGCCGTAGTTACGGCTTACACCAAAGAGCTCTGCCAGCCAACCGTCGAGACGCCCCCCTTCAGCACCTGCACAGCCGCCGTAGCGGCAACTGCAACAGCCATCGCGCTGAAGAAGAGGAGAAAATAAGACAAGTTTTTCCTTTCAACCAAGTACTTCCTTACAGACGCATTCACACCTGTGAAGAAGTACCTGCAGACACGATTCATCGTTTTGCGATGCCGTGAGCATAGAGCTTTTGCACCATGGAACTCTGCGGTTAAAGACGTCCAAAGTTGGTTCAACAAAGCAGAGACGGTTTAGGCGTCAGCTTAAGTACATTGAGGTGACGTGTCTATTTTTCCCAACGTGGGAAGAGGTTGTTCACATAGTTCCACACATCATAGCATGCTTTTCGCAAGGCGGCGTCAGCGAACCCATGACCCCGTGACCCGGGTTCAAATCCCGGCCGGGGCACTATTCTCTTCATTTACCGTATCAATTAAGGGTGCCGTTTTGCAACAACGGCGCGCCGTTTCCAAAAGCATGCGAAAGAACGTCCAAAAGCGGCGTTCAAGACAACACCCAACGTTATCCAAGGCACTAACGCGCCGCGCTCAGCCTCGCCTTGAGGTACTCCGGGTCTTTCGGCAAGTATCTAAGCGCCGTCCTGTACCCCACGCCTGTCAGCTTGTACGCCTCTTTCAGCGTGAAGCTCCTCATCACCAGGTCGATTATGCGGCGGCGCGTAGCCTCCGACCACTTCGGAGACCGGCCGACGTGTTTGCCCTGGGCCTTCAGCCGTGCGAAGGCATCCCTTGTGCGTTCGCGTATGAACTCCCGCTCCATCCCGGCGGCCCACCCCAGCACCGAAATTTTGAGTTGTCGGATGCGGGGGTCGATGGACTGGAGCCGCTCCTTCCTGACGCTCAGCAGGAGCTTGCCCCTGGACTCCAGCTCCTTAACCACAGCCGCCAGATTCCACAGCGACCTCGCCACTCTGTCTAGGGGGTACACGACGACGTCGTCGGCAGACTCAAGCAGTTGCGCCACCTTCTGCCAGCCCGGTCTCTGGGCGGGCGACAGGGCGCCGGAGACGTCGACGTCTCTGACAACGTCTACAATCTGGTGCCCCTCTCCGCGGCCCACTTGGATATGGCGTACTCCTGGTTCTCCGGTCTCTCGTCCTCACTAGAGACTCTGACGTAAGCAATGAGACGAAAACTCATATTCCCTGGCGTCTTGACGGTTTGCACTTGTCCTTCACCTCGCAGTGGTCTTTGTATTCGCATCTTTCGCACTTCCAGCACGCGGGCGGCAATATCTCCCCGCCCTCTTCAGCCGCCTTGAACCCTTTCAGCGTTCTCTCCACGTCGCCGTAATCGGCCTCCCCCTCCCACTTGTACAGCCTCAGGTCTGCGCACGAGAATATCTCGACGACCCACCGCCTCTTGTTGAAAAGCCACGCGTAGATGTTTGCTTGAGTCCTCGTGACGGGCAATACGGAGTTGTCGATCCGCCATTTGTACATGGCGGAATTGCTGAATACCGTCGACTTGAACTCGTAAACGAAATCCTCGCCGATGCCGTCAGGCGCGCCAACAATGACGTATCTGTCCCACTCTTTTGCCCAGAAAATAGTGGGCATTTCTACGCTAATTTCTTCTAGCGACCTCCCCCTTTCTTTTCTGTCCGACACTGCGCATCTGGCCCTTAGCTCCTCTCTGCAAATATCGCCGTATTCGCCTTTTATCAAGTCACATTCATCGACTTCCTTACCTCCTTCCCCAAGTACGATAAGTTTGTCGTCTCTTCTAATAAGGGTACGGTTATTCTCTCTGTATCCTCCTGCCGTCCTCTCCACAACTGATTTCAAGACCTCGTCGGGAGCGCGCTTTTTGTAAAAGCGGTCTACAAATTCAAGCAAGCGAAGTCCCCGTCCCCCATCCATCTGCATTAGCCCGTAAATTAACAACTTAGCCATCTCCTTGTCAAGATCAGGCGTTATCACCCTGGCGCTTTCGAAGACGTAGTTTGCGAAAACGCCCAGCTCGTAGTCTCTGACTCTTAGTAGTGACTGTTGTGCACGCTACCAGAACTGCGCCAGATCAGAGGCGCCGACGAATACCAACTTGTCCTCAGGGACGCCGCGCCTCTTCTTCTCAAGCCTCAGAAGCTCAAGCCGGTTGATGCGTTCCGAAGGCTCGCGCTGGCGTTCTCCCACGTCGTTGCTCATGTCCAAGGGGCATCTTTGGTTTAATAAATTGGTTTTCGGACCGCTCTTCGTCTTTCGACGCCCTCACGTAGGCAACGAGCCTTATTTGTACTTGCTGAATTTAACTCCTCTCTTCTTCTCTACCTCCTTCACCATGGCCATCAGCCTGTCTAGGTTGAGGTAGTTCGGGCCTGTGAATTCGCCGGTGTCTATCTCCCCGAGAACCCAAGCAAGGGCGTCTGCGACGTCGCAGGCGTACGTGAAAGCTGGGTCGTCTAAGTACTCATCCTCGCCGTAGTCGGCTATGAAGCCCGTGATGCGCTCCAGCAACTCCTTCAACTCCCTAACCTCCTGCGGGCTTCTTACTGCCATGTCATAAGGGGTATTTTCTGCTTCAAAAGAAAACTTGGCCTTTCGGCGCCTTGCGCATAAATCAGGCAGTTCTGTCCGCAGAGACGGCGTTTTAAGCAACTGTGACGTAAAGTGATTACAGCCCCCGTCCCTGCTCCCTGCAGATGGTATTTAAGTAAACATAAGGAACGCTTACTTTCAGCGGCTCGACCCTGTAAACCTCCTGCACGGCCCTCGCAAAGTTGTCTACGCAGTCGACAGTCGGATTCTTTGCCTTTGTGCATTCTGCTAGCTTGTCTCCGTACGTCTTAGACTTCTCTGCCAGCATGCTGAGAAGCCGCTTAAAGTCCGCAATTTTAGTCAAGTCGCTCCTGCGTATGTGGTCTCTGTTTCCAAATATTTTTACTAACACAGAACAGATTTCCAGCACCTCGCGCGGCGGGGTAGGCGGCTTGATCTGGTCGGCAGCCCTCTCTGCCAGCACCTCCGCCATGAGTTCCATGAGTTTGTCTGCAACCTCTCTCGAATAGGCCCTTTTTCGCACCTCGTCGTAGCCGGCAAGCAACCGTGCTACATCTGCACGCACGTGAATCACGGTTGCGCGCTGGATAGTTACCGGCTTGGGCGACACGACAATATAAAGCATTTTCTCGCAGACATGTTGTATCGGAATGTTGCCGGAGTCCCTCCTCACCTTCACTTCAACGCAGGTGCAGTCCTTAAGGAAGAGGTCAGGTCTGCTGGCGATTTTCAGCGCTCGTTGACAACTCTCGACCTTTGCGACCTCCAGCTTCTCCTTGAGCTTCGCCACAATGTATTTGTGTAATATGCCCTCGTAGGATTGTAGGATTTCTCCGCCTAGCGGCCGCCTAGCGCCCAAGATGAAGGTGATTGCGTACCTAATGCCAAACCCCCTCTTCAGCATTTCCACGACGATGCGCTCTGTGGCTTCGTCGAGCCCGCCGCCGGAGAGCTTCCTAATGAACTTCACGGCGTCTTCGTCCTGGCCTATCGCAAGCGTGATCTGCATGATCGGCTTAATGCGACCGTACCTCGCGATACCGCCCTTCGCTGTCAGCGCATTCATAAATGTAGTGAGATCCTTTAATTCATGGAGCGAAATTATGACGTAAGCGTCTAGCCCAAGGTCGTCTAAACCGCGCAGGAATTGTTCCAGCTTCTCAACATCGGCAGGCACATCATCGAGCAATACCAAAAGCGGAAGCCTCCGCACCTTTCCGGTCACCCGCAGGGCAGCCAGTAAGCTCAGGATGAAGTCAGGCGGTGCATGCTCTACTGGTTTGCCTGTTACTCTCTGTATCCACTCCTTGACAGTCTCAGCAACGTAATTCTTGAAGTTGTTTACAAACATGCTGAACAGCTTTTCATTGCTTGCGAATGAATAGTAAAACACGGGACCCTCCGCGACCTTTTCAAACTCCTCCTTCAGTCTTAAGAGCAGGAAGGTTTTGCCGAAGCCGGGCGGCGTTGCAATAATGTACAATGTACACGGCACTGTGCACTTCTTCATCTTCTACTATCGAGGCCCATATCTCGTTAAACTCTTGCGTCGGCAGAGCACCGAAACACTCAACGTACATCTGGTACTCATGAAAGGTCTTTAACGCTAGATGTCTGTCCAGCTCAGCACGGACGTTCTCGCACTTGTTTGAAGAGAAGAGACTCATGCCGCCTGTATCACGCCCAAGGAGGCACTTGCACCACGTACCTCAGCCCGCCGACGTTCCAGACCGCCGAGGGGTTGCCCTTGGCGGCTTCGCCAGCGTCCGGGTCGTCTGGCGGGAGGACGAAATCGGGGCCCGACTTTAGCCACGCCCTGATGTAGGCCTCGGCGGCCCTTCTATTGTGGAACATTCTCTCCAGCGCCCGCCTGTACAGCGTCTCTCTCACCTCCTCGCTGCGGCGGTAGGCCTCTCTGAACAGCGGGTCCACCGCGCCGGGCGCGACCAGCTTCTTGTTCCCCACCAGCAGAGACGCGACGAGCTCGAAGGACACTCTCGCACTGACGCCCTCCGTGCGGCCGATCCGCCACCTCTTCCTGACCCTGGAGCCGCTCAAGATCCTCTCCGCCACGTCCCGGCGGGTCCTGACCGCCGGCACCCCCGGGTTGCGCGGTATGTACACCACTAGCGTTGCCGACCGCGGCTTTAAGTACGCCATCACGCTGACTGTCGTCTCGATTCTGCCGGCCGCCTGTCTCTGGGACTGGAAGGCGGTCTTCGCGCAGGCCGCCTTTTTGCGCCTCGATTCGGCTATCATGGCCATATCAATAATTACAACTTGTTATATAAGTGTTATATAGTTGTAGTGGTGATGGGCGACTGTTGTACCATTTGCCGCAATGACAAGAGACTTAAAGGCTCAAATGTAACCAAAATATAGGCGAAAGAGCACTGGCGCGCCTGCTCCGAGCGGCATGAGTTCTGTGCCACATACAGAGGTAGCCCTACATGAGGGAGCCCCTGAGCCTGCTTAAGTAATAGGGCTACGGACGAGACGCGCTGGAAGATGCCGTCAGGCGCGGCCTCGTGGAACGATATGAAGGCAAGCGCCACGCGCGACGGCCCTACGTGTTCACAAGCTGACGGGGAGGTGCTTGCAGTCGTGCAGACCACCCTGAAAAAATTTCTTTATTTCCTCAGGGGAACACCCTAGGCGCGTGTTGCTCAAACATAGCACACAACCTTTGCTCGCAATTTGCAACATGTTAGCCCATATCTTTACGTATACGTAGCCGGCCTCAACGCCCAGCTCGAAAACGCCCCGTTGCCTGAGGAAGAGCGCCACGTCTTGGGGGACGTAGAATGCGTCTGGGTCTCCTCCCGCCCCTCTGCCCTTCCTCACGTATTTGTTGTACTTCAGCGGGGTCAGCAGAGAGAAGCCGTCTAGAGGAAACTCTACGTAGTAGACGCCGCTTAGGACGTCCAGCGCCTTCCGCATCACCGCATACGCTTTACCCTTCGCCACTGGGTACAGGCTGTAGGGCACGTACCCCTCGTACACAAGCGTGGCGAAGGGCAACTTCAAGCCCTTAATCTTGACCGCGTAGTCGTGCAACGACTCGGCCCTTCTGCCGATCAGCTCCGCCAGCGACAAGCCGGCGTCAAGCGGCATGCGCATCTCTACGCCGTCCTTATGCCTAAAACATCAGCGCCGAGCGTGCGCCGGGCGTAAGCGAGACGCCCGCCGCCAACAGCAGACGCGTCTGCCTAGACTCGGCGTCTAGCACAACCTTGCAGGGGAGCCACGTCTCCACGTCTTTAAAAACAGACGCTGTGGGAAAACAAGATTGTTTAAGCTTGCGCAGGCGGTTTGGCGTGCTCCTCGGCTTTGTCGGGCGGCATCATGATGTCTTTAATCGTTGAATTACCGCGTACGCTGAGGCCGCATCTAAGGCCGCGGGGATGGGAGTTGCGAAATACCTATTAACCCGGGGGAAGAGATAGGTATGCAGTTCGTAACTCGGTATCTCGAAGGCGTTCCTCTGGTGACGGTGTTCGTTCTTGAGGTGGGTGGGGTTAAGGTTGCGGTCGACCCTGGGCCCGCGTCTCTTTACTCTCCGCTAGACGTAGATGTGGTGTTCTGCACTCACATACATTTAGATCACTGCGGCTCAGCTGGGCATCTGGGGAAGCCGACTTATGTACATGAGCGATATACTAAACATGTGGTGGACCCCTCGAAGCTTTATGAGTCCAGCAGGTCTGTGTTGGGGGTTTTCGCGGAGAAGTTCGGCCGTCCGTTGCCCAACGACAAGGTTGTGGGCGTCGCCGACGGCGCTAGGCTACTCGACGCCTTTGATGCAGTGCATACTCCAGGCCATGCGCCGCATCACGTCATGTACTACTACAGAGATGGCAAGATTCTTTTCGCGGGAGACGGGGCCGGGGTGCATATCCCCGAGCTGGGCGTCGTTATTCCTACGACGCCGCCTCCCTTCAGACTTGACCTTTATCTTCAGTCTCTCGACAAGCTGAGGGGACTTGACGTGGAGGTTGTCTGTTATCCTCACTACAGTTGCACCCGCGACGTAGATCTTCTAAAAAGACATAGAGAGCAGGTGGAGACCTGGGTTGAGGTGTTGCGTGGGCGTTTAGATCTGGCGGTAGAGGATGCCCTGCGGCTCTTGGCCAAGGAGGATGAGAACGTGGCTAAGGTTGTGGACGTCGGCGGCCTACACCTAGACTTCTATCTGCGGTTTAGCGTATTGGGGTTTATGGAGTACCTACGTCAAAGCGCCTCCTCCTCGTAGGCGGAGGCCACGGCGAGCAGTACGTCTTCGTCTCTTGCCGCTATTTGAAGCCCCACAGGCAGCCCCGAGACGGGCGCAGGCACCGAGATGGCGGGATGGCCCGTCAAGTTGAAGAGCTCTGTGTAGGCCAGGAGCTTCGGCCTAGCCGCGATATTTGCGGCCTCGTCTATTGGGACGGCCTCTGTGGCTGTGGTGGGGGACACAACTACGTCGTATGTCTTGAAGAGGGTGTTGAAAAACTGAGTGGCCTCCTCCTTGACCTTCTTCGCAGTTATGTAAGCCACGGCAGGCAGGGCGGCCCCCGCGCTGAGCAACGTGGCCACGTCCCGGCCCATGTAACTTATAGAGCTCCTCAGATAGTCGTAGTAATTGGTTGCGGCTTCAGACAGCAGAATTGCCGCCCTGGCCGCGGAGAACTTAGAGGCTTCTATAAACACCTCGTCTCTCACCCCGCCGATGCCTTCCAAGGCTTCTACCGCTCTCCAAAAAGCCTTCTCTACATACCTCGTCGGCTCGGCGACCCCCATCAACACGGCAAATCTAAACCTTTTGATCGTTGGGAGCGGCTGCGGCGCCCAGCCCACCGCCGACAGAATCCTTACAAGGCTCCGGACAGACCTCGCCATGAAGCCCACGTGGTCAAGGCTCTGCGCCAGGGGGTAGACGCCGTCGACGGGGATTTTGCCATAGGGCGGCTTATAGCCCACGACGCCGCAAAGCGCCGCGGGTATCCTCACAGAGCCTCCCGTGTCTGTGCCGATGCCCAAGTCCGCCACTCCTATC
>Ga0326760_1001473_pt1 | contig 10516 bp, 5 predicted proteins | sample GCREP_S_FD_207668 | JGI IMG/M metagenome (GOLD analysis project Ga0326760, IMG submission 207668) | Hot spring sediment microbial communities from Geyser Creek Basin, Yellowstone National Park, WY, United States - GCR.EP_S | ecosystem: Environmental > Aquatic > Thermal springs > Near-boiling...
TTGCATGGTGGAGTGAAGAGAAAAGGAAGGAATTGGAGGCTTTGGTGTCAGCAACTCTCACTCTTACGGTAGAGTGCCTATCTATCGGTCGGATTTATGAAGCCTCTTTGCGATGGAACTGGACTGAGGAAGAGCGGAAGCACATTAGCAGTTGCGCTCATTGTCGCAGTGCTTTTAGCAAAGTTTCAAAGCAAGTCTGGCATCCCTCGTCAAGGCAACTGTGGGACTATGTTGTGAGGAACCGATTGAGGGAAAGCGAAAGGTTAGATATCCGCTACCATTTAGAGGAGGACAAATGCAGAAGGTGCACACTCATTGTCGAAAAGATTCTGCAGCCAATAGCGACCACATTGGGGTTTCCTATAGCGCGACAGCCACGACTTGAGGAAGAAGCCGTGCTATACAGTATAGCGTTTGAAATAGCGTTTGAAGAAGATAGAAAAGCCGTGCTACATAAACCTGCACCTCTCCCCTTGTCACTTGTATTTGCCATTGCGACCCCAACACCGATTGTTTTGACAATGGCAGGGTTTGCCGGAGAGGAAACTGAGGGGGTGAAAATCGCGGAAGGCGACTTTAAAGCGGAGTTGAAACGCAAACCAGAAGGTTGGATTGCCCGCGCCGAGGCATTCAATGTTCCCGAAGGCTCAAAGGTTAGGTTTGAATGGGTGACACCGGAGGGTGTTGCGAAAATCGTGAAGGAAGCAAAACTAAGAAGAGCGTTCCGAGATTGGTATTTTGCTGAAGAAAAGTTTGCCTCCTTGGAGGAACAACTTGGAGAAGGTTATTTTGTGGCAGTTCTGATACTTTCCTAAAAAAGGCTTATTCCGACAATTTCGCTCATATGTATGCTTGACAAGCACCTTTCCTTACTGTGCTTTTTTAGCTTGCCAACCAAAGATACTTACCTGCTTGAATAGCTTGCCATCCTTTTTGTGTCAATCGTGGGACAGTATATCTTTGTCCTTGTAATTCTCGTTGCACAAAGTAGATATAGCCCTGACGGTGAAGCGTTTCAAAGGCTTGGTTAACTTTATTGTGGGCATTGTTAGCACCTCGCATCGCCCCAAACCAGGGACATCTTTGTGCCCGTCGCAGCCTGACCCTTCGCCTTTGCCCGTCGAAGGTATGTTGAACTAGGGCATATTCTTCACCTAAAAGGATTCGCTTTAGAGCCTCCAAACCAAAGGGATAATCTAACCGCTCGTTCCACTCCACGACACGCAAAGCAAGATAAGATGGGTCAAGGACATCAACAATCTCCCTTATCTCTTCTACGCTCACTTCCCTCCAGGGAAGTTCCATGTTAGGATCACAAAGATCGCAACATGGTGAACGACGCTCTATTTGTTGTTCACCGAAATGTTCCAGCAAAAATTTTCGGCGACAATCGCCAAATCGAAGACTTTCTGCATATTGCTTTATCACCTCTAAGTTCCGCTCCATCTCAGCACGAATCCTGTGAACATCAGCTCTCTCTAAATCGATAGGTTGTTTTTGTTGCAACTTTTCCAGTGCCTCCAAAAAGTAGCCTCGGTCATAACGCCGATAAATCGCCCAACCTTTACCTGCCAATTCCGTCAAAAATGCATCCAACTCTACCGGGTCGACTTTCAATTTCTTTGCTGCCTCTAAAATGTCAAGGAAAACATCTCGTCGGTCAGAAAGACCAAAAGTAGAGACTAAACCATCCAACATGGCTTGCTGCGTTTTTGAGATATTTTCCCTTAGCCATTCCCAAGTGCGGTTAAGTAACATACTGCCTTTCAAAGCGAAGTTATATCCGCGCCTCACAAATCCTGCCTTTTCCAGAAAGTGAAGAGCCACATCCAATCGTTCTTCTTCAATGCCTATCTCATCGCAAAGTTCTTTTGGAGAGACCAAAATGCGATTCTTATCATCTATGCGCTTCCTCAACGACTCCAATAAAGCATCAAATTCTTCTTGGCTTGGAAACGCCTGCTCAATGAAATAGCGTTGAATTCTTAGATCACTGTGATGATACAACAAAATGCAATATGCGGGTTGTCCGTCTCGTCCTGCTCGCCCTGCCTCTTGAAAATAAGACTCCACATCGCCAGGGATGTCGTAGTGGATGATATAGCGGATGTCGGGCTTGTCGATTCCTAAGCCAAAAGCTTTTGTCGCAACGATGATTCGGATGGTTCCTTCTAAAAAAGCTTCTTCCACATCCGCTCGACTTATCGGGTCCATTTGACCGTGATAACAACGCACATCGAAATAATGCAGTTTGAGCCAGCGGGTTAAGTCCTCTGCTTCCCGAACAGTCGCCGTATAAATGATGGCGCATTCTCCTCGTTGTTGAACTGCTCGCAGAATTTTCAACAAGACACGACGCTTATCATTGCGACTCTTGATACGGTCTGGAGTGCTGCGGTTATTGATTACGATAAACCTCAATTCTGGTCGGTCAATAGAACGAGTGATAAGTTCGAAAGGTCGTAATTTGCCCAGACCTAACGCTTCTCGAATAGCTTTTTGTGTCTGAGCAGTTGCCGTTGCTGTTAAGGCAACTATGGGTGGGCGGTCATCGCCAAACATGTTAGGAATGCTCAGGAAATCGGGACGGAAATGATGTCCCCACATGTGGACGCAATGAGCTTCATCTACCACGATTTGCAATATTTTGCTTTGACGGACAGCATCTACCAAAGCAGGGTCGCGGATGCGCTCGGGAGCAATGTAAACTAACCGAACTTGTCCCATTCTCATCCGACGCAAAACTTCCTCCCGTTCTGCTGCGCTTTGACCGCTAACAATGTAGTCAACAACATGCAGACCTCTGGCCCTCAACTTGTCCACTTGATCACGCATAAGGGCAATGAGAGGTGAGAAGACCAATGTAACTCCATCCCTTAGAAGCCCTGTGATTTGGAAGATGAACGATTTGCCAGCACCTGTCGGTAAGACTACCAAAACATCTTTGCCCGCCAAAACTGCTTTAATAGCTTGTTCCTGTTCTGGACTGCGGAACCCTTTAAAACCAAAAATCTCTCTCGTTGCCTCTAAAATCTTCTCTCTCCATCGCTCATATTCCCCCTCGCTGATAAAGTCGGGTAGGCGATACTTTTGGAGCAGTCGTTCTATGTCTGTTATCGCTTCCTCTCGGATGCAAGGGAAGAAAAGCAACCGACGATCCCAATCGAAATGTTTAAGGTGCGGATTTTCCTTCATGTGGCAGGCGATGAGTTCATAAAGGGTTTGACGATTTTCTTCCGCCTCCTTCACTCTGTCGTCCCTAATGGCTGGTGGCAAGGAATCAAAGACCATTTGTCGATACAAAGCTGTCCGCAACCGTTTGTCCATGAAAAGCACTACACCCCAATCTTCTTTCTTACGAACAAGTCTCCCAAATCCTTGTTTAAGTTGCAGGATGGCTAAGGGAAGCAGATAATCCCGCCATTCACTCTCGCCCTTAGAGAAGACTTCTTCCCGCCTCGCTTCCACGACAGGGTCAGAAGGAGACGGAAACGGCAACTTCTCAATGATCAAGTAGCTAAGAGAAGGTCCAGGCACATCAATCCCTTCCCAGAAAGACTTAACTCCTAACAAGATAGATTCCTCTCGCTGCGCAAATTCCTCTTTCAATTGCCATCGTGCAATTCCTTCTTGTTGCCAAAAGACGGGCAAGTTTGTTAGCGCTTTCTCTAATTCTGTCGCCACTTTTTCCATACGGTCTCTGGCAGTGTGAAGCACCAAACCTCGTCCTTCCGTAAATGAAAAAAGACATATCAACTCCTGAAGTAAGGCTTGAGTGAACTGTTCTATCTCCCTGTAATGAGCGCTAAAGCGCAGATAGTTAGGTAAAGCAAAAATTACTTGCTTCCGATAGGTCTCCTCAAAAGGATTTGGAAGTTGGATAAGATTATCGTCAGTGATGAAGCTGTGCAATCCTAATCTGTCAAGGAAAAATCCAAAACCCTTTTCAGCAACGGTTAAAGTCGCTGAAGTAAAAACTAAAGAACGACACTTCCGATAAACTCGTTCGTTCAAGGCTTCTCCGACATGGACAGGCGCTCTCTTTAACGCCCATTGAGAACCATCCGCATCGGATAATTCAACCCAGTGGACAACCTTTAGCGGGTCAAAATCTACACGCAGAATAGCCTCCAACAAAGTACACAAACCTTCCTGCGGGTCAAAAAGTCGCCGCCCAACAATTAGCAATTCTTTTACTAAACGCTTCGCTTCCTCTGTGTTTTTGACTCGAAGATGTTCTTGAACTTTCTCTAAATAAACTTTTAAATGTTTTAACTCCCTCAGCAAATCCTTGTGAGCCTCTGTCAACTGGCGCCATGATTGCCATCGGTATGGCGACGATTTTAAGCGTAAAGTTGCTCCATATCGGGAATCAATCTGAACACTCTCTCGCCGAAGACATTCCCGAAGATGTCCACCAAATTCCATCACCATTCGCCGAACCAAACGCACCCGACCCATCGCTGCCCTTACAGCACTTTGTCCTTCTTCGTAACCCTGCAACTCCGCCATCGCTCGCACCAACAAACCTCGGTCATGGCGAATTGTCAGCAATTCATCTAAAACCGCCTCCAATGCTTCCCTTGAAACTTCCTCCGTCAATGCGTTAGTTGCTGCCTCCTCCAAATTGTGGGCTTCATCTATGACGAGATTTAGCCCTTCACCCCAATCGGGTTTTGACAGCAAAAGGGCATGATTGATGATGACAACTTCAGCGTTCTTCGCTTGCTCTGATGCTCTTGAATAAAAGCAGTGATAAAAGTAGCGGCAATCGTTTTCATTGCACCATTCACTCTCAGATTGTACTTTTTCCCTCAAACGACGGGTTACAGGGAAACGCTGCTGCCACCAATAACTCAGTTGTTCCAAGTCCCCCTCTTCAGAGCGTTCGGCAAAGCGAAGTAACATTAGCAAACTCAGTTTCTCTTCAAAGGACACCTGCCCTGTCTCCTCACCCCAAAAAGCATCGCAAAAAGCGTTCCAAAGTCGGGTCAGGCAAAGGTAGTTTGTGCGTCCCTTCAAAATAGCAACGGTAAATTCAGGGATAACCTTGCAGATTTTTTCGCCTAACTCCCTTTTCAACTGGTCTTGCAAAACCTTTGTGTAAGTTGCCATCAAAACTTGCTTACCGCTCGCTTTGGCGTAGAGCACTGAAGGCAGAGCGTAAGCGATAGTTTTTCCCGTTCCTGTCGGTGCTTCAATCATTCCAAACTCGCCACGCCCTAAAAGCCTTGTCACTTCCCGAATCATTCGTTCTTGGGCTTCTCTCTGCTCCATTTGGAACATTTGCCTCATGCGTTCGTAAAACTCCATCACCATCTTTTCATCAAAGGCAACCGATGGGTCTGGTTGACGCAAAGCAGTTGGTGTCGTAAATGGGTTGGGCAAATAAATCAAGTCACTCAAATCCTTTGGACATCCATCAAAGTCAAGGGGCGCTTCAACCCAATCCCCTAAGTTACCGCTTAGACGGCGAAGGTAGACTTTATAGGCTGGCTTGGCTTGTTTTAAAGATGCCTGGGCTTCTTTGAGTAAAAGATATAAAATGACGCAGTCAAAAAGTGCTGAGTGAAACAGCGCTGTCAGATTGGTAACTCCCATTTGTGCGGAGATGCCCAACCGTTCATCCAATCTCTTCACTTCGTCCCAGCGCTCCCCTTCTGGGACAAATCCGAAATGCTGGGCAAGGCGCTCTATAGCGTGGGATGAGAATTCGGGAAAAGCCAAGCAAAGCAATTCCAGTGAGTCCACCAACGGATGTTCAGAAAAACTTTTGTCGTGCTTGCACAGAAACTGAATGTCAAAGAAAGCGTTATGAGCAATTAGTGGCAACTCCCCAATAAACTCTTTAAACTTTGTTATCGCTTGTTTTTGAGTTCCTGCCCCCCGAATGCGTCGCTCCAACTCCAACTCCCTGAAATGTAGGCGTTGTTTCAACGCTATGGGAATAGGTTCTGTTGGCACGCGGGCAAATTCGTTAAAAACTTCTACTGCTTCTCCGTTGATGATCTTTATAGCGCTGATTTGAAAGAAATCCCCTTGTTCAGGCTGAAGGGAGTTTGTCTCCAGATCAAAGACGACATAGGAAGTCAATGGCGGCAGAGAACACAAAGTGGAAGGCTTTGCTTTCGGCTCTTCTTCAGAGAGTTCTTCATCAGTTGATGGCTCTGGTTCGGTGACCAACTCCCGCAGGGTAATTCGTCCGTCAGGGAAACGATAAAAGTCGTTGTGCCCCGTCAACTTCTCAAGGTCATCTTCTGTCACACCAGAAAAACCGCGCCTAAAAAGTTTTCGCCTCAATTCTGCAACGGTTAATCCATTCGGATGGTCTTTCAATATTCGCTTAACCTCTTGTCCGACAGGAGACTTAATCGGAAACGACATAGATTTCACCTTCCGAATCTTGCTGTCATATAAAAGCCTCTCTCCTTCAACCATCTCTCTTTCTCCGAACCTACATCAATCCGTTCATTCCTCTCCACAACAATGACGAAAGTCTCAGGATCGTAGAAAATGAAACGGGAAGCAAAAGGCTTTTTGTATATCCATTTATCATCTATATATTCTAACTGTTCACAATCGCTTAGAAGATGCTCTAATTCTGACAAGATTATTGTCTCGTCTGTTTCCTCGCAAATTATTCCCAATACTGATTTCAAAATTTCTCGAGCAGTTAGGCCAATTTCATTGTTGTGTAAGTACTCAATAATTACCCGTAAGTGATTTTTAGACAAAACAATCCAACGATCGTTCGGTAAACAGATAATACCATCTATATCGTTGATTGTGTGTAGTAAATGCGAATTAGCTAATTGCTCCATAAAAGCCCTTTCTGTTTCATTGAGTCTCCGGGCACTAGCGAAACTCTCCAACTGGCGCTCTAATTCAATATATGCTTTTATGTTACATAGACTGACTGGTTCTTTCGTCGTTACAAGTAATTTATAAATTTCTGTTTGTTTACTTTTTATGAGTTCTTGCACATATCTTTCTACTCTCGTTTTTGTGTCTGGATATGCTAATCGCCAATGATCATTTTCACAGATGAATTTATCCACCCTAGTTTCTAAAACCCGTAACATCCCCTCTTCATCTTGGAGTTGATTATGCACTTTCTGCAAAAGTCGTAAAAGGAGTTTTGTAGGTATAGGACATCGTGCAAACCAAAAGATAAGTTCTGCTTTCGTAACAAAGGGGCAAGCAGGATCAATGTGCCAAACAGTTAATCCCCATTTCTCGTCACTTGTTGGTTGAAAGCGAAACGGTTCTTGTTTCAAAATATCCTGCACTATTTGCTCCTCAATTCCTAGTTCCTTTGCTATTTCCAAAGTGCTCATCGGCTTATCTCGTTCGGCTATAAGAAGCCAGATTTGTTCACCATTTGGCTTCCGCATTGAGAGACACCACCCAAAGCCCAGAAGTAAATGGTGCTTGACCTCAGGATTGATCACTGCCCTAAGCGCTTGGCAAGTTGCACCAGCCAATTTAACACGATGTCGCTGTAGGCGATGTCTAAACACCGGCTTGGGTTGTAGTGCCCCTGTTGGATAGCGACTTCCTTGAATGCTTTGACCGCTTCCACGATTTGCTGGGTGGCATCGTTCTGCTCTCCTAATTCTTCCACCGCAACCGTTGCAATGATCGTGACGGCGACTAACTCCCTTGCCACATCCCAAAAGCGCCTCATGTCCTTTCCCCCCTGTATCGTTGTTTTATCGCTTCTAGGCCTTGAACGCCAAGACCCTTAAGCCAACTATCCACGATGTTTACCAAACCTTGGTTATACATCGCATCCAAAGCCCAACGCACTGGCCTTGGTAGCAGCGAAACGACATTCACTTCCTTCAAATCATATCCTTTCAAATCATATCCTTTGCTCTTACCCATAATCCCGACAGCCAGCACAACCCATGAACCTTCCTGCTCAAATGTGAGGGAGACAGGAATGTCAACATCTTCTTGAGTAAGATGCTTCCATTCAATTTCCTTTAACGGTCCTCCTCGAAGTATAGCAAAAATAGCGATTATTTGCATCTGTCTGGCTCGCACAGTAAACTCGCATCGTTGACCGACGAAAACGATTTCGGGTAAACCGACGATGCGAATTGTTGGACGACGCTCAGATGATTTTCGGATCTTGGGTTTATGAGGCAAATAACGCCACCTGCCGTTACCCAACGCTTCAAAGCATTGGTATCGGGAAAGTAAAGACAAAACTGTTTTGGGGGAACAACTGCGGATGCGGAAGAAAACGGCGTTAAATAACTCCGTATGGTGTACCCCCTTGCCTTCAGGATCAATTTGTTGAAAGGCTTTACACATCGCCTGCAAAATGCTCATCCCTGCTTGCTCTGCTTCTGCCCAAAGTGCTTGCAAATCCTCCAATCGCAATTCCGCCACGACAAGGTATGGATTACCTTCGTAGCGCATCAAGAAATCTATTTCCTCACAACAAAGTCGCCTTTGTTCGTCCAGCCGAATCAGTTTTGCTTTCACCGTTTTAGGTTGAGTTAGTGTTCTTGGGAAAAGCCGATAACGGAATTCGTCAATACGCTCCAGCCAGAGATAAGTGCCTGCAGGGATGCCATGCTCTCTCAAAGTTTGTGTAAACTGTTCTCTATCTCTATCAAGTGCTTTCAAAGTTTTATCTTCGCGATTAACCCAGAATTGTAGAGTCTTATTCATGCAAACGATTTTGATGCCTACATACTTGCCTGGTGGGAAGAAGCATGAAAGTTCGTTCGTTAGCGGGAAATAGGCTTCCACGATGTGTTGATAGGTTAGGGTTGGTAGTTTTATCGGTCCTGTCGGTGGGGGGAGGTTGCGCCAATCCTGCAGGCTCATTGTTATCATCATCAGGGCAGTGCGTTTTTCGCTCAGTTCCTCGGCGTAATAGGTAACGAGTTCTTGCTCAATCTCTGTCTCCGCTTCTTTTTCAATCTCTCCCAGATTTTGTTCTCCCTGATCATCCCGAATGATTGGCACATCAGGTCTTTTCTTGACCTTTCGCCCTAATCCTAAATTCTCCGCTTGCTCCCTGCTTATCCAACCTTCCGAGATCTGCACACATCCCTTTCTCAACAGCCACTCTGTCACTGCCCTTTGAGTGGGTTCAGACCAATCGCCCAAGAAACCTTTCCTCTTCAGGGCTTGCATTACCTCTTCCGTTGAGCACGCTTTGGCGTCCTGAAAGAGTTCGCTCAGCGCTTCCCAACAGCGTTTTGAGACAAAAGGAAGTTGCCTTTCAAAATCTGCTCTGTATTGCTCCACAACCTTTTCGGCAGCTTGCTCCAATTCTCCTTCCACAGGCAATCGCAACGACGGCACCTTTGCTCCATCAACCCCTGCTACTCGTTTCTGTCGCTCTCCTTCAAACTCAACGACTTGGAAGCGCCCTTGAGCGGGATTTTCGTCATCATGCACCACTTTGACAGTCACGATTTTCCAAAGGTCAAAATTTCCGTCTCGCTCCCGATAAGGTAAAGCAACAACTTGTCCCTGTTCATAGCGATGTGAGGGATCATACAGTTCCACGCTGTCAGGTCGACTCTCCCACTCTTCTTGCCGCTTGAACAGGGCAATGACAATCTGCCGCAGTAAGCCCTGTTCATCACTGGCGTTACGCAGCGCCTCCATCAAGTCCTGCTCGTTAACTTGCAATGCCCTCCAATTAATGACTCTCACGCCACTTTACCCCTTCAAGCGAAGTCCTACTTGTGCACCCCTTTCCAAGATTTCATGATAGCGCTCAAGCGAAAATCTGTCAAGTGAGATCGAACAACTCAATGCGGGTTCAAATCGCCCATAACCTCGCAAACAGCCCAGTTGTCATCATCCTCGCCCACTATGAATGCCGATAGAGGTTGCAATGCGTTGCCTATCAAGTTACAGGCAAATGCAAGGAAATCACACGCAATCTGCGTGGCAGATTGCCGCCTCTCTTCACTCAGTTCCGAAGGAACTAACACGGCAATTGCGCCTATCTCTCCGTTCCAGCACAGAATCACTTCCGCCCAATCAGTCTGAATCAGGCACGCATACGGGTCAATTTCTGGCAACCACCGGCATACAGCGTTCATGAATCGCATCGGACGACGCACGATGATAGACAGCAATTGCCGATACTGCCATGCGGGCATTGCAAATGAAGCGGTCACAACCCATGCCTCATCGTTGCTGTCAATCCGCCAGTAGCCAACCTTGCTTACATTAGTCAGTGGCACCGATGGATCCTCCTTTCCACCACGAGAATTGTCTGTTTGGATAGATTCTCTGCTCAATACCCGCAAAGCAGCCACAACGCCGCAACTTGCCGCTTCTATTTGCACAGCTTCAAATCAGCGACGACGCCTCCTTTCACGCTGCTCTTGTTCTGCCCCCTCTATTCGTTCCCGCAGTCTCTTGTGAAGTTCAAGCAATTCGGCTTCAAGCACTTCTATCGGGACTTTTTCTGCAAGGTAGGGGTTGATTTGACCCATTGCTGAAAAGACTTCGTCTGGGTCTATTTTGAGGAATT
>Ga0326760_1001474_pt1 | contig 10503 bp, 8 predicted proteins | sample GCREP_S_FD_207668 | JGI IMG/M metagenome (GOLD analysis project Ga0326760, IMG submission 207668) | Hot spring sediment microbial communities from Geyser Creek Basin, Yellowstone National Park, WY, United States - GCR.EP_S | ecosystem: Environmental > Aquatic > Thermal springs > Near-boiling...
TATCTTGTCTAGGGATCCCTTTTTCATCCCATCCTCTCTCAGAATAATAAGTTTTGAGAGCATTCTCAAACTCCTCTCTACTCAATCTATATTCTTTATCGCCAAATCTCACCGGCTCAAACCATCTCTTTGGGAGTTTGTCTGATGATGAGTCTACTCCCATTCTACTGTTTATAAGTCTGGTCAGTGTCACGATCCTTTCTGAGGTCTCAACAACCTCCTGTGTGCTGTAGTTGAATCCTATGACTATATTAAGGATCTCTGTTATAACTGGGAATGTATATATGTATCTGCCGAATTTACATAATAACAATGAATCCATTATGGCTCCGAGATTCTCATATTCTATAACTGCCTTAACCTTCTCAGGCCCTAGATAATCTTTTCCACCGGCTCTGCCGGCTATGTCAATCGCATAAGCCATAGTGCCCAGATGATCTGCCCCTCTGCCTGCTATAGCATATCCGAGAGCCATCCCCTTGAGACTTCTAGGGTCGTAGGCCGCCGGCTCAAGACCTTTGACGTGAACCGCAAGATCTTCTGCACCAAGCTTCTCAGCTACTCTCTTAACACCTTCTGCAAGAAGATCTCCTACTCCTCTTCTATACGCTATATCATATATCAGCTGCTTGATCTTTTCAAAATCTCCCCAGTCAATATCTAGCCTCAAGATCCCTCTTTTGCTCAGCTCAATAGCGAATCCAATGACGTTTCCAAGAGAGATCGTGTCTAGACCCATTCTATCAGCAATATCATTAAGAACAATCAATTGATCAGGATCTGTGACCCCGATGTTAGATCCTAGTGCGAATATAGTCTCATACTCAATATCTACTCTAGTATCATATTTCTTACTCTCAACATATCTATGACAAGAAGCTGAACAGTAGAGACATGCCAGAGGCTTTATAAAATTCTTTCTTCTAAAGCTCTCCCAAGAGATCTTCTCCCAACCATCTATAGTCACCTGACTCCAATACAAAGACGGGAAGAAACCCATTCTATTAGCAATCTCAACAAGTCTAGGAGTTCCACCATCTCTCAAAGCTGTTGTTCCAGCCTCCTTCACAAATTTTGCTGTGAAATCTCTCAGATAACTCCTCAGCTTGTCAGGATCCGCCGCGTAATCTCTTCTCTCTCCCGGGACAAACACTATGGCTTTAATCTTTTTGCTACCCATCACAGCTCCTCCACCGGTTCTTCCGAATTGTCTCCAATAGTCGTGATTAATCATTGCGTATCTAACAAGATTCTCTCCCGCTGGTCCTATAGCTAATACTGCTGATGATTCTCCATATTCTTTTCTAAGGATCTTCTCAGTCTCAATAGCATCCATTCCCCAAAGATCTTTTGCATCAACATATTCAACAGATCTTTCTCTTATAACTATGTACAAAGGCTTTTCAGATGCTCCTCTGATTATCACCATATCATATCCAGTGTATCTCATTATAGGAGCTAGATATCCTCCAAGATTTGATCCTCCTAAAATGTTTGTCAATGGAGATCTGAAGGCAGCCCACGCTCTAGAGGCCATAGGAATCATTGTTCCACTGAACGGTCCTATAGAGAATATGAGAAGATTATCAGGTGAATAAGGATCATAACTCCATATTCCGTATTTATATAAGATGTAGTTTGCAAAACCTTTTCCACCAACAAATTTTCTTGCAAAACCTTTGTCAAGAGGCTCTACATGATGTTCTCTTCGTGAGACGTCTATATAAAGGATCCTTTCAGTATATCCAGATCCCATTGTAATCCCTGAGAGATTTTTTCAGAAAAATTTTATAAAGATTTTTTAGAGTTTCAGAAAAATTTTATCCAAAGAGTGGTTCACATGTTCAAAGAAAAGATCCTTGGATCTATATACACAGGTTTTTTCGAAGAATTCTTCATAAGACCAGGCCTCTCTGAGAAAGAGCCTTATGAGATTGATCTTAGGACGAAATTTAGTAGAAACATCATTCTTGAGATACCTATATCATCATCACCAATGGACACTGTATCAGGTTACGAGATGGCTGTTGCAATGGCATTGTTAGGCGGGATAGGAGTTGTTCATAGAAACATGTCCACAGAAGAACAGATGTCTATAATTAAAAGAGTTAAAGAGGCTCCGCCTATCAGAACAAGAGAGATCTTTCTTACACATGATCAAAGATGTCAAAATGCTATCGAGTATATGAGAAGAAATGAAGTTAGAGATCTTCCTGTTTTAAAAGGATCTACAGTTGTTGGAAGAGTGAGATATATAGATCTTGAGAAAGAATGTGTTAACAATGATCCTGTGGAGAAATATGTTAGAGAGCCTATGAAAATAACTTTGAAACAGATCAGAGATGCTAAGAGAATTATTATGGAGGGAGGATACGACACAATAGCAGTAACAGATGATCATGATAATTATCTGGGAACTATTGTATACAAAGATCTTTTCCAAGAGAATAGCCCCTCACTAGATGAAGAGGGCACGTTGATCGTTGGTGCCGCGGTCTCTCCATTTGATAAAGAGAGAATTCTCAAGATAGATAAATATGCTGATGTTATTGTGACTGATGTTGCTCATTTTCATAACAGAAATGTTATAAATGCCACAAAGATGATCACGAAAGAGATATCAAAAGATCTTGTCATAGGAAATTTGGCGACTGAAGAGGCTGTTAGAGATGTTGTCTCAGAGATTGATAAGATAGACGGCTTCAGAGTAGGTTTAGGAGGTGGAAGCATCTGTATAACTCCGGAGGTTACAGGAGTATATATGCCTACTTTATATGCTGTTGCTGAGGTCAGAGATGCTGTTGACAAACTAAATATGAATATTCCAGTCATAGCTGATGGAGGGATAAGATCTTCTGCAGACATAATGAGAGCATTAGCGGCTGGTGCAAGCTCTGTCATGCTGGGATACATGTTGGCAGGCACAGAAGAGGCTTCTGCACCAAAGATTCGTGTGGGAGGATCTGTTTATAAACCTTATAGAGGAATGGCAAGCATCTCAGCTATAGAGCTTAGATATGCTGTGGACAGATATAGTCGTAGAACAAAACAAGTTGCCGAAGGAATAGAAGGTCTGGTGCCATACAAAGGATCTGTATATAAAATAGTTCAAGAGATAATTGAGGCATTAAAAGCAGGCTTCGGATACGCTGGAGCATCAAATATCGAGGAGCTTTGGAGAAAAACAGTCTTCATAAGAACAAAACCTAGAGACTCCAGAGATATAATACAGAAGATATAGATTAAACATTAATTAGGCCGAGATAAAAGATTTATATGGAGAATAGAGTGGAGACATTAACAAAAGAAGAGAAGACTAAGGTATTAAAAGCTTTAGAGACAGATCTAGAGTTTAGATACGCCATGATGGCTGCATTAGGTTATAAAGAGATCCTTGATAGACTAGATAGACACGAGGAGCATATTAAAAATATTGAAGAAAATATCAAAAATATTCTTCAAGAGATCAAATCGTTAAGAGAAGAACAAATAAAGATCTGGGAGGAGATAAAAAGTCTACGTAAAGAACAGATCAGTTTACGACAAGAGGTTGCTGAAATCTCTAGAAAAATTGATATGTTAAACAGATCTCTTGAGAGGCTTACTTTAAGTCTTGAGGAGGAGGCTATCGACGTGATCAAACATAGACTAAGCGATGGTCTTGGGATATCTATCGATCTTGTCAGTATTGTTGTTGATAAAAAAGAAGATTAATATATACGGCGTCTCGGATGACCTCTGTGTGATTGGTGAAGCAACAGTTAGATTAGGAAAATCTCTTGTTGAGAGACTTGAAAGAATAATAGAATATATAAGAGATAGAAGACCTGGTCTACTTAGAAAGAGATTGATCAAGGTTATATACACCTTTTACGCCACAGAGGATGCTAAAAAGCTGGCTATTGAGAAAAGGCTGTTTTGATCTTCATATTTATTTATAACATTTGTATTTATTAATGTCTATGATTTCTCAAAAAATTTATAAGCTTAAAGCTTATATAATTAATCGGTGCCTCCGAGCTCCCGAGATCCGTAGAGTGATGAGCCACTAGGCGACTGGTGGTGAGCTTCTGCGGTGAGAGGGCTCGGGGAGACCGTTGAGAGATAGATGGCGGAGAGCTGAAAACAATAAATATAAAAGACAATGAACCGCCATCTATCGAGAAACGGTTTGGATTGTCAGAGCTAGAGGAGATATCACTTCTAGAGTTATTCACGAGATTAACTTATGAAATGGAAAAAAGATTTATGTTTGTTCTAAAGATCATGCTTTCTGAATAATCTCAAGCTCTTTCTTTATGCCCCAGAATTCCTCTAGATGTTCTTTAGGTGGCGGTGGCGTCAGATATGAGACTATTAATGTTACAATGCTTGCAACTGCTGATGGCAGTGTCCCCTCCCACACTCCAAATGGGTTGTGAGGAGCTTCTGGCCATATCACGTATGTGAATAATATTAGAGATGCGAAACCTGTTAGATAGCCCCAGAAGAGGCCGTATTTATTTACTCTATCAATAAATAATGCTATCATAGCTGGAAATGCTATTACAGCATATGCTGGCCACGTGAATTCATATCCTATTATGACCATTGGATGCTCAGGGTTTAATGCTACAAGAATTGCTAATGCGGCTGTCAGCAGGATCAGTCCTGTAGTTATCCATCCTCTTGCTCTCGGACTGATCTTAAGTTTAAGAGCTTTCTGAAGAATATCCCAGTCTATTAATGATGCTCCCAACAGGATCATTGCATCAATAGTTGTTCTTGATATTGCTATAAGACCCAGCACTATTATATACATCAAGATGCTCGGGCCTAGCCAGTCGAAGAATAATCTGGCTGGATACTCTTCGACAACTGTTGCAGATGGAAGCTCAGGCAGATTGCCGTATTGAGCTAGAAATGCTGAGGCTATCATGATAGGTGATAAGAAGGCTCCAACGAGAAAACCTATTTTAGAGAATAATCCTCCTAAGACGACTGATTTATAATCTTTCGCCGCGTAAATCTTTGTTATCAGATGAGGTATGAAAAGCCATGAAGGACCATATAACAATAACATTGTCAAGAAATATTGTGGTGGAAGTGTTATTGTGAAAACTTTTTTAGCAAGCTCAGTATTATATGCTGTATCAATAAGCTGTCCAAGACCTCCGTAGTGCGCCACCGCAAAATAGATCATTACTCCAAATGCTATTAAAAACGTCACTCCAGCAATGACGTCTGTATATGCAACCGCTCTGAATCCTCCTATGAAAATGTTTGCTAGAAGCATTATCGTTATGATTATGAGAAATGTGTGATAAGATATCTCTCCTCCTGTGACAGCTGTGAGAACTCCCGCGGTTGGAATATAGATCATTCCTATGTAGAGAATTGTTGCATAGAATATTATTATTGCAAGAATGATTCTCAGAGGAGCCTCATAACCTCCTGCTCTGTGAACAATTATGTCAGTAGGAGTGACATATCTATGGATCTTTGATGGCCTCCATATTCTTAATGAGACGAGAAGCCACAGCGGAACCCATGTCAGATAAAACAACATCTCTATAAACCACCATTCAAAACCTTCAGACACGAAGACAGCCGGCATTCCCACGAACTCCCAAGCCTCCATATAAGCCGCCATATATGTGAAGGCCATTGTGACCCACATCAAAGTTCCTGACGCAATATAAAATTCGTAGTGAAAAGCCTTCTCAACATATCTCTTCATTCTCGTCCTAGCTAATATGGCTGCTGGAAGTGTGTAGAGAAAGAATATTGCTGCGGCGGCAACGACAAGTATAGACCATGTAGATACCATGGTCATCACCTTCTGATATTTCTCTTGATCTCTCTGATCCTTCTGGACATCGCGTATAGATATATAGGTGTTAATATGATCGCTGACAAAGTCCATATTATTCCCACAAGCAGAGCGATCCCCATCTGATATGGTAGCCCTAGAAATCTCACCTCAGGATTCCATCCTATCTCGCTCATCTCATTAACAAAGTAGTAGGTCATGACGGCTAGAGCTATTAGATAGATGAATATATAGTATTCAAAAAGCCAGGGCTTTCTAGGTACAAGATAGATCTCGAGCTCTTCTCTCTCCTCACTCATAAAAATCATCAAATATTTTAAATTTTTAGACAGATTATATATTAAAGAATTTGTGCATAAAACAATGTTTAATCCGCTTTAGGTATCATATAATTATTATTTTTTATGAGCCTCCTGAGACTGGAGGCAGAATATCTATCAAAAGATCTTCTTTAACTATCTCGTTTATATCATAAAACATTATATGTCTACCATTAATTATTATATTCACGCCTCTAACATAGATCTCTTTGTCCACTACATTAATATAGTTTTTAAGCTCAGGATGTGTTTGAACAATTTTTTCAAAGATCCTGTAGAGAACACATTCGTCATATTCGCATGAGAGTTCTAATGTCTCTCTCCCGGCAAGATCTCTTAGAACTCCATATAATTTCACTGTTATTCTCAAAAAATTGACCTCCTTCTAAGTTTTAGAAAGTGTCTAGGTTATGAGCTGAGGATCCCTAGATCTTTTAAAAGTCTCTCTGGGGGAGCTCCTCTCTCATCCCAGCCTCTATATCTATAGTATAGATCAAGCATTTTTTTAAAGTCTTCTGGAGCTATTCTCCATCCTGTGTCCTCACGTTTCTCATGAAATCTCGGCGGGAGAACATCTTTATCTCTATATATCCCATCAAGATTGTTGATCAATCTTGTGAGATTATATATTCTCTCTCCTAGTCTTATAAATCTCTCATAATCATAGTCGTATCCTAATGTGTTGAGCATCTCAACATAAAGTTTTGTCCCTGCCTCAGGATCAGCGAATCCTCCGACAATATTGTCGCATGCGACGAGGGTCCATAATGCAGCGTTTCTATTCTGTAGATGAATAACTAGTTTAACAAGATCTTCTAGAGATGGTCTCATAGAGATCTCAGTCACAACAGTCCATGCCCTGAGATGATCTCCTCCTCTATCTGCCGTGGCGTATGCGAGAGCCATACCAACGACTCCTCTAGGATCATATGCAGGGATCTCAAGACCTTTTATATGAACAGCATATTCATGTGCATTGAAATGATCAGCTGCTTTAGCAACTCCCTCCGCAAATATATCTCCTACACCTTTTCTATATGCAATATCATGATAAAATCTCTTGTATCCCTCTACATCGCCCCATTTAAGAGGATAGTCTAGTATGCCTCTCTCAACAAGCTCGGTTGCGAACGCTGCGACATTTCCGGCTGATATAGTGTCAAGCCCTAAGGCGTTAAGAACCTCGTCGAGCTCTATAACATGTGGTCTATCAACGACGAGAACGTTAGATCCTGTCATAGCGACAGTCTCATACTCTATCTTGCCAGTCTCCTTTCCGGCCTCTCTAACCTTCACACCACAGGCGACTGGGCATGTTGGGCATGTGTGTCTCCCCACGAATATTTTTCTCCATCCATCTTCTGTAAGCTCCTCCCATTTGTCGTGGATCCCTAGTCTGAAGTTTTTGACTGGAAGAATCTTTGCTTCAGCAGATAGCTTGAAAACTGGCAGATTAGATCCTAATCCTATTGCCGGCACAACCTCTTTCTTAAGAATCTCCATATATCTGTTTATGAGCTGAGATCTTTTCTCAAGATCTATTTTCAACCCAAGATCTTCCAAGCCCATCCATCCTCTGATAATTATAGCCTTAAGATTCTTAGATCCCATCACAGCCCCGAGCCCGCCTCTCCCAGCTACACCAGGTCTGTTGAGAGGTCTGCTTCTCATATCAATAAATATGCCTGCGAATCTAACAAGATTCTCTCCCGCAGGTCCTATGGTGAGAACTGAATAACCTGTGAAATAATCTCCCACCTCATAAGTAGTTTTTCCTCTGAGATTCTCACATTCTATAAGTCTCTTCTCATCTCTCGTTATTTTGAGACATACCATTTTATCGCTTCTGCCTTCAACAATGATCCCTGTGTAGCCAGCTCTCTTAAGCTCTACAGCAAAAGATCCTCCGGCATATGAGTCGCAGAATGTCCCTGTCAGAGGAGACTTGGCTCCTATAGAGATCTTTGTGAAAGTCGGATAGACAAACGCCAGAGGACCGTTAAACATAAACAACTTGTTCTCTGATGAGTAAGGATCTGTCTTAGGCTTGACCTCTTTATACATATAGTATGTCACGAGACCTTTTCCACCTAGATATTTCTCCTCAACATTTGGGGGTATATCCTCCTCCTCTAAAGTATTATTGCTAAGGTCTACTCTAAGAATTTTCTTATACTCAGCCACTGAACCACCTCTTTAGATTCTGTTAAACTCTATATATTTATATTTTGATATTTTTTAACCATTGTTCATATGATCCTGTTTCAAAAATATATGACGTCTCATGAAACTGAATCTGGGAGCTATCTTATGTCTCTCAAGACTATAACAGAGGAGTATAGAGAGAAGTTCATATCTAGAACACCTAAATCAGCTGAGCTTTATAGAAGAAATGTTAGTCTGACGCCTTATGGTGTTCATAGCAATTGGAGAATATTTGATCCACACCCAATATTTATGGCGAGAGGAAAAGGATCTAGGATATGGGATGTAGATGGAAACGAATATATTGATTATAACATGGCATTTGGAGCATTAGCCATAGGTCATGCACATCCGATCCTCGTAGAGAGAATTAGAGAGAGAGTTGAGAACGGGACAGTCTTCGGTTTTGAGACAGAATACAGCGTGAAGCTGGCTGAGGTGTTGTTAAAGAGATTCGGTTTTGAAATGATAAGATTCTCTTCGACAGGTCTCGAAGGAACTCAGCTGGCTGTCAGACTTGCGAGAGCTGCAACTAACAGACCTAAGATTCTTAAGTTCGAAGGCTGCTACCACGGCTCTCACGACAGTCTTCTAGTGGGAGTTAAACCAGATCCTCTTCACGCAGGACATCCTAAGAAGCCTAGGTCAGTTCCTGCAGGACCTGGTATACCTAAGGACATAGCTGATCAAGTGGTTATAGCACCTTTCAACGATATATATGCTGTTGAGGATATAATGCGTCAACACGGCAATGATATTGCAGCCATAATACTCGAGCCTATACCTATGAACATGGGAGTAGTGCTTCCTAAAAAAGGATTTTTAGAGGGATTAAGAAAACTTGCTGACGAATACAACTCGCTTCTAATATTTGATGAGGTCAAGACATCAGGCAAATTCTATAGAGGAGCTCAAGATTATTTCGGGGTCAAACCTGATATAATTGTTGTTGCAAAAGCTCTGGGAGGAGGATACCCGTTCTCAGCAGTCATGGCTAAGAAAGATCTTATGGAGCTGATAGGTCCTAGAAAAGTTGCTCATGGAGGAACATTCAACTCAAACCCCTTATCAGTATACGCCGCCTATATAACTGTCACAGAGTTATTAACAGAACAAAATCTTGCTTATGCTCAGAAGCTTAGCGACGAGCTTGCAAAAGGATATAGAGACGTTATAGAGGATAAAAGAGTTGATGCACATGTAGTGAATATAGCCACAAGCGGCACAGTGTTCTTCACTAAAGAAGAGATCAGCAATTGGAGAGATTTTGTATCAAAAGTCAACTGGGGAAGATGGTATGCATGGGTTCTTGGAATGCTTATAAACGGAGTGATACCTCAGGCACTAGGCATTGACGAGCAGTGGACAGTCTCTATACAACATACTAAAGAAGATATTCAGAAGACTATAGAAATATTTGATAAAGTATTGTCAGAGATCAAAGGTAGAGAGACTGTGCCTGTGAAAGTTGAAGAAGCAATATAAAACATTAAATCTCTGACTTTTTATAATCAACCTCTTTTTTCTGTGAATATTACAAGAATCTCTCTAAAGATTCTTGGGCTCTGATCTATTGCTGAGGCTGTCAATGGCTTTCTTAAAAGACCTGTAGCAACGGGAGCCAGCATCATGATGATCTGTGGTATGGGCCATAGAATGCTTTTTGACACATATATGTATGTGCTCACTAACGATGGGATCCATAGAAGAATTGTTTCTAAAGCTATTTCGCTTGCCCTTAGCTCTCTGAATATTATCATCAACCCAATCATTGAACCTATGAATCCTGCTATAACAACCGTATAAAGGCCTAGGCTACCTGCGTATGTTAATAGTATTACTAGAGATACTAGATATCCCGCCAGACTTTTAACACCTATGTCAAGTGCGTGCCATCCTCTCTCTAAAACCCATAGATAGTTTATATATAGACTTGATAATGAGGAGGCTGTTGACAGACTTATAAGAGCAACTCCATATGGTATTGCCTTTACATAATCGCCGGCGACAATACCTATCAGAGGAAGAGCTGGCGAGGTTGCTATTGCTGATGCTGATAAAAGACTTGTCACAAATACTGTGGCTCTGACATAGTCTCTGAGAAGATTCTTAACCTCACCACCTGAGCCATATACATGTGCAAGTCTGCTTCTGAAGACATTTATC
>Ga0326760_1001477_pt1 | contig 10498 bp, 15 predicted proteins | sample GCREP_S_FD_207668 | JGI IMG/M metagenome (GOLD analysis project Ga0326760, IMG submission 207668) | Hot spring sediment microbial communities from Geyser Creek Basin, Yellowstone National Park, WY, United States - GCR.EP_S | ecosystem: Environmental > Aquatic > Thermal springs > Near-boiling...
TGGCGTTCATCAAGTCGCCGCTTATCCTCGCAAGCACCTCCGACTTGTCGACCTCCCTCCGCGTCGACGACCGCAAGATCTCCGCCATTAAGTCGATTTCCACACGTCTCTTGAGCAGGCCGCTGCTATACTCCTCTATAAAGTTTAGTAAAGGTATCAAATAATGAGGTTAACACCAGCCCGACAGGCCCCGAATTCAGCCCCGTGACCCGTCTGCACACGGCAGACCCACAACACGTCAAAGACCTCAACTATAATTACAATTCTCGAAAAACAAAAAACAACTTTAGGAAAAGTCGAACGCAGGAAAAATATAACACCTCCAGTTGATACGTGGCTGTTCTCAGACTGGCGGCATACCTCTTGGCCGCGGCGCTGATGACTGCCCTAGCTGGAGCAACCATAGAGCCTCCGCCCGACGTGGTGGCCGTGTTCGTTGAAACAGATTTTGAAATCCCGCCTCTTGCATACTACGACGGGCGGGAGTTCAGGCCCGTGCACGTGGCTTACGTGGGGGAGTGGGAGGAGGCGTATTGGGTCGAGGCCAACGCCCCAGTCCGCATACCCACGTGGAGTTTCAAAAAAGCCGTGATATACCTCCCGCGGGAGGCGCTGAATGCAAAGACGCCGCCGGACGCCAAAGGCGGAGTCCTACGCATCTACCTCAACCAGACGGTAGTGGAGCTTGTCGAGGCGCCGCCCGAGGTAGTGGCCACATACAGCTACCTCAAACCAGACGAAGCCAAAGCCCCCAAAACCAAAGCCGAATGGATAAGACCGCCCACCAAAAAACCACTAGACAAAGAAGACCACCAGTCCTCCTCATACCAGTCTCTAGGTAGAGAAGGAGAATCCTCATACCAAACTACCCAGTCCACGACGGTGGTCTCCCCCAGCGGGGCTTTTATCTACCGGCAGTACACCGGCTGGATATATGCGAACAACGAGGTCTGCCTCAACGTGTTGATGCCGGATTCTTCTGCCTACGTCATACCGAACAATCCCACTGTGGCTTCTGTGGGCTACAACGCTACGCATGTGTGGAGGATTGCGTGGTATGTCTACACAGGCAGCTACGGCCTCGGCGTCGTCGTGGGGCGGGGGGTTATGAAGGCGTGGGCCGTGGATCCGGCAACCTTAGACAAGAAGATGTTGCTAGGGCAGTGGGCTGTGGATTTGAGAAATGGATACGTCACATACACAACCTCCATCCCTCTCAGCTGGCCCGACCAGTTTGTCGGGGTGGAGCTGTGTTTCGTGCCGTACTACAGCGGGACCTACGTGGTAGGCGCCAACGCAACCCTAGGACTTAGAAAAAACGCAATACCCGCCGCAGGCGGCACCTACTTCCTAGGCACCGCGCCAGCAAACAGATCACAAAACGTCGGCGGAGTCGTCCAGCACTACATCTTAAGACCGCCTGTGAGGAATTTAAGTGTTCGGCCCGTTTTCTTTGGCAGACGGCTACTACGGCGAGACGCTCAGCATAGACATGACTGTGTACGTGCCTTGGAGCACGCCTCCATGCCCCACCTTAACCGTCACGACCTACGTGGGAGAGCTCGCCCAATTCAGTCTAGACTCCGCCTCCTTCGCCGCCTCTAGCTACGGCAACGGCTTGTGTAGATACGAGGTGCAGAGGTCGGTGACGCTAAGCTCAACCACAGTGGGTCTTTGGTACGACGAGGCCAGAGCCAGAGATAAGGCTGTCGCGATAAAAGTCTCCTTCAGCCTCCCGGCCTCCGAAGTGGTGATATATAGAGTCGACATATCCGGCCGCAGATTCGCCGAAAACTACATAGACAAAAACGTAGATAGATGGCAATTTCTTGTTTTAAGAGGTTTCTTCTCCCAGACTCTAAGAGCATGCAACACCGCTAGGTTGCCCCAGGTAAACAGAACGGTGGTGTTGACAAACATAGAGACATACAGCTCGACCGCCGTAAAGGCGGCCGATTACCTCGCCGTGGTTAGGGGGGCTCCGAGTGATTACGTAATTAAAGAAGTGCAGTTTAGAGTCAGGCCTGCTGGGGCTTTTGCAGGACCTGTCAATGTGTATGTCAAGGGGGACAAGTTTGAGGAGCCTTGGTGGTTGACGTGGGCCTTTAGGGTGGCTCAAGCCGTGAAGACAGCGGCGGACTTTTTCGGCTTAATACCGGCCCGCTGAGTTGGTTTATCGACAGGGTATTTGATCTGCGGGCCTTGTTGTATCCGGGCATAAGAATATCAACCACCGCGGAGTATGTAGAGGTCTATTGGCGCGCCGGCATATACGACAAGTTTTACCAAGTGGCATTTGAGACGGGCGTCTCTACAAGAGACAGAGTCTTAGAGATCGTCGACGTTAAAGTGGGGACTGATTATGTACTCTTGTGCATGTCGTCGCCCTTCACCTCGCCGATGCCCGCGGTAGGCTGGGCGCCGCTTGACACGCAATATCTGCGGCATTGGGTCTTTGGCATGAGGATGACAAGTAATGTCCAGTTTGTGCAGAGCTGATATGTTGTCTGTTGTTGTGAATAAATGAGAGTGGGTTTTTCTTTGTCTTTTCTTTTTCTCGTCTTGTCTCCTGTCGTTTTTTCTTTTCCGTTTTGTGTATGGCGTTTTTGTGGGTTTGGATTTGTGGTGGGGGTTTAGGTTGTGGGTTGGGTTTATGGGTTTTGGGCATTACATGTTTTTGTTGTTGCAGGTCGCCTACTACGCATGTAGGCTTCCGTTTGTCTACGTGGCGGCGGGGGGCGTGGTGTTTCTATTGTTCTTTCTCTCCATGACGGCGCCTGGGCTCGTGGTGCTGGCGCCGGTTGGGTTTTTTATGGCTGTGGCCTTGGCTTTGCTCTTTGGGGTGCGAAGCGGCGTTTTCCGCCGCGGCTGGCTCGTGGCGGTTGTATGGATTTTCCTGTGGAACATAGTGGGCGGCCTTCTGTCCATGCCCGCGCGGCTGGTCTTCGGGGCGGGCGAGATGTGACTCTGGTGGGAACAGCCCCCCGCGCATCCCGCATACGCCCTGGCGGTGGGAGCCGCCGGAGCCGCAGCCACGTCAATACTCGGCAGATCAAAAACACTGGTCAAACGTATATGTCAAGCCGCCCCGCCGCGCCACACGTAGGGGGGACGGGCGCAGGACGGAGGAGGCAGGATCCCGCCGAGGTGGCGGTTGACCGCGTGGCCGGAGTATACGCAGTTGTCGTTGACGTCTGCGTCGCCGGGTTCCCCCTCCATACAAAACGACGTGGCGAGAAGCGGCGTGGAGGCCGCCGGCGGAGCGTGGTTGAGACACCACATCTCGAGGCTGTGCGCCTCACATAGGCTGGCCGAGGTCTCCTTAGGCAAGATGCGTGCATCGCTGTACACGGCGACGCCGCGGCTTCCGACTGGGAACTTATGAGGAGAACAAGAAACTTGGGAGTTCCTTACGAGGTTGTCACCGGCGTCTCTCTCCTCGACGCGGCCCTGGCTACAATAGGTGGCGTATCCTGTGCGGAGAATGTGACAGAAGGCGCCTGAGGGGGAGTTGTCCAGCTCGTTATCCAGCCGCCAGTTGGCGCGGATAGACGTAGTACAGCCGGTTGAAGTAAGAGCGAGAACTGCCGATAAGCGCCCGTTTATATTCATGTTGACGGCCAGCGGCGGACAGCCACAGCCCATCGGGCTTGTCGTGAAATATAGGCTGTGTGTCGTCCAGCTATCCTTCTGATATAAGTAGGGACTTGGCACAGGGGGATTGGTTAGAGGCTGTGAATTTAAGCCGCGCCTAGAAATACGGCGATCTACACCACCACGATGCCGGTTGCCTTGCAGAAGGCGTAGATAACCCTATCCACGCCCAGCGCCTCGACCTCCGGCACCTCCTCCCCCTCCACCTTTATAAAGTCTAGCCTCCTCTTAGCGATTTCGCAAGGCGCTGCCAGCCGCTGGGGCAGGGAGCTGCAGTCGGCTGTTGACACGAGATGTTTAACGCCGGCCGCCAGCCTCCGGGCGGAGGGCGGGAGCTTTTCGACACGAGTTATGAGGATTAGATCAAGTACGTGTTCTAGAAAGGCGCCGCTCCGCAGAGCCTCTCTCGCAACCTTCTCGAGAAATGTAGGATCCCCCGTCTCGACGTATTTTACAATCAAGTCATACATACAAGTCTGTAAAAGGTTTCAAATTTATCTCTAACCCCCAGCTCCGAAGCGACCCTCCTGGCCCTTTCCCAATCGACTCTGTCTTTTACCAGCCTAAACCTAGCCACGTCTACGTCTCTAGGGCCGTCTGGCCTAGTGGCTTGGAGCACCGCGTATGCCTCCAGGCTAAGCGTCCAGTACTCGACGCAGTCGCGTTTCACTAAGACCACCTCGTTAAAAAGAGGCGTTTCTGAAATCTTGCCTAGGTGAGTTCTCGACATAACCTCTACAGAGACAACGCCCACCTCTACCGGGACGAAGAAATGGAAAACTACGTTGTCGCCTTTTCTAAAGACTTCGTACCTCTCCTCGCCGAGGCCAAGCGCCTCTGCAATTATGCGGGATAGAAACATCGGGTTGAATGCCTCTATGAATATATCTATGTCTTTTGAGGGAAACGCTAGGCCGAGAGTTACGTAAAAAACTTGAGAACCTCCAACTACTGCGTTGTGGTGCCTAGCCAAGGCGGGGTAGACCTTTTTCAACACTTCAACCCAGACCGGAACCACGAATGTGCCCCACCACTTTTAAACATAAATGCACGGAACGTCTTCCGCGTCTCTTGGACCGTTGCCGCGTATCGATAACAGTCAGAAGTGGGGGTAAAAGTCTGTTTTTAAAAGCATGTGTGCGCGGAGGCGGGCGCTTTGTGCGCGGCGTACAGCGTCACCATATCGCGTTGAGAAATAACGCCGTATATTCGCCGGTTTTATTCAAGACACGTCCCATGCGGCGTCTCGCCATTTTCCCCGCGGCGAGCTCCACCGGATCGTCCGTATATACACGCCAGCAGTGGCGGCCGCTCGCGGTGGCCGTCAACGAGACCCTCCGGCGGGTGCTCTCACCGTATCGCACTCAGACAACACCCCCCACGGGTTTACTTGGCCTAGGGAAACGTCGTATCTATCATATATTTAACGACGTAGCTAACGCCGGGCCTCCGGCAGGCCCGCGGGGAGTGCGGCCAGGGCCTCTTTCTCGGTTGGTGAATTCTTAAGAGGCATCAGCGGCTCTGCGCTGTGGGCGAAAGGCGGCGTCACGTTGTTGCTACCTTGAGAAGTAGCCCGAGGACTCTCGCGGCTTCCCCTATTACCTCGAAATCACTGTCCCTCGTAGCCAGCTCCTCGCCGCGGTTTATCGCCACGGCCGCCACTAGGAGGTCGGAAAACGCCTGCGGCTTGCCTAGGCCTATTAGTGCCAGCTGTAATCTGTGCGCCACTATGTAGTCCTCATAGACGGGGGAAGACCACGCCTCCCGAGAAGTGCCTGTAGTAGATGATTTTTGGGATATTCCACTAATGTCACTGCGGTTATGTCTTCTCTGACCTCCTCCCCGCCCTAAGGGCGAGACTTTCGATTACCTGTAACTGGCTTGCGGGCCCTTACCCTCTCAATTACGGCACTCGTATCTAGTTTACAACGACAGCCTCTCCCTCTCCCGCGCCTCGAGGGTCTCCACGTCTACCGCGTCTAAATCTTCGACTAGATCCTCAGGCCTTACGCCGAGCCTCCTCCTAAGCTCCTCCACTGGGACCCTCCCCTCCAGCCTCTTAACGAACATATCCACAAATCTCCTAAACTCATCCTCGTCCACCCATGAGGGGATGCTAACCGTCACTGTTTTGCCCATAGCCAAACCTACTTGCTAAATTTAAAGATTTGTTAAAATAGCGCATTTAAAACCTCCGCCCTTGTCAAAAGAGCCGCTGGTCAGACGCTCGGCAGACTGCCCACCGCCGACACGAACAATTTGCCAGCTCACGGCGCCCTTCTGGGCTGGAAGGAATATCTAGACGCTACGTCGGGTAGGGCTCCCCCGGCAAAGCCGACGCGGCGCCTCCCACCGCGACCCGATCGCGGCTAGCCACCCGCGGGCGATGGGGCGGTTACGTTGTTTCTGGCCCTTCGACGGGCTTCTCAACTCGCCGAGAAGCATCTGGCACCTCGTGTGGGTATCAGGGATTTTGGTATGTGCCAGCCGCCTGCGGATCTTCTGAAGTCATGACATGGGAGTTCAGAGCGGCGTGCAGATTTAAGCCCTAAATCTCAACCCGCCTTATTGACTCTTGTATCAGAAATCCGGCGGTGCGGCGAAGCCTTGGCTAGTTATGAGACGCTTTAAAGAGGGCGCGGCTGAGGCGGCTATGTGGAGCCTATTGAGCGGGAAAGGTTTTAATCTTTCTCCGCGGTTGTTGACGTGCTCTCTCTTTCAAAGCCTTGGGTGGATTTAGAGAAGTACCGGCGAGATCGCCTAAAGGAGGCTTTGTACGAGGCGGAACTCACAGAGGAGTTTTTAAAAAACGGCGTTATTCGAAACGCCGCCGGCAAGGCGTTTCAAGCAGTCAAGGCCTATCTGGCGGCCGTGGCCGCGGCGCAGAGGGACAAGGTAGTAGCCGCCTTCCCGGGCAGGCGCAGGCTGAGCCCCACTAAAGTCGTAGAGAGGGGGGATTGGATTATCGCCGTGATGCCGACGTCTAGAATGCGAGAGGTGGCGGCCATAATTGGCGATAAAGAGCTACGGCTAATGGTCGAGCTGGCCTTAAACCTCCACGAGTTTCAATACAACGGCCTCGACAGAGATGCAGAGGTGTCTAGATACGCCAGTGAAGAAATGGTAAAGAGAGACATAGAAGAGGTAGTGGCCTACATCAAAAGAGCGGCGTCTAGTCAGCAGTCTTAACGCGGCCCCGCAGAAGGCCCCCACGGCGCACTGAGCCAATCACACTCTCCAGCTACAAACTGCCGCCGATGAGCCCTCCTCGGTGTAGTCCCTCGACCGACGCCAAAGCCCTCAAGACGCCGCGCAGAAGCAAACCTCCTCACAAACCCCAGCCGCCCCCCTCGGTGGATATCTTGAGGCGGGAGGCCGCGCCCTCTCCCCCATCTACGACGGGGCACGCCTCGGCCGCCTCCCGGAAGACTTCGAGCCTGATCCGCGTCGGCCTCCTCAAGCCCCATAGACCTCTCCACATGTGGGCCAGCCGCCAACTTCGGCTCGAAGGACGCGTCGTCGACCTGGCCCCGGCGAGCCTCTCGGAGAGGAGGTCTTGTCAGAAGAGGCGATACAAAGTTGAGGACGTCGAAGAAACTCGCATCGGGAAAAGGAGAGGACTATGGAACCTCATCCAGCGGTACCAGCTCCCTTCGGCTCTCGATGAGCCGCACCTTGAGCTCCCTTGCCCTCTGGACGGCCGAGGGCTCTGCAACGAGGGTGTAGAGTACCGGCACAAGCTTGCCGGAGATCTTGTCGGGCCATCTGAGCAATAGCTCTTGTGCCCTCTCGAAGACCTTCTCCACGTCCCTCCGGCCGGCCCTAACCTTCGCCTCGCCGACAGCCGTCAGCGCGCCGGCGTTGCAGTAGATATCGAACTCGTACTCCGAATCGACATGTAGTCTCTCGGCGACGCATCTATGGCCCCTCTGCCCCAGGAGGTATTGAACCCAATCCCTCCCTGATTTCTCCACGCTGACGGCTATGGCTTCAAACTGCTCCTTAGTCGCCATCTTGTCCTCGATACGCTTTATATCTTCCTTCGTGGCGAACTGCTTCAAGTCCTCCTTTGTGGCCATGACGCTCTCAATGCGTTTGATGTCCTCCTTGGTGGCCATGGCGTTCTTGATTTCCTGCACCTCCCTCTCCAGCTTGGCCGTCCGTCTCTCCGACCTCTTTAGATCCCGCCTCGTCGCGACGTCCAGCGGCACGACTATCCGGCTGGCGACTAATGCCGCCAGGCGGTCCATAAACTCCCTGTCGTCTCTAATAGCATCTATAACGGCCTCCTTAAGCGCCCTCGGCGGGAGGGCGGCGACAAGTCTAGCCAATTGATCTTGCGGGAGAGACGCGAAAAGCCGCACTATAAACTCCGGCTCCTCTTGCGCAATCTCCTCTAGAGCCTTTTTCACAGCTTGTTTCTCCATGCTCATGATTCTAAAAACTCTGCGCATAAAATCTTTGTCTCAGGCTTTCTGAGCCACACACGTCGTCGATTCGCCGCACCGCTGGCGCCTCCAGCCGCCCCTCTTCTCGACCGACTCACCTACTGGAGCCAACCAGGGGCCTCGGCCCCCAGCGAGAACGCCTATCAACGCCCAGCGGCCTTCCTGCACTCCGCCTCCGGCCCGCCTGAGACCCTCTGCCAGGCGGTTCAAAATGAGGACGCAGAAAAATCGGCATTTTGAATCGGACACTTGGAACCGGCAAGCCGATTCCTACAGACGTCGACGAAGAAACGGCCCGCTGGACCGCGGCCACACGCCCTACAGGCAGGAGCCGGAGCGCCGCGCCTGCCACGCAGAGAATGCGCCCCTCCGCTGGTCGGCGCCTCGGCCAGGGGCCCCGGGCCTCCGGAGCCCGAAAATCTCCACAGCCCAGCCGTAGACGAGGCGTCGCCCACCTACGCCATAGCGTGCCGTCTGCCGTTGAAGACCATCTGCGTCTCAGAGCCGCCGCCACATCTCCACCGGGCACAGACATTGACCCCGCGGACTTCTGCCGCATTATGGAGACTCCGAATCTCTGCATCTCCGCCGTATCCGCCCCAGGGAGGCCCCCAGCGCGCGCCGCCTAAGCCCCCAGCCGCTCGGCCTCAAGCATGCCAAGAACCTCGGCGACCTCAAGCAACTACTTAAGCCTCTCCAGCGCCTCCTTCGATAACAGCGTCCTGCTCCGCAGAGCAAGGCCAACGCGCCTTCCATAACGCCGCCAAGTGACGTGAAGTTATGAGCGCAGACGAAAAATCAAGCTTAAATAAAGAATCGAATTTATAGGTATGAGAAGGACAATTAAGAGGTTCTTTTTTGGTTTGGCTCTTTTTGTTCTAGGCTTTCAAGTCTCTACCTTGTTTTTTGTTTTGCTTTTTTCGACTGGGAGGGGCTTATGCGCGATGCAGATACCGTGTCTCTGGTGTGGGTTAAAAATAGGGCCTACTACGAGAGGTTAATTGCAGTTTTAGAGGAGCACGGCTACAGCTTCGAGCCTTGGTCCCCCAACACAGTGGCGGGCGACGTTATTGTATACGGCGACGTCAGGCCGCTGGCTCCGCTGATAGCGGAGGTGGGGGGCGGCCGCGTGGATGTGTACACCAAGCGGTTTGAGCCGTCGCCGCAGAGCTTCATTCCATATCTCTGGGGCGGCCCAATCACCGTGTTCAGCACCAGCGCGGCGTTGCTAGGCGCGCTTCTGCAGGCCGCGGCGCTTGTCGCAGTTGCGTGGTACGTGGCCTCAAGGAGGCTTATGAGCTTGTCCACCTCGCTCTTAATCGTCCTAGCGCTACCGCTCCTCTACCTCGCGGAGCTCGGCTACCTCGTTGCCGTCGGAGGCTCGGCGTGGGATGCGCTGATGATAATCGCCTCCGCGCTAGCTTCGCCGGCCCTCCTGCTCCTAGGCTTCGCCATAGCCAAGGCAAGGCGGGCCCAGGTTCGGCACGCCCCCACAGAGCATTGACATAACGCGCCATGCTCCACACGGATGCTGACGTCCTCCGCACGTGAAGCAACTCCTCAGATGTGTTCCCCCAGCGGGAGGCGCCCTCGCCTCAACGGTATGCGCGGCGCAGGTCAGCGCCGCGAGTCTCTTCGGATTCAAGCCGTATATGCGGCTAGGACAGCTAGATTCCTCATATTCGGAGCTCGACACAATACGGCGAGGCCCGTGCCGCAATACCGCATTTCGCGGAGGCTACGAGCCTCTCCAGCATCTAAACGCCGCTAGACGATGCGGGCGGCAAAAACCGCGGCGCCCTCTACGCCGTGGCAGAAGGAGGCGGCCTCCCCCCGCTAGATAAAAGCTCTTCCAACACAACGGCGTAGGCGCTGGCCTCAATCCTCTCAAGCGGCCATCTCCTCACGACCTCCAGCCTCCGATCGCTGTAACAACGCCCCGTGAGCGGGGAGTAGAAGCCGCAGTCCCTAGGAAGGAACTCGCCGATCACAGGCGGGCCCTCCACCACTCTCGCATCTCCTCTATACGGCGCAGTTATTTTGAGGTACCCCACTTCTCCCTTCTCGCCGCCGGTGTGCACAAAGACGCCTTCGTATAAGCCGTCGTCTCCCAGGAAAATCCACTTATCTCTCCAAACCCCCAGGATCAGATTAAGCGCGTAGTCAACGCCGCGGGAGGACTTCAACAAAAGAAAATCACCCAAGAAAACCCCAAACTCCTCACCCACATGAACACCCCCACCGGGGATGTAGACAGGCTCAAAAAAGCTAGTGTGCGCAACTTTGTACCTCTCAGCGAGCGGGCTGTAGTAGTCGGGAAGCCCCACAGCGTTAATCCAGTGAATGTCAATGTCGCAGGATTTACCAACTCTGCAGTCCCGCGGAGGCTTCAAAGG
>Ga0326760_1001478_pt1 | contig 10496 bp, 10 predicted proteins | sample GCREP_S_FD_207668 | JGI IMG/M metagenome (GOLD analysis project Ga0326760, IMG submission 207668) | Hot spring sediment microbial communities from Geyser Creek Basin, Yellowstone National Park, WY, United States - GCR.EP_S | ecosystem: Environmental > Aquatic > Thermal springs > Near-boiling...
TGTTGTCAGCGAGTAGGCAAGCAAGTCACTAATAGCAGCACTAACCTGGCAAAGGGCTTCACCTGGTATAGGCAAGTGCTCTGCAGCCTCAGCTGCTAAAACCTGTTAGAGTTGCAGAAGCTCTTGCTCTGCAGCCTTCTCCTGAACATACTTAAGGGTCATGTTAAGATTCTTGCGCTTAGCTATAGAATTTGCCAGACCATGCCAGTGAATGTTTCACTAGAACTAGTGCTAACAGAGTTGTAGTTTATACTACCTTTCAAGCTTACATTTGGATGAGCGTTCTTGAGGTGCTTTGCCATGACTTTAAAAGCTCTTTCTAGTCTAAGCTAAACCCTTGGCTCTTCTTCATTTTTATCACATCTTATATTACTAACTATTCTAGTATACAAATTTTTCTAACTATAAAAGTTAGGAGTTAGTTAGTGCCGCAGTTTTTGAGCATCCCCTCTTACCACTATTGAAAGCATTTACTTATGGGAGTTTCACCTCACAAGGCTTAACAGAGTTTCTCAGGAGTTGAAGTCTCTACGCGCTTCTCTTTCTGCGCTCTTCACGTCAATTACTTGGATAGTGCTCAGAGTGGCTTTAATCAAAAGGGCTTTGGTTGAGTTGTTGTGATGCATTAATGGAGCTTGCAATGCTCATAAAAGCTAATAAGCTTGTTATTTAGCTAAGTTGTTAAGATGCTTGTGGGTGCTGGGGGGCGCTAGGTGATTTGTATAGATGAGGTTGTGAGTTATAGGGGTGCTAAGGCAAGGGTTCTTGTTGAGGCTTCGGATAGCTCTATATGTGAGGATGTTTTGGAGGCTTGGAGGAGAAAGGACATATCTAGAGCATTAGAGATTGCGAATTCTCATGGGGGTTGCAGACTCGTTTCAGAAAACCCTTTACAAGTAGTCTCACGCGACAGGAAAGTGAGAGTGGCTTTAGAGCCCATGAACCTCTTGGCAAAGACCTTTTGGGGAGCTCTCGTAGAGAGGGTAAGATATTATTGTGATTGAGGAGCTGGCGATTTAATCCCCAAGAATGGTATTCGGCACTCATTAAAGCATTAACCATTGTGTGCTCGTAGTGCTCAAGCTTATAGAGCCAAGACACTCTCCAAAACTCTCACAGCATGTCTAGACCTCAGTCTGCTACATTAACCACCTCCCTAGGCTGTTGAGTAAAAACTTCTAGAGAAAGTAATGGCTTTAGCAACTTTCTTTCCTCGTGTACTTAGAAAGAGGATTGTTTACACAGCCTTTAGGTTAGCGTCAGGCATAACTCACTATACTACTGGAGGAATTGACCACGACCTAAAACTCTATGGAAAGGCTGTTTTTCCATTTACCTCTTTTACATCTACATTAAGGTCTGAATATGAGGGTTTGTTTACAGCTAGATTTAGTATAGCATATCTTGATGAAGTTAGTGCAAAGGTTTGCAAATGTGATGAAGATGCAAAGAAGAATGTAATGACATTTTGAAAAACTTCTAGCAGGTAGTTTAAAGAAAACAGAAAGGTAAGTAAGAAAGTGAACTTGCTAAGAAAACTTCTAGCAGACTTAAAAACTGCTGGTTTTGTAGAAGCTGGTGAAGGTGAAGATTTTGTGAGAGTAACTTGTGAAGAGATGATACATGGATCAATATTGTATGGCACATCTCACGGTAAGCTTGTTAATATTGTATCATAGTTGATGCTCCTCACGACTAAAGTTGGAGATTCTCACTTCTAAGTGTGGGGATAAGCATCATATCTCTTCTATACATATATTTAAACTTATCAGCAACTCATCCTAAAGCTGAGTTTCTTACCAAGTATTCCATAGCAAGTACTAATAAGCTTATATGTAGTTGATGATATTGATGGGAACTGGGTGATGATGTCAATGAAGGCTGGTATTATTGGTACTGGATATATGGGGGGTACTCACGCTTGCAATCTAAAGGCGTTAGAGGTGGAACTCTTTCTTTATGATATCGATCAGGAAAAGGCAAAAAGTTTGGCTCAAAAATTAAACGCAAATTTTGTGAAAGATTTTCATGATTTTCCAAGGGTAGATTTTTATGTGATAGCAACGCCCGCATGGACTCACTCCCTCTATATCTTTCAACTCCTTTCTAAGGATGTACCAATCTTTGTAGAGAAACCGATCGTTACTTCTTTTGAAGACTTCCAAAAAATAATAATGGAGGCAAAAAATGTAGATGAAATTGCTGTTGGTCATCAACTCAGATTTTCGCCTCTCTATAATTATATCAAAGATTTGATAAAAAGAGAAAAGGATAATTTTGAAATCGAGCTCTGGAGAAACGGCCGCTGCATGGAGATAAAATACGGAGGCGCACTTTTCGACTTAGGAATACACGACATTGACCTAGCACTCTGGATTCAAGAGTCTCCAGTCAAAAAAATGGAGGCAAAAGGGACCTTAGACGACACCACCATAATACTCTGGCATGAAAATGGGAACAAAAGCACTGTAAAAACAAGAAGAGAAGATAGCTTCAATGCAGGCCTAAAAGCAAAAAGCAAAAAAATAGAGGCATACCTAGATTTTCTAAATAATAAAATTAAAATTAACGACCACCAAATATTCCTCTACTCAGACCCTTACTTTGAAGAAATGAAAGAATTCATAGAGTTTTTAAAAGGAAGGCAGAAAACTTACAGAAACTCCCTCCCCCAAGTATCAGACTCTTACTTAATCCTATTTAAAGTAGCAGAGCAATTAAGATCCTTCTAACCCATAAATATAAACCAAAACAAAAAATTAAAACTCAGCAAGAAAAACTCAGTAAAAATTATTGAAATTTTTAACTTCTCTACATTAAAAATTGTTTTTACAACTGAAAGCCTCGCCCTTTAGGGCGGGGAGGAGGTCAGAAGTGGTCTAAGTACCTTGGATGAAGTTTGTCCGCTTCGCTTAGAAGATATTCATATCCAGCTTCTGAAATCTTTAGCTCTCCAAACATACTCTATATGAGCCTTGCTACTTCTCTAGACATTACCTTTATCATTAGCCCCCATGAAACCTTCCTCATGTGCTTAGGCACTAAGAGACTGTGCCTAATTGCATATCTCGTAACAGTTCTTCTATCAACATTGTTGCCTCCCTATTTCCTCAATAACTCTAGAGAAGTTACTGTTTTAGCTACAAGTTAGTGAACGTGATGAATATTAACATTTATAAACCCGGCTTACTATTCTTTAACTCCTGCTTTCTAAGTTAGAAAAATATGAGGTGAGAAAGTGAGTCACTCATCTCTAACTGAATCTCTAAAACTTAATGCAAGTGAAGTGAGAGTGTGTTTAGCAGCTGTAGTCTTGAAGCTATTGGGGTTTCGAATAACGTCAGAAAATATCTACAAAGTCACAGGAATGCACCTCCAATACATTAGGAACGTAATGAGGTCTCTCTACAGCAAGGGCATTATTAGGCCCTCCTCTCCCCCGAAGATCTACAGCTTAATGAGTTCTAAGAGTGTTAGAGTAAAAGAGTGGGAGCTGAACATCAGCATTGAGGAGTTCGCAGGTAGGGAAGAGGTTTTGGAGTTTGTGAGAAAGATAGAGGAAGAAGATCTCAGGGCCTTTAGTAAAGAGGAGTTCTTAGAGAAGTTAAAGAACTTGAAAAACACAGAGTTAGGCAAGAGAATAGTAGAAAAGCTCTCAAAAGAAGCATAGCTTTCTCAAAACTAGAGTCTCTAAGAAAAATAAACCCTTTTTTCCATCCATTCAACTCGCTCACAACCATTTAATCATTACCTTGAACTAGCTAATCTCTTGAGCAATTCTGAGCTTAGACCTTTTAGAGCTTCTATAGTTCAAGGACTTGCACTACTAATTGCAATTGAATTGCAGAGCAAAACTCTTCTTGAAGAAGCCCTAGGCAAAAACTATTTCAGATCTTGTAGATACCGTGAAGTCCTCCAAGTCTTGTAGCCTTTTCCCCCAGCTTTGCAAAGCTATAGATTACACCAAGTATGCTATCTATTGCGTAAGAGGGGTCTACATAATCAACCTTTTCACGAAAATCAACATATTTTAGCTTCCCTATGTAGTTTATGTACTCATTCCAAGTTGCCTCATCAACACCTACATGTGCTTTGGCGAGGTTTAGGAAATCTATCGAATCTTCATCCCTATAATGCATGTAGTGGCGTAGGAGGAGGTAGCCTCTGAGGACTAGTGGTGCTGAACCAACGAGGTCTTCTAGCGTGCCGAGCTCCCTACCAGTCCTCTTAACGATTACTCCTCCACATATCTTCGGCCCCTTCACCATGGTCAGAGGGTCGTAAATTATTGCAGAGCCCCTAAACATCAGCACCACAGCGGGCTCTTCTAACACACCAAACCTGTCCAAGAGTGAGATAATGCAGTTCACAACCCCAGGCTCTTCGCTTAGCATGTCTGAAAAGACGTCGGCAATATCACTCACCCTAAATACTCTCAATAATTTCAGCCACCCTGCCCCGCCCCCACCCCCATAAACACTAACATCACGATTCTTAGCAACATTAGTGAATCTATTAAAGATTTCCTCTTGGAGCTTGCGAATGCCCTCTACTCCCCCCACCTCCAAGCACTTCTTCACATCATCTATGGGGGGGTTAAGAGACTTCCTCACAATAGGGATAATATCTTCAACACCCCTACTCTCAGCAATTTTGTATACCTCCTCTGCAATCTCGGCACGCCTTAACATAAGCTTATCAACACCCTCCTGCTTAAATCCAATATTGTAGAAGTATTCTTGAATTCTACTATCCACATCCTTCTCGCTCATGAGCCCTAGCTTCTTGAGAATTGCCCATGTAGGAGCTTCAACGAATGGGAGGATTGTGAGGGGGTAGAACCCGTACTTGAAGAATATTCTAGCGCGCAGCTCATTAAATGCGTTTGTAAGCTTCATTTTCAAATCCTCACTCTTCTCAAGCCTATTCCTCGCCTCACCCAATACTTTCTCAATTTCATTGCTATTTAAGCCCGACTTCCACTTGTCATCTCTTTCAGGACTCCTGGGGAAGAGCCTGCCTAAAGCTCTGTGAGCTAGTTCAAGTATGTACATTAGCAAAATCCTCTCTTCCCAAGAGATCGCATCGACTAGCCCAGTAAGAGATGTTCCCCGCAGCATTTCTTGGTGTAAGAGCTCTTCAGCTAAAACTTGCTGGAACTTAGCTAAGCTCTGGCCCCCACCCTTTATACAGCCACTCTCCACCAAGCTGTTGGAGAGCTTCTGCACTAAGTCAATCTTTTCTTTCACACTACCTTTCTTAGAGAACTCTTCAGAGAATCTCTTCAAAAACTCCCAGGTCTTACCCTCTGTACCTGCGGACACATCTATCCCAATGCTATCAAGCTTTACAACAGAAAATCTGATAGTAAAGAGTCCTTCACACCCACTACTCATGCTTTGAAAGATGAGTTCAGTGTGGGAAGTCAAAAACTTACTCTGCATATGTGGATTGTGGTCAACTATGTCTCTGCGCCTGCCTGCTACACCTACTCCTATTCTAAACATCTGCCTAATGATCCACCTCCTAAGCGCTCTGGAAGGGATACTCACCACAGGCCTAGCTACTCCACCAACTACTTTTATTAATGGTGGCATAAATGAGGTAATACTCTAATAATCTATTTAAAGCTTTCCTTTCCATACCAATGCTAAAGTGGCTAGTAGTTAGTAGCCGCCCTAGCAACTATTGATCCCCTGCCATCAGGAGTTCTCCACCCTTCCCGCAGCTCATAACTCTGCAACTCTCAATAATTTCCCCACATACACATTTGCAAAGTTTCTCACTAACGAAAAAGTTTTAAGCACACTAAAGCGTATGCTCCCATGAGCAGGTGGTCAGAGATATGGAGTCAGATAGAGATGTGCGAAGGGCTATTTCGAGAGAGCACGTAGGGAGGAGCCATAACTACCCCGGCTACGACATCTACTACACCGATAGGAGTGGTCGGATAATAGGTGAAATGCATGGCTTCACGAAGACAGATGTTGATGTGCTTAAGAGTAGCTGGAAGAGGAGAGGTATTGTGTACAAGGACTATAGCGAGAAGTGATATGCCTTAAGTAATGTGATTGCGCTGTAGTTGGTGTAATTCTATGGGATGGAGCGACTGCGCCCCAGAGAGATATGCATTTCCCTGCCTAGAGATAGTGAAAGGAAGAAGTGAGCTGCGACTTGCGCCATGAGATAGAGGAGCTGAAAAAGCTGGCTACAGCCCACCCAGTATTTTAGAAGCAGGTGTTAGAGTACTCAAATTTGAGTGGTTTAAACGTGAGTGTAAGCTCGTAAGTAAGGAGAAGCAATTTGAGTATAGGTCGCCTAGTGGAGAAGTAATACCCTTTGAGAAAGCTCTGCACTTTACGACAATGGAATTGCCCCTTGACAAGCTAGCTCCCTACGCCATTGCCTATGGTTTTAGAGATGCCTAAGGCTCTAAGAGGAGATTTGTTGTAGTCTTTAGGAAGGTGAGAATGTTAGAATCAGAGAAGGAGGTTCTCTTGCCCGCAGCCAATTTCTTTGGCAGTAGTGGGTGGGAGTATACTAAGCCCATCGCCTCCCCCATCAGGGAGGGAATGCTTTGGAAGCCCCATCTCCTCAAAATAGGCGAGAAGTTGCCTGAGGATTGTGAGGTTCTCGAGCCTTTCATAAGGGGCTATGGAGAAGTTGAGAGATGGTGAGAGGTGTTGCACTGCTCTAGTCATCAGGGAGGGCGATTGTGTGAGGATCTTGCATCACGCAATGACTCGCTATTGGTTGAGAGGTATCCTATGCCCTTTGAAGAGCCATTAAGAAGGCTTAGTAGAGCAGTAGACGCAAATGCTACTGCGTAAGGTTGCATCACAAGAAGAATCTACAAGCTAGGGGGGCTTTGAAGAGCCCCGGCACACCACCCTCACTATCGAAAGTGCGAAGCATGTGAAAACAAGAGGGGCTAGTGCCTGCACCCGAAAAATTTTAAACGTGTGCTAGTATAAAGTGAGTAAGTGAAAATGTTAGAATATGCACATATATAATTGTGAGGTGGTATGCGTGCCTTTAACGCCTGAGTCTGTGGTTAAGGAGTTCGCAAAGAGGGTGTTGGAGAGGTATGGGAATGTTGTAAAGTCTGTTGTATTGGTGGGGTCTGGGGCTAGAGGAAAGCTCAGCCCTAAGAGCGATATAGATGTTCTTGTGATTATTGACGACACTAGCGAGTTGCTTACTAATGAGGCTAGCGTAAAAGCATTGGACAATGACTTAAATAAAATCGCGAAAGAGATTTCAAAAAAGCTCTCCGTCCACCTCATGACTGTTACAGATTTCGTAAAGGATGCAAGCTCAGGAGATCCTATAGTCTATAACTTTCTCAAGGAAGGTAAGCCTGTTTTCGATGTGGGCTTCTTCACGCCTTGGAAGAAGCTCCTCAGATTAGGAAGGGTCAGATGGACAAGAGAGGCTGTCGAAAAGCTCATGGAGAGCTCCTCGGAGAGAGTAGTAGATGCCGAAGCTATGAAGTTATTCATCATATGTAAACTGTGTTATGGTGCCATAGTGGAATCGACACAGGCAGTTTTAATGGAGCTGGGCTTAGAGCCCAAGGCTCCGCACGAGCTTTACAAAGCTGTTGAGAAGCACTTGGTTAAGGATGGCTTTTTGGAGGAAGAGTATGCAGAGTGGCTTAGGGAAATTGTGGAACTGAGGAAGAGAGTTGAGCACGAGGGTTTAGGAGAGATAGATGGAGAGGATATCGACAAGTGGATTGGAAGAGCTAGGAGGTATGTTAAGGCGGTGTCGAAGCTTCTCACAGACTTTAAACTGGTTAAGAGAGAGCTGATCATCGAGAAACTGTACGAGAGAATGCTAAAGACAGTCTCCAAAGCTTTAGCCCATGTGCACAGACTAGAGGGTGTAGAGAAGCTTGAGAGGCATTTAGGACTAGGCTTAAAAGAGGCGTTCAAGAGAGACTTCATTGACACGGGCTTAGTAAGTGAAAGCTATCTCGATCTCTTTAATAAATTAGAAGAATTGTACAATGATGTGGTTAAAGAAAGAGACTTCAAGGAGAAGGTGAGGAAGTTGGAGGGGCTGGAGGAAGAGGAACTCACGGAATTGCTGAACAGAGTTAAAGACTTTGAAGACGAGATGAAGGAGATAACCACTAAGGTAATGCAAATTGCTAAGAGTAGTGAAGAGCCGGAAAGAGGTAATCGATGTGCCCAGTCCTTAAAGTGTGTTTAGTAGGTGGGCTGGTGTGGGTGAAGACCCTCTTAAACTTGTAGATGCTGTTGTTGTGCTTGGTGGGGGTTTAGGAGCCTCAACCCTGGCTAGACTTGCCAAGGGTATTGAGGTTTTGAAGAGCACGTCATGTGAAAAACTCATTCTTGTTGGTAGTGATGAAGAGGTGGAATTCATGAAGAGAAAAGCTGTTGAGTATGGAGTGAGAGAAGAGCTCTTGTTTTGTGTAGGAGGTTCGAGAAATACTATTGACAACGCTTACTACGCTAAGAAGGTTTTGAAGGCAATGGGCATTAAGAGAATAGCCCTCGTCACCTCAGACTTTCACATAGAGAGAGCACTAGCAATATTTGAGTGGGTTCTTGGAGAAGGCTACGAGATAATACCTGTAGCTGCTAGTGACAACCCCAGCAGAGAGGTCTTGGAGAGAGAGGAGCTCCTCAAAAACCTCATTCCATTCATGAAGAAGCTGCTCAAGAAGGGGGATGATGAGGGGATTAAGAGGCTTGCTGACAAACTACACAAACTCTTAAGAAAGCTTCAGCTCATCTAAGAACATGCTGGTGCCCTCAACCAAATAACCAGCCCTAAGCAAGGACACAAAGTCAGCAGCACTAATGGACCACCAACACTCTCAGTAAGTACTAAGGTGTGGGCCAAGAACTGCTTAAGGAAGGGACTCGGCTACGAGGCTAGTGATCAGCACAGCTCTGGACAAGCACTTAATAAAAGCAACACCTCTCAGCACTAGCCATGCTATTGCTTTAAACAACTCATTGAAAGCCCTATACACAATCCCGTATACACCTTTGAACTCCCAGTTTCCTACCAAGCTCTATCACCACGAAACCACCAGCTTTCAGCAAAAACATAAGTAAATGCTTTCAATAGTGGTAAGAGGGGGATGCTCAAAAACTGCGGCACTAACTAACTTACTCACAATCATAATTTCAATAGGTTATGAATAAGAAAAGTTTATAACCTCTGGAGCGAACAAACATTGGAAGGTGAGTTGGTGAATTGAAGAAAATGGGGCTTAAACAAATCTCCATAGTGGTGCTCATCATAGCAATAACTCCGCTACTGATAGTAGAAGAGTGTCTTGCACTAGCTTCACAGGGTCAAGGTGCGAAGATACTAGCTGAAGTACAGCTAAGAGGTCTTGCCATTCTCAAGGACTGTAATGCTACCCTCTCCCTAACCCTCAATAACATCACAAAGACTCAGAGCATCACTTTTAAGCAAGGTGAGGAGTTGAAGGTGTTGGCAAGTGTTGAGGCTCCCCTACTCGACCGCTCCCTCCTCCAAATTCAATTAAAAGCCAAAGACTCAGAACTATTCAGGTTAAAGATGCTCTTTGAGGGGGTTAGGGCAAGAGTTGTTGAAGCTGACTACAACAACTCGCTCATAAACCCTCTTGAACATAGGGAGCTACTCAACGTCAAGCTAACAACAAGTATTGCTCGCATAAAAATATTTTTACCGATAGCGCTAGCAGATGAGAGAATGAGAGTTGAAGCTCGCATAGGGGGGAGGGAGGCCGAAGTAAAGGCTGAGAAGACAAGTAATGGAACCATAGTCACGTTAACATCCATGATAAGCCTTAATGAGACTCCCCATTTCCATGCTAACATTTCATCTGGGAATCTAACCATTGTTGAGCTTTCTGGCAGAATTGCTTCAGAAAATTCATCAGATGTGGCAGTAAAGGGGTTGGTAAAAACGGTTCAGGTCGAAGTCCTGAGGGGGTACGGTGTCTTGGCCCTTAGCCTGCCAACATCAATTCTACTATCAAGAACACTTGATGATAAGGGCATTCTTTACAGGGGCGTCAAAATAACTCTCGAGCCCATTGCCAGCGCTGAAAGAGTGTCACGTGAAGTGAAGTTGATGGTGATAGACAAGGTCACGATGAAGGTTATAGAGAAACCAATACTACTGGTAGTGAAAATCCCAGCATACCAAACATCCTTCAACATATCAGCTCAGCGTGGAGAGATCCTCCTTTCACTACCAAGAGAACCAGCAAAACTCAGCATATTTGCAGAAGGGTATAAATCTAGTGCAGTAGAGATTCAGGTAAACACTACAGAACTCCGCGTATCCCTGGATCCTCTAGAGCTGACACCCCTACAAAAGGCTATGCTGGCCCTTAGAGGAATAGCTCTCTGGGTTTCCAGCAACTGGCCTGTATTAATTGCAATGTCACTCATAGCCCTAGTAATTTCCCTGGTGGTGGGTAGAAGATGATCATCAAACCGCTCTTGAAACTATTGAAAGAC
>Ga0326760_1001479_pt1 | contig 10492 bp, 10 predicted proteins | sample GCREP_S_FD_207668 | JGI IMG/M metagenome (GOLD analysis project Ga0326760, IMG submission 207668) | Hot spring sediment microbial communities from Geyser Creek Basin, Yellowstone National Park, WY, United States - GCR.EP_S | ecosystem: Environmental > Aquatic > Thermal springs > Near-boiling...
TACATAGCCCAAGTCAACAACTTATTGACTACATCTCCAACCCCTGGAGGCGGCGAAGGCGTAACAGTTATTGGAACCTCGGCCAGCAACAATCCACCAAGCTTTTGCCTTAGCTTCTTCAAGTCTCCCACCCATGAGTAAAGAACCCCCTTATAAAACACAGCCCTCACACTAACGCAAAGACCACTGGGTAGGAGCCCTGGCTCGTCAATAAAACCCCTCTAACAACACTAGCCCCCGGATCGGGGATTATGCTACAACGGGCCTCGATGACCAATGACTCGCCTGTTCCTAATGGACAAATACGCGTTCCCCCGTCTTCAATATTGCCGGCTACCCAAGAACCTCCACAGATCCTCCCGAAGCGAGAAACCACCATGTAGCCATGGCTAGGCCAACGGCCACTACGATTACCGTTGCAAATAACGTTATAGCCGGAGAGCTGAGCGTTGTACAGTCCTTCACGTTGCAACCCTGACGATTAAACCCCGGGATTTAAAAGAGCAGAGTAGGACTCTGGAATAGCTTGGCTACGTGGAGGTGATGGACGGGCCATACACGTAGTAGTAAGAAGATATATACTCGTCCCCGATGCGGCTAATCCATCGATACGCCAAGTAGAATGGTATATGAGCTAGTAAGCTTAATGAGAGTTTGAAGAGGTCGTTGAGCACTCTCAACAGGTACTCGGTCGCCACCCTAACGATGTATTCCCCAAGTTGTGGTAGATCCAAGTAAATAGTTTGCGATGGTACCTGGCCGTACACGTAGATATCGGAGATCAGGGAAGCAACACTATAAAGAGTTTGCAATGCCGCTAGGGGCCAGAAGAGTAGTATTGCTGACTTAATCACGTCTATCCACAGTAACTCCCCCTCGAGCCCGCTAACTAGCCTACTAATTAGCTTGTAGAGCAGGAAGACTAGGAATACTATGGCCACGACGCCTTTAATCCATGTTACCATGTGAACCCCCTAATCGCGGGATCTCGCTGGGGTTTAAAAACCTGACGCGCGTGGCTGATCAAGTGCTGATCGTGAAGAGCAGTGCCGTTAAACCAGGTATTAGCGTTGACGTGTTCTTGCTTAGGATGAGCTTGGATGCTACGTATCCATAGGCCAGCGTGTAGGAGTATGCTATTACAGCGTGGACTACGGAGATCCTTGCCGCGAGTTGTAGGATCATGGCATTCAACAATGGGACCATTGCCGAGACGGCTAGGATCATCACTGCGGTCTGAGAGTACTTCTTTAAACCCCTGTACAATTCGTGGATGCTCATCACGAGTAGCTCGAAGACGCTTGGGTCGCAGTCACCGAGTAGCTTGGCGAAGCCAAGGGTCTCCGCGAGGTAGTCAACTATCCAGGGCCTACTGGGCCTCCTCAACTCAGCCTCTAACCCTGGATCCCTGTAGTTTACTAGGCTCCTCCACACTCTTACATGGTTCAATGCATTGTCAACTACTCTCTCAACCCGTGACCCGTAAATCCCCTTCAAAGCGAGGTATAGCCCGGGGACTCCGAGCGCGATAGCTGTAATCGAGGCCATGCACGCGTACTCCCCGAATACCCCTAGGTCGCCTCCTAAAACCCCTGCTACAGCGGGCAGCACTAATACTACTGTTCCAGCGGTAAATAGTGCCTTGAGCAGCCTGCTCGTCTTCTTCTCGAAGACGACGCTAATCCCCGCTGGGTAGTCTGGTGTTAGGGTTAGGGCTAGCGGCGTGGCGACCGCGGGGATTAATGCCATGTAGAGCTGGCTTAAACCAGGCTCTGAGACTCCTTGCTCAATGCTCACTGACTGCAGCATGCTGACTGAGAGGAGCATTACTGGGGCCACTCCGAAGAAGACGAGCATGACCATGGCTAGCATGACCCTGTTGTTCACGGCTCTCTCGACTTCCAGCGAGATCCCCTTGGCGTGCTCGTAGGCTCTATCCCTCAAGTAGTGTAGTGCCGTCCCAGAGTTCAGGGAGGCAGCGTACCCGGATAGCAGTAGCCTAGTCTTACCCGGGAAAAGCCTGGACAAGTAGGACATCGCGGACTCGTAGCCAAATAGCTCGCTTAGGCTAGCATACCTCTCACCCAGCATCCTCAACCCCCGGAAAACCCTACTACCCGAGACATACCTCAGGAAGTCTGAGAGCTCTAGGCCCGTCTTCGAGACGCTCGCAGAGGCTATTACAGCGTATGAAAGCTCTTGCTCAGCACTCTTCTTCAAGTTCCCCGCTGTGGCTACAGCATCTATAATCCTAAACCACGGTGCGAGCACTGCAAGCACTAGTAAGACGGTGATTAGCGGGTCAGAGGAGTCTAGGAGACCCGCAAACATTGCTAGGCCGTAGAGAGCCAATATAGCGAGCGTTGATAGCAGTGCTACTCTCAACTCCCTAGTAGCACCAATGTACTTAGCGGGCCTGGGGTCCACTAGAGCAATGCTCCTCCTGTATTTTTCAACCAGCCTGCCAAGCAAGCTCGTGGCCCACCACCTCTTCAAGGGGCTTCTCGACACGGGGCAGTAGCTCCTTGACCCTCACAGACTTCTCGAGGATTGAGCCGAGGTCTATGTCTAGTCCATCCCTCTCGCGATCCCAGAGAACCCTGGTCTCTACTCTACCCTCTTCGTGCCTGTAGACTAGCTCTGCTAGGGTCTTCACCTGTCTCCGGGGTCTATCACCGTAGCCCATTACGACAACGTAGTGGAACATGCCTACTTGGCTCGGTGCGAGCTCTATTGGTGGAGCGGTGAACCTCGAGACAACCTCCTCGGGTGCCGATGCGTGGAACGATGTTAAGCCACCGAGGCCCACTAGCAGGGCTTGTGCTAGAACCTTCGCCTCTGCTCCACGGGTCTCACCAACCACTAGTAGCCTCGTCCCGCTCGCTCTCAGAGATGCCTTGGCTAAGTCGAATAAGTCTACTTTGACTGCTCCAAGCTCGAATGTAGTGTAGCGGGTCCACGGCGACCCCGGCTGAGGGTCTATCTCCCCAGTGTCCTCTATCACAATCACCTTCCAGGTCTTTGGGACAAGGTAGTAGAGTATAGACCTGAGGAGCGTTGTCTTACCTGAGCCAGGTGGCCCGGCTATAATGAGGCTGCCCCTCGCGTGTATAACCAGATTGAACAAGCCAACGAGGGCCCTTGGCAGGATCTTGGCCTCCACGTAGTATTCTATTGGCGGGGGCATTGGCAGCTTCTTACGTATAACTATCTCGGGCCTGTTCTTCGACACAGTGGGGAACACCATGTGGACGCGGTGGCCTCCATCACTGAGGGGTAGCTGGGTGTCAACTATTGGGTTGCTGGTGGAGAGGTATGTGCCGCACTTAGTCGCTATAACCTGCTGCATTTGCACCACCTCCCCCTCGCTAGTGAACACTATGTTCGTGGGGACGAAGTCTTGCTCAGGCCTCTCGAAGTCTACTATAGTGTGCCGTATCCAAACCCTGCCCGGCCCCTCGACACTTATATCCGTGATGTAGGGGTCGTCTAGGAGGACCTGTAGCTTGCCATACCCCGTTATAGTCCTTAAAGCATATAGTACATCGCTAGCCCGGCCCCTATCAACTCCTAGTACTGCTACGACAACGTCTCCAAGGTCATTCCCCTTCCTCAGCAGTAGGAGCACGTCGTCGAGCTTCTCCTCCACCAGCCTATAGGTCTCCGGGGGTAGCCTAGGAGCAACATAGTACTCCACCGAGCCCCCCGCATCTACCAGCTTCACAGTGTGTGCTCCAACCGCGTACTCCATTAGTAGGCTTCCAGCGGGTTGCTCGATGACAAGGGGCTTAACGCTCTGCGGTTGCTTTTCCCTCTTAGTGAACTTGGTGAATACATGCAGCTTTCTCAGAGCTAAATCAGTGAGCTTACCAAGCAAGGTAGCACCCATATCATAGGAGAGGGATTTAAATACCCATGGATCTCAAGGGGTTTAATGAAGGTGTTAGGTAGATAAATCTTTCTTAACTACCTAACACCCGTGGATTGAGGAGAAGGGAGGGGTTATAAAAACTAAGAGTTAATCCCCGAGTTGCTCTCCTTCAAGAGCAGTAGTCTAATCCCCGCTCTAATAGCGTGGCTCCTATTCTTGAACTTCTTCAACTCCACTAGTTCATCCAGAGCTCTAAGCATGTTCTCGGGGACTTTCACACTCACTACTATTAATCTAGGACGCAACTCAACCACTCCAACCCCGGTGAAACCCTGCACCTGCTCCTGCACGAGGCTACACCGTAATGAAGGGGGTATTTAAAAAAGAAATTGTTTTAATCTAGGCTAGCCTCCTCCAATCGCTGTTATCCACTGTTGCTGACCGCTCGAGGCGTCTTGGACTAGTACCTTAACCTCTCTTATTGCTACCCCAGGCGAGACGCTGAATGTTATAGTGAATGTTGCATCTGACTTAGCGCTCACCTGGTAGCCTGCCGCGGGTATTGATGGGGTAGTGTTTACTCCGGTGCTCGCTTGGCTCAACACTCTCCCATCGCTCAAGGTTATATTGTAGCCTAGGACCTGTATCGGGTTTGGCAGGTTGTTCCTCACGAGCAACGAGACTATTGCCATGTTGCCCTGGCCGAAGGACACTGTGTAGCTCGCAGCAGCCATATCTACGTTCGTCAACCTGCCCTGCTGCGATGCAAGCCAACCCCTCACAGCGAACACTGCTACGACAGCTACGAGTATCAACGCCAGCACCACGACGATCTCGCTCACACCCCTCATAGTCTTCTTGGTTTTCATAGTGTATCCCCTCATGGAGTAAGAGGGGTTTATAAACCAACGAAGTTGCTTTAAATACACTATTTCAACAAGGTGGGTGAGGCGTAGTGCATGGATTGAGCACGCTTGTAGCCGGCCTACTACTCTCGATCGTGCTGGCCGGTGTCGGTGTAGTAGTGTTGAACTATGTGAGGAGCGCCGGGTCTAGAGTAGTGGATGCTGGTGGTGGCAACCCCCCAGGAGTATTAGCGTACATGGTGGAGTATAACTCTACTCACTACTTGATAACAATCTACAACTATGGATCAGCAACCAGGGAGAACGCGAGGATTGTTGGTAGCGACGGCAGGGTCTACAGTCTTGGAGCACTAGCACCGGGCCGGGGCCCTGCTTCACTACTAGTCCCGAAGACATGTGGTGGAGGCCAGTGCTCCTACTTCTACGTGGACTCCCGGGGTCAATTAATAGTAAAGGTGATTAGGAGTGGCTAGGAAGATGCGTGGCCAGGCGGAGGGATTGGCTCTAGTAGTCATGGCCATGTTGCTGGTGGCAGGCATCACCAGCATAGTCTACGGGCTGAGGCGGATGCAGGAGACTGGGAGAGAGATAAGCCAGTTAGCCGCGCTGATATCCGAGAAGACCGGGGAGCAGGTCTACTTCAAGATAGAGAATGGAACAGTATACGCCCGCTCAACCCTCACAACTAGGATAAAGCAGGTAGTAGTATACAACTCGAGCATCGGGGTCCTAGAGCACAATGAGACCCTAGACCTCTACCTCCCAGCCGGGGAATGGGTGCCCCTACCGCTCTCACAGGAAGCCGTAGACGCGATAGCCAATGGCTCAATGATCCTGCTCGCCCTCACAGAGCGCGGAAACCTAGTGGCATACGACCCAAGGGGCCTCACAGAAGGCATCGTACGCATTGTAAAGGGCTCACTATCCCCTGGAAGCGGGGTGTACTACTACAAGAACTATGGATATAGGATTAGCTGGGGCAGACCTAATATGAGCCGGGTAGGCGACTTGCTCTTAAAGGCCCCTATAGACTGCTCTAGGAGTGCCTCGAGCGGGGGCTTGTATACTCAGTACACTAACTGCAATGTGAACTTAACGTTCTACATCCCCGAAAACGTGGCTCCATTGAAGATAACGTATAACATGAACTCGAGCGACGCTGTACACTACGGGGACACGGTGGCGGTCGACCCGTACGGTGCCGTATACTACGCTCCTGGCGCAGTTAATTACATGCAAGTCTATAGAGTACTGAGGGTTGTGGGGCGGGGTGTATACACCATTAATGTAACATATAATATAACCCCTACCTCGCCCAATCCCTCGGTCTACCCCATCACGCTCCAGCTCGTCCCAGTGATGTATATATACAGGTACACGCCTGAGGGGGTTTACACGGTGGTGGCGCTGGTGAACTCCCCCATCTCCACGATCAACACTCTGCCAGTTGAGAATAGAGCGTGGCTCGGGAGGGTGTTGTTTGAGAGCACTATACAGACTGCAAGCCTCACGAGTCCATTCATAAAAACATACACTGTCTCAATAGACACTAGAAGCATTGGAGAAGAAGACGCACTAGTATTCATAGGATACGAAGCAGTCTACACAGCGTACTATCCACCACCGGGGACACCGTACAGGGTCTACACGTTAATAGATATAAGTGGAGGCGGAGTAACAGTAGTGTCCTAGCCTCATAACTCAATTCTTTTTCCCCTCAACCATGTATATCATGTATTGTTTTTCTTTATAACACAGTGTATAATAATAGAGGTGGAAGCATGGGGTCTACTCATAGACTCATAGCTTTAGTATTACTATTGCTCCCGGTAGCTACATCTATAGCTTCGATTAATGGCGCTGCACAGGTGGAAAACAACAGCGGGTTAATTAGAGTATCCATTGGCTTATGTGACTGCGGGGACTACGGAGCACTGAAACAGGGGCTCGTGGAGGCTTTAACACGTATACCCCACTCTAGCGTCATAGGGGAAATACCTGAGATTAGGGTAGTAGTGGTGGAAGTCCCGAGGGGCATGGTTGAATACCTGCGGGGACTATCATTCGTTAAATACGTAGAGGAGGGTGTGCTCTTCTATCCCCAAGGCGAGGTGCAGTGGAATATAGAATTGATCAACGCGACTAAGGTGTGGAGTGTATTCAGCAGTGTGTATGGGGATGCTGCATACGGCTACCACTCAGCTATACAGGTAGCAGTAGTGGATACGGGGATAGACTACACCCACTCAGAGCTACAGGGTGCTGTTGTCTACTGCATCAAGTCACTGAATAAGACGACCGTGTTCTATAAGGGCGCTAATCTAACAGAGTGCATTGATAACCTGTACCATGGGACGGGAGTGGCTGGTGTACTCGCGGCTAGATTGAATGGCTACGGAGTCGTGGGGGTGTCTCCCAAGGTCCAAGTGTACGCGGTCAAGGTGAGCGAGAATGGAGCGGCATGGGATAGCGATATAGCAAAGGGTATTGTGGAGGCTGTTAAGGGCCCCGACGGCGCAGTGGGCACGGATGACGATGCGGATGTAGTCTCTATATCTCTAGGAGAGAGCAAGAGTACTATAACGCTGTATAATGCAGTCTTGTACGCTGTTAACAATGGTGCAGTAGTAGTAGCGTGCGCGGGGAATAGTGGGGCTTCGACGCCTGAATACCCCGCTGGGTATTCTGAGGTCATAGCTGTGGGTGCAGTGGACTCCAACTACAATGTCCCAGACTGGAGTAATAGGAACCCGGACGTGGTGGCTCCTGGCGTGGATGTGCTCACTACTATTCCGGGCGGTGGATATGCATACATTAGTGGTACCTCACTAGCCACTCCACACGTCTCTGGTGTAGTCGCCATTATTCAGGCTCTTAGGCTTAGTGCTGGGATGGGTAAGCTCGCTCCTGGGGATGTTGAGTCCTTGTTGAAGAGTACAGCGGTGGATCTAGGCTCTCCGGGGTATGATGAGGCGAGTGGTTATGGACTAGTCGACGCCTACAACGCGACACTGAGAGCCCTAGACGCTGTGGTTGTAACTGTGACTACTACTATGACTACGACACAGACTATCACTGAGACACTTGTCTACACTACTACCAGGGTCTCGACTACTACCCAGGCCACTACAGCCGCTACTACAGTTACTAAGACCACTACCGCCACGTCACTAGTCACTCTAACAACTACTCAATTATTAACAACCACGGAGACAGTAACCACCACGGCCACACAGCCCCCGGAAACAACCACCATTACTCAAACAACCACTACGACCCAGCACCAAACCACCACCGAGACAGTAACAGCGTGGGAGACCACTACACACACAAGCGTGAAGACAGAGACAACCACGGAGAGGGAGGCCTACACCACCACGGTGACGGCAACCAGGGCACCAGTAGAGACAGTAGCCACAGGAGCACTAGGAGCACTAATAGGGGCCCTTATAATGGCTCTGCTACTTAGGAAGACGCAGTGATAACGCACTGTCCACTCATGAATACCTAACTTTTTCCACGTGGTTTGAACCGTTTGTCCCTAGATGGTCATTTCCTTCACTTCAGGGTGTTTTGGGGTCTCATCTAGGGACTTTCTCCTCACCCACTCCTTCATTGGTAGCACTACTACCTCTGGAGTGGGTTCACTGGGCATTGGGGCTAACGGCACGAGCCCCTTGAAAGTTAGATACTTCTTCTCGAGGTTCAACACGGCTACTACATCTCTGCCAGCTCTAAACCCGCATCTAGGACATTTGAGTTGCCTCGGGGCATCGCCCCTCATCAGCTTAGAGTTACAGAATGGGCATTTAGATGAAGTGTTCTTCGGGTCTACCTTAACCACGGGGACTCCTCTCTCCAAGCACTTCTCCTCAATAACTTTAACCATGCCTCTGAAGCCTGCTTGGTATATCCTATGCCTTAGTGTTGGGTTTCTAACATCTCTAATCATATTCCTCGGGCACTGCTCAGGTAGGTTCTCCAACACGATCACAGCATTAAGATTTCTAGCTGTGTTAGAAACTATATTCGCAATCTTCAACCTAATATCCTTCTTCCTCTTACGCTCCCTACCACGAATAGCTCTACCAACATACCCATTACCCTTAACACTCTGCACAACCTCTCTATACCTAGCGTAGCCAATGGTGATCCTCTTAATCCCAGTCTCAAGAATATACACTTTATCGAGAACCTTAACAGTCACATTATCCTCATTAACATCAACGGAAATAACACGCTTAACACTATTTTCATCAACATCGACAACCTTGGCAAACACGAAGTATACTAGTAGCCTCCCTCTCTTATAGTCAAGCCTTATCTTCGGTTGCGTCCTCAAAGCCCAGCCACTATTGATGTACCTCCAGTACAGCTTGTGAGGGATCAGCTCTACTGGTATCCAGCCCTTATGAGTGTGGATGAGGATTATGGTATATCCTACACGCCTCCACAGGTGATCGTCAAGCCAAATACTAACCCTATTAACCTCAGGTCTCTCAGACCTCGCCAAACCCTTCTTCTTGAGCTTATTGAAGCTCTTAATCCTAGTAGAAGCGTCTTGACACGCAGTGTGAACATAGTGGCTTGGTAGTTGCGGGAGTCTCCTACGTAACTCACGATACTTATCCCTCTTCAACCTAGTGAATGAGTCAATATTGTTTCTAAATCCATAATCCACAAGCTCTATGAGAACCTGCCTATATAGCTCTTCAAGCTCTTTAAAAACTCTGAACTTCCTCTCGGTGAGCTCAACACTCGGCACAGCAACTGTTCTAACGAGTTCACTCACTCTTCTCAACCTCTTCTAGCAACTTCTTGAATCCCTCTACGAGCCTCTTCTTCTTGCGGCTCCTCAACCCGTAGAGCTTTCCAGCGAAGGAAGTCACAATCTCTATTAAGTCCTCTACAAGCTCCTGGTAGGCGTCCTTGGGCTCCTCTCCAAAGGCATCCTCGATTCTAACACCGTACTGTTTGAAGAAGTACTCTAAGTACTCGAAGCCAAACCTCGTCAATCTATCCCTATAAGTCACTACAACTACATCTACCCCTCTATTGACGACATAGTCGAAGAGCTTCAATAGCCCCTTTCTATCAGTCTTCAACCCGCTCGCGACATCGCTTAGCACATCAACAACCCTATATCCCTTAGAGGAGCAGTACTGCGTCAAGTACTCTACCTGCCTCTCTAAATCACTCTTCTGGTCTGATGAGCTAACACGTGCATAGATAACAGCTCTAACCTCGCCTCCACTAGGCTTACCACCAAGAATCTTCACAACTTCGCTATAGGGAACTCTAATCCTACCCGTCGGTGTCCTAACAACCCTTATCCTACCCTCAGAAACCCACCTCTTAAAAGTACGATAACTAATACCAACAATCCCACAAAACTCACGAGGCTTCAACAACCTCTCAGATTCACCACTCATACCCAGACCCCAACCAACAATAAACAACCCCAAAAGACCCTAATAAATATTACTGCCCCGAATCCTTTACCCGTACTAGTGGTAATGATACCACTACTAATGGTAATATTACCACTACTAGTGGTAATGTTGACTAATAGAACTCGGTGGTTTTAAATATCCTCCTTAATCCCACGGGGCTTGTACCCATGGTAGTGGGGGTGTTAGTATATGCCTCCCAGGGGCTGGACTACATTAAGCGTGAGAGAAGAAGTCAAAAAGCAACTGGAGGAGCTGGCGTCCAAGCTGGGAATGGCGTCGCTGAATGACGTTGTCTCCTACCT
>Ga0326760_1001480_pt1 | contig 10487 bp, 8 predicted proteins | sample GCREP_S_FD_207668 | JGI IMG/M metagenome (GOLD analysis project Ga0326760, IMG submission 207668) | Hot spring sediment microbial communities from Geyser Creek Basin, Yellowstone National Park, WY, United States - GCR.EP_S | ecosystem: Environmental > Aquatic > Thermal springs > Near-boiling...
CGCCTACGTCCAGCGCCTCACCCCCGACAAGCTCCACGCATACCAACAAGCGCTGAAGACCCTGCCCCCCCACAGCAACGTCCAAGTCATGTGGCAACTAGACCTCTGGCTGGTGCCCCTAGCCAAAGCCCAGAGGCCCGACCTAAACGTGACGGCGGTGTGGTGCACATGGACCCCCGCCCAGTACTACATCTACACGCCCCCAGACCCCCGCCAGTGGTACATGCCCTGCACCCTCGCCGCCGGGCCCCCGCCCGGCAGAGAGATAGCCAGGTGGGGCGAGACAGCCCTCTATGAAGGTACTGGCCGTAGCTGAGCTCATCTGGCCCACAGACAACAGCGGAGGGTCCCTGGCCACATACTTACACCTCAAGAGGCTGGCACAGGCAGGCGCCGAGGTCACGGTAGTAGGCCCAGCCGCGCCCCCCGGAGCCAGGCTCGTGGAGGCGAAGCTACCGAGGAGCAGACCCGCCCTCTGGCTCTGGATAGCCAAAAGACGGAGGTGGCTATATAAACTCGCCGAGGAGCACGACGTGGTGTACATCCCCCGCTACGCCTACCCCATGGTCGACATAGCCCACGCCGCCGGCGTGCCTGCGGTGGTGCACATGCACGGCTACCCCACCTACAAATCCCTCGGCATACCCGGCGACTGGAAGCTGGAGAAAGGCGCCGCGGCGCTCTACGCCGCCGTTGTGCACGCCGCCATCGAGAAGGCCGTAGACCGCTGGCTCAGACGCGCAGACGCCGTCATATGCGTGTCGAAAACCCACTGCCGGAGGCTCGCCCAGTACAGGCCCGTATACGTGCCGAACCCCCCGCCCGACGACTTGCCCCCGCCGCAGCCCCCACGCCGCTACTTCGTGTACCTGGGGGGAGAGCAGAGGCATAAGTGCCCCCACCTCGCACGCGCCGCCGCACGCGCCGCAGGCATGCCGCTCATCGAGCCAAGAGGCGCGCCAAGGCCGGTTGCGCTAAGGCTGGTGGCGGGCGCCTGGGCCCTCCTATTCCCCTCATGCTGGGAAGAACCCATGCCCTACGCCGTATACGAGGCGCTGTTGATGGGAGTCCCAGTCGTCGCCTTCCCCATCGGCGGACAAGCAGAGCTAATCAGCCAGACGCCCTCCACGCAGTTCACGGCAGAAGACACATCAGCAAAAGCCTTCATAAAAGCCGCGGTACGCGCCGCCGCAGTCCCTAGGCAGGAGATGGAAAAGCTCAGAAAAATAACGGCAGAAACCGCCGGGATGATATTAGACCACCAATCTCTCTATACTATGATCGTAAAACTTTAAAATCTCACGATGATGCCGATGGCAACCATGCAACGTGGCATGAGACGAGTCGCTAAATACGCGTTGACGTATTTCGGCACTGCGGGCGTAATCCTCCTCCTGGCAGGTGGCCTTCTACTCTTCACACTAGTAGATAAGTATAATGAGACAAGAAAGATAGACATACTTCACGCGACTACGACGTTTATAGCCATGGCACTGGGCCAGACCATGCTCACGGCGGGCGTAGTCACCTATGTCGCAGTACGCAGAAGCTACACCCCACCCCCACTGCCGCCCCTCCCCAAGGCCGAGACGGTAGCCCTCATACCTGCATACAACGAGGAAGGACGCGTAGGCGCGGTGGTCCGAGAAGCAAAGAAATACGTAGACCTCGTAATCGTGGCCGACGACGGCTCCGCCGACAACACGGCGAAAGAGGCAGAGGAGGCCGGCGCCGCGGTCATCAGACACCCACAAAACATGGGCAAAGGAGCCGCAGTAGCCACACTCATAAAAGCTGCCCTAACCGCAGATGCCAAATACGCAGTCCTCCTAGACGCCGACGGCCAACACGACCCGGCCGACATACCTAAATTCCTCCAGGCGCTAAAAAGCGGGGCGGACCACGTCGCTGGAAACCGCTTTCCACATACGAAGATGCCGACAATCCGTAGCCTCGGCTACAAGGCCCTAGCCCTACTCCACAGAATCCTCATAGCAAAACTCAACGACCCATTCAACGGCTACCGAGCCCTCAGCCGAAAAGCCCTCGCAACCCTAGACCAAGACTTCGACCCCGCATACGGCGTAGAGACAGAAATAAACTACCAGCTCAGAAAAGCCAAAACCGCCGAAATACCAACCACGGTAAAGTACCACGAAGCATCAAGCAAAGCAAACCCCCTACTCCAGGGACTAAACCTACTCTGGTCAATAATATGGACCGCCCTCACAAAAAGACCGTCATTAATGTTAACACTAGGCGCAACCTCCCTAGCTACATCTATCACGCTGTTCATCTACACCCTCACCATATTCAACGTAACAAGATACATCAGACTAACCTATACAACATTAGCAATACTTCTAGAAATAGTCGCTACACTACTAATAGCAATAGCAATAACAAGCGCCACAACTAAAACGAACCATATACCACATCTTGCATGGAGAAAATTAGGAACTGAAAATGAAGATTGCAACAGAACGCAGTAAAGTATATTTATGCACAAGATTTCGCTCTGTGTATTCTTCACACTTATGTAAGCTCAGTAGTGCCTAAATAACCAGAGACTAGGAGACATAATATTTCTTCCGCTACAGTCGTCATGTCTAACTGCAGAGGCCATGCTAACCTCTACGCCCGGGATAACATTATAGTCGTAATGGGCTCCGAGCTATAACACGAAAGGTTTATAAATACTCGATTGATCTCAGAATGTATGATATATGCAGAGAATAACTATGCAGATAGGAATTATATCATAGTCATAGACAGAATTCCAGATGAGAACTGGTACACGTATAGATTAGTTAGTAAGCTTGCCAATCATGTAAATATAATGATTTATGCGCGCAAATCATGTAATGTAAAAGAAAAATTCATAAAAAATGTCTGGAGACCTTACTTATTTTTTCTTGATATTTTAGCACAAGTAGTAAAAGATAGACCCAAAGTAGTTAACCTTCAATTTGAGTTCACAATGTTTGGCCATGTGGTTAACTCGTTTTTTATAGTACCACTACTTTACTTATTGAGACACTTATTTAAGGTAAAGGTAGTAACGACACTACATATGGTTTTTCCACGTTCTGGTTATAATGAGTATCTTAGACAACTTATTAAGGTTAATAAAAGTTATATCGAAAAGTTGCTAACTGAAATTTTATACTTTTATTTTTATATTACAATTTACTTCTTAATTAAAGTTTCCAATAAAGTAATTGTACACGGAAATATATTTAAGATTTACCTTTCAGATTATATAGACAGTAGTGAACTTGAGTACAAAGTTGAGGTGATACCACTTGGTGTGGAACCAAGAGAGCCCTGTGTGAGTCCAATCAACAACAAATTTAATCGTGAAAAGGTTGTACTACTGTTTTATGGGGTTATATCTCCAAGAAAAAGATATGACGAAATTTTAAGAAACCTAGATGCAAACACATCATCCTCTGTATTAATTATAATTGCAGGAAAGGTACCGCACTATTATAGGAGGTATTTAAAATATTTATTAAATATTTTAAATACAAAAAAGATTAAGAATATCATTTTAATTCCTTATCATATACCTTATAAGTTTTTGCCTGAATTATATAGACTAGCAACATTTACAGTATTGCCTTATAAACGTGTAATTGCTGCAAGCGCTGTTTTAAGCGAAAGCTTAGAATTTTGTGTTCCAGCTATCGTAACTCATGATCCATATTTTTATGAAATCTTAGGCAAAAATTATCTATTTTATAATGATAATTTTAACATTCAATCCATCAAACATGTCTATTATCTTTTAAGAAATAATAGTACTCTTCTCAACGACATCATAAAATATATAGAAATGATTATACAAAGATATAGCTGGGACAATGCAGCAAAAATGTATCTTAATATTTTTAAAAGTCTAATATGACAGCACCTGATATCGAAGTATCAGTAATTATAGTAACTTATAATAGTTCAAAAGATATAGGTACACTATTACCTACTCTACTGGCTCAAACTTACAAAAACTTTGAAATAATTTTTGTTGATAATAATTCAAATGATAATACCAAAGATATAATAAATAAATATAAAAACGTCAAGCTCATAGCATTACCTAAAAATGTTGGCTATGGGCGTGCATGCAACATTGGCGCACGCTTTGCAAAAGGTCGATATCTAGTTTTCTTGAACCCTGATGTTAAACTAACCCCTACCTTCCTTGAGATTCTCTATCGTACCATACGAGAAGCATCTGATGTTGGTATGGTTTGTTCCACATCTATTTTCTACAAAGGAGACAAAATCCAAAGCATAGGCCAGTCTTATGAGCCATTCACAGGTTATGCCTTGGATTTACTTTTCGGCACTAAAATAACGGATGTGTCAGAATTATTATTGGTACAAGAAAAAGTTCCAATTTTTAAATATAAATATAGTCTTTTTTCATGTAATGGAGTTGGATTTATTATAAGGAAAGAGCTTTTCGAAAAGATTGGCGGATTCAGCCCATTTTATTTCTTATACTTTGAAGATGTAGACTTAGGTTCAAAACTGAGACGTACTAGGTACCGAATTGTTCCAAGTGAAGCATTGCTATTTCATAAAATTGATGAAAAGCGAGCACATAATTTAGTCTCTAGATATTATATTGAAGTTGGATCTTTAACATACAAATTTATCACAGATGATCTATTGAAGATTTTGATAACATTAATGTTAAGGATAGCTATCGCTTTACTTTTTCTAGTGGTGAAACCTGTCCACTCAGTACCTATTGTTTATGGGATCTATGTTACATTAAAATATCTACACAATAAAGTATTGTTACGAAAGATATTTAAGCATAAGTACACAACTTGTGATCAGACATGTATAAGTTTACCGTATTTTATAAAGAAAATGATATATTCTTTGCATGAATTTTAGGGCAATCTTAAAACATATGTTGCCGATATTAATACTTTTGTACGTATTTACTATTTTTACACTAAGGATTTATAATGCGCATAATGAACAGGGACTTCCACTAATTGGATGGGATACTTATCATTATCTTTCATTTGGACTATGTTTTTATAAGGCGCCAGTAGACTACGTGTTTACATATTCTGCACTTCCACGAATACCTGATATTATCAATGGCGCAGTTGAAATCATGCTACCCCTACAAATTGCCTTTTCACTAATATCTTTACATGGTATCTTTCTAAATATTATACTGTTAATTTACATTTACACAAATATAAGGCACTCTAAAGAAGAATATGATATTTATATTGTATTGCTTTTAACTTTGATACCAGTTTACTTTGTTGATCTTCAACGGTTTTATTGGTATCTTTTCTTTCTTTACCTAGCCCTTTATTGTGCGCTAGTTCGTAATTCTTTAAAACGTTCTATTGTTCTATATTTTTTGGGTACAGCGTTAACATATCACGAGACTTACCTGATTTTTATTTTAACCTCGATATATTTAATAGTGCTATCAGTATTTAAGTTTTCGCATTTTGTTTCAAGGTTCGAGAAATATATATATAATTCCTTTGTAATTATTCTGATAATTTACTTGATTTTCTTTATACATAAACATACTTTATTAAGTAGTACAACATCTTTGATGTTTACGTTCTATTATGTTTTGTCAATAGTTCTTGTGCTTCTGTATCTCTACCTTAAAAAGGCTTACACTTATGGGATTGTAATTATGCTACTTTCTTTACCATTTATCTATGTAGGTTGGATTAATCGTATTGCACATTCTATTGTACTGTTTTTATATATGTTTTTACCATATCTCAAGTATATGAAGGTACATATTCCAATTAATTTATATAAATTAATGCTGTTTATTTTTGGACTAACTTTTACATTGTTACACGCTTATCTGATGACGACACCTTATTATCTCCATTCTTATCGACACTGGTTTACTTCTTCTGATATAAGTTTTGCATCGTCATTAGCTTCTTATATCAATAATAATGTGAGCACACGATATATTCTTTTTCAGTATGACTATGATTATTATGGACGCGATATTATCTTTTTTGAGCTTGTACGATACTTTTCAAATTGTAAGTTTTTCTACTATATATATAGACTAGATTCGCATCAAACCAACTTGCCTAAAAATATTTATAACATTACATATATTTATATTGATTTAAAATCTAAAACATTCACCGTTCTTTCTAAGTAAGATTTTTTAAATTAAATTAAAATATCCTGGTATATTGAAAAGTTAAATATATTTGTAATTGAGGTGTTTCTGCATATAGTGAAGTCAAGGTGTGCTTATGAGTTTTTACGATCACTAGTTGTGCCACATCAGCAGGTTCTCTCTTTGAGTGGTGAATGGGTTAGAAGAGAGACTTGCATACGTGGATGAGAGTTTTGTTTTCCTCTTTTGGCGAAAGGTTTCGGATTGTGTAATGAGATTATTTGGAAGAGGTCGCTGAAACAAATTAATACCCTCTCTCAACGAGGAGAAAACCATAGGCAGAGTCATCCAAAAAGCCAAGGAGACGCTCGAAGCCATGGGTCTCACCTACGAGATCATAGTGGTCGACAACACCACAGACAAGACACCGGAGATAGCCCGATCCATGGGCGCTACCGTCGTCACGCCTGACCGACGACCTTTACGCCAGACGCAGACGACACATACGACATGCGCGAACTCCCCAAACTACTCCAGCCAATAATAGAATCATGTTTGACGTGTTAATAATTGACACTATTTGAGATTGCGCGTAGCCTGATAGGACCGCCTCCGCCAAGTAGTCGGTTCAAGCATTCTTTGAGCTTCATAGAGATATATCTTAATTTGTACGAACTTTTCTTGCTAAATAGTAAACAAACTTATTTGTAGAGTTTACGATCCATTTTATCTGCTCTAACCTATGGCCTTATAGCTTTGGAGGTGCGGAGAGACGCTACAACGAGTTTGCTTTGGAGCTTATGCGTCGGGGATATGATGTGCATTATGTCACCTATAGCTGGGGTCCTTCTGAGATTCCGTTAGTAGGGGTTCCTCCATCGCTTTACGATAGCAGGTGGAGGCGTTGGTTGTGGCCTGCTGTGTCTTTTGCTTAGAGGGTTGCCAGGGCGGTGAGGGAAGTCGGATGTAGGGTTGTTGACGTCTCTGTTCCCTATACCGAGGTGTTTTTGTTGCCGCGGGGGCGTACTATTCTCACGCTTCATGAGTTTTGGGGGCGTAGGTGGAGGGAGTATTTTGGGCCGTTTGTGGGGCGTGGCGTGGAGTGGCTTGAGAGGCGTCTCGTGTCGTGGCCGCGGGTGGTGGTTGTTCTGTCTAATTTCGTGGGGGAGAGGGTTAGGCGTGCGCGGGGGGATGTTAGGGTGGTGCCGTTTGGCCTTAAGCTTGAGGAGTTTCTGCAGTATAGGGGTTTGGGTAAGGCGTTTGACGTGGCTATCGTGTCTCGTCTGGTGCCGTATAAGGGGGTATTGGAGGCTTTGGAGGCGTTGCGGCTGGTTAGGCGGAGGCTTAGGGTGGCGGTGGTGGGGGATGGCCCCCTGCGTGACGCTGTGAGGCGTCTTGCGGAGTCTCTTGATCATTCGGTGTCGCTGTTTTTCAGGGTTCCTGAGGAGGAGAGGCGGCGTATATTGGCGCAGAGCGTGTATTATCTTCACCTCTCTACCGCCGAAGGGTTCAGCATATCGACGCTTGAGGCCATTGCGCTGGGGGCGTATCCAATCGTTTTGGCTAATGAATACAACGCAACCGTTGAGCTTATCAAGTCGTTGGAATATGGTACTGCGGTCTCCAGCTTGAGGGAGGTGGCCGAACTTATAGAGAAAGGCGAAGTGCCGGAGCCGCCTACAGCGCCTCTGTTTAAATATCACATTAGATCGGTGGTGGATCTATATGAGGCTGTTCTTAGGGAGATGATATAGGCTGTAATGAGCGGTGAAAACGCATGACCGATAGGGCTGAATAGGGGATTAACTTTAAATATCTTAGTAACGCGGCTTAATATGATTGCGCTTATTACTGGGATTACTGGACAAGATGGGGCGTGGTTGGCCAAGTTCCTACTGGACAGGGGTTACGAGGTTTGGGGTATTTATCGTCGGTTGTCTACGCCTAATTTCTGGCGTCTTCAAGCGTTGGGGATAGCTGAGAAGGTGAAGCTTGTTCAGGCCGATATTACTGATCTGGCTTCTGTGGTCGAGGTGTTGCGTAGGGTGAAGCCTGATGAGGTGTATCATCTGGCGGCTCAGAGCCATGTTGCTGCGTCTTTTGATATGCCTCTTGCGACGTTGCGGGAGACGGGGATGGCCGTGGCGGTGTTGCTTGAGGGTTTGAGGCATGTGAGGAGGGACGCCAAGTTCTACTTTGCTGGGTCGAGCGAGATGTTTGGGAATACGTCGTTTAATTCGCGGGGGAAGATCGACGAGTCGTGTCCCTTTCGGCCGGCGTCTCCGTATGCGGCCGCCAAGGCCTTAGGTTGCTATCTGGCTAGGGTGTATAGGGAGGCGTATGGCATGTTTTCGGTTTGCGGCATGCTGTTTAACCACGAGTCTGAGCTTAGGGGGCTGGAGTTCGTGACGAGGAAGCTCTCCAACGCCGTTGCGCAGATTAAGCTGGGGCTTCGGAGAGAGCTTAGGCTTGGGAATCTGGAGGCGAGGAGGGACTGGGGTTATGCCCCCGAGTACGTGGAGGCGATGTGGCTTATGCTTCAGCAGGGGAGGCCTGACGATTACGTCATCGCTACGGGCGAGGCGCATTCGGTTAGGGAGTTTGCGGAGCTTGCCTTTGCGGAGGTGGGGCTTGACTGGCGTGATTACGTGGTTGTCGACGAGGCGTTGAGGAGGCCCAGGGATGTGGATGTGTTGATTGGCGACTATTCTAAGGCTGAGCGCGAGCTTGGGTGGAGGCCTCGTACGTCTTTTAGGGAGCTTGTTCGGATTATGGTGAGGGCCGACTTGGATAGGTGGTCGCGGTGGCTTAAGGGGGAGCCGGTGCCCTTTGACGCGCCTTTTTATGTGGAGAGCTCTGTTGTCTCAGGTCGGTGATAGTCGTAACTGGGGCCTCTGGGTTTATCGGCTGGGCTTTGGTAGAGGAGCTCCTTCGCCGTGGGGAGAGGGTGTTGGCCGTGTCTAGGTCTGGCTCGGCTCCTGAGGGCGCCGATCGCGTTGCTCACGACGTCCGGAAGCCGCTTGCTGTGGACGGCAACGTGGAGGCGGTGATCCACCTGGCCGCGATGGCGGCGGCCCGGCACTCGTTTGGGGGCGAGTGGGATGTTTTTGAGAGCAACGTGCTTTCCACGATAAATATGGCGAGGCTTACGCTAGAGAAGCGCGCCCTCTTCGTGCTTGCCTCGTCTGCCGAGGTTTACGGCGCCGTTGGGGACCCCTCAGTGTGGTTTTCTGAGGATGACTGCGTCTGCGGCAGGGCGCCTTCGTCGCCTTATGCGGCCTCTAAGGTTTCTGCGGAGGTGGTGGCTAGGCATTACGCCCTGCGGGGTCTTCGGGCGTCTGTTCTGCGACCTACCAACACATATGGTAGGTTGATCTTTGTGAGAAGCGAGGAGGCTAGGGGCTATTTTGTGGAGAAAGCCCTGTGCATGATGCTGTCGGGTGTTGCGGAGCTGGCGTTCGACGGTTTTGGGGAGTCGATGCGTCAGTGGATGTACTACCCGGATCACGTCTCTGCGTATTTGACTCTGCTCTACCGCTCGGACCCGCGGCCTTTCGAGGTGTATAACGCGGCTGGGCCGAGACCGGCATCGCTAAAGGAAGTGATTGAGACTTTAGCTGGGATTGTTAAGTGGAGAGGCATGGTTAGGTGGGGGTTGAACCCTAGGCCTGTAGATCCTAATTATCTTTTGCTACATACCAATAAACTTAGGGCACTGGGCTGGAACCCCCATTATGATGTTGCCGAGGGACTTAGGGACTACGTGGAGAGATTAGGCGGTCGTTGCACGTAATTTACTTAAGTACATTTGTTCAAAGGCTATATGCAGGCGGTTGTGTTGGCTGGTGGGTTTGGTAAGCGGTTGGCGCCTTTGACTTCTGAGGTTCCTAAGCCTTTGCTTCCGGTGGGGGGTAGGCCTATTTTGGTGAGGCAGATTGAGTGGTTGAGGGGGTTTGGGATACGCGACGTGGTGCTTGCGGTGGGTTATCTCAAGCATAAGATCTTCGAGGCGTTGGGGGATGGGAGGAAGCTTGGGGTGAGGATTTTCTACAGCGTGGAGGAGGAGCCTTTGGGCACTGGAGGCGCCATTAAAAACGCCGAGCTCTTCATCACAGACGATGTCTTCGTAGTCCTCAACGGCGACGTCTTGACCAACCTCTCTCTAGATAAGCTGGTGGAGGCGCTGGGCGACGCCGACGGCGCCATAGCCCTAGTCCCCCTCAGAAGCCCCTACGGCATAGTGGAATACGACAAAGACGGATACATCACCCACTTCCGCGAGAAGCCCCACCTGGAGGGCTTCTACATAAACGCGGGGGTGTACGCGTTTAGGCGTGAGGTG
>Ga0326760_1001481_pt1 | contig 10484 bp, 9 predicted proteins | sample GCREP_S_FD_207668 | JGI IMG/M metagenome (GOLD analysis project Ga0326760, IMG submission 207668) | Hot spring sediment microbial communities from Geyser Creek Basin, Yellowstone National Park, WY, United States - GCR.EP_S | ecosystem: Environmental > Aquatic > Thermal springs > Near-boiling...
GAGATGGTTGAGGTACCTTAGGGCGCGCTAGGAGCGCGCAGAGCGGTAAGGCTGCCGCGGTAAGCCGCTGCGCTGCACCCCCCTCGCTTGGACTCTCTTAGAGCCGCGGCGAGCACCCTTACAGCGGGCGCCGCTAAGCCCGCTCCTCTAGAGCATCGGCGCCTCCACGCTGGTCTCGAGCTACCGCGCCGGGCAATCGCTCGGCTGCAGCGGCTTCCTCAACTTTCCCATAAGGAGCTTCACATCCTCCAGGGCCGCTGCGACGCTCTTGGGCGTCATCCAGTTCTCGTAAAGGTTCCGGTGGAGCGCGTTGGCCGCGTGCCACAGGCGCCTCACTTCCGCGTCGCCGAGCCTCTCGACGAACTCGTCCACGTACCCCCACAGCTCGCGGTGGCTCCTCAGCGTCTTGCCCTTCCTCGCCGCCAGTGCTTTCACGATCTGCGCGGCGGCGCCCCAGCCCTTCTCCGAAGCTTGCGAGTAATCGCCTTCGGCAAGCAGCTTCCCCGCCTCCTTCAGGTACTTCCCGCAGAGCTCCAAGTGCAGCTCTACGCGACTCGGGTCGAGGGGGGCGCCCGGAGCCTCAGACAAGGTCTCAGCCACGAGCTCCTCGACGGAGACATCCCCCTTGGACGCCTCTCTCCTCAACTTCTCGCAGAAGCCCTCGCTGAGCTCGATGCAGGGCATCCCGCTTGAAGCCGCGGCTCGGCGGTAAAAGGCTTTCCTCGGTCAGCGCAGGCGCTCCGGTGCCCCCACAGCGGGAAGGTGTGCTGGGGGCTGGGCGCGTGTTCGGAGGTTCGAGGGGTCGCCGGCAGCGCGTTTACTCACGCCCGGTTTGGCGCTCCTCCCGCGCCACCCTCAGTTCCCTCAGGATGGTTTTCGCCAGCTCGACAGCTTTTCTGGCGCGCTGCAGGGCGGCTTCGGCGTCCTCTCTCGTGTACAGCTCCCAGGGCGTCAACCCCCTCGCGGGCTCCCCGTACGTTGCCCTGCCGTGCTCGGGCGCGAGGAGCTCGGCTATGCTCGCCAGCTCCTCGGCTAGGGGCTGGAGGCTGGCGGGCATCTGCGCCGCGACCTCCCTGAGCTCGTGCGAGGGGTCGTGGGACCAGCTGGGCACCCTGTAGACCGCTACCACCGCTTTGGCGGCGTTCTCGGCCGCGAGCTGGGAGGACGCTACCGTCCCCCTGAAGTCCCCGCGCTCGAAAGCGCCTTCAGCGTCCGCGAGGTACCGCTCCGCAAGCCTCTCCCTGTACTCGACCTCGGAGAGGGGGTTGAGCCTGAGGGTCATACCGGCACCAGGGGCTTGCCGTCCAGCCTCTTCCACCCGTACTTGCCGTCGGGGGTCCTGTACCGCACGAGGCCTTCCGCCTCCACGAGCCGCCGCGCCTTCGCCGCGAGCTCCGCGAGCTTCCCCGTCCTGTCGTACACCACGATGCCGTCTACGAGGATGTTGAGGAGGAGGGGGGTCAGCTCCAGCTCCTCCCCGAAGAGCTCGTCCGCCCTCGCGTCGACGAGCGTCGCGGCCCTCCCCACGCTCCTGGACACGACCTTGTACACGGCCGCGCGGGCTTCAACGCCCCTGAGGCTTTTCAGCACGACGAACACGTCGACGTCGCTGTCCTCCCGCGCCTCGCCGCGGGCCCAGCTGCCGAAGAGCACGAGCCCGACGAGCTCGTCCCCGAGGAGCTTCTCGAGCTCGCTCGCGCACTCCCTGAGCTTCTGGACGATGGCTTCCGCCGCCCTGCTGGAAGACGCGCCCACGCTTCCTCGTTCAACCTTTCCGGGCCGGGATTATTTAGCCCTTCCCGCGCGTTTGCGGGATCGCGCTATCTCGGGCCAGGAGGTAGGCGTGTTCGGATGCTGTGACACCACCTGCCTTTAAACGAGACTTCCTTCAACCGCTCAAGAGCCTGCTTTACCCTCAGCGCAACCTTCAACCTCGACTCGTGCTGGCTATCGCCACGATCTGGAAGGTGCTCGCGCTGCGTAGCGCGCGCCGAGCTGCCTCGTTTACGCTCCCGGTGGTCCAAGCGGCTTTAGGTGGGCGCGGGGTGCGGTCTTGAGCGTTTCCCTCAATCTCCTCTCGAGCTCCTCCTCTTTGAGCCTCTCGACCTCGCTTTTGGCCGCTAGGGCTTTGAGCAGCGCGCTTCTCGCTTTCGGGTCTTTGAGGATCTCCATGTCCCTTTCTTGAGCTTCGTTGAGCCACCTGTCCCTCAGCTCGAACCACTTGGCTCCGAGCTTTTTGACCATCTCGGCGTTCCAAGCGGCGTCCCTGATCACCGCTTTCAGGTTTATCCTCCTGTCCTCTTCAACCATCCTTTTCAGCTCCTCTCCCATGTTTCACGCACCTTTTAGCGCGCTCGCGTCCACCCCCAATACGGCGCACCACCTGTTGAGCTCCTCCATTTTGAGCACGGGCTTGAAGAGCTCGTAGAGGAATACTGCATCGCCGACGTCTTTATCGCTGCCGAGGTAGAGCTTGTAGGCGATCTGCAGCTCCAGGGGGGCTATCCTGAAGGCTCGCTTGCCGTTGAGGAAGACCTCGATGCTGTTTTCGATGCTGAACGCGTGGAGGGGATTCCGCGCGAGCTTGAATTCCACGTTGGGTAGCACGAGGTTCATGTACATGAACCTCACGCTGAGCCCTCGGCTCAGGTAGCTCCTGTACACCCTCTTGAGGAATTCTTCGAGGTTTATGTCCCCTTGCATTAGGGAGAACCCCCTGTTTCTAAGTTCCGCGCAGAGGGCGGTGAACCTATCTTCGCCTATAGGCTCAGCGATAAAATCGATGTCATCGCTCCTCCTCGATCTCCCGAAAAGTATGCTTACGTAGCCCGCCACGACGCTGTAGCGGATTCCGAGCGCCTCGAGGGCTCCGGCGAACGCGAAGGCCACGGTGTCCTCTGCGCTCAGCGTGGCCTTTTCCACGTATACTCTCCTCCCGACGGTGTCGAAGAGCACGTTGCCCGCTAGAGCGACGAGCTCGCTCCTACTGGGCTCCCCGCCGCTCTTGCTGGAGACGTTAGGCACAGGTCCTCTCCTCACCCGGAGTTTATAAGAAGCGCCTCCGGCGCTAGCCCGTTAGCACTAGCGTGGTCCTCAGCACAAGCTCGCCCCCCACGAAGACTTCGACTAGCGCTTCGGGCTCTTCGATGTGGAAGGATACCGCGAACTCCCTCGATGGGGGTACGCGCTGCCTAACGTACATCAGCGCACCGCTCGGAGTGGACACCCGCACTTCGACCTGGGCGAGGGGCCAGGCGAAGCCCCTGTAGAGCCGCAGCTCGAGCGTGCCGCCCGAGTAGCTGTAGCCGAGCAGCGCCGCGTAAGGGTTGCCTTCCCTCTCGGCGCGGTGCCACACCCTGACCGCCGGGAGCCAGTTGGGCGCGCTGGCGACCAGCAGGGTCAGCCAAGCAGCGTACATCGCGGCGCTCGCCCACCGCCTGCGGCGGAGCCGGCCTTTCGCTCGATCCACAGGACCCGCAGGGCATTTGGCTTTGAAATTCCTTCCGCTGCCTGGAAGGCAGGCGCAAGCTCTTAAACAGGACTCTGGAAGCCGAGTTGGAACGGACGGTGATAACATGCGGGCTTGGGCTGCTGGGGGGATTTCGAGGAAGTTGAGCGGCCCGCTCATGCTTGCTTCCGAAACTGCTGCAGGCGCTTCGCTGCTGCTCTCCGCCTGGTACGCCATCTGCACAGCTAGGGTGGCGCTGCCGGACCCCGGAGCTACGGCCCCCTACCTACCGGTCTATGTGGGTGCTGAGCAGGCTTTAATGGCTGGGCTGGTTTGGGCAGCTCTCCTCGCGCTCGCTCTAGCTCCGGTGCTGGGGTACGCGTCTCCGCTCGCCCTTTTCCTGGCTGCGGCTCCCCCTTGGCTTCTGGCGCTCGCCAGCTTGGCGACTGCGGTGGTGCACGGGCGGAGGATCGTGTGGGGTCTGGTCTCGGCGCTAGCTTGCCTGGAGGCTTTGGCGCTTGCGGAGCAGGTTGCTGCTCTGCTGGGTTTGCGGCCTTACGGTCTCTTCGCCCACGTGGAGCGGGGCTTGAGGCTCGCCGCTTCCGTCGCAGCTCTGCCGCTGCTCGTCGCGATGCTGCTCCTCGGTCCCTTCAAGTACCTGGAGCGGCTGCTCAAGGGGGAGGAGGGGGGCGGCGGCTCCGGCTTCGAGCTGAGGTACCTGCTGCCGGCCGCGCTCCTCGCGGTGGCGGTGTCCCAAGCCCCCTACCTCCCCAGCGTCAACCCTTCTGGGAGGATGGTGGGAGTCGACCCAGCCAGCTACTACCCCGTGTGGCTTAGAGAGCTAAGGGTTAACTTCGCGCTGTCCCACCCCGCTTTGAGAACCAGGCCCGCCTTCGTCCTGCTGCTCTACGGCTTGTCGCTCGCTCTGGGCGACTACTGGGCTCTCCGAGTCGCGCAGGCGCTGACATTCGCTGCCTTCGCCACCGGAACCTACTTCTTCGCGCTGTGGTTGCTGGGAAAGCGGTGCTCAAGGCTTGCAGCGCTCATCTCCCCCTTCTCGTACACAGCGACTGTCCTCCTCCACTCGGGCTACTACAACAACATCCTGGCGAGCTCGCTGTCGCTCCCCGCGTTAGCGCTCCTCGACCGGTGGAGCAAGGAGGGGGGTCGCGGCAGGCTCGCGGCCGCGCTCGCTCTTTACGAGCTAGCGGTGCTCACGCACCCCTACTCAACTCTCTTCTACTCGATCGCCCTCGCGGGTGCTGCAGTAGCGAAGCTGAGCAAGAGGGGGGTGGCGCTGCTTGCTGTCGCCGCGGTTTTCGCCTTGCAGGCAGAGCTGCAGTCGATGGGCTTCGCTGAGAGCAGCGCCGCTCAAACCGTCGAGCACTACGCTCTGCCGCTATCCCGGGAGTGGGCTGAAGGTCTGGCTTTCGTGGTTTACAACTGCGCTGTAAACGCCGCGGTCGATGCGGCAACGTGGCTGCTGGCGTTGCTCGGGCTCGCCGAGAGCGGGAGCGGGCTGCTGGCTTCGATCGCCGCCGCGTCCAGCGCAGTCGCCTTAACGGCGCCGGTTTCGAACTGGAGTTTGAGGTGGAGAGCTATCTACGCGCTGCCCCTCCCCGCCTACCAGGCTCTAGCGCTCCGCGACGCGCCCCTAACGTACAAAGCGCTGGCGCTCCTCGCGCTCGCCAACTATACGCTGGGCTTCATCTCGAACATTGCCTGAGACACTCGGCCTAGCGGGGGAAGCGCTAGCCGGGAAGAACCTCGAAACGCTTCGCGGCGAGCGCGCGTTCTCGGCTTCGAACGACCACCGTGTAGGTTCCAGCGGGGGAATCGCTCTTCAACAGCACTTCAAGCGCGGTGCAGCCTTCTTCGGCGCGGAAAACCACGGTGTAGGCGACCTCCCCTTTGGGGTCTACAACTAGCACCCGCAGTTCCTCCCCTTTAAGCTCCGCGATAGGGCACACCTCTACTCTCATCGTGCTCCCCGGTTTGTAGGTTTCAACGTCGAGCTTAACTTCCGCCAGCGGGATCCCCAGCAAGCTCATTGCCGCCAGCTTGAGCTGAGAGTAGTAGACAACTAAAAGCGAAACAGCCACCACCAGCGCCGCCAGCGCTAAGAGGTGCCGCCAGGTAAGCGTGATCTCTATCACGACCTCTGATTCCTGCTCCACGAGTGAAGGCGTGAGGAGAAGCATTTTAAGCCAACTCTTCAAGCGGGGCTTAAGGCTAGCTAAGCATTAACCGCATTAGCGTTGACAACTGTGTACACAAATTAAAGAAAAGTTGCCTACGGGACTTTTGAAGCGAGCTAGGGTTTGCCGGTGGCGCGCTTCTTCGCTGCGATCGCGCCTATGGCCGCGCCCGCGGCTAAGCCAGCTGCCGCCGCCGCTGCCGCAGCTGTTACCGCGAAGCTGCGCGGCACGCTCTGCTCGAGCTGGGCTTTGAGCTGGGCGTTCTCCTCGCTGAGGGATTTAACCTGCTGCTTCAACTGCTCGTTTTCGCTTGTTAAGCTGCTCAAGCTGCCCTGTAGGGTTTCGACGCGCGAGGCTAGCTCGCCTTTCTCGCGCTGCACAGTTTCCAGCTGGGCTTGAAGCTCGGTAGCCGTCTTGGTGAGGTTTTCCAAGCTGCTCTGCAGCTGAGCCGCTTGCTGGGCTAAAGCCGCTACGCTGGCTTCAAGCTGGGGGGCTTTAAGCGCTCTTGCGATGACCACGAGGATCCTAGCTGCCGAGATAAGCTTTCCGAGAGCATCTCTATCGTTGGGTGTAATCGTCGCTAAGCTTTCCGAAACACCTTTGAGGAGCTCTGCCGTCACGTTGTCTTGGGCCCCAGCTTTCAGTTTTTCCGCGACGCTAGTCAGAGCACGCGCAGCCTCGTTCACCACGCTCGCGCTCAAGCTCCCCAGCATCTGCGACGCCGAGACAGCTGTGTTGTACGCGCTCTCATAGTTCGCGCTGTTGTATAGGTCGCGCGCCTTGTTCAACAGGCCCGCAGCCTCGCTGAGCTGCGCCAGGTAGTCCTGGCTCAACGACTGGTTCAGCAGCTTCAGCAGGTCGATCAAAGTGCGCAGCGTCGCGTTCAGATCGGCTAAAGCAGTTGACACTGCCGCGATCCTAGACCCAGCGAGGCTCTTGTAGTCCGTCGGCGGAGGGGGCGCTGCCCCGCCGCCTGGGGCTGTGGGGGTTCGGAGGGTGAATTGCGCGTAGCCTCTATCGCCGGTCCCCGAGACCGCTACAACTATCCTGTAGGTGCCAGTCGGCCAGTTGCTCCCAGTGCGGAACGAGAAGCTGCAGGAGCCTGAGCAGGTTAACTGCCCGAAATCCCTCCTCGCCCCGTTCGGGTCGTAAACCTCCCACATGAGGACAACGGTGGCGGAGGGGTCGATCCTGACGTTCACAGTTACAGTATCGCCCGGCGCGTACTCCGACTTGCTGGTGGAAACAGATACCGTGTAGGGTGACGCTGAAGCGAGCAACGCAACGGCAACCAGCAATACGGTGAAAGCCGCTAAACTCGGTTTCAGCATCGCTAACCTTTTCACTGCGTCACGTATAAGGATTGCGCTGCTGCTCTTTGAACCATAAGGCATCCTAAACCGATAGAGGAACATACAGAAAAAAATATTATTTGAGAACTCTCCTCGCTTTCACAACCTTGTAGGCTAAGTAGCCTATTACCGCGATAGCGACTACCACGATTATCGCTATAGTGGCTACGAGGGTTACGCTCAGCGCGGCGTCCGCCGCCTCCTTCGCCTCTATGGCTCTCCGGCTCGCGTCGGCGTAGTTCCTCTGGTTGAACAGGTTGCGCGCCTCGTTTAGCAGGGATCTCGCCCTGTCCAAGCCTATCAGCCTCCCCTCGCTTTCGGCCCTCCTGACCGCCTCCTCAGCCAATAGGATGCTCCTCCACGCGCTCGTCATGGCGTCCACAACCTGCAGCGCATTCGTCAACGCTTGCATAGCCTCTTGCGTCCTGTTCTGCAGCTGGAGGTTTAAGGCATCGAGGAAGAGCCCTTCCGCGTACTTCCTGTGGTCTTCCGGTACAGCGGCTAGCGCGCGGCACGCTCCAGCCAGCTGCGCGGAGTAATTGTCGACGAGCTCGATCGCCTTGAGAAGCGCGGTCAAGCGCTGCAGAGCCTCCTCGTACTTCAGCTGCCTCCACGCTTCTTCAATCGCTTTCAGCTCATCGTTCAGCTTCGCTAAGCCCATGCACTCCAAGTAGTCCCTGTAGGCTGCGCTGAGCGCGCTCAGCTTCGTGGAGACCCTTCCGAACGTCTCTACCACCTTCTTCAGGGTCTGGAGCTTGGCGTAGAGCTCGCGGGCTCTAGCCACGTCAAAGGTTCCCGTCACGTTGAAATCGCGGTAGAGCTTGTCGAGCTCCCTGCCGAAGAACTCGCGGTCCCAGCTTCTCATGCTCTCCCACAGCTCGGCTCTGAGCCTGAGGGGGGCTGCTAGATCCTCCGGAAGCTCCATCTCGAGCGCGACTGTAGCCGCAGCGCGGGCCAGCACGTTCCTGCCAGGCTCGTAGAACGCCTCCACGCTCACCGTGAAGTTCCCGCGGTAGAACGCTACGAGCACCCCCATTTCGGAAACCCTTACGTCGACCCACTGGCCCGGCTTCACCGCGATCTTGGCGAGCGCTTCCTTCCGCACCCCTGCCCCCTCCAGGACGAGGTGCACTTGGACGTTGCACAGCGTTACGTTGCCCGTGTTGCTGGCGTTTACGACTCCGCGCAGGAGGGCGCCCGTGTAGCCGGTGTACAGGACTCGCGGCACCGACAGCTCCAGCTTGAGCGACACGTTGTAGGCTTTCCTCGCCCCGAGGAACGCCCTGCCGTTGGGCACTATCGCGGCGGTTTCGCCGATCAGCAAGCGAACGAGCGTTATCGTGTTGATGCCCGGTTTCAGAACCGTTTTCAGGGTCTCCCCGCTGCTCAGCGTTACCTCCCTCTGCTCCAGCGTGTCTAAGCTCAGCGTCGCGGTCACCGGCGCTTTCGAGCCGTCCGTGTACACGCCGTCAACGCGCACGGTGGTGTCGTCCTGGCACACGGGTTCTACGTCGAACACTTTCGCGAGCTTCTTCACGGGGATTTCTGTTTCAACGCCCACATTGACCTCGTAGTCCAGCGCCCTGACAGGCTGCAGCTTCACGCTGGCGGCCCCGAGCAGAGCGTCGAGGTACGGTGTGAAGTTGAACAGCCCGACCCCCTCAAGCGTTGTCGTCGCGGTACCCAGCTCCACTCCATCAGCGATCAACTTAACCTCCGCCCTCGCCGGGGCCTTATCCGAGTCGAAGACGACCGTAAAGTAAGCGATATCGAGGTTGTTGTCGACAGTGTACTTAGCTACGATCAACCTATCGTATCTGACTGTAGCGTCGAGGCTCCTGAACTTCGTCAGCTGGTACTTGGTTTCAACCATCTGCGTCACGGAGTACTTCACGGCGCTAACCTCGCTGACAACCTGGTACCGGTCGGGCTCCACCACGTAGGTTCCCACGAAGGGGGTCCTATCGTAGGCGTAGTACGCTGCTACCCTCAGCCTGTCCCCTACGGCGGTGCCGACGCTCAACCGCGCGGGTGCCGTTAGCTCGAAGATGACCATGTCGAAGATCACGCCTGCGGGGGGCTTCACGTGCGTGAAGACAGTGATCCCGTAAGTTGCGTTCACGAAGGTTACGGGCGCGATCACCTTACCTACGGTGTCGCTCTGGATGCTGGCCCTCCACCAGCCGCCTCCCATGTGGCTCGCGTCGAGACCAGCGATCTTTACAACCCCGCCTGTCACGGGCTTCTTGTCGAAATCGTACACCAGCTGGTACTCGACCCACTGCACCGAGCCGACGTCAGCTCGATCGTCCGAAACTCTTGAATCGTTGACGAGGATCCGATCCCACACCAGCCACGGGTGACCCTTGCGTTGCAAGTACTTGACCACGAAAACTGTGAGCCCGAACTGCTGGTCTACGGCGCTCGTGGGGATGAACGTCGCGTTCGCCACCTTAGCGTAGGTAACCTTTACTTCGATACCCTTTCCGGGCACCCAACCGCTCCCGGTGAAGGTTCCGTTGAGGGTGATCGAGCCTACGAGCGGTTTCTTATCGTACCAGTAGGTCGCGTTGAAGTAGATGCTCTGCGTGGAGTTCACATCAACCCGCTGGTCGGGATCGGCCGGCGACCAGTCGTTGATCAAGATCGCGTCCCATATCACTTCAGGCCACGTTAACCCTGTTTTCAGCAGGAACTCGCTGGATTTTCGGACCGCGTCGTAGACGCCGGTGACCACGAACGTGAACTCGCCCAGGTTCGCCGTGTAGTTAATGTACCAGTAACCGTCAGACGCGTTGTAGACGGCTTCAGTGCCGTTCACCCACACGCGGTTTCCAGTAGCCGCGCCCGAGAAGACCGCTCCGTCGCTCTCGTACTGCAGCCGGAACCCTATCCTCTGGGTGCTGTTCGCGTTGACGCGGTTGGGTGAAGGCACTTTAAAGCCCGTTACGACCACGCGGTCCCTACTCAGGTTCACCGTGGCGCTGGCTCTAGCTCCGGTTCCTGAAACGGTGGCTGTGAGGTTGTACGCGCCCGGTGGCCAATCGGGCGATGTCGCTATAATGATCGTCGCGTAGCCCGTCGCGTTCGTCGTCGCCTGCCCGAAATCCCTCCTCACACCATTTGGATCCTTCAACTCCCAAAGCACAACAGCACCGGGGAAGGGGTCGCTGTCCAATGTCACCCTCGCCCAAGCAGTGATGGTCTCGTGTAGAACGTACGCTGGTTTGCTGAAACTGATTGCGACGAACGTTGCTTTAAGGTTCACTAACGTGCTCGCCTTAGCCCCGGTACTCGAAACGGTAACCGATAAGTTGTACGCACCTGGGGGCCACTCTGGTGATGTAGCGAAGAGTATGGTCGCGTAGCCCGTCGCGTTCGTCGTCGCCTGCCCGAAATCCCTCCTCACACCATTTGGATCCTTCAACTCCCAAAGCACAACAGCACCGGGGAACGGTGCACCATCAAGGGTAACCTTCGCGTAAA
>Ga0326760_1001482_pt1 | contig 10482 bp, 11 predicted proteins | sample GCREP_S_FD_207668 | JGI IMG/M metagenome (GOLD analysis project Ga0326760, IMG submission 207668) | Hot spring sediment microbial communities from Geyser Creek Basin, Yellowstone National Park, WY, United States - GCR.EP_S | ecosystem: Environmental > Aquatic > Thermal springs > Near-boiling...
GGAGGGGCATATGCGTGCGTTACCGCGTGTGGGTTTATTCGAGGGATAGGAGGAGGTGGGAGGCGAAAGAGAAGTGGAAGAGAAGGCGGGATGAGGAGGCGGGTGGGTGTATTAGGCAACAGGTGGCTGACGCTCTGTGGGAGCTGAGTGGGCGGTTTGAGGTGGGTGTGTGGTATGAGTATAGGAGGGTGGGTATGTGGGTTGATCAATACGACGTCTTCTGCGGCGTGGTTGTGAATGGGGTGAGGCTGTATCAGCCGCACTGCCGCACGGCAGAGGATTGCGTGAGACAGATTCTTGAGGACTACAAGAGAGAGCTGGAGAGGCTGAAAGAGCCGCCTAAGCCGGCTTTAGTCGTTAGGAGCGACCCAGCGGAGGAGCTTCTAAAGGAGTGGCCTGAGCTGGGGGCGTTTGGCACGGAGTGGGTTAGGAAGTGGCTGGACCTTAGAGAGAGGTTAATTGAGATTGCCAAGACACTGCGCAGATACCCGTGGATGGTGGATGTAGTGAGGCGGAACCCGATGAGCATCCTCCACCCGTACATGGTGGAGGTGTATGTGGCGGTGGACGGGTCGTAGACATGTATTTCGCTCACCTCGTCAAAGGCTTTCTGTGCCCAAAACGGAGCCGTGAAGGAGACAAAGCTGGAGCTGGCCTTCAGCAGATGCGAAGTATACGAAGACAAGATTAGAGAGGTGTACCGCCCCAAGGGGCTATTAGCATTCACCACGGCGGCGAAAGAATATGTGAGGATACTCTAGCCGTACCCCCTATGTTTTTACATCAAACAAGCTAAAGACTTTTTATACGCGGGTGCTCAAGATGGGAGGTGGAACTCCTTAGGCCAGCGCCGATTTGTAGTCTGGTCAACTGCGACGACTTGGACAACCTCGACGCGGAGAGCGCGTTGGCAGAGATGAGGAAAGAGCAGGAGGTGTTTAAGTTGCTTCCAGACGTCTATGCGTATAGATACGACTTCAAGCGCATCTCGCCGTCTGTGATTAACGACTTCGAGTACTGCCCGAGGCTTCTGTGGGTGCAGTACAAGCTGGGCCTGAAGCTCTTTACTAAGAACTCCGCCGTCTCGCTGGTCCGTGGGAGGTTGTTGCACGAGCGGTATGAGAGGGCTGTCTCCGTTTTTGGCAACGTCATGACGGAGTACAAGGTGGAGATCGGGGATCTAGTCGGCGTGGTAGACGTCGTGATTAAGAGGGGTCGGGATTACATCCCGGTGGAGGTCAAGACGGGGCTGGCCGCAAAGGGGGCTCACCGGAAGCAGTTGCAGATATATATTTACCTGTTGAAGGCCCGCCACGGCTACTTGGTGTATAGAAATAGGGTGGAGAGAGTGGAGCGGGATGACAGCGCTGTTATGATTCTTGAGGAGATTAGACGGATCTTGAGCGGAGATGGGCGAGAAATCGGCAGAGAGTGCGAAAGATGTATGTTTAAGGCGATTTGTAAAAACGTTCTTTAAGTGTCGAAAGGAATATTTATAAATATGTCTATAAGTCGGCATATGGTAGAAGAAATTTTACTGTTATTGTTTTTAATTACATTTTTTATATTTGCGATAAATTTAATGTTAAGGATACGTCTTTACAATAAAAGAGTAGATCTCGGCTCGTTGATACTTCACGAGTTTAAAGAGGCGCTGAAGGGAGGGGTGGGATATATGCACTTCTCAATAGCCGCTGGCGTGGTTTTATCGGTGCTTTTAGCGGTTTTGAGCCCCTTCCGAACCCTTGCGTTGGCGCTGTGGATTATCAGCCTGCCCGTGATGGCCGGCTTGTTCGCCGCGGCGGTTTATCGCGTCGGCGTCTTTATCAGAAGCAGGCTTATACACAGCAGGTTGGGGGAGGAGAAGGAGTTTGTTAAAGAGTCTAGCAAGATGCAGCTGGTCCTCCTCTTTATCATAGTATTGACTTTTCTAGACGTCCTCCTTTCCGTATTTATCCCTTGGCTGTCGCTGTCGGTTGGGATTGCGAGGAACATATTACTGTCTGTGTTTTACGTAAAACCCGCCGCGAATCTGTTCGTAAACCACACCCGGGAGCTGACAAGCTTCAGGACGCCGTTTAGGTTAGAAGACGTCTTGGAGGGGAGGGTAAAGCCAGAGGAGATTAAGTTTGGCTACGAGAAGATGTCTGACATGGACAAAGACGTTATGCTTTCCTGCCAGTCGTGCGGCGAGATCGGCGCATGCGACGCTAGCTGTCCAGCGGTGGCCGCCGGGCGCCTCCTATCGCCTAGAGTCGTTGTGCGGACGGTAGCCCTCAACTCCGGCAATCCTGATTTCGAAGTTGCCGTTAAGCTGGAACGCCATGTGTGGGCGTGCACCACGTGTGGGGCATGTGTATACAGTTGCCCGGTTAAGGTTAACCATCTCGACGTTATCTACGGCGCGAGACGCGCCTTGGTGGCCCAGAGTAGGGTGGACAAGAAGATCGCTGACGTCCTCATGTCTCTGTCTCAGTACAACAACACCATGTCTATGTCCAATGCGGGGGGGCACGACTGGCTTAGAGAACTCGGCGTGAGACACATAGCGGAGAACCCAGATGCTGAGTACCTCCTATGGGTTGGCTGTATGGGCAGTTTCGACAGCAGATCCAAGGAGATAATCAAGTCGTTTGTAGCAATTCTGCAACGCGCCGGCATGTTGAACAAGGTGGCGATTTTGGGAGACGAGGAGACTTGTTGCGGCGACCCCGCGAGGCGCCTCGGCGAAGAGAGCAGATTCCAGGAAATAGTTCTAAACAACAAACAGATATTTGAAAAGTATAACATAAAAAGAATAATAACAATATGTCCTCACGGATACAACGTGTTTAAGAATGAGTACCCCGAATTCGGCGTCAAGCTTGAGGTATACCACCACTCGCAAATAATACAGAGGCTGATATCAGACGGCAAGATCTCAGTTAAAGAGGGAAAGGAGACTTTGACCATCCACGACCCCTGCTACTTAGCCCGCTACAACAAAGTGGTGGAGCCCCAGAGAAAGATCGTGATCAAACTCGGCGTGGTCAAGGAGCCGCCTAGACGCGGCGAGAAGACTTTCTGTTGCGGCGCCGGCGGCGCCAACTACTGGTACGACGTGCCTGAGGAGAAACGTATCAGCCACATACGCTTCGAGGAGCTTGTCGCAACCGGCGCCTCCACCATAGTGACGCTCTGCCCCTTCTGCAACGCCATGCTCAGCGACGCGAAGAGGACTAAGGAGAGCGCAGTAGCCGTTAAGGACATAGCGGAGGTGGTGGCAGAAAGACTGGCCTAGCCTCATTTTCCCCACCGGCCTACTTAACAAATTGTTTATTAACACATCTGTTTAGATGTGTATGCCCATTAGAGTCGGGATAGTGGGTGTTGGCAACTGCGCGTCGGCTCTCGTCCAGGGAGTTGAGATGTATAAACACAACCCAGAGCTCGAGCCCATCGTCGCCTTTAGGGAAATTGGTAAATACACCACGCGCGACATAACTTTTACTTCTGCTTTTGAAATCGACGCGAGAAAAGTAGGTCTAGATCTGGCAGAGGCTATACTTCAACCGCCTAACAACGCGACGGTGATATTCAAACCGCCCCGGTTGGGAGTGACGGTGCGCCCTGGCCCCGCGCTAGATGGAGTGCCCGAGGGCGGGTTAGTGCCGAAAATCGTCGAAGGCACTGTGGAAGACGTAGTCAAGGAGCTCAACTCCACAAACACCGAGGTCTTAGTTAATTATCTACCTACCGGCGCCAAGAGGGCCGCGGAGGCCTACGCCGAGGCCGCCCTTAGAGCCAGCGCCGCCTTTATAAACGCCATGCCGGCCCCCATCGCCACCAGCGAGTATTGGCAGAGGAGATTTGCCGAGAAAGAGTTGCCACTGCTCGGCGACGATACTCAGAATCAGATTGGGGCGACGGTGTTGCACAAAACTCTCATAAGGTTGCTAGCGTTACGGGGGGTGAGAATTAAGCACACGTATCAGATAAACGTAGGGGGCACGCCGGACTTCGTTAATTTGATGCATCGACGCGGCGATAAGGAGAAGACGAAGACCGCCGCGGTCAAGATGATGGCCATGGGCCAGGAGTTCGATGCCTACATATCGCCAGTGGCGTATATACAGTTCTTAGGAGACAGGAAGATAGCGCATACGCTCATCGAGGCGGAGATATTTGGAGGCCTGTCTATAAGGATAGAAGCGACGCTCGACGTACACGACGCGTGGAACAGCGCCGCCGTAGTCACCGACTCCATCAGACTTGCCAAGCTTGCCCTAGACAGAGGAATAGGCGGGCCGCTTATAAGCGCCTCCGCGTGGGGCTTCAAAAACCCGCCGCTCCATATGAGCCCCGACGAGGCCTACAGGGCGGTGCTGGAGTTCATCGAGGGAAAGCGTCAGCGATGAGAGCTTATCAACGATTCAGGCGATGCATTGGACAGGGGAACCTCTGGCTGTACGTGGTAAGCATACTCAGTAGAAAAGGTCCCCTACACGGCTACGCCATAATCCAGGAGATAAGAAAATACGGCTTTAACATAAGCACAGTCTACGGATATGTGCTGTTAAAGAGAATGGTGGCAGACGGAGTTTTAGTAGAGATCGAAGAGGGGGGCAAAAAGCTCTATACAATCTCCCAGGCGGCACGAGAAAATTTCAATAAAGCAATAGAAGAACTACAGACGCTGATAAGACGTCTCACATGACTTGCGTAATCCAGATAACTGGCAGAAAAGACGTGGGAAAGACGGCACTGGCGGAGAAAATAATCCGCCGTCTCAAAGAGAGAGGCTATACAGTCTCAGCCATAAAACTCAGCCACCACGACCCGGAGCCGCCTACCAAGGACACCCACCGCCTTAGAAAAGCCGGCGCAGACAAAGTCCTCTTTTACAACGGCGAAATCTACGTACTCTACACCCGCACGGTGACTTGTCACGACATAGATGCAGATTACGTAGTCGTAGAGGGACTCCGCGAGAAAAAGGTAGGCTACAAGATACACGTAGGCCCAGACCCACCAGAAGACGCCGACCTTATAGTCGCCACACCAGACGCAGAAGTAGAAATACAATGTGTGAAAAAAGACATATGCGAAGTTCTTACACAGATTTCACAACATTCCTCTGAGGGTAGATTCTCTCCACGTTAAACCACGTAGGCATACGCCACAGCGTCTAGAGCTCTGCCCCTTTTACCGCTTAGACGCCTTGCGTTTAATACACCATATAAACTCCATACGTCAATGCTAGTCACGCCGTGGTCTTGTGAATCTACGGCGGCTGTCTGAGGATTAGGGAGTCCGGCAAACGTAGAGACGCCCTAGCCCACTACGAAGAGCTCAAGGAGACTTTGGAGAGGTGGAGCAACCGGAGACGGCAAGCCCCCTCTAGGGAGATGAAGGCGCTTGGCGCCGGGGGTCTCACATGCTGAGGCAGACAAACCGGGCGTCGTAGTTGTGGCTGGCGTTGTGATGTATCTCGAACTGGTGAGCGGCGGAGGCGGCTTCCCCGTCGCTAAATACTTCACCCGCGACCTAGAAAAAGCGCTCGCCGTTGCTGGGAGGCTTGAGTCTGCCGGACTTAGGCCGAACATCGTGAGGTCTAACGCCAATTACGTGGTGTATATAGCCGTGGCCTATCTCTTGAGGCTGGCAGAGAGGGACGGGGCCATCAGAAGGGCCGTAGCGCTGTACCTCGCCGAAAAGGTGAAGAACGGCACGCCGAGGCAGAGGGAAATCGCTAGGAAACTCCTGCAAAGACACCCTCTTTTTCTATCCTCTCAATCGCCTCGCCACCTTTTCGACACTGCCATGTGCTAGCTGGTGACGAGCCGGAGCGCCGAGCATGGCCGATATGTGGAACTGCAGAACCGACGACAACCAGAAGAGTTCGATGGCGCCGGGGGTGGGATTTGAACCCACGCCCCCTTAACGGGGACGGGATCTCATGCACAACGGCCTCAAGTCCCGCGCCTTGGGCCGCTCGGCCACCCCGGCCGAAAGTCGCTACCGCCGTAAATTTAAGCTTTTCTACCTACGGAAATCTTAGCTGGTTTTTACCGAACTTATTTATAAGCCATAAATCGAGAACGAGATTGAGCGCCTCACTCGCCATGCGAACGTGTCAAAGTCTCACCTCTTTGCTTAGTCCGCTCTTTAGTTTTTACAGAGTCAAAACATCAAGAAGATTCTAATGAGTTCAGAACCGTATAACAGACAGCGGCAAGCAGATTGCTGTTTCGCTTCGTTATCGATATATTTCTTCGTCCGATAAGTTTATATAGGGGTGTCAATGCCGCTGTCGCAATGCAGGCAACAGCCCAGCTCAAAACCCCCGTGGTGGGTAAACATGTCTACGGCGAATTGTATGGGGTAGACGAGTCGCTTCTACGAGACGAGGAGAAGCTACGGCGAATAGTCATAGAGGCTGCCCACATCGCCAAGACGCACCTAGTGGAGGTAAACTCCTGGAGGTTCAAGGGGGGCGACAAAGAGGGCGTCTCAGTCATCGCGTTGGTGCTGGAAAGCCACATAGCCATCCACACGTGGCCTACATACGGCTTCGCGACGGTGGACGTGTATACATGTGGCGAACATTCAGACCCCATGTCAGCGTTTCGCTACATCGTCTCTCAGCTGTCTCCAAAGAGATTTACGGTAAACTACTCAGACCGTTCATACAAGTAATTCTCTTTCTCTTTCTTTTTTCATGTCTAACCTTTTGTTGTTACTCCTCTGGCTTAGCCGCGATCAGATAAGCAGATCTATCCTCGAAAAAGTCGCCTACGCGGGCACCGTCTATACGGCGGACGCGGTAAATACGGTGATCAAGGCCCTCTACGAGGTCTACGACTACGTAGACACCGTGATTGTGTACGGGCCTGACATAAACGGCGCGGGGGAGTTGATAGTTGAGGCCCTCAGTGGAGTATGTAACGACGCCGTGAGGGCGCCTTGTGAATATGTAAAGGGTCTCAACGTACGTGTAGTCGACCTGCGGTGGCGGGGTGAGGAGGAGCTTAGAAGAGCCGTGGAGGCGTTTTACAAGCCGACGGCCGAGGCGGCGCGGCCGCGTAGAGAGGTCCCATTGGAGAGACCCGACAAGAGGTTGACCTGCTGGGCGCCTCACGTCCTCTACGATGACGACTTGGAAGCGCTTAGGGTCAAGGCCATAGACTACATACTGACCTACGGCGCGGAGAGCCGCGACGTTCTCTACAGCCACCTAGCCCTACAGCGGCGCCCCGGCGGCAAGTATTTGGCGCGGCCATGCGATGTGTTGGAGGACTGGCCCTGCGGTCTCGAGGAGGCAGACGTCTTGTTGGCTACGCCGGCCTACATCCACAAGTCGCGGCTGGAGGCCGCGATGTCTGCCATAAGGCCTGAGGTGTATAGCCGCGACGTCTACGACCCCCGCGGAAACTTCGTGCTGACGGACTCTTCGCTACACCACTACAGCCCCCGCGGCGTCTTGCTACGACAGATAGAACTAACCGACATAAACATGAGAAGGGAGGCACAGAAACTTCTGCCAGACCACGCCTTCTACCTGGGACAAGAATACGCGGCCCGCAAAATACTAAAAGACAAATACGTACAAGACAGATGGAAGCTACAGCTATAGGCGTGCTATATGCCGTGCTTCGGTAATTGGGAGGATTGAAGAGAATAAGGTCTAGGAAACCTCTCGTCCACCACGTGACGAACTTCGTCGTTATGAATGACGCGGCTAACGTCACATTGGCCGTCGGCGCGTCGCCCATCATGGCGTACGTCAGAGAGGAGGCGGATTCTCTAGTCTATGCGAGTCTCGACGTGGTTGAGAAGTTGGCTTGGGAGTACGGCGGTGGTGACGAGGCTGAGGAACTACGTCTCGGACGGCAGAAGGCACGGCGTGGTCAACGACGGCACGCCGTTGCTCAAGTACACAACCAGCGCAGGCCGCATGGCCAGCTCTGTGATCGCCAGCTTCATGGCTGTGAATAGAGATTTATTGGCGGCGTCTGTAGAGGGTCTAGCCACTTTTGAGATAGTTGCGGAGAAGAAGGCGTCGGGCTCCGTTGCTTTGAAGTTGCACCTAATCGACTAGCTTTACAACATGAAGCCGGAAGACTACGGACTCGCGAGGGTTGAGCTAGGCGGGTCAGCCTCTCGCGGGGCGTTGGCTTAGGAGTCTCGGCATGTAGAGCGGCCTCGTCGGGTAGCCCTTCACCTCTTCTTTTATTTTCTTGATGAGCCCCTCCGGCGTCGTTTTGTATTGTCCCCCGCCTCTCTCTCTGACAGAGAGCGTGCCCTCAGCAACCTCCTTTGCGCCTACGATGCATATATACGGTACCCACGCTGTCTCGGCGTCTCGGATCCTTTTATTCAACGTCTCGTCTCTGTCGTCTACATCTACGCGTATGCCCTCCGCCTCGAGCTTGTCGGCGACCTCCAGGGCGTATTTGAGGTTCTCCGAGGTGATGGGTATTATGCGGACTTGCACCGGCGAGAGCCAGGTGGGGAGGCGCGGAACTTTGCCTGCCCTCTCCGCCTTAGCCGCCGTGTCGAAGACAGCGTATAGATACCTCTCGACGCTTCCCAAAATCGCCGTGTGGATGATCACTGGGTGTCTTCCCTGGTTGTTTTCATCTACGTACTTTATGCCGAAGCGCTGGGCGTTGCCGACATCTATCTGGAAGGTGGCTATCTCCCTAGGCCTCCCCAGTTCGTCGATTATGTGGAACTCCACGTTGAGAACCCAGTAATACCTCTGCCCCGGCAGAACCCGCACCAATATGGGCTTACCCTCCCTCCTGGCCAGCTCCGTCAAATACCACCTGTGGCTTTTGTAGAAGTCCTCAGTGACATTGTACAACGAGACGTAGGTACGTCCCAGCTTCCCGATCTCCCTAAAGATTACTTCGTGGAGTTTGTAGGTGACTTCAATAGCCTCCTGGAGGTCTTTTGTAAATATGTGGAGGTCGGGCATGTAAAACCTCCTGAGTCTAAAGAGAAGCACAGTCTCGCCTGGCTGTTCGTATCGGTATGAGTCAGCGACTTCAATCATGCCGAAGGGCAGATTTCTATAGCTTATCACCCAGTCCTTAACCATTGCGAACTGTTGGAAACATGCGGCGTAGCGGAGGATAAGGTCTGCGTCCGACTCGACTAGGTATAGCCTCTCGCCGAAGAGCTTCGCATGGGTCTCTATGGCCGGCTCCGCCAGCTTAAACATGTTGGTGCCTCTTATCTTGAAGATAGGTATCCCCAGAGACTTGGCCACCATGTAGGCGTAGTCCTCCACAAGCTCCATCATCACGGTGGCCTCAGGCGCGTAGCGCATATGGCCGACGTCAGACATAGGCTCCCACTCGAAGCCGTACTTCCGGAGATACTCGAGATACCTGGGCTCGGCGCCGCCTCCCAGCTCCTTCTTAAACACCTCCTTCTCCACCAACGTTTTCAAATCCTCGTAGCCGCTGTAGTCGAACTTAGCCGGGTCGTACTCCTCCCCCGCCGGCGTAAGCACCACGTAGAAGTCGCGTCTCTCTTCAGTCTTTTTCTCGGCTTTGGCCTTCTCTGGCTTGAAGCTTCTGCTGAGCTCCGAAAGCGGGTGTCCCAAGCACTTAAGCTCAAACGCCTTGTAGTACCCAAAAGGCGCCTTGTACACCTCGCCGTTGTATTCAGCCTTTACAACTTCATAAAGTTTGTTCAAGATCTCCCTAGCAGTGAAGGGTCTGGCGAGCTCGGCAGAAAGGTGCGCGTAGGGATATATTACGATGGAGCTTGCCTTAACTTTTTTAGCGATTTCAACCACGTCGCGCGCCACCTGGCGTAGGAAGTCTTCGTCGTCGGTGTCGCCTCTTTCTACAGAGACGAAGGCCACCAAGGCGTTCTCGGCACGGCCGGAGGCCGGCTCGTCTCTGACGTCGAGCGCAGGGTCTCTCGGCTCCCAACTAAAGCGCTCTGCGTGTATGTATAAAACACGCATATTCCGCCACCCCTCCCTCTTTATATCTATTATTCTACGTAGATGCCGTTTCTTCTCAACCGCTTTAAAATACCCTCAGAATCCTCTGGATATAGATATGTATATTTCTTGATCTTATTATAATCAAGTTTTATATCATATTCAAGTATAAGTCTAGCGATTTCGTTTATAAAATCTTCAGCATCTTTTGTAGCTATTTTAGCCTTAAGCACCAGAAGCTCTTCAAGACCTATGGCCTTCGTCTTTACGCCGTTTAAATTGATCTCCTTGAGGTCTGAAAAGAACTCTGGGGGAATATATATGTCGAGGATGTTCTCTAACAAGTCCACTCTAACGGTGTCTCCGCCAACTATTAACTCGTAGTATATTGTGCCGTGGTCCGATGTCCCCATGTCCCAGTCGTTCTCCTTAGCTATCTCCTCAAAAAGCTCGTTATCGAGCACAGTGGACTTGTTGAGAATAAAAAGATCTACGTCCCTGGGGTCGTATTTGATATTGTATACCAGCGGAAGAACCGC
>Ga0326760_1001485_pt1 | contig 10459 bp, 12 predicted proteins | sample GCREP_S_FD_207668 | JGI IMG/M metagenome (GOLD analysis project Ga0326760, IMG submission 207668) | Hot spring sediment microbial communities from Geyser Creek Basin, Yellowstone National Park, WY, United States - GCR.EP_S | ecosystem: Environmental > Aquatic > Thermal springs > Near-boiling...
GTAAAACTTTTAATTTTTCAAAATTTATTTTATCTTCGCCTTTTAATATACATATAATTGGTTTGTTATCGCAAATTATTAAAATAGATTTTATAATTTCTCCTTTTACTTGCTCATAAGCATCTTTACTTGAAACTACTGGTTTTTCAAATTTCAATAATTCATACTCTACATTTTTCTTATTCAGAAATTCTTTCAAATCATTTTCATTTAATTCTTTCATAATTTTTTGGGCCCGGCGGGATTCGAACCCGCGACCTACCGGTTAAGAGCCGGCCGCTCTACCTTCTGAGCTACGGGCCCATAAACAATTTAAAAAATTTCAATTGTTATTATTTATGTTACCGAAGGGATTAAGAGATTTTGAACCTAAAATTCAAAAAATAAGACAAAAAGTTTTTGAAAAATTGATTAAAATTTTTGAAAGATTTGGTTTTGAACCTTTAGAAACTCCTATTATAGAGTATTGGGAAACTTTAAAAGGAAAATATGGAGAAGAAGCAGAAAAAAAATTAATTTGGAGATTTAAATTGCCATATAGCGAAAAAGAATATGCTTTAAGGTACGATTTAACAGTACCACTAGCAAGATTTGTTGCAGAAAAAAAACCAAAACTACCTTTTAAAAGATATCAAATAGGTCCTGTTTTTAGATATGATGAGCCACAAAGAGGAAGATATAGAGAGTTTTTCCAAGCAGATTATGATATAGTTGGTTCTGAATATCCAGAAGCTGATGCTGAAATTTTAAACATTACTGATAAAATTTTTTCTGAGTTTAAAATGGATTATAAAATAAAAATAAATCACAGAGGAATTATTGATGGAATTGTAAGAAGCTTAAAATTGGAAGATAAATTTTTCGAAATTTGTAGAATAATTGATAAAAAAGATAAAATAGGAATAAGTAAAGTAAGAGGAGAGCTTGAAAAAATAACGGATAAAGCAAATGAAATAATAGAAATAATAACTTTACCTTTTGAGGAAGCAAAGGAAAAAATTGAAAAGTTTGAAAAATGTAAAGAAAGTTTAAAGAATATCGAAGAAATTTTAGAGTTTTATAACTCAAAAAATATAGAAGTAGATTTGTCAATAGTGAGAGGTCTCGATTATTACACTGGCATGGTTTTTGAGGTTGTGAGCAATTTAAAAATGTATAGTTTGAGCGGTGGAGGAAGGTATGATAATTTAATAGAAAAATTTGCAAAAGTACATATTCCTGCCGTTGGAGGAAGTATTGGAATAGAAAGATTAATAGATAGCTTAGTAGAGTTAAAAATTTTGAAAGAAGAAAAGATAATAGATGTTGGCGTTGTTTATACTGAAGAAAAAATTCTAAAAGATGCTTGGAAAATTGCAAATAAGATAAGAGAAATTGCAAATGTTTATATTGATGTATCGAGAAAAAGCTTTAGAGATCAAATAAACTATTTAATAAATAAGAATGTGAGATATTTGATAATTGTTGGGAAAGAAGATTTAAAAAATAATGAAATAACTTTTCAAGATAGAGAAACTAGAGAAAGAAGAAAAATAAAAATAGAAGATTTAAAAGATTTTTTAACCTCTTTGTTCAAAAACGAATAAATTAAGATCTTTTAGTATTTTCTCTACTTCATTTTTTCTCATCTTCCTTTCTCTTACATTTTTTCCAACAATTTTAGAAATTCCAGTAATATCTCTTACTACAACAGTAAATTGCTCTTTTAGATTCTTCATATTTTCTATTCTTTCTAAAATTTTTTCAATTTTTTGTAATTTTCTTCCTTTTACATATTTTTTTTGTGAAATTAAGATCTCTTGAATCATATTTAAAAATCCTTCAACATTTGTAATAAATGCCTTAGAATTTACTGGTAAAAGTTTTGCTTTTAATTCTTTTATTTCTACAATTCCGTAATTACCTCTAACAATTTTTGCAAAAAGGTCTTCCTCACTTTTTACTTTTAAATAATATGCTTTTGGCTCTTTCCTTTCTAAAGTATAAATATCACTTTCCTTAAATCCACAATTTTTGCACTTAAACGTATATATCAGAACTTTACCAAAAAAATTTACTTCTCTTTCTTCAAAAAGAATTAGTAATTCAGAATTACAATAAGGACACTTCACTTTTTCTTCTTTTTTATTTTCTTTTTCTTTCCTTTTTCTTTCCTTTCACTTTTTCTTTCCTTTTTCTTTCCTTCTTTTTTTACTTCTTTTTTCTCAATAACTTTGACTTCTTTTTTTGCTTCAGGAACTTTAGTTTCTGTTGCTTTTATTTCTTGTTCTTTCTTAGCTATTTCTTCTTCCAGGCCAAGTTTCTCCACAATTTCTTTGTATCTATTTCTTATTGTTACTTCAGTTAATTTGCATTTTTCCGCTATTTCTCTTTGTGTTCTTCTTTCCCCTTCTAAAACGCTTGCAATATATATTATAGCAGCTGCAACTCCTGTTGGTCCTTTTCCTGAGACAGCACCAACTTCCTCGGCTTTTTTAAGTATTTCTAAGGCTCTATCTCTAACATTGTTACTCAAACCCAAAATACTACAAAATCTTATTATGTAATCTTGGGGGCTTGCTGGTAATATTCTTAATCCAAGTTCTCTTGCTACATATCTGTAAGCTCTTCCTATTTCTCTCTTTTCTACTCCAGCAGCCTCTGCAATTTCATCAAATGTCCTTGGAACACCTGCCTCTTTAGTTACAAAATATATTAAAGCTGCTAATATGGCTTCTGTACTTCTTCCTCTTATCAAAGTTTTCTCTATTAATCTTTCATAATAATTTGCGACTCTTTCTTGTAAGCTTTTTGGTAAATTTAAATAAGATGCTATTCTTTGCAATTCTCCCATTGCAAACATTAAATTTCTGTCTTTAGATCTCAGTAATCTTTTGTGCCATTGAGTTAATCTATAATATTGCATTCTTTTTTCTGTAGGAATTTTATACAATTCTGTAAGTCCTTTTCCAATTTGGGTACTTAATCCTTTATCATGCTTTATTAAGCTTAAAGGACTTCCTGTTCTCGCTCTTTTTTCCATTTGCTCCGCACCAAATGCCCTCCATTCTTGACCAATATCAATTATTTCTTCTTCCACAACAGCACCACAATTTCCACAAATATACTCTCCGCTGGTTGAATCAAAAAATATTTTTTCACTTCCACAAATTTTACATTTTTTTCTTTCTTCCTGCATAATAATACCTTACTTTCCTATAATATTATGGACAAAATAATAATAAAACTTGCAAGTAGAAATTTGCAAGAATTAAACAGAGTTTGTAATGAAATAATTAGTATTGCAAAAAAATATGGAATAATGTATAAAGGTCCTATTCCTCTTCCAACAAAAAAATTAAGAGTATATACGATGGCAAATGTAAAAGATGGTACTGGTCATGGTAATGCAACATGGGAAGTCTGGGAGATGAGAATTCATAAAAGAGTAATATATTTACAACCAGATGAAAGGGTATTAAAACAAATAATGAGAATTGACTTTGGAAGTGATATCGAAGTAAATCTAAAAGTTATATAATGCATTTTTTAATTCCATTTCTAGTTCTCATAACTTCCTTAGTACTTACAAGAAATCTTCTCAATTCAATTCTTTACTCTTTTATCTCTCTCTTGTTTATTTATCCATTTATATTTAACCTTTCTAATTTTTTGGGTGCTTTTTTTAAATCACTGAGCATCTCCATTTCAATTTTCATTCTTATATTTTCACTGTTATCTCTTTTTTCTTTGGTCAAAAGTGAGAATAAAAGATTTTTTAAAAAATTCAAAAAGAAGGATTTCAAAACTTTGGTAATCATAGGTATTTATTTTACTCTTTTGTTAGAAGCTTTAATAGGTTTTGGTTCTCCACCAATGATTGTTGTAAAATCTTTGGCTGACATAGGTTTTAATCCAGTAACTGTTTCAACGATTTCTCTTCTCTCTGATTCATTTTCCTCTTTTGGGGCTTTTGCCACTCCAATAGAAATTGGAATGAAAGATTTAGAGAAAAATTTTCTAAAATATGCTTCTTTCATTTTCTCTATATTGATTTTTGTAGTTTTTATTGTTGCCTACTTTCTTTTTAAAGGAGATAAAACGATAAGTATAGATATTTTCATTTCTTTGATAGCTTTTAGTATTTTGTTTTACTTTTTGAGTTCCATAGGTTTGCATGCTTTCTCTCTAGCGCTTTCCTCGTCTATACCAATTTTAATCTTAGTAAAAAATGAAAAAAATAAATTATTGTTGTTTTTTAGGATTTTTTATCCGTTTTTTATTGTAATTCTCATCTATCTTTTTTTGAAGTTTTTAAATATTGGAATTTTAAATAGAATTTTAAATTTTTTTGGAATCGGAATTGTTGCACTTTTTGTTCTTTTATTCTTTCTACTAAAAAGTAGAAATAGAAAATTAAATTTTTTAAATTTCTCGTTTAAAAGATCAATATTTTTATTTATAAATGTTTTTTTTCTTTCCTTTATTTCCTTTTCTATCTCTCCTCAACTTTCAGAATTTCTTTCTGTTAATCTATCATTTCTAGGAGAGTATTATCTGTTTCTTTCTCCATTAATAGGAATTTTTGGTGCTTTTATTTTTGGCTCTGCTACTCTATCTAATTTAACATTTGCTGAAATGCAATTCATGCTTGCAGAAAAATTAAATTTAGATGTTGAAAAAGTACTAACTCTTCAAGCCGTTGGAGCAGGTTTAGGAAATTCAATTTCTTTATACAATATTTTGGCAATTGTTAGTCTAGTAGATTTAAAAGATAAATGGTTCGAAGTTTTCAAAATAAATGCATTAATAGTAGTAGTAATCTCTTTTATTATTTCTCTCATTTTCTTTTTAATTTAAATTTTCTAACTTTCAAAACATATGAATTTATATCTTTCTCTATTTCAAAATCTTCTATTACAATTTCATGTGAAAATGCTTGACAATCAAGAACCAACGTCTCAGCTTCTCCTCCTTCAAAGCATAAATCAAAGCCATGCTTTATACTTGCCTCCTCTATTTCTTTAAAAATTTTTTCATCTATAACTTTTCCTAAAAGGTTTAAAGGTAAGCCATACGTAGAAATTTTTGAAATTATTATTTTAAATTTTTTGTCAAAAAGTTCTTTCCAATGGGTTTTACATTCTATACCCCACAAAGGAAAAAATATTTTCAAATCAAGCTTCTTTGCAATTTCCTCTATTTTTTTTCTTTGATATTCACTTTTTATTATTCCTGCGCCTATTGCTTCAATATTTTTTTCTTTTTTTAGATGTGAAATTACATTTAGCGTTTCATTCATTTCTTTTTCTTTTTCACCACTAATTTCAATTTCCTGAATTTCTAAGTTCAGCAATTTTGCCTGAATTTTAGGAAATTCTAAGCAAGAAGTATGAAATAGATAAGAATGTGGATTTTTTGGAATAAAAGTTACTAAAATAATTTCATAGTTTTTCTCTAAAGCCTTTAATACTGTTAACATCGAGTCTTTACCACCACTAAAAAGAATTGCAACTCTCATATTTTTATTATGGAAAGGTTGCTTTTTATTCTAGATGTAGATTATGTTTTAACGAAAGAAAAAAGACCTATAATAAGGTTGTTTTGTAAAGATGAAGATGGAAATAACTTTATTGCCTATTATGCAAATTTTTTGCCCTACTTTTATGTATATTCAAATAATGCTGAAGAGATAGCTGAAAAAATAAAAAACTTAAAAATTCAAGAAGCAAAAATTGAAAATGTGGAAATAGTTGAAAAAAAGATATGTGGAAAACCAAAAAAAGTTTTAAAAGTTACAATCAATAATCCTAAAAAAATCCCAAAAGTTAGAAAAATTATAAAAGATACTTTTTCTGTTGAGACATTTGAATACGATATTCCATTTTATAAAAGATTTCTAACAGATATAGATATTTGGCCAGCTTGGATTAAAGTTGCTGGAAAGGAAAAAGGTAATAAAATATTTGTTGAAAAAATCGAAAAGGCTGAAATAAATAAGTTTCCTAAATTGAAAATTTTAGCTTTTGATATTGAAATTGTAGAGGAAAGAGATTCAGAAAAAATAATTTTAATATCTTTTGTTAGTAACTACGGATTTAAGAAATGTATTGGAACTCTTGATGTAAATTACGAAAATTATGAAAAAGTTTCTTCTGAAAAAGATTTAATAAGAAGATTTGTAGAAATAATAAAAGAGCAGGATGCAGACATAATTTGTGGGTATAATACTGATAGTTTTGATATACCAAAAATAAAGGAAAAAGCAGAAAAATATGGAATAGAGCTTAGAATTGGAAGGGAAGATTCGAAAATAAAAAGTGTTAGAAGAGGGTTTGTAAAAACCTTTAAGATTCCTGGAAGAATATACTTAGATTTATATGTTTTTGTCGATCACATACTTTCTCCAAATATAAAAACTGAAGTGCTAACATTAGATGCTGTTGCAAAAGAATTTTTAGGATATGGAAAGAAAGAAATGAGCTTTAAAAAAATGCAAGAACTTTACCAGCTTAAAGAAAATTTAGAAAAAATTGTTGAATATAATATCTGGGATTCTGAATTGGTCTTAAAACTTTGTGAACTTTTTCTACCTTTAATTTTTTCTATTTCAAAAGTAACATATCTAATTCCATTTGATAGTTGTAGAAGTACATATTCTCAACTTGTCGAAGCATATCTCTTAAAAAATGCATTTAGAGAAAACGAAATTGCTCCAAACAGACCAAAAAGAGAAGAACTTGAAATCAGAAGAATTTCATCTAAGTATAAAGGTGCAATAGTTTTTGAGCCAAAGATAGGAATACAGGAAAATATTTTTGTTTTTGATTTTAGAAGCCTTTATCCAACAATAATAATTGCTCATAATATTTCCCTAGAAACACTTAATTGTGGGCATGAGGAATGTAAAGAAAATAAGGTGCCAGAACTTGGCTACCATTTTTGTAAAAAAACAGTTGGACTTATTCCGAAGTATTTAAGTTTTTTAGTTGAAGAGAGAAAAAAAATAAAAAAAATAATGAAGGAAGAGAAAAATGAAGAAATAAAAAAGATTCTAGATAATTATCAGCATGCATTAAAAATTGTCTCTAATGCAACATATGGATATATGGGATATATTGCTGCAAGATGGTATAAAAAGGAGTGTGCAGAATCTGTAACTGCATTTGGAAGATATTATATTAAAAAAATTGCAAACATTGCAAAAGATTTTGGATTTGAAATAATTTATGGAGATACTGATTCTTTGATGCTTACTTATAATAAAGAAGATTCACAAAAAAAGGTCAATGAATTTTTAAATTTTGTAAACTCATCTTTACCAAAACCTATGGAGTTAGAATTCAGAGGATTTTATTTGAGAGGAATTTTTGTCAAAAGAAGAGAGGAAGAGAAGGGTGCTAAGAAGAGGTATGCCCTGTTATCTGAAAATAATGAAATAGAAATAAGGGGTTTTGAAACAGTAAGAAGAGATTGGTGTAAACTTGCAAAAAATCTTCAAAGAAAAGTTATAGAGCTTGTTTTGAATAAAAAAGTTGATGAAGCAATAAAATACGTAAGAGATATTATAGAAAAATTAAAAAAATATGAGTTTGAAATCGAGGATGTAACAATTTATGAACAACTAACAAAAAGTATAAAGGAGTATAAACAAATAAGTCCTCATGTAATCGCTGCTAAGAAGGCTATGGAAAGAGGTATAAAAATTTCTGAAGGAAGTATAATTCCATTTGTAATTGTAAAGGGAAAAGGCTCTATTTCAGATAGAGCTGAAATGAATATTTTTGTTAGGAAAGAAGATGTAGATATAGAGTATTATATAACTAATCAAATTTTACCAGCAGCTACCAGAGTTTTAAAGGCTTTAGGATATTCTGAAGTGGATATACTTTCCCAAACAAAACAAAAAACATTATTCTCATTTTTCAGATCTTAACTTCATTCCAAATAAGAATCCTATAATTATTCCTGCCAAATGTGCTGCATAGGCTATAGAACTTTTCACTCCAAATATAAACATTACAGTTCCAATAAACTCTAAAAGTGTGTAAAAGATTGCAAAGAGAAGGAGAGGAACAGGAATAAAATAAACAATAAGATATAGGGAAGGAGCTATTAAAGCAAGAGAACCTATTATTCCATAAATTGCTCCACTTGCCCCTAATGCTGGGGTTTTTGGATCTATAAAATATGCTAGCGAAAAATAAAATATGCTAGCGAAAATGCCACTAGCAAAAAATATTTCTAACAATTTTTTTGATCCTACTCTTTTTTCTAATTCTATTCCAAACATGAATAGAGCCCAAGAATTAAAAAACAAATGAAAAGCATCTGCATGGAGGAACATTGAAGTAATAAATCTCCATGGTTCTTCTAATGATCTTTCTGGTATAAGAGAAAAATATTCTTCTAATGGCAAAAATTGTTGCAACAAGAAAATTAAAAAAATTGCAAAAAGAAGTGCAAAGGTTGCTTTCATTTTAATAAATGCCTCAAAATATCTGTTTTTGTTATTATTCCTACAACCTTTGAATTTTTTACAACAATTAATCTGCTGATATCATGTTTTTTCATCTTTTCTATAGCTTCTCCAACAGTTTTATTTTCCTCTATTGTTATCACATCTCTTCTCATTATATTCTTTGCTTTTTCCTTAAGTAAATTTACCTTTACTTTTTCTAGGAAGTATTTTTCAAAAAAATGCTCAAAAATAAAAAGTGAAAATTCCCATAAGGATTTTTTAATTTCTGTTTTCGCTACTTTTCTTTCTAAAAAATTTATTATATCTGTAATACTAATTATTCCTTTTAATCTTTTGTTTTTGTCCACTACTGGCATTCCTGAAATATTATACTTTAAAAGTTTTTTAATGACAGAAAGTAAATTGTCATTTTCATAGCAATAAATTATCTTTTTGTTCATTACATCTTTTACAAGCATTTCAATTTATATTTTATTCCTTCTCTTATTATATAAATAAGTACTCCAAAGGTTACCTTAATTCCTCTCAATATTTTGCTTTTTCTATTGTATACAACTGTAACTTTTTGATATCCAACTTTAAACTTTTTTTCTATACACTTTTTTAACATTTTCGCTTCTATGATATATCCTCCACCTAAATCTCTTACTATTTCCTTTGCAACAAAAGGTTTCATTGCTATAAAACCATTCCCTAAATCCTTTACATCTGAATTAAAAAAGAAATTAAAGACTTTTCTCCATAAAAAGTTTGCAATCTTGTGTCTAAAAGGTACTTTCGACCAATCTCTGCATCCTTGAACAAAATCATATATTTTCAACTTTTTTACAAGTTTTGGAATTTCTTCTGGTAAATGTTGTAAGTCTGCATCTATTAAAACTATTGCATCTATGTCTTTGAAATTTTTTAAAACGTACTCTATACCAGTTTTAACAGCATAACCTTTTCCCATGTTTTTTTCATGTTTTATTACGATAGTATGTTTTTTTGCAATTTCATAAGTTTTATCTTTACTTCCATCATCGACAACAACTGGATATACATACTTTTTCACTCTCTTTATAACTTCCTCTATCGTTTTCTCTTCATTATATGCTGGAATTATTGCATATATCATTTTGTATTTGAATTTGGGCCGGCCCGGAGTCGAACCGGGATCTCCGCCGCGTCAGGGCGATGTCCTACCGCTAGACTACCGGCCCAGTTTTTCAAATTTTATTTTTTTCTTTTTTAAGTCAACTATTGCATAGCTAGGATCTTCATACAATCCAAATATATCTCCTGGATTTAATAAAATAGTTTTTCCAATTTTCTTTTTAAATTTTTTGTGCGTATGCCCAAAAAATACAAAATCATATTTTTGTGAAAAAGCTAGTGCAAAGGCAAAAAAATCGAAATGAGTAAATGCAATTTTATTTCTCTCAATCACTACTTCTCCGAAAAAATTATAGAGTTCAACATTTTTTGGAGCATTTTTTAAAAGATTTACTTTATCTCCATCATTATTTCCAAAAACAACATAAACTTTTGAATTTAAATTTTCAAAAAGTTGAAGAGTAAATGGACTAACAATATCCCCACAATGAAAACAAATCTTAATATTTTTTTTGTTTATATCTTCAATTAGTTTTTTTACATTTTCTATATTGTCGTGAGTATCTGAAAAAACTGCAACAATCATAATATTTTAATCAGTTTTTAATACTCAAATTTATGAAAATAAGACTTGAAATTGAAGTAGATGAAAAAATATTTAAAGCAATTGCTCCAGATATAGGTAAAAATGATAGAATTTCCTATGAAAACGGAAAAATGATATATGAAGTAGAAAGTAAAAATTTTACTCATGTAAAAGCTGCATTAAATTCTTTACTTGAAATAATTGGAAACTTACTTAAAATAGATAATATTATAAGTAATTATGGTAGTGACAATAAAGAGAATAACAGATTTCTTTGATAGGGAAGTATTTACAACAAAAGGACAATATTGCGGAAG
>Ga0326760_1001486_pt1 | contig 10454 bp, 9 predicted proteins | sample GCREP_S_FD_207668 | JGI IMG/M metagenome (GOLD analysis project Ga0326760, IMG submission 207668) | Hot spring sediment microbial communities from Geyser Creek Basin, Yellowstone National Park, WY, United States - GCR.EP_S | ecosystem: Environmental > Aquatic > Thermal springs > Near-boiling...
GCCCGTGGCCAGAATTCTCTTGTCCTTGACGAGGACCGCCCCGACCTTTCGCCTGAGGCACGTGGACCTCGAGGCCACTACGTGGGCTATCCTCATGAAGTACTCGTCCCAGCTCGGCCTCTCCTCTGCCATGACTTCAACGTAGACTACTGGCCACGAGCTTCGGCTTAAGCTTTGCTGAAAGCTCGTAGCTCAAACCGAGCGTCGCGCGACCTTTGTCTTGGCGGCCGTTGCAGATCTACGTTCTCCGTCAATACTTGTAAATAACTGCACGTACACGGCTTAAGCGCTCTCCTTCACCACGATCACCTTGATTCTCTCACCGTGGAGCCTCCTCAACTTCTCCTCAGCGAGGGAGGGAGCAACGTTGTCCCCTTAAAACTCCCTCGGCGACGTGGCCCGTAAAGTGCTTCACTCCGCGCTCTTCGAGAAGCCCAAAAAGCTTTTATAAACGAGATGGAGCAAAAGTAGTCTCCAAGGGGGTCTGCCTATGCCACTTACGCTAAGAGTGCGGGACGTGATGGAAGGCGGCGTTATAATGCTTGATGGAGATAGGCCCGTAATAGAGGCATTAAAGAAGATGCTCGAGAACAACGTTTGGTCTGTCGTAGTCACGGTCAACGGCATACCTACGGGGGTCGTCACAGAGCGCGATATATTGAGGAGAGCCGTAATAAAGGGCTTCGACTTGGAGAAGGTGCCCCTGAAGAACATAATGTCTTGCCCGTTGATAACGATAAGCCCAGATGCCTCGTTCGGAGAGGCTTGGAAGCTCATGGTCGAGAAGGACATTAGGCGGATATACGTCGTCGAAGGGGGTAAGATCATAGGCAGAGTGACTCGCGCTGGCCTCTTCCAAAAGCTATTAGACGCGGTGCTAGCACTAGCCTCCCTGAAGACCGCGATATAGGAGCTCGAGACGGCTTCCCTAGCGTCGAGGGGGAGGGTTGTAAATAGTTTTTAACGCCACGAAGAATGGGCTTAGAAAGTTTTTGATTGTGACGTCGAGGGATACCGTCGCTCTCTTTTCTCTTTACTTACATAAGCTCCTCAAGCACTTCATCTCAGCTCTTGGCCTTTACAACTGAAAGCCTCGTCTTTCAAGGCGGGGATGGCTAGAAAGCTTGTAAAGATAGCATAGCATATCGAACATCGAGAGAAGGAGCATTTGAAGAAGATGGGGGGGTCTTGATTCCCTAAATGCCCCGCAGATGACAGACGTAAATCCGAACAGATGGGGGGCCTTCGCCCTTTAGGGCGGGGAGGAGGTCAGCTCCTCCAAAACGAGCTCCGCGACCTCGCCGCGCGCATGTTACGCGACGAATGGACCGTTGTGTGCCCCGCACCATCAGAACCTCTGCTTGTAGTGTGGTATCTCCCCTCCTCGGGATACAAGGCCCTTGGGGGTGAAGGGCCCTACGTCTAGCACCACGGTCCTACCCAGCAACCCTCCGAAGTCGACTTCGTCCCCGGGCTTAGCGCCCGGAACCGGGATCAGCCTCACTCCGAGGGTCTTCCCGTTGACGACCCCTATCGCCATGACGTCCGATATCAGCCCGGCTATCACTTCCACAGGGGTGTCGCCGGGGATGCACACCATGTCCAAGCCTGTCGAACACACGGCGCACGAGGCTATGAGGGTCCATACGGTGGCGGAGCCCCTCTTAAACGCCTCCGTCAAGCCCAAGTCCTCGCTCCCGGGGAGCATCACTCCACTGAAGCCTCCGACGTTCGTGGCGGCCATGGAACCGGCCCTCTTCAGAGCCTCGACGAGCAAGGCCAGGGCCGTCAGAGTCCCCGGCGCGCCGAAGCTGTCAAGCCCCATGGCTTCTACGACATCCGCCACCGAGTCCCCGATGGCCGGGCTCGGGGCGAGCGATAGGTCGACGGTGCAGAGCCTTATGCCCATCCTCTTGGCTATCTCCCTCCCGACGAACTCCCCGGCCCTAGTTATCTTGAACACGGCCCTCTTCAGCTCGTCGAGCAGCTCCGTCAGGTTCTTACCTTGACCCCTGGCCTTAATGGCGTGCTCCAAGACCCCTGGGCCGCTTATCGCTATGTGGAGGGCGACCTCGGGCATGTTCTGCCCGTGGTGGGCCGCTGGCAGGAAAGGGGTATCTTCTGGTACATTGGCGAAAACCCCTACTCTCGTGCAACCGATGCCCTTGGGTGTCATCTCGCTTAGCCTCTTAATCTGCTTTGAGACCTCGTACACTGCGTCAACATTGATCCCTATGCCGGATTGGGCGGCGTTCACTGATGAGAAGATCCTCTCCGTCGAGGACACGACCTCGGCTATCGACTCCAGGACGGCCCTGTCGCCGGGGGTCGCACCCCTCGCCACGTAGGCAGAAAGCCCCCCGACGTAGTCGACGCGGCTTTCGCGTGCCAGAGAGTCCATTAGCAACGAGGCGTCGAGAAGCGCCTCCTTAGCTCGGTCCAAGCTGATGGAGGCGTAAGGCTCCACGAGGACGCTCAGAGGGGTTACCGAGAGCCTCTTGTTGATTATCGGAATCTGGTATTTCTTGACGACTTCGTCGACCGCGCTCGCGAACCTGGGCAGGATCTCTCTCAGCTTCCTCTCGACTTTCTCCGTCATCTTCGAGGGATCGGGGTCCGTGCAGTCCATCAAGCTCAAGCTTAGAGTGGCGGCCCTTATGTCGAACTTTAGATACCTTACCATCTCTATAGTCTCGAGGATCTCCGATGGGTGCACGACTATCGGCAAGACTCATCACCGCCTAGCGCACGAGGGGCTTTAGACCAGCTCTTAGATAAAAAGGTCTTGCTGTCGAATCGCAAGAACCGTTTGTCCCTAGAGGGTGTTTGTTGGTATTTCAAGGTGTTTTATGGTGTCCTCTAGAGACCTCCGCCTCACCCACAGAGACTTAGGTACCTCTATGAGGTCATGGGCACCGTTGAGCCGAACAGCACGCGACACCATCTGCTATCCAACCTGGCCCGTTCTCGCTTGGAGCATAGCGTTAAGGGGCTTGAAAAGGTTAGAGCGCAAGTGGATGGGAATGGAGTAGCATGTGAGCTGCCCCACCCTAAAGGGCGAGGCTTCCAGCGTTCAGCTGGGGCTTCGCGCCTCCAGCCTCATCTGCTGGTCCGGGGGCTCACGGCTCCCCCATCCCATGCCTCTCGTTAAGGCATGGGCTATATTTATGCAGGCGTCCAGGTCTCTATTGTAGATGGGAACGCCTCGAGGCTCTTGGAGAAAGGAGACTTTAAAGCTTTTCTTGCCATCCCCGCCGTGAACGGCGAGGTTTTCATTTATAAAGGGCTTTGGAGTTGCTGGGGACTCGATGACGGCGTACGCGAGGTGAGGGGCCCGACGCGAGGAACCTGAGGCAACGTCTTTAGAACTATGCGCGCGTATTCGACTCAGAAGCGATTGCCTCGAGGGGACCCTTCGCGAGCAACTCTGGGCCCCCTTCACCAGCTTGGAAAGTCTCTTCTGTTAGGAGGGAGCAGATAAAGGCCGTTGTAGCCCCCAAGAGGCACAGCTTGAATGCAAGTGAGTAACACTCCTCGATCACATGAGTGCGAGATAGGATATCAAGCACGTAACCCATACCAGTCTGAAATGCTGCTCCGCCCAAGAACGGGAACATGTTAACGGCGCTTACAGCCGTTCCGGTCATCGAGAGAGGGAAGCTCTCCTTCAATATGGTGTTAACCATCACTACGACCCCTCCTGCAAACCCCATAACGAAATAGACAAGATGTAGGAGGAGGGGGGGTATGTGGGTTGTGACGAAGGCGAGTGGTACCCATGTTAATACGAAGACGCCAGAGAACATCGATAAGACGGCCTTTCTGCTTTTGAAGACTTTATCAGAAAGAGCTCCTATGACCGGGGCTCCAACGATCAGCCCTATCCCTATCAAAGACAAGCAAGCCCCTGCTTGGACCTCATCGAACTTGTAAACGTCGATTAGATAGGGCCCGCCCCAAAGCCCTTGGAAGCCGTAGAGCGCACCGTTTAGGAGGAATTGGAAGACGATGAGGATCCAGAAGTTCTTGCTTTTCAATATCAGCTTAGCGGCGCCCTTCAAGCCTGACTTACCTTTCCTTCTCTCCGCAACGCGGGGGTCTCTGACGATTAGCCAGCAAGCTATCGTTAAGGCCATAGTCATGAAGCCGAAGAGGAGGAAAGAACATCGCCAGCCAAGTGTCACTAGCAGGACGGCTAAAACATAGCCCGAGAAAACGGCTCCGAGCCCTCCAAATGTCTTGAGCACACCGAGGGCGCTCGCAAATTCATCACTTTTGAACCACAAGGAGATGGCCTTAATGGCAGGGACGAAGACTCCCGCCACCCCGATTCCTATCAATGCCCTTGCGATTAGGAGAACGTAGAGATCGTGCGCGATGGCGAATAACACGCATCCTATCACGCTTATTGACATGAACCCGGCTATCGTATTCCTCGCTCCTAGGACGTCCGAAAGGACGCCTATGGGGACTTGCGCGAAGGCGTAGGGATAGAAGTACAGCGAAGACAGGAGGCTGATCGCCAAGGCTGATAGAGCAAACTCATTCATCAAGGCTTTGGCAAGCACCGCTGGCGACATCCTATGGAGGTAGGTCAAAAGGTATAACATGGATAGAGTGAGGAGGATCGCCAAACGGTAATTGCTACGTTCAGTGGCTCTCGGCGTGCAAGTCCCGAGCCCTGAACGCTCACGCTCCATAATACAGTCTGTGTTGGAAGTTTTAAGTAATAAAGTTTTTGAGCGACGAGTCATCAACGGGCGTCGTCACTTAGCCTCCCTCTTAGCTAGAGCGTCGAACAACGTGAGTAGTCGCTTAGCTTGATCGTAAGTTGCCCTATCGATCATCCTACCATCTACGGAAGTCGCTCCTAGGCCTTGCTTGATTGCCTCTTCGTAGGCGACCACGATTTTCTTCGCTAGCTCTACCTCCTTCTCTGATGGCGTGAAGACCTCGTTTATCACCTTCACGTGCGAGGGGTGTATGCACATCTTGCCCCTGAAGCCCAAGCTTAGCGCTAGCCTCGCTTCTCTGGCAACGCCTTCAAGATCTATTAAGAGGCCCAGGTATGGCGTGTCTATTGCGTAGACGTCGGCGTTCCTAGCCGCTAAAACGATTTGGGCCCGCGGGAACAACAGCTCATATTCTTCCCGTGATAGCGTGAAGTAGCTACGGCCGAGGTCCCGCAGATAGTCCGCAGCGCCGAAGGCCAAAGCCATGATCCTTCCACTCGCCAACGCTATTTCGTCAGCGTTCAAGACGCCGCGAGCGCTCTCTATCAGCGGTATAACGCCTATCGGTTCAAGGCCCTTTGCCCTTTCCTCTTTCAGCAGCATGCTCTCCAGCATCAGTACGTCATCCCTGGACTCAGCCTTGGGTAACATCACAGCGTCGACCCCCCTTTGCACTGCGGCCTTGAGGTCCTCTTCTATGAGGCCCGACGATATGCTGTTCACCCTGACCACTACGAAGTGCCCCGCGCCCTTCAGCTCCTTAATGGCATCCCCGACGAACCAGCGAGCCGTCTCCTTGTCATCTATGGGGACTGCGTCCTCCATGTCCAGGATGATGGCGTCCGCGTCGGCAATCCTTTTTGCGCTCTCTATCAACCTCCAGTTATTTGCAGGCACGAAGAGCAACGACCTCAAGATGGCTGGCCTCACCGCAATCACCTCTTCAATACCCCCTTGGTGATCGTGGCCAAGTCCATAGGCTTCTTGGCCACATAGGCCCCGACCTCCTCGAGCGTCTTCTCTTTGTACTCGGCCGTGTCCGCTCTTCGCTCGATGATTGCGCTGGCGTGCGAGAAGCGCATCCCCGACGGCAACATCCTCCCGGCTATGTAGAAGACTATGGGCTTCTTAAACTCGCCACGCCTTATGACTTCGGCCATCTCCAGCTCCATGAGGCCGCCGATCTCGCCAAAGACCACCACAGCGTGCGTCTCCTCATCTGCCTGAAACTCCTTCAACAGCTCAGCGCCCGTGGTGCCTAGGATCGGTTCAGTGCCCACGTGGACGGCAGTGCTTATGCCCAATCCGCTTTGCGATAATATCCAGCAGACTGTCGTCACGCCACCACCGCTTCTGGAAATAACGCCGACGTTGCCCGGCCTAAACGACTCTTCGATTAACTCTCCAGCGCCGCCGATCCAGCCAGCTAACGCCTTTCCGGGGCTTATGAGGCCGAGGGAGCCGGGACCTATGATCCTCGCGCTTGTCGATTTCGCGTAGCTCACCATAGCGAGGATGTCGTGAAGCGGCACTCTCTCAGCGGGGACGACGATGGTCTTAATCCCAGCTTTCAGGGCCTCGATGACGGCGTCCTTCACTTGAGGGGCCGGAACGAAGACCACGCTGAGGTCTATGGGGCCCACCTCCCTCAGGGCCTCCTCAACGGCGTTGAAGACCGGGACGCCCCACACGCTCTCCCCCTTGCGCCCGGGGGTTACTCCTGCAACGACCTTAGTGCCGTATTCCAACATGGTCCTCGTGCCGAAGGCGCCCGTCCTGCCAGTAATCCCCTGAACCAAGACCCTCGTCTTCTCGTCTATGAGAATCGCCAAGCCGATCACCTATACAGATGCATGTGCTTCTTCACAACATCCTCGAGGCCGTAAACGGGCACCACGATCTTTATGGCGTTGCTCCCTTTTAATGAGCAGAAGTACTCGCAGGCTAGGCATTCGCTACAGAGCCTGCGCAGAGCCTCTGGGTCTCTAGAGGCTAAGGCTGGCCTACCTCTCTCTATCTTTAGTGCACCAGTGCCCATCCACCTACAGGCCTTCACACACGCGAAACCGCAGTTCGGAGCCATGCACTTCTCGAGGTCTACGTAGACCTCGCCACCGGTTGAGGTTTTGAACCACAGGTGGCACTTTAGCTTTAGCTCATCTTCGGATGGCCTCTCGCCCTTCACGAAGTCCATGATGTTTCCAATTGCCTTGGGGCCCTCGGACCTGTAGGCCTCGAGGAGCTTGGAGAACCTGTCGGCTATGAAGTCTATGTCCAGCACCCTCTCTCTTCCGTAGAGCTCCCATCTGAGGGGGGCGTCGCTCAAGCCCTCCCTTATTATCTTGTGCGTCTCGGCTTCCTTATTACCTGCTATCAGAATTGACGCCGGGAAGCCGGGCCTGTACCTAGAGTACTCCCTGAACACCTTGACTATGGCGAATCCGTGATACCATTGCTCTTGATTTGCTATGACTGCTCCAGCAAGGCAGTACCCCTCTATCCCCGGCAACGCTAGAGCTACTTTCATCCCTCTATAGACCTTGAAGGCCGTCGGGTTGCCGCTCGTGTCCAAGTAGGTCGCTAGCTTAAAGCCCCGCTTGAAGAGGGCCTCAGAGGCTAGCATGCAGGCTCCTCCGCCAATGCCGTGGAAGGCTATGTAGCCCCCTCTAGCGATCTCGTTGACGTCGTCTACGAGTTGCATGAAGTAGCACACTCCTCTATAGTCGTTCTCCTCTATCTTCCACGCGATCCTCTCGAAATCCGTGATGGGCCTTGCGACGTCGCGAGGGACGTCGATGCCGAGCTCGGGATGCCTAAACATCGAGCTATCGTCTATGGTAATTCTGCAGTCGGCTGCGACGAGCCTGCCGTCCCTAGTCAAGACCAAGGGGTTAACCTCAACCGTATGGGCGTCGTACTTCTTAAACACCTCGTAAAGCCTCGATATGACGTTGACGAGCTCATCGGCTATGTGGGCCACGCCCAGCTTTCTGAGGGCCTCGATGACCTCATTTCTATCGATGCCCTTCGCGTAGTCAATGGGAAGCCTCAATATCTTCTCGGGGTGCTTCTCGGCCACCTCCTCTATGTCGACTCCGCCCTCTGTGCTGAAGAGTACTAAGGGGCCCTTGACCTTGTAGGAGTCCGACACAGTAATGCTGAGGTAGAGCTCCCTCTCTATGTCGAGCTTCTCCTCGATCAATATCTTCTCGACTGCCATGCCCCTTATCCTCTTGTCGAGCATGTCGCGAACAGCCGACAGGGCCTCGTCAACCGACGACGCGAACCTTATGCCACCAGCCTTCATCCTGCCCGTGGTCAGGGCCTGGACCTTGATGGCGACGCTCTTGCCTATGCTTTCCAAGGCCTTGGGCACCTCATCAACTGCGGAGATCACATAGCCTTCGGGCACTGGAACGCCGTGAGCCTTTAGAATTTGCTTTCCCTGATACTCGTAAAGCCTAACCATAAACCCCTAGAGAGAAAGGACAACGTTGTACATTTAAAAGTTTGTGAACCCTTACGAACGCTATGGATCATAAAAGATAGAGAGGCATTGCGCATCGTTTTTAAACGACTAACGAGAAAGAGTGAGTGGCCGATGTGTTAAATTCTGGGGCCTAAATCCACTGGGATCAGGGGGCTACGTAACTAAGAAGTTGGCCGAGTTCGCATCAAAAAATAAGTTTCAACGAACTACCCAGAGACGTAGTGGAACACGCGAAGTTATGTATTCTGGATTGGCTCGGCGCAGCTCTGGCTAGGAGAGCATCGCCCGTAGCCAAGGTGATCGCAGCTCTTGTAAAAGGGTTCGAGGGAGTGGATAAGGCCACGGTCATCGGGACTTCCTTAAAGGCCCATCCAGCGATCGCAGCTCTAGCGAATGGAGTTATGGGCCACGCCGTTGAGATGGACGACATTCATCGCGAGGCGCTAATCCACCCAGCGGCATCCGTTGTACCAGCGGCGCTGGCCGTCGCGGAGCATGAGGACGTCCATGGCAGGGACCTCATAGAAGCGGTGGTGTTGGGCTACGAGGTCGAGATAAGGCTGGGCATGGCCGTAAACCCATCGCACTACGAGTACTGGCACACTACGAGCACCTGCGGCACCTTCGGGGCGGCTGTCGCGGCTGGGAAGCTCCTAGGACTCGACGAGAAAAGGATGGCCTACGCCCTCGGCATAGCCGGGACCTCAGCGACGGGTTTGATAGAGGTCTTTGGAACCATGAGCAAGCCCTACAACGCTGGGAGGGCCGCGATGGACGGCGTGCTGACTGCGGTCCTCGCCAAAGAAGGCCTTACTAGCTCTACGGCCATACTGGAGTCCCCGAAGGGGTTCCTAAGAGCCACGAGCAAGAGGTATGACACAGACGAGATATTCGACGGCCTTGGTGTGAGGTTCAAGATGAAGAACAACATATTCAAGGTCCATGCGTCCTGTGGTCATACGCATGGAGCCATTGACGCCGTGCTTGAGATCGTGAAGAGATATGGCCTTGGGCCTAGCGAGGTGCGTGAGATATTAGTCGGGACGTATCCGATAGCCGTGGAAGTCGTCGGCAAGAACTACGAGCCTAGAACGCCCGAAGAATCAAGTTCAGCCTTCCGTACTGCGTGGCGGTTGCCATGTTGCACAGAAGAGCTAGCCTGGAGAGGTTCGAGGCCTTGGCCTCTAAGGCCGTATCGAGGGAAAGGACCAAGAAAATAGCAGAAGCGGTAGAGGTACTGGAGCATGAACGCGTGAGAGACGTAACAGCTCTCTTGAGCATCGAATGATCCCTCGCATCCTCTAACGCTCTACTGGCCGTGACGTCCTAAGCCGTTATAACGCGTCCTTACAGCAATCGCTATTAGCCCAACGCCTTCTACGAGGGGCTAGGTCAATCTCGCGATTCTGCGATACGCACCCTTCTCACACCCTGTGCATTGCCTTGAAGATGTCGGAGTGCTGAACGAAGACCTCAACGCCCAGCTCTCTCGCCTTTGCCTCGAGCCTCTCCCTCAGCTCGCTCAAGTTGCAGGTGGCCTTGCTCACGTCAGCTATCATTATCATGGCGAAGAACCCCCTCAGGACCGTCTGGCTTATGTCCTCTATGTTGACGTTGGAGCTGGCAAGGACGCTCGCTATGCCAGCCACTATGCCCGGCCTGTCGGCACCTATGACAGTGATGACTATGAGGTCCTTGTCCTGTTGAGCGCTCAAAAGCCCTTCACCAGGGGCAGTGGAGGGCCACAAGTTTTAAGCTTTTCAATCTGTACGCATGAGCTTCCGCCATCGATCTCAAGGCCTCAAGGCCCTCTTGCTAGAGGCGCCGTTTTGCGCCTTTGCGCCGCGAAAAAAACAAGCCGTATATCCCGTAAAGCCCTATTGTCAACCCGGCCAAAGATAGCGAGAAGGCCAGGATCGACAAGATTATGGACTTTTCGATTATGCCGATCACCATGAAGAACGACACTAGAAAGCTGACTACCAGCAGCGCGCCTCCGACCACTATCTCGACGACTTCTTTCTCGAACTTAGGCATAGAGCCAGCACTTCGCGTAGTGCCCTTCATCGACTTCGATCATGGGTGGCTCTTTCACATCGCAGAGACCCTTCACGGGGCTCGGACACCTCGGGTGGAAGCGACAACCGAGCGGCGGGTCTATTAGGTTGGGCGGCTCGCCAGCTGGAACCTCTTTTATCGCGAGGCGATTCGAGGGATCCGGATCTGGTATG
>Ga0326760_1001488_pt1 | contig 10452 bp, 11 predicted proteins | sample GCREP_S_FD_207668 | JGI IMG/M metagenome (GOLD analysis project Ga0326760, IMG submission 207668) | Hot spring sediment microbial communities from Geyser Creek Basin, Yellowstone National Park, WY, United States - GCR.EP_S | ecosystem: Environmental > Aquatic > Thermal springs > Near-boiling...
ATCATTTTCAGGAGGGTTTCTGCATCAAGCGGCGGATGGGCCTCTAGCGGTGTGTGGAAGTTCACCTGAATGCTCCTGGATTCCAGAGGCCTGATTTCACCTAGATCAACCGTTGTAAGCGAATCGGCATTAACCCTGAAACCGTCGTATATCTCCTTTCTTGAAAATGCATCGTAAATGCTCACAACCTCGTACTTGCTTTCGGCATTCAGCCCGAGCTTCCCAAGAAATCTCAGGCCGTATATCAGGTGGGGAAGAAATATGAAGTAGTTTCCGAATATGTTTATCTCTATCTCAATCTCCCCCCTTCCGTCTTCCTTTTTTCCGAAGAAGGGGGGAATGAAGACTATTGGCCTTGGAGGCTGGCTTTTTCCGATTTTCTGCTTCTCCTTCTCGTAGACTACGTAGTAAAGGCATTCATCGCTGGAGGCACATGAACCGCACCTCGGCCTCGTGTAACCGCATATTGCCCGAACCAGAACGCTGCCAAAGCCTCCCCTGAACTTGTTTCCCAGCCAGTACGGGAGCGAGTATCTGGGGAAGTAAAGCCTTGCCCTGAGCTTTGTGAGCTTTAGGGAGAACATAGCTACACGAAAAGCTCGGCGAATCTCGTAAGTCTTACGATGAGGGGTTTCCTCTTTTCAGCTTCAACCAGCCCCATTGCCTCCAGTTCCGCAAGATGCCTCCTTATAGTGCTCGCATCCCTTTTCAGTTCTCTGGAAATCGATTCCGATTTTCTTATTCCCCTCTTAACAAGCCTGAGTATTTCCAGATGTATGCTTCCTGGCGGATCCTTTACGAGCCTTATAAGCTCGCTGGGAACGAGCAGGAGGGAGGAGAGATCTTCCGTCTCTATCTCTATTACCATCTCCCTTCTCGCCTTCATGATGCACGCGATCAGCACTATTATTACCAGCGCCCTCATCCCGCCGCTCAGATTTACTATAAGCCTCCCTTCCGCGGAATTGAGAAGCTCCGAAACCACCTTTATCGATTTTTCAACGCTTTTTACATCAAGCTGCACCAGTCTGACGGCAACCTTATCGGAAAAGCTGGTCTGAACGAGTTTTTTTATCCAGTCAAATGCCTTTTCAACCTTTTCAACGATTTCGGCGGTGATCAGCACTATCTCGTCTCCTTCCTTTATCCCATGCCTCAGTATTGCGCGGTAACAGAACTTCTCTTCAAAGCCCAGCGTTGCTATTAATGTAGTTTTCATGCATTTTTCTTTGCTTAATGCAGTATTTATCTTTTTTCTCATCATGTTAACAACAGAAAGCTTTATATTTTTGCCACTTTTATTTATCACATGGAGGCCCTGGAAGTTGAGGAGATATCGAAAGTTCTTGCAGTTCTCGTTGCGGAAGCCGAAAATTACAGCTATGTCGACAAACTCGGCTATGCCCCATCGAAGGATCTTGCGATTTTCTATCTGAGAGAAGCGCTGAGAGACCTGCATTCGATGATGAGCAGGAAGTTCGAGAACGAGGAAGCCGAGAAAGTTGCCAGAGAAATAAAATTCGAGCAGATCGACCATGCTCTGCAGAAGATTTCCGGTATAAGCGACAGAAAGGAGTTGAGGGAAATAACGGCCCTGATAGCATCGAAGGCGCTTGCAAAATCGGCAAAGCTGAAAAAAGAAAGGAGGTGAAATTGGATGTTTCTTTCCGTCCGTGGTAGGGTTTTGCTTAATGTTGAAGCTCTGAACATGACAGAAAGCGTTGGTAATTACGTGAAGCACAGAAGGGTACCGGTCATTTTGCCGGATGCTGGATACACAACCCTCTTCGTTCCCGCCATAAGCGGGGAGAGCATTGCGCATGGTTTTCAGACTGTTCTTGCCGAGATCGCTAAGAAGAACGGTCTCCCCGTCTGCAAGCTCTGCGAAAGGGGAATTTTCCTGAAAAGCACAAATAGTAACGTTTTCAGGGAGGCATTTGGGAAGGAGCCGTCAGGAAATCTTGAGGAGGATGTAATAAAGGGCTGCGTTGTAGAGGACATTGGGGGATTTCTTTACGCTGAAGAGGCGAATGTAAAGAGAACATCCAGCTTCTTTACAGGCTATATGATCCCGGCAAAAGAAGCGCTTGAAAATGCCGTAATAGAACCACAGCTGCATTCCAGATATGCTCTGGGAACTCCATTTGTTCAGCAGCAGGGGCAGATGATATACTACGTTGAACTTTCTTCTGCGGTTTACACATTCAGCTTCGACTTTGACTCGAGATTTGTTGGAAAAACTACATTTAGCTATGAAAATGCTGGAAAAGAAGTTGTTAATGACAGAAAGAAGAGAATCGAAGCCGCGCTCGAAGCGTTCAGGAGGTTCATTCTGGAATTCTGTTTCGGTGCCAAGAAGACCAGGTTTATGCCGGTGATAGAATGGGAATCGCTTGTATTGGCAGTTTCGGATGACGTATGGACGGTTCCGAGCCCGTTTGCTAAAAACTACATCGAAAAGACAAGGAAAAAGCTTGAAAAAATAAAAGAGAACACCAAGCTGTTTGTTTATCCTGATGGGGGCTCTTTGGAAGAAGTTGTTGTCAATGCAATCGAGGAAGCGAAGAAGAGAATATGATCGGATTCATTGCCGATTACGAATTCGCTTGGGGATTTCAGGCACGCATTGTGGGACTCTCGAAGACTTCCCCCTCTTTTTACTATCCTCCTCCTACCACATTCCTAGGTGCCTTGGCTGAGACTGTTGCCAAGGATTTCGCTATTCCCGAAAGCAGGGGAAGAAATCTGATGGCAAAAATGAGCGAAAATTTGCTGGCAATTGGATGGAAACCTATTAACTGCATTCCGATTAAGTATTCGGACATAAACAGAATATTGAGCATAAGGATCTCGGGTGAAGCTGGACTTTGCCCCAATCCGAGGGATCTCAACAAATCCTTTGATTCTCCTGCAAGGGGAAAAACAATTCTTTGCTCCACCGATTGTGAAGCACCGAAGATTAGATGGTTCCTAGTTTTAAAGGAAGAATCTTTTGGTTTTGAAGGAAAGAAGGTTAGAATAAGCGAGTCAAATTTCTGGAAGATACACAGACTCGGCTCGAAGGAAAGTCTTGTCTCCGCTATAAACGTAGAAAGGGTTGCAGTAGCTCGAAAAGAGGGCATTGTTTACACAAACTACAGCTACCCGATCGAGGGGGTCAGGGAGATTGACATGGATGGGAGATGGGAGTTCGAGGTTTACATAAATCCCTACGAGCCTAGCCTTCCTGACCCTCTTTCCAACTACTTGTCTGGAAAAAAGGCAATACCGTTCAGGATTCCGATATTAAGAGGCCAAACTCCTCCTGAGAGCGAGATTGAGCCTCTTGATTGGGTTTCTTATCAGGCAGCAAATGGAGAAGTGGTGATTGGATGCCGAAAGTGAAGCTCCTGATGCCACCGGATTCAACATTTCTCAGCTCGATTGTTCATGAGGGGATACTTTTTCTTATATCCAGGAACCACGCACAGCGATTTGGCTTGAGGGAAATAGATTTCAAACCAAACTTTCTTTCAAAAGCTTATTCGGGTTTAGATGACGAAAAGATCCAGAACATTCGAATGGTAATGGTAGGAGTGGATAATCTGAATTCAAAGCTCTTCGAAAAGCTCGGATCAGCTTTGAAAAGCAGAAAAACATTTTACGATTTGATAAAGATGCTGAAGGACAACTCGACCCTTATTAAGGAAAAAGAAGAAATAGAGCTCGAGCTCAGGATTTCCGGTAAGGATAACCTGATGGATTTAAGAAAAAAGAGCGATGGTATAGCAGCTCCTCAGCTATTAAAGGTTGACAGATACACAGGGTTCACCTCTCTCGAAACTCCCTTCACTTCGAGGCAGCTCACGTTCTACATTTCTCCAGAAGCTGCGCTAATCTCACTTCTGGGTGTTTACTCATCCTTTGTTCTGAGCATCAGGCAACAGGATCAGAACTATTATTTCTTCCTCTTCTTTTCTCCAGATGAAGTTTTGAAGCTGCTGCTTGAGGGAAACGGGGAGCTGGTTGAAAAGTACATGAAGATCAAGGATTATGCAATGGATGTTCTGAGGAAGATTATCGGGAAGTATCCTCTCAACGAGCTGATAGCAATCGAATTGGCTCTGAATCTTGAAATCAGAAAGCTGATGGGCTCCGAAAATCTCGAAAAGATCTCCCTGCTCCTGTTCAAGATCGCACCAGAAGGTCAGACTTACAAGATATACGAAACTCTGCCCCTCGATATTTACAGAATTGTGCCATTCTACGAAATTGCCAGAAAATACTTTGGAGATGCGGAAAAGTTCATCGAAAAGCTGTCAGAAGTTTTAGCTCCCGACAAAATTCCCATGGAGGCTCTATCCTCTCTTAACAGGAAAAACAGATACAGCGAAGCAGAAAATGTCCTTGCAGCAGTTCAGAATCTCTACAGGTTCGTAATTCTCGGCGATGCCCAGGGATTTTTTGGCTTCCTTCAGAAGCTCGATGAAGCCAGAAAAAAGCTTGAGAATAGCAGGGACAAAAGGGAGGCTTTCAGGGCGGAAAAATACAGGCAACTCGTTGCAATGTTTTGAGCTATGCTTCTAGATAACCTGGAAGAAGTTTCCAAAAAATGGTTCAAAAAACCCCCGAGACCCTTCATTGAGCACGCAGTCGGTGAAATCCAGAGCAAATGGGATAGCAGAAACTTTTTCGTAATAGAGGCCCCCACAGGTTACGGGAAGTCCACGATATCGGCAACCCTGGCATTGAATTCTCTACAAAGTGGCTTTAAGTGCATAATCGCGTTTCCCTTGCGAACTCTGCTTGAGGACCAGTTTAAGAAATTCGAGGGACTTTTTGCCGGAAAGCCGGAGTTGGTGGGAAAAAGGTATATGCACAATCCAGATTCGCCGTATCTCATAAAGCCCGTAACGCTCACAACGGTAGACACTCTGGCTCTGAATTTATTCGGCATACCGCCGGAAACTCTTGAAAAGGTTGCAGAGGAGAGAAGCTTGGGCCATTACTTCTTTTCCTGGGCTTCGGTTCTGCTCTCGAATCTGGTTATGGATGAAGTTCATTTGCTCGCGGACTCCACTAAATCTCTGAGCTTTCTAGCGGCGCTGGTGAAGATTGCTCGGGATTTCGATCAGAGGGCAGTATTCATGTCGGCAACTATGCCCGAAGCGCTGAAGAAAAGGCTCGAAGAATTTGGAAAAGAGAGAATGGAGTTCATATCATTTTCGGAAAAGCATGACCCTGAATTTTGCAGGGAGAGATTGAGCAAGAAGTATGAAATTTGCGTTGAAAGCTCTGAGGGAGATAAATACGGAAAAATAATGAGCTGGCTGAAAAATTCTGAATTTCGTAGGGGACTGATAATCTTCAACACGGCGAGCGAGGCTGTCGAGTTTTACAGAAAACATCTGAACGATTTGAAGGAGTTCTCGGAAAATACCCTGTTGCTGCATTCCCGATTCACGGAGAAGGATCGTGAAAAGAAGATAGAGGAAATCGGAAAAATGCAGAAAGAAAAAGATTTCCTGATAGTTTCGACCCAGGTGATCGAAGCCGGAGTGGATATTTCCTCCGATCTGATGATAACCGATATATCTCCAGCCAATTCCCTAATCCAGCGGTTCGGCAGATTTTTGCGATTTGAATGGGAAAGAGAGGGGAGAATTCACATATGGTATGAAGAGGGGCAGATTAATTCGGATTACAAGGTATATGACGGTGAACTAACAACGAAAACCCTTAAATGGATCAAAAGCAATCCCGAACTGAACGTGCACGTTCCAGAAGGTGAAAAGGGGTTTTACAGGCTGGTAAATTCCGTATACAGTATAGAGCACTTTGAATTCGATTCGAAGGCAATTGAGGGCTTTGAAAGGATTTTCCTGAACCTCGAAACAGCGCCCAAGAACGCCCTTAACCTTCTGTTCAAAATGGGTGGGAGTTTCGTTCGCGAGGGGCTTCAAGTACCTGTCAGCTTTCTGAAAAAAGATGAAATTGCAGCGTCAGACATTTCCGAGTTTTCGAGAAGCTCCGTAGTTCCCATAGCGTTTGAAATCTTTTTGAATATGATCCCCTCCGTGACAGGCGCTGTTAATGAGGAAATGCAGTTCATAGAAAGAGAAAGAATTAGCTTTCTGCGCTATCCTAAACCTGAAATTCTGCTGGAATTCATGTTCAGGCACAGGGTGATCGCTTTTCTTTTAGATGCTAGCTACAGCGCAGAATTCGGGTTGGTGATGAAATGATCTACGCAAGGAAAGGTGAAAAATTAGAGCAATCTCTAGAAGAGCACATCGGGCAGTGTTTGAAGGCACTGGAGGATTTGAAGAATACCAGATTCTGGAAGATAATTGGAGCCGCTGAACTTGAGCTCAGAACAGCAATTGTATTCCATGATTCCGGAAAAATATTCTACCAGAAGAATTTGAGAAAGGGTAAGCTAAGCTTTTCGGGGCACGAGATATTTTCGGCTTACATTCTCAAGAGGTTTTTATGGCACTACCGCAAACACGCAAAAACTTCAGATCTGGAATTAAGGTGTAGTGGGGGAGATCTTTCAATTGCAGCCGTTCTCTATCACCACCATGCAATGGGCGTGAAAAAGAGAGTTGAGAGTCTGAGAAAGAACGAGCTCAGATTTTCTTCCCAGAAAGAATTCGAAGAGATTTTGGCTGAGCATGGAGAAATTCTGCTGAAAAATCTCGAATTTCTCGACTCAGAGGCAGTTAAATTGGCCTTGGAAATGCTCAATTCAGATCTAAGAAGATTCGTGGCAGATGGAAGGGTAAGGACTGCAGAGATTGCTTACGAGTCTGATGATATTATTAAGCGGACATGGGAATGTTTTCAAAAGGATGTTTATTTCAGAAAGATGATGATCACTCTAACCACTGCGTTGGTCATTTGTGACTACAGGGGAGTTAGAGAGGAAAATGGGGGAAAAAAGGGGTTTGGAAAGATAGTAGATAATTTTTTAAAGCTTTATAAGATAGGCTATGCTCCATCTCGTGGTTTATGACATTACGGACGATAGCAACCGCACAAGGCTTGCAAAGCTTCTTGAGAAATTCGGACTTGAAAGGGTGCAGTATTCGGCATTTCGCGGAGAGCTGAATCCGAATGATAGAGAAGTGCTGGCCAGACAGGTTTTGAGGTTTATTAAAGATGAGCACGACTGCATTTTCATCATTCCCCTCTGCCAGCGGTGCTCTTCGGCTGCAATAGTTATTAGCAATACCGGAGTTGAACTCGTAAAGGATAAAAAGGTTGAATTTTTGTGATTGCTTCGCTTTAAAAGAGGTTTTCGGTTATAACTGAAGAAAATTTGCGGAAATATAGGAATTTTAGCCGTGCAGAATGCGGCAATAAAAACCTTTAAATTCTTCGCAGCAGAATATTTTCCAATGCTAAAGGAGCAGATCCTTGATCTGCTGGAAAAGGACAGGGAGTTCAGATATGCTGTAGCGGGCTAATAGGAATGCAGGAGATACTGCAGAGGCTCGACAGGCATGAGGAAATTATGCAGAAGATGCTTGAAAGACTGGACAGGCACGAAGAAGCTATAAAAAGGCTGTGGGAGAATAAGCTATGGCTGGAGGTAAAGGAGCTAAGGGAAGGGCAAAAAAGACTTGAAAGGGAGCTGCAGAACACAAGGAATTACATGATGCGCGGATTCAGGGAAATAAAATCTTTCCTGAGGAAATCCTTCCACGGGAGCGCGGCAGCATTTGTAGAATTTCTGCTCGCGGAAATGGGCTACGATGCGAGCGTCGACAGGAAAATATTTGTCCAAGAAAATGAGCCGGTTGAAATAGATCTGTTCTGCGAAAGGCCTTCAGTTATTGGGGAAGTGACGCTGAAAATTGAAAGCGAGGAAGAGGCGAAGAAGGAACTCGAAAAGCTCATGAAAAAGGTGAGGATAGCTGAAAGTATTTTCGGAAAACCGGAATTCATCTTCCTCGTAGTTGCAAACGCAAGCAAGGAAGCTGAGGAGCTTTTGAGAAAGATCTGTGGTGAGAAGGGAATAAGGCCTGTCCTTGGGAAGGAGATCGAGGAGTTTTAAATTTGCCTATTAAGCTTGAGAAGTTTAGCAGAATCTCTGCATTTCGCAGTATCCACATTTTTTGGATTTCGTCGCTTTTGGATAGCTTTCGCTCTCTATAATCCTCCATATCTGCTCAAGAACTCTTTCAAGAGCTCTTTTATCATTTGGAGTAATCTGTATTTCCTTTAACTTTCCGTTAAGGAATATACAAGCCTTCTTCACATTTGTTCCAAAATTTTCTTCCACGAGAACGCTGTAGGCTGTCAGTTGCATTTTCCAGGCATAGGAAACCGAAGAAAATTTTGAGAGTTTTATATCGACCGGTAAAAGTTCTTTTGCAACTATAAGAGCATCCAGGATCCCCTTCAGCCCGTATCTCTCGCTCTCAAGCGGCACATTTTTAAGAAGTTTTCCTCCCAGTATTTCTGCCATTTTTTCGAGTTTTTCAATTGCCCTCTCCTGTTCCATTTTCCCTTCTTCCATCTTTGGTCTTGTAATCCTGAATCCGGCAACCTTGAGGAAGTAGACTTTCCTCGGACAGTAAAGGAACTGCACAACATCGCTGACGTCGATTTTACCAGCTCTGTGTGAAAGCCTCATAGGCACCTTCATTTCTCAAAAATGATGCGATCTCCCTTGCCTGATTTAGAATTACGGCAGATAATGACATGTTCTTCCCCCTGTATTGTGTCTTTGCTTCCAGTCTTTCGATGATCTCAGAAAGCAGCTTTCTCTTTGCTTCTTCGTTCAGAATGCAGACGAAATTCTCAAACCTGCAATCTTGTGGTTTCACTTGAGATTGCGTAACCAGTTTCACAACAGATCTGTCCACGACTACCTGCCTGAAGCATTCCATCATATCCAAAGCAACCGATGTCCTTCCGGATCTGTCTGCATGTAGGAAACCAGCGTAGGGATCTAGTCCAGCAAGCTCAACAGCTTTAAGACATTCCGCATAGAGTATTGCATAGCCATAGTTTAGCATTGCATTTACAATATCTCGCGCAAACCTTGGGCTCTCTTCCTTCCTTCTTCCCTTGAAAAGGTAATTTGCGGGAATTATCGAAGCAAAGGCGTTCCAGTATATTTCCGAAGCAGTTCCTTCAATTCCCAGAAGTTGATCTCGAACATCATCTACTTTTTCGGCATCAATAGAAAGAAGATCGATGATTTTTTGCTCTATTTTTTCCCTAGCCTCGAGGAGCTCCCCAGCCAGCTTTGGATTCGTCTCCTTTCTGGCCTTTGCAAGGTTGAATAGAAAATTGCTCTGATTCTTAAGCTTTGCCCTTATGAATTCCTTTGCAAGAAAAACACCTCTTTTATCTTGGTAAGCGAGATACTGCTCTCTGCGGGTTTTCACGGTTCCCACAAGAGAATGCCCGAGCCTTGCAACTACCTCGTTTCCACTGAGAACGACGAGATCCACGCCTTTTTCTGCAAGCAAAATAACTGCGTCGCTGCTAATTGCTGACTTTCCCATGATTATTACCTGCTTTAAATCTTCGGCCCTTATTTTTCTTAGAGTCTGCTTCTTTTCCCTTACGACTATCATTCCACCTTCAACGCCGATGAACTTTCCAAATCCGTCAATAACGAGCCTCATAGACAACGGCTTCTGTAAAGGCAGAATCTGCTGCAGTTTTCAGCCTTTCCGGGATCAATCTCCTTGAATGCTATCTCAGCCTTTCTGTCCCTCTCTTCTATCCACCGGCTCCGGAGGTTTGCGTCTATGTAATGCAGATCCTTTGTGATGCTCAGACTCTCTCCGAAATTCAGCGTCACAACACAGCCTATGTCAACGGGGATTTCGTAGATACTCTCAATTACCAATGCATAGCCGGTGGTATACAGCCTCCCCCTTCCCTCACCAACCTTCACGTCGAAAACGATGTTGTGCAAGAAATCATAGCAATCCACTGAAATTATGCCGCTACAACCTAGGAGCGAGCCGTCAAGCCTGTGTTCGACGAGAAAGGGCATAGAAGTTAGAATCACATCCTCCTCGCTTGCGTAAGGCTGCTCGGCTCTTGTTTTGAGAAAGGCCGACTTGCAGGCAGTTATCGTGTAATCCCAGACAAGCTTTACTGCCCTGTCTATTCTTTCATCTTTGAATTCTGGCGGTTTTGCATCGAAATTCAACCTTTTTGCCTGTCTTATTGCCTCTGCTAATGCATAATGAACGGATTTTCCGAGGGCTAAAGGAAATTCCTCCTCTCCCTTTACCTTTTCAACGATCGTGAAATACACATCTCTCCCACTCGGGCAGTAGTTTCCGCAGATAAGATACATGGGTAGCTTCACATCATAATAGGGCTTTAAGGGAGGTAAATGCCAGTTCCACCCCCGCAACTCTTCCGGAACCGGATTCAGCCTTGAAGCGGGTCGTAAATTTAATGTGAGATATTTTAGTTCTACCTCGTTGAGGTAAT
>Ga0326760_1001489_pt1 | contig 10451 bp, 8 predicted proteins | sample GCREP_S_FD_207668 | JGI IMG/M metagenome (GOLD analysis project Ga0326760, IMG submission 207668) | Hot spring sediment microbial communities from Geyser Creek Basin, Yellowstone National Park, WY, United States - GCR.EP_S | ecosystem: Environmental > Aquatic > Thermal springs > Near-boiling...
AGTATCCCACTAGGTTTGTTATGGTATGCGCCTGGGGATGCTCGACGATGATTTTTCTCTTGTGTTCAGCGCGTTCTTTAAAGTCCATCGCCGCCAGTCTGTGCATTTCTTTCTCCAGCTCGCTCCAAGCCACCGAATGATCTCGGGTTATTTGGTGAATCTCCCCGTCTCCGAATAGGTAGAGGCGGGAATCCCCCACGTTCACCACGTAGGCGTCGTCATCCAATATGACGACGCCTGTGAGGGTAGTTCCACCGCCCACGACGCTGTCTAGGACGACACTGTTGGCGTAATTTATGGCGTCGCGGAGAATCTCGGCGATAAATACATCATCGTAAATAAGCGACGCCCCTGCAAACAAACGCTCAACGATTTTTGCAGTAAACGTCGCGACCGCGACTCGGCTGGCCACATCACCAACATTAAGCGTACTTACTCCGTCGGCGACAGCGGCGACCAGCCCGTAGCGGCCGTTAAGCTCCGGCCTACAGATGGAATACGAATCTTCGTTAAGTGTTTTCCTCCTTGCGCTACTTCTGGCGGCTACTCTATACATTGCCTAGCGTGAATTTAAGGAATATATATGGTAACTGTAAAACCTCACTAAACGCCAGCACTATCTCATCGCCGTCTTGAAGCTCTACCGGCCTGCTTGGAGTACCCGGACACGTGCGTCTACAGCCCGGCGAGACAACTATGAAGCTTCCACGTCTCTTAATCGCCGTGCCGTTTACGCTACCTAGGTCTCTAATCAGCCACATATCGCTTCCCTCGTCGTATTGAATCTCAACATGTCTCTCCTCGAGATAGCCATACGGGTCGTCAAGCGATATATCTGCACGTCTCCCTATCGTTACAGTGGCTTTTTTACCTGGATCTAAGACCCATTTCTGGTCCTTATAGAAAAGATAGGCGCGGCGTTCTTGAACCAGCGCATTTCTAAGCTCTACGCCATCCCAGAATCTTTTGCGGTAGTCGGGGTCTAGGGCCTTAGATAGCACGTGCGAGAGCTTTCTTTCATACCTACCGCAGTCGACTAGGTTGCAGGGCCCGTCTGCGAGACCATGCGGGGTAATATATCTCGTTATTCGCTGTTGCGGCGTAAGCCTGGCAAGTTGAGCGTTGCGCGGTCTCAGAATGCTCAAGACCGTAGCACCCCACATATACACGTCGGAGGACCCGTAAAACTCACCTCTTACTATCTCAGGCGGCGAAAAGCCGGGCTTCACGACTTGTGTCACCTGTCCTTTCCCTCTCTCGACTGTGCCGAAATCTATTAACACAACCCTGTAGTTGTTGTGGGGCTGAATTCTGACGTTGTCAGGCGTGAAATCTCTGTGAAGTATCCCAATCCTATGAAGGAAGGCCAGTGCGTCTGCAAGCTGAACCGCGACGTTGTACCCCACGTCGGGGTCGAGTCCGCCAGTCTTTACAACGTAGTCAGCTAAATTCCCGCCCTCGACGTATTCCTCAACTAGGAGGGGCGTAGCGCCTATGTGTCCAAAATCGATGAACTTAACTATGTTGGGATGACCGCCGTATTTGTTCCATATCTCTCTCAGAAATTCAGCCTCTTTCTCAAGCTTCTCTACGATGAGGTCTATTGGGGCGTTGCCGCCGGGATTCGGCTGTTTTATCACCACTTTTCTGCCGCCGCGGTCCTCCGCAAGATAGGCGATGCCCATCCCTCCGCAACCTAGCACGCCCCTAATTACATATCTGCCTAGTACTACCTCTCCTCTTCGTAGCGGAGCTTGGCAAGAGCTCACCCGCCTATGTTGGAGAGTCTGTCGATTCTAGTCTTACCGTCCAAGTTTTGCGTGCCCAAAACTCTCTGCGCAAGCGCTGCGAAGTATATATCCCTGGCCATAAGGCTTCTGGTAGTCGGCTCGGCAAGCAGACTGTTCAGCTCGGCGAACTCCTCCTCTGCGCTTAGCTCTTGCTTCGTCTTTTCTAGTATCTTCGCGGCGACGCGGGCGACTTCGTGGTACAGTCTTGCCTCTGGATTTTGCTCCTCAGAGCTGACAGCCGCCACGAACTCCACCTCCACAGGTCTCGTAACTGTGCCGAAGGACACGGTGGCGATTTTCCGCCGCCCTACATCTCTAGAGTACGTAGCAACCCTAAAACTCGCCATTATTACGTCACGGGCAGAGACGGCGCCGACATCCCACGCGGCGGCGCCGGGGTCCAAGACTCTGAGGGTGGGATATATGAGAAAAGCCTCCTCTACCTTAGAGCCGACCTCGGCTTCGATCTTAAGGGTAGGTTTTTCAATCACGATGTTTTTTATGGCCGAGACTATTGCCTGCGTCAGCCCTTCAATCTCCTTGGCGCCTTTTACATGTCTCATGCGGCCGCCGCCTATCTTAGCCATCTCTTCACAGAGGGCTGGGTCGTAGTCGTCTCCGATGCCGTATATAAAGGTTATTATGTTGTGTTTTTCTCTCGCCAGCTTTATCAGCTCGAGCACCTGGTTCGGGTCGGCAACGTCCGTCGGCCTCCCGTCGGTGGCGACGATCATAACTCTCGTATAGCCCGGCGGGGTCTTAGAGAGGACGTCTATAGCCATGGTCAACGCTTGGTATAGAGACGTGGAGCCGCCGCAACTGATCGACCTTATCACCGACTCGACTTCAGCCGCGGCATATTTCTTCGTTGCCGAATTTATCACAACTACCGCAGAGGTGGCGAAAACGACTAAAGACAGAATATCATCGTCCTGCAGGTCGTTTCGAAACCTCCTTAATATGGCCTCCTTCGCCGCCTCAATCTTTTCCCCACACATAGAAGAGCTTACGTCGAGCAAGAAAGCCATGTGCACCTTTCGGGGGTTCTGAGAAACGAATTCCCTCAGCTCCTTCGAGGGGACTATCTTCGCCAGTATGTACACATCGCCCACCTGGCCCGCCGTGAGCGTTTGTCGGTTTTGATATATCTCCACCTGAAGAGGACTTGCCATGTTAAACCCAGCTTAAAAGTATTTAAATTTTAGTAGCCTTTTTCCACATGCCCAAGATAAGGTGTTTTAACTGCGGGGCAGAGTTTGAATACGACCCCAACAACCCGTACTGCCCCGTATGCGGGGCGGCGATCCCTCCGGCGCTCGCTCAGCCTCAGCAAACTGCGGAACCCCCACCTCCAACCTCCGCTCCGCATAGACCCCAGCGGTTCGTAATCTACGCAGTAAGAAGGGACGGCGCGCGGGAAAAGGTGGCCGAGGTTGTGGAATCCGGACCTGAGGTTGTTCTGGGGCGGAGGGAGCTGGCGGCCTATGCCTGGAGAGATCCCGACACTATTTCGCGCGTCCACGTCAAATTTAGGGCGTCCAACGGCAAGCTGTACATAAGGGACGATGGCTCCACCAACGGAACTTATGTCGACGGGGAAGACATCAGAGGCAAAGGAGATGTTGAGGTAGACCAAAAAGAGATTTTGCTGTGCAACCCCGCAAACCCGGTAGGGAAACTGGTAGTAGAACGTCTTTAAGACGCTAGACAACGCCTGTCTTGACGGACGGCAGGGGTATAAAACAACAGTAACGATAACAAGAGGATATATGGCCACACGCCCAGGAGCGCCGCAACATCACCTGGATAAATCATTTGCCTAACACTACTAATAGTGTAGTTAACTATATTGATAATAGCCCCCACATCTGGCCCAGTGAGAAGCCACCACAAAATAACTGGCCCCGCGAGAAGCCACCCCAAAATAATAAGGACAATTGTTGCAACGGTAAACGACCGATCGTTATTTCTAACAATAATAGAACCAATCACAATCAATAGAATAGTAATAAATGGATAAATAATAGCTATCAACACCAGAGAAACAATAGGGTTAGTTGTTATGTTGGTAATTTTCGTCACATATGGCCATGCGAGAAACCACGCCGCAATAATAAGAACCAATATAACTATATTGTGCCATTTTAATCTGAAATTACATAAAATTTTATGAAATATATATGTAAGCAAGACGGCGAAAAGCAACTCAAACACTGTTTTGACAACAAAAAGCGCAAGAGCCAAGAGGAAGAACGCACGTATCGCCACCCCTCTACATGCGTCTATCCATAAACCAGTTACTAAATTCTGCCATCTTAACCTGAAACTACATACAGTTTTATGGAATATGTATGTAAGTAAGACGGCTAAGAACAAACCAGCCAACGTGTTGACAACGAAAAACGCAAGAGCCAAGAGGAAGAACACCACCGGCAACGCAACTTTCTTACATGGGTCCTCTATCGCGCTATGAGGCAGAGAGTAGGGAGACGGATATTCGTTCATGTCGGCGACTCGTAGGTGGGCTAATGCCCATCCAATACCTGTCTTCGACATCACCGCCGTGCCGCCGTAGGAGATCCCCAGGTCCCTGGCCTTGACGGTCAGCTCAAAAATCTTACCGTAGGCTCTGTCTCCTACAAGACGCGCATTTAACTCGACTCTATGGGGAGGTATCTCGAGATATGTAGTGTCTTCAAACTTTCTGCTACGTATTAATCTGCAGAGAAGCTCCGCCACCTTCTTCAGTAGTAGCTCTTTTTCGGAGAATATTCGATAGCTATCTTCTGCTTTTTTCGTGTTTCTTAACGGAAAACTGGAATAGACCACATTTAGAGTGTGGACAACTCTAGATGTTGGCAAAAGGAGTAATGTTAATGCAAAGGCTAGTGCATGGTCGCTTATGCTCGATGAGATGGTTATAACTAGTACCAAAATAAACAACGACATATATATAATACCAAAAATTATTTCACTAGTATCAAAGTGCTTAACTGAGCGAAAATATCTAAAGAATGGTATTGCATATAAAGAGAGAATCAGCACAGGCGTCCAAGCAAGGAAATAAGAAAAACGCATCCCAGAGTGTGCCGAGAGGAATAACGCAATCAATAAAAATACAAAAACATTTAATAGCGCTTTATCAAAATTATCTGTTTGTAAAAATCTGTATAATATGAAAAACAATATAAATACAATTATATAAACATTAACAAAGATTATTGAGTAGATTATTACTGAAATACCGTAAACAACTAAGACCTTATTGAGTAGTCTAAATTTAGATTCATCTATATTTTTTCGAGCTGATAAAAGCAGTGCGTAATAAATGAGAGAAATAATTATATATATTTCAATCAATAAATAAGGCATGGATCTGTCAATTAATAGATTGTGTATATACAAATCTGTTGTTATCTGTATATCGCTTTCTTTTATTCTTTCTAAAACATTTAGTAAAACTTGCATTAAATAGCTTAATGGATTTGGACATATATCTAGTTTACCTGCAGATGCAGTTACTGCAGTCTTATAGTTATAGTCTCGCAACTCTAAGGTGAGCGAAATATTCGGCGGCGTCTCGATTATATAGCTCTTAACGGGTCTTAAATAGAGGTCGTGCACTATTATTTCCATCTCGACGAGGGGTAGTGTGTGGTTGCCGTCGGTTTCTACTGTGTAAGTCACATTGGTTATGGGGTACTGCACGCGGTAGATGTACCTAGCCTTAGTGGCGCCGGGGATGCAGAAAGCCTCTACCTGTCCTCTGCCGAAGACGGCCAGCTTGCCGTCGAGGAAGACCTCCACGTCTAGGGGCTTGCCTGTGGAGGTCTGTCCCACGTAGAGACATCGCCTCCCCTCCACGACCACCGTGGCGTTGGGTCTGATCTCTGTCCGCCTCCCGCCGTATGTGAGGTAGCCTGTGCCGAAGAAGGAGACTACGCCGTCTCTCTCCACAACCACGCCCGGTCCGGCCATGAGGCGGAGAAACTGGGCGGGGACGGGCAAGCCGTCTAGCCCCACCACATACGCTTTGTCAGGCCCCTTTGGAGCCGTCAAGAAGATGTAGGCCACCTTGATGGCGGACTCAGGCGTGTTGCTCCAGTACAGCTTAACCGCGCTCCCGCTTCCCGACACCACTGAGCGGTACCAGCCAGTGGAGACCGAGGCCGGCCTCCACGAGCCGTTGTAGAAGACTTCTCCCCTCGCCGCGTATTTGCCCACAGTACACACCAATATGTTGCCGCTGGCTCCCAGTTGCACCTCCCACGGCTTGGTCTCGCCTCGCCCCGCGAAGTGGGGCAGGGTCAATACCTTTACATACATGGGCTTCCCCGCCCCGAAGTTCACCAGGAGATATGCCTCGACGCGAAGCTGGGTCTCCACCCTCACAGATCCGGATCCCCTTCCCCGAAACTCCGCGACCCACAGGTTGGGCTGATAGACGTCGTCTACGCGGTAGAGCTTGTAGTTGACAGAGACCTCCGTGTTACCTATGTAGACACGAATGGGCGGCTTTTCCGTTGTGCTTCCTATAGCCATTATGAAGCCGAAGCAGTCACCTGCGCATGTGCCGAAGTCACTAACATAAGCTCCACATTGGTAATAAATATCAACGAGGCCGCTGTATTCGATAGTAGCGGCGTAGATTAAGGGAGCGGAGATGAAAAAAACAATAACCAGGCCCAGCAAGGCCCTCAACATATTTCTGCCATTTTCGCTATTTTTAAGCGTTGTAAATCGTGTAGCCAAACAAACATCCTCAGAGCAACCCAGCAGGTTGTGTGGACGCCTTTTTTCTAGGCAATGCTCTCCGAGAGATAGCAAATAGCTGATTAATACCGGCGTATAGCGGCACAAGCCGAATTGGCTATAGGGTATTCAAGTAGCTGTTGAGGGACACAAGAGCAAGAGGGTTAACACATACACCTCTTTTTAGGCTTTTATCTTAACACATTAGGAGAGTGAAGTAGATGACTTGAGCTCCCACCTTTTGTCTAGTAAGAGCTGGATTGACCGGCCGCTGGGCAGATCCCGCGTCGCCACCAGTCTTATCCGTACTGCACCGTAGCATGCAGTTTGCCACAAGACCCCTAAGCCAACCTTGCCTTGACGGAATAGGCTAACTCAAGCAACAGGCCCCGGTCCTCGCTAGGTACTGATGCCGTGTGCCGCTTCGGTGCAACCCGGCGGCGCGTTAACCCACCATTTATAAAATACAAGCACAAAAACATCGTGGAAGAAGTTAAGTCTGCGGGCGCAGTAGGCACCACGGTCCTCAACACACGTTCAGCCCCCACGCCCACATGTAGAACTAGTACGGTTCCATGTTAGCACTTCAGCGGCACCTCATCTTCACCGACGCCTATCAACGTCGCCGAAAACCGCCCCAGCACGCCAGCAGGCACCACATACCAGTCCTCAAGCGTCGTGCCGACGATATCGCCGGCCTTCACCACGACGACCTAGTCCTGCTCAACGTCATCCCCACAGCTCGGTAACGCTCTGCCGTCTGCACCCCCAGAATTTTAAAAGTCTGCCGTTAGGTTCTTTCCTCGGCAAGCTTTTCTATTTCTTTGGCATCTATCTCGAATCTGTGACTGTCGAAAAGTACGAGATACTTGTTAGGTGAGGAGATGCGGTAGATGCCACCCTGTCCGCCTGGGGTTATCACTACTGGGTTATACCCCAACAGCTCCTCAGTATCTAGGTACCTATTGATGCTTATTATAAACGGTCTCGCATACGCGGCAAACCACCGTTAACTATGTTTATCATCAAATATTAAGCCGAAAATATCATCCAACATTACAGGCAGGGTTGTGCGACGCCGTATGGCAACTATAATTCCGGGGATCAGACGTAAAGCTATTTCGTTATAGCCTTGGACACAACGCGGTATCATTACGGAATTACCCTTAATAAACATCTGTATATTTTCCAGCCAACTCTAGCCAACTGTGATAAATTGTGGCCTAGTTTCTCCTCAACTCTTTTTGTTATGACACCGATATCTAAAGTGCCGATCTTCCTTGCGGAGTCGGCTACAAGGTACTTAAGAGTATCAATGCGGATGTCACTACTATCTGCAACATAATGCAGAACTGTGTCTAAATGTTGGATAACCTCTTGGGCTGTATCTATTGTTATATGTGGTCTTTTGTTGCAGTTGTAGCCTGCCGTGATAAATATCACTTGCAACCCCCTGGTAAGAGCAACATTTTGTAATGCCTTCAGAAAGGTGGTTTTCCCGCTCCCTGGAGGACCTGTTACTATGCCACCCCATCTAAACGAGTGGTTCAAGATTTCTGCCAGCGCTTTTTCAGCTTTGCTTTTCTTACCCCTAAGCGCTTTTTGGCTTTCCTCAGAAATCGGAATATCAATTAATCTGTCTCGCGTCTCGTATTCTGGTTCCTTGATGTTTTGAGGTCCGCTCAGTGCAAGATCAGTGGCGTAAGATATGGCGAAAGATGTTGTATGCCAATATAGATCATCATACCTATCACTCATACTGTACATACTGTCTGTCCATTTAAAAATTTGACGTCGCCTTAATCGGGCGCATTACCGAGTTTAAGACACAATAAGTCAATATACGTCACACTATCGAAAACACGCTCAGAAGAGGAAAGAGAGGCGCTACCGCCTCTGGTGTAGATAATATTTGCGACGAAGAAACATTTTACGTTTATAGTTTAGCTTAAAAATGGTTTATGGTGAGACTTGAGAATATTCCGGCAGAAATAAGAGTTTTTATAATGAGCTTGAGTAATTACATATTATTTTTCTCATTGTTTATTGTTTATTTTATTTCTAATTCGTTAAGCATTATCACGCCGCTATATCTTAGTCATATCGGTCTTGAACTTTACATAGTGGGCGGCATAGTCTCGGTTGCTCCGCTGTTTAGGTTTCTACTGCTGGCAACGCTTTACGGTAGAGTGATGGAAAGAGTTCCCGCCGGCGTTTTGTATAAGCTCTCGGTTGTAGCTGTTGCGGCGTCTACTGCGCTTCTCGTTGTGAAGAATCCTTTCGCCATCGCGGTTTCGCGGATCGTGGCCGGAGTATTCGGGACTTTTCTCATGCCGTTGCTGTGGAATTCCGTCGCCAGTAGCGCGAAGATGATATCTTACGCAAACAGCGTTACGGTTTTTGCAGGAATAGTGAGCTTCGCCGCGGCTGGTCTCGTTGTTGGCGCCGTCGGGTTTGAGGTTGCTTTCCTCTTTTTCGCCCTCCTTCTCCTGTCTACAGTCTTTGCGAAGGCAAGCGCCGGCGGCGGGGGCCTTAAACTCAGCGAAGTGCTACACAGATCCCCGGTGGCGCCTATTCTAGCCATATTTCTTGAGTGGTATGTGCTGTACTCTCTGTTTTTACTGCTCCCGATTTTTCTCAACAAACAAGGTTTTTCCACTGAGCTTATCGGCTTGTTTTTTACGGTGGAAGCCGCTGTATACGGCGCGTTGCAACCTTTGGTGGGGCGGCTGGTTGAAGGCAACCGTAGGGAGCTTGTTCTGTTGCTGGCGCTGTATCCGTCGTCTCTGCTTCTAATCCCGCTGGCGCCGGGCCTTGCGCCCCTCATCTTAATTTTATTCGCGGTGGGCTCATCGCCGATTTTCGTCATAACGACACACTACTGGAGACGAGGGGGTTTCGACATGGGCGTCCTCATGGCCTTCGGCTACTTGGGGAGCTTTACAGGACCGCTCATCTCCGGCTTGCTTGCCCAGCTATCACCTATATTGAGCTTTCTCCAGTTAGCAATAGCCGGTGGCGTATTAGCAATTATCATCATTACAATGTTCAAAAATCAACCTATTATATAAAGGTCGTGGTGGAGAAATATAGATCTAGACACCATAGCCCAGATAAAGGCCGCCGTCGAGGAGCGGTTCAGAGAGACTGTCGGCAACGGCGAAGGTTTGGAGCAGAAGACGGCGGTCACGTGCTTATAGCGCCAGAACGGCTGTTGACAAGCCGCTAAAAAGACGAGAGGATACGCGCCGCCCTAGCCCCCGGTTCGTGGCGTAGAAGCTAAACGCCGAGATGTGGCCCATGGAGCCGGCCCTACGTCCTATATACTAAGCGCCGAGATCCTGCGCCGCGTCTACAGGCCGTATCTATCTGCCAGCTTCATGAAGGCGTCCATCTCGGCAGGTTAGCCGGCGAGGTGAACCACGACCACCGCCTTAGCCGCATCGGTAAACTTAACCGACGCAGAGTCTAGGTTGAGGGTCTTGCGGCCTATGTCGGCAAATGTGGGGACCGCATCGGCGTGAAGAATAGCCGTTGCCAACGCGGCGAAGGTGAACGGCATGGTTATCACCTCATCGCCGGGCCCGACGCCGAGGGCTGGGCGAGGCGCCGTGACCCCGCCGGTGGTAGCGTAGGCGTATTTAACCCCCACGAACTAACCCGGCTTATCTCGGCGGCTATGGAGGCCAGCACCATCTCCCCGTCGTTGTTGGAGTCCGGCGTGATCTGAATAGCACTTAAGAACCCGCTCCGCAATTGAGAAGAGGTGCCGCCGGTAGGCATCCAGCTCTTTAAGCAACAAGTCGTATTCCAGAGGCTCTGCGGCGAAGTCCTCGCCCAACATCTCTCGGACGACCGCCCGAAGGGCGCCGCGGGAGATCTTGTCGTAGAGCTCGAGAACCCGCCTGA